>JAEEGL011932800.1_pt1 | contig 80107 bp, 73 predicted proteins | sample 9134231 | NCBI WGS metagenome assembly JAEEGL01 (sample SAMN16246548, study PRJNA631951) | gut metagenome | biome: gut microbiome; feature: rumen; material: fiber-attached | host: Bos | place: Iran: Karaj | collected 2018-10 | reverse complement strand
CTTATTACATCGGCGGTGGAAGATAAAATTGCGGATTTGATTTTGTCTGATACCGTTGGGGAAGGTTCGACCGTATATGTCGATGTCCAAGGTAAGAATTTGGTTGTGAAATAATCAAAAAAACAAGCGAAAAACATCCCGGGTTTTGCCCGGGAGTTTTTTATTGTTTATGAATATTTTTATCTTACTCGCGGTTTTCGTATCGACATAAGTTGTGAATTATCATCTTGTTGTTTTGGTTCGAATTGGACGGTGCCGGGCTGCCACTGTAACGAAGCGTCTTGGAATAAAGTTTTTTGATGCGCCTTTATGGCATCTTCCAATTGTGATACAATACTCATTGTTTGGTCCGAAAATTTTTCAATTGGGCAACGTAAAAGTGTAATCTGGATGCCATTTTCTTTAATTTCTTTGCTCTCAACTGGAATATCAAACTGGCTTAATAATTTTTGTGCCTCTCTGATTTCAGATTTACTTTGGGGGACATAGAAACAGATATATTTCTTTTCGGTGCCATCGGTCTTGTTTGTAAAGATTCCCCGTTCAATTTTAAGTATTTTACCTTTTAACTGTTCAAGTTTATTTTTTTGCATGCGTTGGGCAACGCGCAAATCCAGATTATTTAAATTGCGTAACCTTGTGTTGTCCGATGTCATTTCCCACGCGGTTGTATCCAGTGTCGGATTTTGACCCAATTCAAAAATAATCTCGGTTACAGATGTGTTACGGGTCATGGCATAGCCACCGGGTTGTGTGGTATATTTAACCTCGTAACCAGGCACTGTAAAGAATGCTTTAACTATCTCGTAATCTTCTTCGCTACGCGGGGTAATTGTGCATTTGACCGGGCCGGCCACATGGTTATTAACAAAAACGTCTTCGCAGTGTCTGCGGAAAAAGTCGGCAATCATAGGATATGTATATTCCATAATTTTCTCCTGTTATCGTTTCGGTGCATTATATCATATTTTACGGGGGTTATCAAGTTCGGCACTTGAAATTGACATTTTTCTTATTATATTTCCATCAACAGCATAGTATATGTATATAAAAGGAGTTATTATGTTTAAACCATTGAATAACTATGTCTTAATCCAAAGAATTGAAGAAGAAAACAAAACCGCCGGCGGAATCATTATTCCAGACACGGCACGCGAAAAACCAAGTCGTGGTCGCGTCATTGCGGTCGGCGATGGTGCGTTTGAACACGGCGCACACGTTCCTATGACGGTCAAGGTCGGAAATATTGTCTTGTTCGCAAAATGGGCGGCATCCGCAAACGAAGTTAAAATTGATGGGGCGGATTATGTTCTTATCAAAGAATCTGATATTTTAGGCATTATTGAATAAAGAGGTATGAATTATGGCAAAAGAAATTATTTTTGATACAGATAAATTGGCGGCCGGTGTTGATAAATTGGCCAATGCGGTAAAAATTACTATGGGACCCAAGGGCCGCACGGTTGTTATAGATAAATCTTATGGCGCACCGGTTGCGACCAAAGATGGTGTTACGGTTGCCAAGGCGGTATCACTGAAAGACCCAACCGAAAACATCGGTGCGCGTATGATTCAAGAAGTTGCAAAAAAAGCCGGTGATGATGCAGGCGATGGAACAACAACCGCCACTGTGTTGGCACAAAAGATTTTCCGTGAAGGTCGTCGTGTTATTGCCGCAGGTATGAATCCTATGGACATTAAACGCGGAATTGACATTGCTTCGGCCGCCGTTGTTGCCGATATTGAATCGCATGCACGCCCAGTTAAAAATAGTTCCGAAATTGCCCAGGTGGCGACTATTTCTGCCAACGGGGATTCTGATATTGGTAAAAAGATTGCCGATGCAATGGAAAAGGTCGGCAAAGAAGGTGTTATTACTGTTGAAGAAGCCAAAGGTTTGGAAACAGAAATTGATGTTGTCGAAGGTATGCAATTTGACCAGGGCTTCATGTCGCCTTATTTCGTAAGCAACAGCGAAAAAATGTTGGCGGAATTGGATAATGCGGCGGTCTTGGTTTCCGAAAAGAAAATCACAGGACTGCAGGCATTGTTGCCAATATTGGAACCAATCGCACAACAGGCGCGTCCTTTGTTGATTATTGCCGAAGATGTCGAATCTGAAGCATTGGCAACATTGGTTCTGAACCGGTTGCGTGGCGGATTAAAAGTGTGCGCGGTCAAAGCCCCAGGATTCGGCGACCGTCGCAAGGCAATGTTACAAGATATCGCAATCGTAACCGGCGCAACCGTTATTTCTGATGATATGGGGATGACTTTTGATAATATTACGCCGGCGGTTTTGGGTTCGGCAAAGCGCATCGTTGTTGATAAATCGTCAACACTTATTGTTGGCGGTGCCGGCGATAAAGGCGCAATTTCTGCCCGCGCAGATGAAATTCGTAAACAAATCAAAGAAAGCACCAGCGATTATGACCGTGAAAAATTGGCGGAACGTTTGGCTAAATTGGTCGGCGGTGTCGCGGTTATTCATGTTGGCGGTATGACCGAGGTCGAAGTTAAAGAAAAGAAAGACCGGGTTGATGATGCACTGGCGGCAACGCGTGCCGCGGTCGCAGACGGTATTGTGGCCGGTGGTGGTGTCGCGCTGATTCGTGCGGTGTCGGCATTGGAAAAAATCAAAGGCACAAATACAGACCAAAATGTAGGTATCGACATTGTGCGTCGCGCAATTGTCGCACCGTGTGCGCAAATTGCCGAAAACGCCGGAACATCGGGCGAAATTGTCGTTGGCAAAGTCTCGGAATCCAAAGATTATAATTTTGGATATAATGCCCAAACAGGCGAATATGTCGATATGATGAAGGCCGGAATTATTGACCCAGCCAAGGTTGTTAAAACTGCTATTATGGCGGCGGCATCGACTGCGGGCGTGTTGTTAACAACCGGTGCGGTTATGTCGGAAATTCCCGAAGAAAAATCATCGACTCCGCAAATGCCGGGCGGTATGCCAGGAATGATGTAAAAATCACAAAAACGCCCCAAACGGGGCGTTTTTAATTAAAATCTATGTCTAAATTTTCAAAATCGGTATGACCGGCGGCGGGGATTTCGCGAATCTGGTCGATGGGCAAGAATCTGCGGGATAATTCTGGCGGAACAACCCGGTCGCGTGCGCCAATATAATGAACCGCCGAAACGCGTGGCAATTTTTCTAAATCCAGCGAGTGGGTAAGGGGGCTGTCGCCAAAATATTCTGTCCACGCGGTGTGATTTGGAACACCTGCGATGGTTACCCATTTTTTGACCGCGATTTCTGGATGGCGATTTATGATAAGCCCCGATACCAGTCCACCACCAGAATAACCAATCAAAATAACCGGTTGTTTTCCGGCAATACTTTTGATAGCGGTTGCCATAGAATCCACAACACTGGCCGAAAATCTTCCATCGGTCCAATCAATCGTGTCGCAGGCGGGCGACATTATAAACTGGCATGGGCGCGCCATATAGACAACATTTGCCGCCGAATCCCGCATCGCCAAATCCCGAACCAGTGTTCCGCGTGGTGTCGGGTCGGATGTTGGGGCACCGTGGGCATTAAATGCATGACCATCGCCTTCGATATAAATATGTATTATGTTGTTTCTACTGGTTATTTTTTGAAATGTGGCAATTTTGTAATCGTTCGCTTGGATGTCTTGCCGGGTGAAATCATCTGGGGGTGTCCACGCGCCCGCGCATCCTGCCAATAATAAAAGAATAAACAAGAACTTCATAAACATATCATACACTAAATTTAAAATTAAAAAAATCATAAAAATATTTGACAAAAGTTTTTTTTAGACTATATTTAGGTAAACAAACAAAAAGGTGAGATATGTTTGATAAATTAAAAATGAAATTTGCAGCACGTCGTATGCAACGTGAAAATGATTACGCAATGATTCAAAAGAATGTAATTGCGCGTGAACATCCGTTGATGACAATTATTTCGTGGCCTTTCCGTGTAATTGGTCGCGTGTTTCGTTGGATTGCCGATTTTGTAACGGCGATTTTGTCTTGGATTTGGGATTTATTGGTTTGGTTGTTGCGCACAATTTGGGCATGGATTTGTGGAATCAACCTTGTTGGTTTGATAAATCTTGCGCTTTTGATTGCTATTATTGTTTTGTGTTCTTTGTTGATTATAAGTCTTATGAACAACAGAAAATCTATATTCTTTAATAACGCAACCGCAACGGATGTGAATAAAGTTACAGTTGAAACAGTCCAAAAAACTGAAGAATCTGATGCGGAAAAACTGGCATCTGAAAATAAAAATATTCCATTGCCAATTCGTCGTGATGCACGTGGTGATATGCAAAAGCCGATAAATGTTGTCTCGACAAAACCATGTAATAATCCGACATTACGTCCCCAGGGTGATGGGCGCATCTATGGCGATGTAATTATTGAATCACGTGGCGAAAGAATTATGTTAAGAAACGGTGCCCGTATTCGTGGAAACTTGTATCTGCAACGCATGCGTAAATATGTTTTGCCTTGTAATGTCGTTGTCGAAGGCGATGTGTTTTTGCGTGATGTAAATTTGTTGCAATTCTGTGGGCCTTTTACAATCACAGGAAATATTTATGTAAGTCCGCGTTCTTCGTTTGGTCCGATTCCATATAATTCTAAATTGGGTGGCCAGATAATTTTGTAATTCATACAAATGAATAAACTAAAAATCGCCACAATCGTGGCGATTTGTTTTTACTTTTATAACAATTTGTGATATAATGGTCGCATAAAACAAAAGGAAGGAAATATGAAAACACTTGAAAAAATTTTAGCCGTATTGGTCAAGAATTTGGGATATACCGTTCTGTTGGTATTGTCAATCATATTGTTTGCAATATTCTCGGATGGGTTAATCAGTGGTATTATTACTGCATTGTCCGCGCTGTTGGCATACGCATGCATTATGGCATTGGTCGCGGAATTTAAAAAGCAACCCGGAAAATCGCCAAAAAAGAAATAAGCGATATTGCCCCGATAATTTTGTCCCTGCATTGCGGGGCTGGGTAATTTTTAATTGAAAAAGTTTTAATATGTTTGTTAAAATCCCCTTGAAAACAAAAGGGGATTTTTATGTATGACAAAGATAATGTGTTCGCAAAAATTATTCGTGGTGAAATTCCATCAAAACGCGTTGTGGAAAACGAATATGCGATTTCTTTCTATGATGTGAACCCAATGTGCAAAACTCATGTTTTGGTTGTGCCGCGTGGGGAATATGAAAATATTTTGGACTTTGCCCGCCGCGCCACACCGGCCGAGCAGGCGGGTTTTTGGGATTGCTTTGTTAAAACCGCGGATAAATTGGGCGTAAATGCAGAATTTAATGTCTTTGCCAATGCTGGATTGGCCGCGCCGATATTTAATCAAAGTGTGTTTCATTTTCATCTGCACCTGATTGCCGGGGACAAAACGCCGGCGTGTAAAGATCTTATGCGGGAAATGCTATGCGAAAAATAAACCTGCGTGTTATACCGCGTGCGCGGCAAAATAAAATTACCGTCCAAGATGATGAACATTTGCGTGTCCATATAACCGCTGCGCCGGTTGATGGCGCGGCAAATGCCGCGGTTATTAAAATCTTGGCCGAATATTTTGATGTCCCGAAATCACAAATAAAAATCGTGCGCGGGGATGCCGCGCGCGATAAAGTTATAGAAATTCCAGAATAATTTATTTTCCGTAATTTAATATCTGTTTGAACAATTCATCTGGCGTGTCTGCAACATGGACGTTGTAATCGTGCACACTTTCGATAAATCCGCTGTCCTGCATAACCAAGAACATTTTTGAAAACGATTCCCAAAATTTTGCAGTGTTCATAAAAAATATTGGTTTAATGGATTCGCCAATTTGCTGCATCGTTAAAATATCGGTGAATTCGTTCAGTGTGCCGATGCCGCCCGGCAATATGATAAACCCGTCTGACATTTCATACATGCGTTGTTTGCGTTCGTTTACACCATCAACAACCTGGACCGAAATTTCTTCGTGTGCGGGTTCTTGTTTGGCAACCACATTATGTGTTGTAACACCCAAAACCACACCACCGTTATTTAATGCCGCCGTCGCCGTTGCACCCATAAGGCCGACATTGCCACCACCAAAAATCATACGTATTTTATTTCGTGCCAACAATTCGCCAACACGTGCCGCATCACGTTCAAATTGTGGGTCTGTGCCAAAACTGTGGCCACAATAAACCGCCAAAGAATTTAATTTTTGCATACTTTTTCCTTTATTTTCCGGAATTATAGCATAGAATATTACGGTTATGAACAAAAATTTTTTAGATTTTATGCGGAACTTTGTCGGTCAAAAAATGGCCGTCGGGGTCAGTGGCGGTGTCGATTCGGTCGCATTGTTGCATTGGTTGGTGGAAATCGGTGCGGATGTGGTGTGTTTGCATGTGAATCACAATTTGCGCCCGTCCGCCGGGGTGGAAGCCCAATATGTCGCAGATTTATGTAAAAAATTGGGCGTTGAATGTCATATCTTTTCGTGGGACGGGGAAAAACCCGAAACCGGCTTGGAAGATGCCGCGCGTGTTGCACGTTATAAATTTATGACGGATTTTTGTCATAAAAATAAAATCAAAATCATCCTTACCGCGCACCAGGCGGACGATCAAATTGAAACTTTTTGGATGAACCTTGGACGGGGCAGTGGGGTTTACGGTTTGGCCGCTATGCGTGATGTTGGCGAAATGGATGGTATTAAAATTGTGCGACCATTACTTGGGGTGTTTCGGCGCGAACTGCGTGATTATTGTGATACACGGGGCATTAAATACTTTGCAGATGAAATGAACGATGACCCACATTATACGCGTGTAAAGATTCGACAAAATCGGCACTTGGTTGGGGATGCACTTGGCATTTCCGATGAACGCATCTTATTGGCAATTCAAAACATGGGGCGCGTGCGTGAAACACTGGAAAATTATGTCGATAAATTGGTCGCGCGTGTGATGTTGGATGGGCGTGCAATATTTTCTGAATCTTTTCTATTTGACCAAAGCCCCGATATTAGGTTAAAGTTTTTGGGAACCATTATTCAAATGGTCGGGGGGGACAGGTATCAGCCACGATTGAATTCATTGGTCGGCGCGGTGGATAAATTGCATGACGATTGTAAATTTACCATAGGGCATTGTACGGTGCGTCGTTTTCGTGGTCGAATTTTAGTTGTCCGTGAAGGTAAAAAGACAAGTTTTAGAATCAGGAAAAGGTATCATGGAAAAAAATATATTAAAAAATAAGAAACGCAATAATTCCAATTTGTTCTTAATTCTGTTTGGAATAATGTTTGTTGTTCTGGTTGGCGGCGCGTTTATGTCGCGTGGCGGGTTGAATACGGCCGTGGATGTGGTATCGAACGAACCGGTGGAATTGACTTTTTCTGATGTCTTGCGCCGGGCGGACGAAATTAAAACTATGAAGATTCGCGACAATGTTGCAACCGGTCAATTGCGGGATGGAACCAAATATAACGCGGTTATTACATATAATCCAGAACTGTTAGAAAAATTGTCCAATGGTGGCACGGTTGTTTCAATTGATACATCCAAGGGTTGGGTTGATTACCTTGGGACATGGGTGCCGATTTTGATGGGACTGTTCTTTATATGGTGGATTTTCCGCGGTATTCGCGGTGGCGCGGGTGGAATAAGTCGCACATTAATGGGGCAAAATCCGACAAAAATTGTAACTGGAAAACCCAAGACTACATTTAAAGATGTTGCCGGAATCGATTCGGAAAAACAGGAATTGGCCGAAGTTGTGGATTTCCTGCGCGATAAATCTAAATTTGCGGCGGTGGGTGCGCGCGTTCCACGTGGCGTATTATTGGCGGGCGAACCCGGAACTGGTAAAACTTTGTTGGCGCGTGCCATCGCGGGCGAGGCAAATGTTCCGTTCTTTGCCACATCGGGCAGTGATTTTTCCGGTATCATTGTCGGTTTGGGTGTCGCAAAAATCAAAGAGATTTTCGAAATGGCAAAACGCAATGCACCGTGTTTGTTGTTCATCGATGAAATAGACGCAATCGGGCAACGCCGCAGCCAGAATTCTTTTAACGACCAAGACCGCGAACAGACATTGAACCAATTACTGATTGAAATGGATGGTTTTTCAAACGAAACAGGCATCATTGTTATTGGTGCAACGAATCGGCCGGATATGTTGGACCCGGCGTTGTTGCGTCCCGGCCGTTTTGACCGCCAGGTTCATATTGATTTGCCCGATATGGCGGGCCGCAAAGCAATTCTGGAATTGCACGCGAAAAAAATCAAAATGCATGAAGATGTCGATTTGGGGAACTTGGCGCGTGGGACAACGGGACTTTCGGGTGCGGATCTGGAAAACCTGTTGAACGAGGCCGCCTTGCACGCGGTGCGCAGTGGCCATAAAATGGTTGCCCCTGATGATATAGAAGAAGCGCGTGACAAATTATTGATGGGACCACGCAAAATTCGCAAAATGCGTCCCGAAGATATAAAACTTACCGCGTATCACGAGGCCGGACATGCCTTTGTCGCAACGCATTATTCGGATATCGCCGACCCGATTCACAAGGCAACAATTATTCCGCGTGGGCGTGCGCTGGGGATGGTGCAACATTTGCCGATTGACGACAAGGTTTCAATGTCCATTGCCGAAGTACGCGCAAATTTGGCGATTTCTATGGCGGGTCGCGCAAGTGAAGCGGTATTCTTTGGCGCAGATAAAATTACCACCGGGGCCGAGGCCGATATTGCGATGGCGACGCGCCTTGCCCGGCGTTCGATTACCACCGCCGGATTATCAAACAAAATTGGTTTGGTCGCGATTAACCAGGCGCAAACTTTTGGTTCGCGCGTACCGTTGGAAAATGCTTCGGAAAAAACTGCGGAAATTGTTGATGCGGAAATTAAAAATTGGACTGATGCCGCATACCGTGATGCTGTTAATATTTTAACCAAGAATAAAGCGGTGGTTAAAAAATTGGCCGAAGAATTGTTGAAACGCGAAACATTGACCGGCGAAGAAATTATGAAAATTGTTGGTAAAAAGCCGGCGAAAAAAATCGCGGTCAAAAAGGCAAAAGTTGCAAAAAAATAAATTCGAAATTTTACAAATGGCGCCCGAATTTACCAATTCGGTATTGGTGTCAAATGGCGCAAATTGTGTAATCTTTGATGCGTGGGGGCGCGCGGACGATTGGATAAAATTGTTGAACGCGCGCGGATTAAAACCGGTTGCAATTTATGCAACGCATGGGCACAGCGACCATATTTCCGCCGCACCCGCGTTGGCATCGCATTATAATATTCCGTGGTTTTTGAACTCATTGGATGTGCCGTTGATTTTGTGGGGTAATCAAATTCTGGATTTTTGGGAATTGCCACGAATTCCGGATGATTTTGTGCGCCCACACGATTTGACCGCGGGCCGGGTCAAAATTTTGAATGATGTAGAAATGGAAATAATTGCGTCGCCTGGTCATTCGTTGGGCGGTGTAATGTTTTACTTTCCGGAATATAAAATATTGCTGACCGGCGATACAATTTTCCGTGATGGGGTGGGGCGAACCGATTTACCAGGTGGTGATGATAAAACTTTGCGTGAATCTATTGCGAATTTGATGGCGCGCCATTTACCCGACGACACATATATTGTTCATGGCCACGGCCCGGATTCTATGATGCGCGATATTAAAAACCGCCTGTAAAATAATTTGACATTACCATAAATTGTGCTAACTTTTTTGCGTATAAAGGAAAAGGGCACAAAATGAGCAATCAAGAAATACTTCAACGAATTCGGCCGATTATTGCAAAACAATTAGATGTTGAACCGGTTGATGTTAAAATGTCGGCAAACCTGACTCACGATTTGGGTGCGGATTCACTGGATGCATTGGAATTGAGAATTGCGGTTGAACGGGAATTTAATATCAGAATTCCCGATGAAGACACAATGAATATTTTTACGGTTGGCGATGCGGTAAATTATATACATCAACGTATTTCACCGGACGATGCACCAAAAAATAAAAGGCCCAATACCAAAACGCAAACCCGTGTATATTTTGGGGCACCCGGATATGACAGTTTGTTATGTGGATATTTGCCGAATGATAAAATATATGATTATTTGAAAAACCTGAGCAAACAAAATTTAAGTCAACAGCATTGCGCATGTTATGGTTTTTCATTTACTGGTTGTCCGTATGATGGGCATTTAAAGCAAACTTTAATACTGGATGCCAGTATAGAAGATGGATTTACCAGTGTATATGGCCTGAATCCGTTATGTGGTGTGCGCACCGTCCATGGATGTTTCCGCAAATTAAAAAAGGGAGAATGTAAAGACCCGTTTGTCGTTGAAAATGTCGGTAAAGTTTTCTGGCCCGACAAATATGGCAAACAAAGATAAAAGAAAAAGGATGAAAAAAGATGGCAGAAAAATTCGTAATTATTCAAAACTTTGCTTATAACCGTTATACACCGGACTATAGTGGTCGTCCAACGCAAATAAATGTTGGGCCGGCAACCGAAGAATTTCAGAAAAAATTTATCGAATGTATGCGGAACTGTAAACCCGTGGACGGCAACAGATTCCATTGCGGATTCAATGTATATTATGATGATAATACGGCATTTGAAGTAAGACCTGATCGTTTGCATCCCGCGGTTGGATGGAAACCAAGTAAAGGTGTGAGCGAGGCGGAAAAGGACGAAATGGTTATTGTAATGCGTCCGTGTGTGTTGAAAGATACTGATTGTCTTGCAACTTGTTGGCATGATTGCCCGGTATGCATTGCATCTGGTAAATGTCCATCGCCATTTATACGGAAATATATCGGTAGAGTTTTCTTCCCGAATCAATACGGTAAACAAAGATAAAAACAAAAGGATGAAAAAATGGATCAAACATTGGATGAAAAAATACTTGAACAAATAGTATTATCTATTTCGGATAGACTGGATGTTACCCCAGATGAGATAAGGATGGATGCTCATTTAGCAAATGATTTAGGATTAGATTCGCTTGACCAAGTTGAAATGTTTTTGACCATAGAAAGAAACTTAAAATGTAGCATACCCGATTCCATTAAAACCGTTAGGGAACTGATAAATGCTATAAAAGAAACGAGCATATTGGGATGGATACGCAATGGCCAGGTACAACCGGCAAAGAAAACCGTTGCGCCGAAAGCCGCAAAACCGGTACAAAAGCCCGCTATTCAAAAAACATTGACCAAGGAAACCACGGTAACTTTGACCAATGTGCCAAATGGTAAAGAAAAACCGACAGTTTTGAATTGTGGAACAATTACAGATGCCCAGAAACAAGATTTCTTGGCGGCGATTTCGGAACACAAACCAAGTGATGGCGATAATCATACATGTGGTTTCAATGTTTATTACGCAAAACAAAGTGCCGTGCGCGTGGTTCCGTATAAGGTGTCCACGAATTTCCAACCGACCAAACAAAAAATTGGCAAGAATGAATTGATTGTGGAAATGATACCGATGTCCAAAAAAGAATGCGGATCATGGGCAAACTATCATTGTCCAATATGTTTGGCATCCGGTGATTGCACATCGCCATTTATTCGGAAACATATTGGTGCGTTATTGTTCCCAGATAAATATGGAAAACAGCGTTAAAAACAAACCCCGAATTTTTCGGGGTTTTTAGATTGTAAATACTAATACCCGTGTTATGCCGCCTAAGTCTTTTTCGGCGCGCACGAATTTCCAACGGTTTGATGCAAATATTTTTTTTACCGCGTCGCCTGCGCCCGCGCCAATTTCAACATATATGCGTCCGGATTTCTTTAACCAATTTTTTGCGTTTTTTGCAATCTGTTCGTATGCCGCGTTGCCGCCATGTGCGGCGTACAGTGCTAATTTAGGGTCGTGCATTGCGCCCGCATCTACACGCGTATCGCCACGCGCAATATACGGCGGGTTGGAAACGATAATATCAAATTTTTCGCGCACCGCGCGTGGCGCGCCAAAAGACGCGCGGGTAATTTTAATTTTGTTCGATAAATCAAAATTCTTTGTATTGCGACGTGCCACACGAATTGCCCTGCGTGAAATATCAACGGCCGTGCCGGTTGCGCCATGAATATTTTTTACCAATGATATAATAATGCAACCCGTGCCGGTTCCCAAATCCAGTATTTTTGGATTTTGCGGGTTGTCTGCAATTACCGCCGCAACCAATGTTTCTGTGTCGGGGCGCGGGTCCAGTGTGTATTTATTTGTATAAAACGGCAATCCATAAAACCATTTTTGATGAATTATCTTGGCCACCGGCACCCCGCGGCGCAGTGCGCGCGCCATAAACCACACCTGCAGACGCGACGGATTTTTAACTTTGTCGGTAATAATTCGGGCGGCGCGAATACCGCCGGCATCTTTTAAGATTTCAAAAACTTGATTTATTGTCATAAAACCATTATAATGGACGCCATGGAAAAAGCAAAAAATATTCTTACTTCACATTGGTTTGTTCGCGCGGTTTTGTGGATTGCCGGAATTTTGGCCATCGCCGCGGTTGTAACATTGTTGGTATTTGGTCGCCGTATGGATGACAATGGGTCGCCTGCGAATGCGCCAAATGAACCTATTATTGTTAGTGTCGCCGCCGGTGATACTTTGTCGAAATTGCTATCAGAGCAGGGCATCGGCCACAACGACATAAATGCGATTGCAAATGTTTTGAAAACCGATGCGGGTATAAGTGGCCTGCGTGCGGATCGCGATAAAATTGAATTTGTGCGCGATGGGGAAAACAATACTGTGTCAAAAATTACCGTTGTGCCGGGACCGTGGCGCCGCGTGGAACTGACATGCGATGAGGGTGGCAAATGGCAATGTAATGCGATTGATATTGAACGCGATACGCGACTGGTCTATCGTCAAGGCGAAATCTTGGATGGCGACAGTTTTTACCTTGCCGGTATGCGCGCGGATATTCCCGCCGGCATTTTGGCCGAAGTTTATGATTTGTTGGCATTTGAAATGGACTTTGAACGCGATGTGCGCGCGGGCCAAAAATTCTCGGTCGTTTATGAAGAAAACTATCGTGATGGGGAAAAGGTCGATAATGGTTCCGTTGTGGTCGTTTCTTTTGATGCGTTGCGTGGTAATGTTAAAATGTATCGGTTCCGCAAATCTGATAAAACCGTGGGATACTATGACCCGAACGGAAATGGCGCGATTAAATCGCTGAAGCGTACACCAATCAATAATGCCAAAGTAACCAGCAGTTTTTCAACCCGGCGTAAACACCCTGTGTTGGGATTTACCCGCGCACACAAAGGTGTTGATTTCCGCGCGCCAACCGGAACGCCGATTCCGTCTGCCGGTGCGGGTCGCGTTGTGGCACGGGGCTATAACCGTGGACATGGAAACTTTGTAAGAATAAGACACAATGGTTCGTTTGAAACACTTTATGCGCACATGTCTAAATTTGCGAAAAATGTAAAGGTTGGCACAACCGTAAAACAGGGACAAATTATCGGATATTCTGGTTCAACGGGACTTTCCACCGGACCACATTTACACTATGAAATTATCAAAGACGGCAAACATGTGAACCCGATGACGGTTAAATTGCCTGCGATAAATAACCTGGATGCGGCGAACAAAAAGAAATTCTTGGAATATCGCGAGACACTGGACAAGGCCATAGAACAAATGGCGGACAAGCCGGGTTCGTTTATTCAGATGTAATTGAATTTTTCTATTTCCCCCAAAACGGTGCGATTACATAGTCGGCGCGCAACGGCACAGATATTTTGGTGATGTTTTCCATAATGGATTTGATTTGTTCGGCAAATTTTGTCGCCAATTTTTCATCACATTCGAATACCATTTCATCGTGAACCTGCATAATCAATTTGATTTTATCGCGATTAGGAACAACCACTTCGTCAAATGTTTTTATCATGGCAAGACGCATAAGGTCAGCCTCGTATCCTTGGATCGGTGCGTTGATTGCGGCACGCATTGCGTATGCGCGCATACGGGGATTTTTCGCCTCGGGCAATTCTATGCGGCGACCCCACGGGGTATAAACGCACGCATTTTCGGTTGCAAATTTTTTGATGCCTTCGATATAGTCTTTGATTTCCGGCAATCCCGCCATGTATGAATTTATTATCTCTTGCGCCCGGGCGCGTGGCACGTTTAATTGTGCGGCCAATCCAAAAGATGATATGCCGTATATGATTGAAAAGTTTACAGTCTTGGCCGCGCGGCGCAAATCCCGTGGAACGAGGGTCGATGCCGGAATATTAAATATTTTACGCGCGGTTTGTTCGTGGATGTCGGCACCGGCATTAAAAGTGTCTTTGAATGTTTTTATGTCCGCCACATCGGCAAGCAGGCGCAGTTGAATCTGTGAATAATCCGCCGCAATTAAAACGCGGCCCGCGGGTGCGACAAAGCATTTGCGAATTTCTTCGCCCAGTTCTGTTTTAACCGGAATGTTTTGCAGGTTCGGATCGCGCGACGAAAGGCGACCTGTATTCGTACTGGTCTGTAAATATGTTGTATGAATGCGACCATCATGCGCAATTTGGTGGGGCAGTGCATCCGCGTATGTTCCCGCCAATTTTGCAATCGAACGCCAATTTAAAATCTTTTCAATAATCGGGTGGTGGTCGATTAAATCGTTCAGGCTATCTGCGTCTGTGGACCGGCGTTTGTTTTCCGGCATGTGCATTTCATCGAACAGAACGGTCGCCAACTGTTTCGGACTGGCCACATTAAATTCGTGTCCGGCCAGTTCAAAAATCTCGTTACTGATTTTAGTCAATTGTTCGTGAAATACCCCCGAAAGTTTATTCAACTTTGCGCGGTCAACCAAGACCCCATCGCGCTCCATAATTGTTAAAACCATAATCAGTGGTCGGTCGCAATTTTCATAAAGCCGCGCCAATTTATCGTTCGCATCCAATTCCGGTCGCATGTGTTTATACAGCGCCATTGTTACCGCGGCATCTTCGGCGGCATACGGGTATGCGGTGTCAATGGGCAATGTGTCAAAGTGCATATCGGCATCGCGTGTCTTTGGCGGGAACAGCGATGCAAATGTTATATTTTGATGATTCAAATATTTTACCGCCAATTCGTCCATGCTGTGCGAATGCAGTGTCCCGTGCAACGCGTATGAAATCAGCATAGTGTCATCAATCGGCGAAATTTTTTCAATATCCCAACCTTCGTTCGCCATAATGTGCAAATCGAACTTGATGTTGTGTCCGACCTTGGTAATTTTTTTATTGGTCAATATTGGCCAAATTCTTTTATATAAATCCGCAATAGAAATCTGATTCGGGGCAAGTTCTGCGCCCCCAAACAGGTCGCAACCCGCGGCGCGATGGCGCAGTGGAATATAAACACCGTGTAATGGGTCCACCGCCAAAGACATACCAACCATTTTGTCGGTCATCTGATCCAGACCGGTTGTTTCCGTATCCAATGCGATAATGTCTTTAACGGTTGCCAAAAATTTTTCTAATTCTTTTATTGTTGTTATTTTTTCAAATTTCATTTCTGGTGCGGTGCGTGGAGTATCATCCCTGGGCGTGGTGTCAACCGGACATGCCGAGCCTGGAAAACTAAACGCGGGTTCATTTGGTTCCGGCATATTTTCCGGGAAAGTGCGTGAAATTTTTTCCACCAAAGAATTGCTTTCTAATTCGTTTCGCACAAAGCTCAATGCGCCGGCACGATTGAACCGGAAAGGTGAAAGTTTCAGCCCCGATAAATTTACATCGCGTTTCAATGTCACCAAATCGCGCGATATATATGCCAATTCCTGCGACAGCAACAACATATTGCGTGTGCGTTCGTTTTTAATTTTGTCTATATTTGCGTACAGGTTGTCCAACGACCCGAATTCGTTTATCAGTTCGGCGGCCTTTTTCGGACCGATGCCGCGTACACCGGGAACATTGTCAGACGAATCGCCCATCAGTGATTGCACATCAACAACGCGTTCGGGTGGCACGCCGAATTTTTCGATTACTTCGTTGCGACCAATCGTTTTTTGCTTCATACCGTCGTACAAGAATATGCAGTCCGACACCAATTGCATTAAGTCTTTATCGCCGGTCATAATTCGGGTTTTGTCTGCAATCTGGCAATTTTGGGTGGCAAGTGTTGCAATAACATCATCGGCCTCGACATTCGGAATACACAGAACCGGCACGCCCATTTCGCCCAAGCCACGCCGGACCATAACCGATTGAGTAATCAAATCGGCGGGTGTTTCATCGCGATTCGCTTTGTATTCAGGGTAAATGTCTTGGCGGAAAGTTTTCCGTGACGCATCGAACACACATACGAAAATATCGTCTGGACCTGCGGCGGCAAACACCGGTAACATCATATTTAAAAAAGCATACACTGCGCCGGTTGGTGTTCCATCGGTCCGCGTAAGGCGACTGTGCACGCCATAGTATGCGCGAAATAAAATTGAATTTCCGTCAATCAGTGTAAGCATTTTGCCCCCATTAAATACTGCGGGGCGTTGCCGCCCCGTTCAATTCTTTAAAACAGATAGCGAAGTTTGATACGCGCATCATAGTGCAAAATATCGGGTTCTATATCGCCGACTTTATAAACATCGGGAATATAGATTGCGCGTGCTTCGATATCAAATTTGCATGGCAAACCCGGCACATCCAGTGTTACACCCAACATACCTTGGTATGCAGCGGACGTGTCTAAATCCGCGCTGTTTGCTTTGTCTTCGCCATCTATTAACATACCGACACCGACGCCCAGGTATGGTTTGATAACCGTGGACGGCATTTTAAAATATGCGTTTACCAATGCCACGTGCGAATGAACATCTTTGACATTAAGGTAATTATATTCGGCTTCGAACCGAAACGCGGATAATTCTGCACCAAACATTGCGCCAAAAGACTGAGCCGGATCGGTTGGATGTTCATCATCGGCAAATATTGTCGCGGCACCGGCACCAACGGTTGCCCCGGCGTATAAATTCCAAACTGGGTCGGCAAATGCGGGTGCGGTCGTGGCCATTGCGACGGCACATAAAATAATTGATGTTTTTAACTTCATCTTTTGCTCCTTTGTATGATAATATAATAAAAAAGAGTTTAAAGATATGCAAGAAAATAAACCTGTTTTAATTGTTGGCCTGGGAAACCCGGGCGCGGAATATGAACGCACGCGTCATAATGTCGGATTTATGGCGGTGCGGCACTTGGCGGGGCCGTCCGCAAAATGGCGCGGGGAATTGTTTGCGCGCACATTTGCGACAAATATTGACGGGCGGCGCGTGATATTTGCAATGCCGCAAACATTTATGAACGACAGTGGCCGTGCGGTGCGTGCGATAATGGGTTTCTATAAGATTCCGATTGAGAATTTGTTCGTAATTCACGACGATATGGATTTGAAATTGGGCGATATGCGAACCAAGGTTGGTGGGGGCAGTGCGGGTCATAACGGAATAAAATCCATAGATGCAAATGTTGGGCGCGAATATACGCGAATTCGAATCGGCATTGACCACCCGCGGAATTTGGGTTTACCAATAGATGCCGCCGATTGGGTTTTGGGCCGATTTACCACCGACCAAATGTCAACAATAGAAAAAACATTGAATGAAATAAAATTGGTGGGTTAGGGGTTAACAAGTCCCCATTCTAGCAATTCGGTTTGACTTAAAGTGAAGCATCCCTTGGCATCACAGAATTGGGTGTCAGAGGTATATTGGCAGGCATCTTGGTTTATGCCCGCACCATCGCCATTCGTCGTTTGCCCGGGGTTTGGACAATCGTATTTAGGACATGGATTTGTTCCGTCAGTTATACCACTCCAATTACAATTTTCGGAATAGGTTCCCTGCGGGGTTAAGGCGCAACTGCATACAGAATACTGTCCAGAATATGGTGTGCATTTTGCGGGTCTATCTGAATCGAATATATAATAAACCCTTTGAACATAATATCCGGCGAGACAAGAACGGCACTCATATTTTGTTATTTCTCCATTCGTGTAATGTATCGGCTCATTAACGTTTGATGCCGATTGGCTTGTTGTTTTTTTTGTTTGTTGGCCAGAACAGTTTAAAGATGAATCATTAGAAAACTGTTCGATGCATTCGCAATGGGATACATCCCATCCGCTACCCGTCCAGAGTATGTCCAGGCTGCGTATATCGCCACTGCAACCCTCAGAAGCAAATTGTTGACAATTTCGTGCATTGATATAACAAGCATCACCTTCCATGTGTGCACTGGCACTATTACAGACAACGGTGTTGTTATAATAGCGCCTGCATCCCTGTGACCAAACGACACCATTCAAATCGCAATCTTCTGATTTATAACATTCGTTTATGGATGTTGCACCCAAATCAGAGTCAGGAAAATCGTCGGTGGGACAGGGTTGGGGGTGTGTTTCTGTGGCGGGGCAGTATTTGTTTTCTGGGCATTGCTGGCACTTATGTTCAAAAAGTTCGGAATTATAAAAACATCCCGCGGTGCTGTTGCATAAAGTCTCGTTGTTGTCGTCAATATTAAGACAGACTTCAGGGTCTACGGTAGCCAGTGATGTCAGAGGTATAAGTAGTAAAATGAAAAGCAAGAACATTCTCATAGTTGTATAGTTAGCAAATTAAAATTATTATTGCAATATAAAAAGGCACAGACGTGCCTTGGAGTTTTTAATTCATAATATTATTTGGATTTTAATGGGTGCAAACGCTGAACTTTCCATCCGTTTGCAGTATACCAAAGACTGTCTCCTAAAGACATACCCGCAATACCCCAAGCCAATGTATCCGGTAAATGTGCCCCATTACCTGAAGCCACATATATCGTTCCCATTCCGTGAATACGTCCAGGGGCAATATCAAGGCGGGTTTGCAATGTGTCTCGTGCTTGATGAAAGTGCGCCGGTGACCAAGATGTTGCATTTTTCTCGCCACAATTTAAAAACACCATGTTAACATTCTTTTTATTAATTTCTTTTTGTATAACCTCTTTTGGTGTTGGTACCGGTCCCCAGGTATAGTCAATAATCACATCGTGTTCCTTTTGACATGCGGATGCCATAATTGCGGTCGCCACAAATGGCAATATGCGGGTTAAAGATTTTTTAATGCTGTATGGAACTTTGAATTTCATATTGAATCCTTTTGTTCTGTCGGTTTTATGCTATCAAAAAATATCGTTTTGTCAATTTGCTATTAGTATTTGATAAACCAAGATTGATGTGTTCCCGGTGTGGCATCGTGCATGGTGTCGGGGTCGTGCACGGTTTGACCATCACCCGGCGCGGTATAATATACCATTTGTGGTGTATACTGTGTGCCGCCAGTACCCGGGGTAATTGTCCGGTTCATTTCGGTGTATTCATTACCGTCTATTACAATAAATGTGCCGTTACAGCGGACCTGAATACCATTTGGAAATTCGCCATTGTCACCTGTTCCACCACCGCCACCAAAATCGTTGTCGGCGCCGATGCAGACGATTTTTTTATTCCCTTGGGTGGATGTGGCCAATAATTTGATTTTTGTTACATTATTTGGCATACAGACACGGCCGATATCATCATAAGTTCTGGCATTTCCGGTTTCACAGCAGGCATTGCCACCCATTGGTTCGTGGTTCCACCCATTTGTCGGGTTAAAACAACAATTCGTTAGGGATGTGGTTATTGGCATTTGCACACCGTACGCGGCGGGACAATACAGGCCATCGGTTGTGATATTGTTGCCCGTATCATCTTCGGGGATGCATATTTGATTTTGTGGATCTGGGCCAAGGTGGCTTGGGTAATAATTGCCAGATGTACAACGGGTGTTGACGCAACTGTTGGCATCACTGGTCGTTCCGTCTGGGTGCGCGGTACCGGTGTTTATCGCAAACCAAGACAGAATCGTATCATTTTTAACCCGTGGCATCCATATATGATTGTGTGATGTTCCTTCACCATCGCCAATTGTGTTTAATGGTTGTTCTTCACAGTTGCCCCATATACGTTCGGCAATGCGACATGTCGCACATTCGGCATCCGATGAGGTGGTCGAACAATGATTATCGTCCAAGCATATATCGTCCAAGTTCGATATGTTGGCAATATAATTCCGATATTCTAAATCAGCATAGAAATTGTCGGTTGGTTCTTTGCCCAATGTCGCCATTATCTCTAGTATAGTATCGTTACCCGCCGATGCCACACATGCCAATAATTCAGGCCAGCATGCCGTGCGTTCCAATATCGCATGCCGATTCGGCGACAGATATATATCATTGCACAAACCAAAGTTCCCGGAAATCGAACGGCATGATTGTATGATACAGTTACGGGCGACCTGGGTACAACTTGATATAATCGTTTCGTATGTTTTGGTTGTGGCAACATTTGATATTCCGGATTCCCAATTTGTATCGCCGGTTGACCCCAATAATGCCGTACAAGAATTGCGGACATTTGCACACATCGCATTAACAGTCCGATCCGCCGTAACACCAAATACCGACAAAGACCGCGCATCAAATTCGCCAATCGAATCGTACGCGTTGGTTAAACATTCGGTTGTTAGTGTCGTGCATGCCTGGCGTACTTCTTCCAGTTTGGCATCTTGGGCCAATTTAATTTGCGCCAATGCATCTTCGATAAAAGCATCCCAAACACGGTCGGCGATGTCTTGGCAATTTTCCATTGCCGGTGCCAAAAATTGTTTTTTGCTCTTTAAGTATGTGATGAATTTTCCAACACCGTTCGCGGTTGTCCAAGACTGGTTAACATCGGGGCGGGTAATAAGCGAACCTAAATCGGAAAGGTTCGGTGTCAAAAATGCCGTGCCAGTCGAAGGATCGATATATTTGCCCGTCATGTCCAGACACTTTTCCATGTTCGCGCCGCAAACCGTTGTATTTGTAAGCATTTCCATCATTTTGCGTTTGCATGTCAAAATATCATCTGAATTGCGTGTCTGATACGCGTCCAGACGCGATATATCCAGCAATGCGCCACTTTCGAACACTTTGGAACGTGCGGTATCGGCCTGGGCCTGATAGGCCTTTTGAACAGTGTTACAATCTTGTTCCATTAACATTAAATAACCACTTACCGCCAATGAAAGTTCGTCTTCGGTGCAAACCTCCATCGCGGTTTCACGGCAAATTGGAATCGCCGCGTTATAAAGCGCAGTCCCAGATTTGGTCGTCGTGTCAGACCCCATAAATGAATCAACCGTGTCAAACGCAGAATCTATGTTTAACGATAATGATATCGGCGCAAGTGATACACCGGCCGTGTCGTCGCCAAATGTCGTGTTCAATTTTTTCGCAATTTCGTCCAATGCCTTTTTAGATTTTGTTTTGTCTTTGGTGGCATAGAATGCTTCTTCGCCTTCGGTTGCAGTGTTGATGGCATCGACATCTTCGGCATCCATGTTCACCAATAATAACCGTTGATTAAAGTCCAACATTTTATCTTCAAATTTAGACATGTTCTTTTTGACAGATTCAAATTCGTTTGCCCGCGATGAACACGCACAACGGCGCAGGTTTACATCCTTGTTCGCGCAGAATTCATCCATGCATTCGTAATAAATCGTTCGGCAACGAGTATAGTTTGTATTCAAAACCGGCGATTCGTTCGTTTTCGCCGCACGTGATACTGTGCGCCCCGTGCGCGCGTTCGTTGTTCGCGCCGGTGAACGCCGGGCCGGTGTCGCGTTGCGTGAATTAGCCCCCGTGCGCGCCGTGGTCGTTTGCCGTACAGTTCTTGCCGTAACAGATGGCGCGGTCGCGCGGGAAACCACATTTGTTCGTGGGGTAACAGTTGTGGACCGGGTGGCAACACTTTTTGTTGCATTTCGGGGTTCGGTTACATTTGTTGTGGTCGTGCGGGCATTTGTTGTGTTCGAACGTGAAGTCGTCGCAGTATTTGATTTTTGTGATTGGATGATTGTATTTGCACCGCGCATAGGCGTTGTGGTTGAAACATTTTGCGCCGATGTGCGTGATGCAGCGCGGGCAATTTCATCATAGTCAACACCCCGCGCGCCACGCAAAACAAGCACGCCAAGGCATACACCAAAAAGCAGTTTAAGATTCTTCATCCCTTTCACATACAGATTAGCAAAATTTTGATTTTTCGGGCAAGCAGAAAATGTGCCAAATGAAATAATTTTGGTGCGGTTAGGGGGACTTGAACCCCCACGGATTTCTCCACAGCATCCTTAGTGCTGAGCGTCTACCAATTCCGCCATAACCGCACATGGTTTGATAAAAAACCGATGGCATTTTACATAATCCTGTTTTTTTTTCAATAATTTTGTGATAAAATGCATCTGATAATAATATGGGAGTGATACATGAGAAAAAGATTTTGTTCGTTGGTTTTGAATTGTTCACTGGTGGCGTTGTTGCCCGGAATTGCCGCGGCGGCGGGAACTTATTACACGGGTAACTATAATTCGCCGCAAAGAAATTATGCTACGTCTGGTTACGCAAATCGTGCCAAGACCACAAATTACAGTCAAGACACATCATATACCCGCACGCGGACGGTTGCGCCAAACGATAATGCCTATATCGGACAGCCGTATAATGGTTATACACGTGTGGTCGGAACAGAACAACAAACGCGGACACAAATGCGGACAGCCGGTGGTAAGACCGTGTCGTCTGGGGGAAATGTGCAAAAAGAAAATGGTTTTTGGCTTGGCGCAGGCTTGTCGCATGAGTTTGCAAGTTGGAATTTTGATATGAAAAGTGCAGGCAGTAAATTGCACTATGACAACATTCGTTGGAACGTATTGGATATTAATGCCGGCTATCGATTCGGAGGCAATACCCGGATGCAGATTGATGCCGGGTTCCGCTATGGTATGCAATTTGGCGATTCGCCAATGGTTGATGATGATATTTCTAATGGTGGGTATTTTGTTACCGATTGGTATAATGATAAAAATCATAACCATGTTTATGATACGGGTGATGAATATATTGGGCAAGAACTTGGGCATTCACTTTCCATTGGTAACAGCAGTAGTGGCGATATGATGGGATTCAATGTCGGTTTTGGTTTAACAGATTTTATGAAGTTGGGGCATGCGCGTATTACGCCTTCTGTTGGGTTCCGTTATTTGAAATACAAATTAGAGACCAAGGACGATTATGGTCTTACCGTTAATACGGGGTCTTCTTCAATTGTTTCGGGCAGCGATGAAACCCAATACGACCCAATTGTGATTGTTCATTTTCCGCCTGATTCCCAAAATCCAAACGGAATGCAACAGGTTTTATGGTGTGATCCAAGTAATCCAAATGAAACATGTCCAAACGCATATGGATTTTGGCCAATTGTTGTCGGTGCCGATGGCGTAAGCACCAGTGGAACATATATGTTTAAATTACCAAGTATAAGTCATTCTTATGAAACAACATGGATGGGGCCATATTTGGCATTGGATTTGGATTATGAAATTGATAGGTATAATTTGGTGAACGCGCGACTTGAATTCGGTTTGCCATTGTACACATCAACCGGTGATCAACCGTACAGAACTGATTGGCAACATCCGAAAAGTGTAGAAGACAAAGGCGGTTTCGGCGATGCGTGGCATATTGGTTTGGGCGCAAATTATATGACCGCTTTAACTGATACGGTTGCGTTGACACTCGGGTTTACATTTGATTATTATACTCTGTCTGGTGGCGAAGCCAGTACGTATCTGAATAGTAGTTACTATATGGATATTTATAATGAAATTAAGGCTGAATGGTTAGATGCGGGTTATACTGAAAATGATATGATTTATGGTCGAACCCAAAGTGGTAAACCGGCAAGCCAGGCAACGAGTACCGATCCTGTGGTAGTTTATCCGGATCCGACGGCGGTAAATATTATAGATACGAAAAACAAATGTCCGGGTTGGGTATGCAAGGTTGACAATGAAATCGAATCGATTTATAAATCAATGGGAATCCGCATAGGAATTCAGGCAAAATTCTAAACTTGATTGGTGTATGTTATGGAAGGTATGAAAAAATTAGTAATTTGTGCAATGTTTGCATTGCTTAGCCCGGTTGCGTGGGCGGCACCATTGACCGCGACCGCATCGGTTAATGTAACCAGTGATACCGCCGCAACGGCCAAAAATATGGCCATGGACGAGGCACGTCGCCAGGTTGTTGTCGAGGCTCTATCGCCGTACGCCGATGCTTCTGCTTTGCGGGCCGCGGTTAAAAGTGAAAAGTCTGCGGTGTTGACTACATTGATTGAAAGTTCCGGAATTAGCAGCGAGAAACAATCTGATACAACATATTCGGCAAATATAACCATGACGCTTGATAGGAATGCAGCGCGAAACTGGATGGTGTCGCATGGGGTTCATAATTGGTTGGGTGATGGTGATGATGCCGGAAATGAAACGTGGGTTGTTGTATCGCTTAATAACAAATTGTCTGATTGGTCGCGTGTTCGTCGTGCGGCGGCGAATGCTGGGGTTGATTTGAATACCAAATCTATAAGTGGAAACGAAATAACTTTTCGTGCGCCGGCGGCGCGGCGTGGTGCGTTAACAATTGCATTGCGTGATGCGGGTTGGCGTTATCAGGATAAAGACGGTATTCTGTATATTTCAAAATAGTTTGATATGGGGGGAAATATGAAAAAACTTTCTATTTTTGTGTGCGCGGCGTTGGCGCCGTTTATGGCATTTGCAGATGATGTTGATTTAGAAGGCAAAGAACTGATTTTAAATATTCGCCGAATCGGGGTCGATCTGTCGAAAACCACGGTGCGACATTCAGACGAGTATGATACTTCGCCGATTTCCGCATTAAGTGCCGACAGTCAAGAATTTATCAAGGGTGTGTTTGATACCGCGTTGGAATACAAACATAATCGTTTCAATTGGGACAACAGTTTGTTTATGGAATATGGTCGGACAAAAATAGAACCGTATGATGAAGAAACTATTGTCAACGAAAGTGCCGATAAGATTTTGTTGACCAGTAATTTGAATTATGCGTGTTGGGATTTTGATTCCTTTAAATTGGGGCCAATGGCGCGTGCCGCGTATGAAACAGAATTTGTTCCGGCAAATGATACCGATAACCGTTTAAAGGTTCTGCGTGGGATAGCGGGCTTTTCAATATTCGATTCGCCGATTATCAAAGAATTATATATCGCGGGTGTATACGAATATGACTTTACATACGGCCACGACCAGGTTAGCAAATTGGCGGCTGAATTGGGCTGGCGTTTGGAATATGATATTCGCGAAGGTGTAAAATTTTCGACCAATGGATATTATCGTGAATACTTGGACTATTCGAAATATGTCGGCACAGATTTGGAACGCGATTTAAGTGTTATTGCGCGTATGGATACAAACCTGTGGGGTGATTTTACATTTGGTCCGTATGTTCAATATCGTCGTGCCAAGGCCCGCGATGCCGAACATTACGGCAGTAATTTTATCATCGGCCTGTCGTTTAATTATATAACCAAGTTCGGGTTGTATTAGAACATAGTGGGTAGTGTAAGTGGGTAGTGTAAGTGGGTAGTGTAAGTGGAAGATGTTTCAATATCAAAAGTAAGGGGCATATAAAAATTGCCCTTGTGGTGGTGGCCGCAAGTATCCCGAATTCAGTATTGGCGGCATGTTCGCCCAGTTTACAGGATTGTCCGGAAAATTATTATAATTCTAGGACTTGCCGAATGGGGGCGCTGGGGCAATTGGGATATGAATGTAAACCATGTGGATCTGTGTATATCGGAAATGTGAATTTTCATTTGTCTCCTGGTGGCGAAATCACGATTGATAAATGTTATGCAAGACAAAATTGTGAAAATATAAACCACAACGATTGGATGTGTACATTGTTTCATGGTGGCGAAAATTTTTGCACCCAGGGTAATACGAATGTCCTTAGGCCCGCACATCTTGAATACATAACTGCTGATACTGGACTTGGGTGTGTATCAAATGATAACAAAAATTGTTCCGAATTTAATTTGGATTCTGTGTATCCATTTAGTTGGGCCAGTGGTAATTTTGCACAATCTGATCAACATGGAACCGCAAATTGGAATACAAGTACTTATACTTGGAATGTAAGTAGTTGCATGTTGCAACATAACAATTTGAATATAACCCAAGAAAACAAGGATTGTAAGGGAAATGTTTGGCGGTCGGGCGCAACAATTTCTGGAAATGCCGCCACGGGTTACACAATAAATTATTCAAATGGAAATAATTGGTATTATTGTACGCATTGTGATCCTGGAAAAAAGCCGGAAATATTTAGTATAGGCGAGGCTGTTGACTTCTATGGATGCAATCGATATGAATCTGGTGGTTCATATATCGCCTGTGCGTGTTCAGATGTTGAACTTGGTTTTTATTCTGATGGTTGTGATATAAATTATCCATTGGATTCACAAACAGTACCGAATGCGTGTCATAAGCAATGTCCGGAAAATATGACCACACTTAATCCTGGCGCATCTGGGGTGAATGATTGCGTCCCAGACGGCAGTGGCCTGTATTCGGATTTAACGGGGTGGTTCAGGTTAGGTTCCACTAGGTGTGAATAATTTGACTATTTCACGACACTGAAATTTATTTGGGTTGTGATACCGGCACGATCGGTTGCCCGTAATATGTGGTCGCCCATCGGAACATTATATTCCAATGTTTCGCCGCTTTTGGTCGAGCCCAATGTTTTATCGTCCAAGAACCAAAATATTTTATCGTCTGCGCTGGTTGCCAATCCCATAAATCCAATCGGTTCAAAATCTTTGTTTGATGTGATGACTATTTTTGTGTCAGCCGTTGGAAACACAACAATTGGGGCGGCACCGTCGTCGGGAATATCGTTTATATCACATTCGCGCATAAATGCAGGCGCGGTTTTACGGCGCACACCCGCACGACGGAACATATCGATATATTCTGCATCCCAAAATTCATAAATTGCCATGTGGGTTGTCTTTGGTTCGGGTGCGCACGCGCGCAGACCTGTTTTGTTATCTATGGGAATTTGACGATGAATGCGGTTGCGGGTAATCGGGGATTTGCCTGGAATAAAATACGACATCGTTTTTTGTGGGCAAAATTCGCCGGCGATGTCGCCACCAATTTCACACATTTCCACCTTGATAATATTCATATCTTCGCGCAGAAAATTATTGTTCTGAATTGGGGTGTCGGTGCCGTTATAGTATTCGCCGACTGCGTTCGCCAAAGCAAAGTATATTGGTGCGGCGGCGCGTGCGCCACTGAACGCGTTATTCGGCGTGCCGTCAAAATTGCCAACCCAAACAACCAAAACAAAATCGCCAAATATGCCCGCCGTCCACGCATCACGATATGATGAAGATGTCCCGGTTTTCCAATAGTGTCTGATTTTTTGCATTTTTGTTTTTGTAAATGGAATATGTTTTGTCGGAACCGATTGGTGCGATAACATGTCCAGCGTTAGGAAAAAAGCTTCGGGCGAAAGCAGGGTGTTTATAACTTCATCCGGTGTATCTATTTGTGTGCGGGTTTTCCGGTGTGTGCCAAGGTTCGCCATTGTCGCATAAATATTTGCCAATTCCCATATTGAAACTTCGGCCCCACCCAGTGCGATTGAAATTCCATAATGTTCAGGTGATTGTAAATTTGCAACGCCGGCATCATTTAATAATTTATGAAATTTTCCAACACCGATTTCGCGTAGTAAATTTATTGCCGGGATGTTTCGTGAATGGGTTAACGCATCGCGGGCAAGGACAGGGCCATAAAACTCGCTGTCTGAATTTTCGGGCGCATAGACACCAAAGTTCACACGCGCATCGCGTAATAAACTCATACCGTGTATCAGACCTGTATCAACGGCGTTCGCGTAAATAAGGGGTTTTAATGTTGAACCGGGACTGCGCCGTGCGCGAACACCGTCGTTTTCGCCGAAAATGTCGCGATTAAAATAATTTCCGGAACCGATATAGGCCAATGTTTCCATCGTTTTATAGTTTATTAGAATTGCCGCCGCATTTGTGATACCTATATTGCGGCGGGCATTTATTTCCGCCGTCAATGCGCGTTCTAATTTTTGTTGCAGTTTTAAATCAAGGGTGGTGTTAATTTCAGATTTTTTTATTTTTTGTGTATTCATAAAATCGGTAAAGTGCGGTGCTAAAAAGGGCAGGTCGGAAATTTTATTGACCGCCAAAGGCATGGTTGCAAATATGCGCAATTTTTCGTCTGTGCCGTATTCAGAAATCCATTGCTCAACCAAGTACCCACGCATATTTTCAATGTTTTTAATTCCACGTTCTGTATTCAAACCGCGTTTTGTGGGGTTTTGCGGAACCGTTGCCAATGTTATGGATTCTATTTTGCCAAGGTCGCGCGCGTGCCGGCCAAAATATATCGTAGATGCCGCCCCAATACCTTCGATGTTTCCGCCATACGGTGCCAGGTTCAGGTATGCTTCGATAATTTCGTCTTTGGAATGGAACATGTCAATATAAATCGCCGCCGCAATTTGCAACATTTTCCCACCAAAGGTTTTGCTGTTCAAATCGTATTTTATACGCGCCAGTTGCATTGTAATCGTTGATGCCCCAACGGGGTGTGGCACACCTGAGATATATTGTCGTGATGCACGCAACATAGATACTGGGTTAATGCCGGGGTGATGATAGAAATGTTTGTCTTCGTATAAAACAACCGCGTTTACTATGTGCGGGCTTATTTCCGAAAGCGGGGTATAAATTCTGTATTTATCGTCCGCCGAAAGTGTGAGTCTTAACAAGTTTCCGTTACGATCATAATATGCACGTGAAAAAGATACTCCATCCAATAATGGCGCAGTAAAAAACAATCGGATAATCAACCAAATGACGAAAATAACGCCAAATATAATTCCAATTCTTTTTAAAAATCGTTTAGTCTTTGGCATTTGATACGTTGAATTTGCCGGTGTCTGTTGTCGCACGAATTTCCGAATTGTACATATCCATTGCTGTTATCGGTGGAACTGTAAATTCGCCCGCCACAGACAATTGAACACGATATTTAAATGTTGTTGGGTTGCGTGAAAGAGTAGTGTAAATTAGCACGCGATCTTCGCGAATTTCATTGTGTATCATATCACCGGAAACAGAATCCGAAATTGGGATAAATCCGCCTGGTAATAAATCGGCAATAACCGCATTATCAACACTTTGAGTGCCGCCACGTGTGCGTGCGGTAATTTTCACATCCAATATGTCGCCAATTTCTGCGGATGTAACACGCTCGCCATTCGCGTTATAGTATTCACGCGTAACATCAATACCATTTGATTCGGACACAACTGTTTTTGGAAAACCTGTGGTTACAAGCGTATAAAAAGCAGTGTCCTTTGATTTGCAGGTTTCGCAATTTATGCGCAATTTATCGATTCCATTTGGAACACTAACAATAATCGTTCCTGCATCCGCGGTTTGTTCCAATTTCTTATCATCGGCGAAAACAGATATTACATCGTTACTTAAAGCGTCCGCCCCAGGAATATTTGCCGTTCCTATAACTATGGCCGCCGCAGTAAAGGAATCATAGTTACCACGATTGATATAGTTTTGTATGTTTTTTGTCGCGCGTTCTGGAACCATGTCAAAATAATTGCGCGCGATAAAAGTATAAGTCGCATCGGCCGCGGTTGCACCGGCAAATTGACCGTCATACATATCTTTTCCTGATTTATATTTTGAAATCAGGTTAAACGATTTGTCCGTCTGTTTTAACATTTTGTACGAAGCGGCGATATATGCGCCGATAATCGTTTCGTCCCAATCTTTGACGTTCTCGTTCAGGTATTCTTCTAATAAATCAATATAACTGGTTGTAACATAGTCGTTCAAACTTAAAGTATATATTGTAAATGCCTTGGCATGAGCATCCGCAACAGATGTTGTGTGTAATCCCGCATAGGTGCGCAGAAAATCGATCCCGCGTGAGAACATCGATTGCGGAACATTAAAACCAGCGCGCCGCGCAAGGCTTAAAAAGTTCAAAGTATATGCCGTAAGGTATGCCGTTGTTGGGTTTGTTTCGTTATCCGTGTGGGCGATACCATCCGACCACATACCAAATGAACCGTCGCCATTTTGACGATTTGATAATGTTTGAATCGCCTTGTTAATTATGGAGGTGGAATCTGTGCGATTAGTTCCGAATAATTTGTCTTCGGGTGCAATTACATAGGGTAATGTGCGTGATACCAATTGTTCGGTACAATCGAATTCATAGTGTTTTAAATACATGAACATCGGACGCGCCAAAATAGATAAAGATTTCGAGATATAAAGAGTATTTGAATATTCGGCATTATACATAATGTTGTCAGTAATTTTTAGGCTTGTTTTACCAGAATCCAAAATTCCTGTTTTTATATCTGTGCGGAACATGGTCGCCGGACGAATGGACAACTCGTGTACGGCGCGACGCGATGCGACCGAATGATTTTTGTCATCAAACAATGTTGTTGATACATCCAATGTCCCTGTTCCTGGGGTGTCGGCCGCCGTTACGTTAAATGTCCACAATCTTTCCGTGTTTTCAGGCAGACTTATTATTCCAGATGATTTTTCAATTGGTAACAATTTGCCCGTCGATGTTACATCGTTTCGCGCCGTTGCGGCATTACCCGATTCATTGGCCAGGTTTGATATGATTGTGTTTACAGTAAATTTATCATTTGGCGCGACAACCAATGGTGCCGATACTGAAATAATTACCGGTGATTGTACACGAACATCGGTCGCGACCGCGCCTACACGTCCCGGTGCGGCGGCAACAGCATAAACACTGACCCCGCCATTGAAATATTCGGGAATATCAAAGTTTATCGTTTTGGCGGTGTTCGCGGTTGTGTTTATTATCCCAGAATAAAACGCAACCGGTGGTAATGTTTTGCGCCCAAATGGGTTGGTAAGTGGCGTATCAATACCACCTTCGTCAGAATAATCACTGCCCCCGATTTTTGCGACTTCGCGCAGAACATTATATTCAGGTAATAACAACGATAATATTTGATATGTTTCAACTTGGAGTGCGGCCTTTTGGAAGAAATGTTTTAATGGATTTGGAATGGAATAATTTGCAACCTGTAAAATTCCGGTGTTTACCGCGAACAGCATTATACGCGCATCCGTGTCAGTTGTGATTTCAATTGGCAATTTATTATCACGAACGGTTTTGGGTGTGTCCAGTTTTACATTTATTTTATGTTTGTCGATACTGGTCGAAAACGGGGCGACCGCGTATGTATATGGTGTTGTAAATATATCACGACTGTTGATATCACGGACGAACGAAACATTTACATAACCTGTACCTTCAAAATCTGCGGGCAGGGTAATTTTCTGGGTTGACGATGTTGTGTTTGTGGTAAACCATTTATGAGCATAAACCCGGTCGCGCTCAATGGTAATAAGACCCGTGCCGGCATAAGGGGCGATAACACCGATGTTGATAGATTCTCCGGGTTTATACGAAGAAGCATCCAGTTTAATTTGTAATTCGGCATGCGAATCTTCGCGCAGTTCGATATTTTCATCTGCGGCGACAAAGTATTCTATATTTGCCAAAATATTTTCGTTTGAATCCAGTAACTGAACATAAAATGTGCCACCATTTGATGTATTCAATTTTATTTCAGAACCATTTTTAGATACAGATATTTGTGATTGGGCAATGATAACATCATGTGATATTGTCTGGTATTTATAGTGATTATCGTAATCTTTTAACAAACTTGTCAAATTTTCGCGTTTTATCAATTTCATAGTGATATCATCAGCATCAACCGCGTGGCCAGATGCATCTAATACTATCAATTTTACCTTGGATTCAGAATTACGATGCATATAGTTCAAATCTGAATCAGATTTATATCCAATAAGTTGTTTAAGGTTTGATACACGTGAATTCAAAATTGTTTGGATGCTTTTGCCATCGCCGGCTTCGAATCCATTTATGGCCAGGTTCAACATGTATGTTCCAATTGGAATTTCGCGATCAAATTTTATATCAATCGTGGCATTGCCGTTTTCGTCTGTTCGTACATCCGATGGGTCAACGGTGAATGTTTGGGCCGTACGCGCCGCACCCCCGGCCAGACCTGTTTTAGAATTAAAGTTTGATGTAAATTTGTAACCACGATAGTCATCAAATGTAAAATCTATCGGTCGCAGTGTTGCATGCGCAGATATGCGACGGTCTGTTGCCGGCGTCCCGTACAGGTTATTCAACGATACGTTCGCAGTTAAATTATTGGGCGAAATCCATCCCGATTCAGATGTATTGTTAATTGCTGCGATAATTTTCATTGTATCAGGAACAAATTCTTGCACTTCAAAATTTCCGGTTCCAATTGTGTCTTGGACATGCCCCCGACCATTAAGTGTGTATATGGCGACTTCATAGCGTCCAAGTGGGGCATCAGTCGAAAGTTTGTGGGTAATGTCAATCATACCATCTGTGGCCAAAGATACCTTTTTATCCAAAATTGTTCGGCCACGCGTATCGGTGATTTCTAACTTTACCGGAATTTCAGACATCGGCGAAAAGGTCTTGTTTTCAACAATTGCGCCGATTGTTACGGTTTCACCCGGACGATAAATTCCGCGATCGGAAAATATAAATGATTTCAAAGGAGTATCCATCATGGCATATGTGCCACCAATATCAAATTTAGAATATTCGGCAGATTGTGCCATGTCTGCATAATATGGAATAAATGAAACATCGGAACCATGGCGGGCAACAATCGCCACAGGTTCTTTTTCGTTTCTGTATTCGTCATGGGCCAAACGTGGAATATCAGCGCGCCCATCGGCATCGGTTACACCCGCCCAAATTGGATAGCCATTGCGTCCCAAAACCGTTACATCGATTTCAGATGCGGGTTTACCATCGGAAAGATATGACACGAATACCACCGATGATTGGTCAAGGTTAATTTTACGAATAATGCCCAGGTTGGTAAGTAATATCAAACGGGCATCGCCGTATTCGGCTGCATTTTTTGTCGCGCCTGTTTTGACTATAAATATGCCTGTTTTATCGGAATATGTGCGATCCAAATATTCCCCAAGATTCAGGGCGGCATAATTTACGCGATTCTTTGCGGTATCTGAAAATGGGATTCTTTTTTGAAATACACTGGACATATCATAGACATCAAAAATCCATGGCGCGCGGAATTCCAAATCCGAGAATAAATTATATGTTTGTGTAATAAGATGATTTATTGAATCTGATTCAATTTTATACAAATTTACATAGGCTGCATCAACCCCACCACGTGCAACAATCGCCAATTTTTTATCGCCGGCCAAAGACAATAATGCACCACCGCCCATAATTTTTACACTGCGTTCTGGGTATGCGACTGGCATAACGCGATTTATACCATTTTTGGTTACAAATCCATTGGTCGAGTGTATATCTGGTTTGATTGTTACATATAAATAACGCGGCGCATTGTCAGAAACATCATAAGAAAACGCATATTGATATGTTCCCGCCGGATTTACAAAATTCGCCCGGGTTAATTTAATCTTTTCAGATTTTTTTATAACATCGGCGGTTATTTCATCATTTGCCCATGTGTGAGATTCTTCGGTATTTTCGTCACTATCGGCATTGCGGGGCAAAAGGTATGCTTCAATATATTTATTCCAATCTGTTTTGTCTGCGGCGGCCGATGTCATATCAATAAGTATTAACTGTTGTGGGTTCCCATATTTATCATCCGCGGTAATTGTGGAAACATCCGATATTTTAAATAAGTTGTCAATGGAATCAATTGTTGCACTGGCCGTGATTTTCTTGGTGCGAGAATTGCCATCGGCATCATCTATGCGGTTCAGTTTGAATCGTAATGTGCGTGAATTATCGGTAATTTCTATTGGGTCGGTGCGAATAATCGCAGTGCGCATATATCGGTCTATTTTTACATCGAAACTTAATCGTTGTCCACCAAGCCGCATTGAAACTTTGTCTGCAAAATCGCGGGTTTGAATTGGATAATTAAAAGATATTACCGCAACACCAACAACCGCGCGTTCTCCGTCCGGTGCGGGATATATGTTAAACAGGTCTGCCTTGGCGGTAATAGGCGCGGTTTTAAAAGATATACGGCGCGTGTTTGGACGAACTTCGCGCGAAAATAACTTTTCGCCAAGTTTCACATTGAATTTAGTATCTGATGGCCAATCCGCATCAGGGGTAAATACAATCTCGTATGGATTTGAAAATGCCCACTTTCCACGAATTGCGGGTGAAATTTTGATGTTCTGGGCCAATTCAGACCTTGAAATATTCGTGTTAAAAGCAGGGGCACCCGGGCCAGAAACATAATCATACGAAATGCGCAGTGGGTCCGCCGGGGCAATATCGCGATTGTTATTTGTGTCCGGGGCATCGTTCAGCAATACAATGGATTTGTCGTCTGTAAAGTGCGCGGCAATCGGTGTTTCAACCGACACGTTCATCTTGGTAATATTGGCATTTCTTGATGAATACCAATAAATTCCCAAACCAACAAACACAACCGCCGCAACGATAATTCCCAAAATTTTTACTGTGCGGGATGCCCAAAGTCCAGTTTTTCGCAACATAGATAGATTCTCCGTTCCTGTATGATTTCTTATATTAGAATATAAATATTAAAACACAAGTTTTTTGTTCGGAAAATTGTCGGAATAAAATATCAAAAAATACTTGCTTTTTTTAATTTTTTGTCATATTATGCGGGCACGTGCCAGAAATGGTGCGAAGAACACAACCACCATGGGAATTTCTGTCCGCAAATGCGGTTTTCATCCCCGGGTGGCGAGGATAACAACAGAAATAAAAGGATATATCATGGCATTGCCAACTTTTACTATGCAACAATTGATGGAGGCCGGCGTTCATTTTGGACACCACACTCGTCGTTGGAACCCGTTAATGACACCTTATGTTTATGGCGTCAAAGATAAAATTCATATTATCAATTTGAATAAAACTGCACCGCTGCTACACCGCGCATTGGTCGCACTGGAAGCGATTGCCGCCGCCGGTGGTAAGGTTTTATTTGTCGCAACCAAACACCAGGCCAAAGACATTGTCAAAGATGCAGCCGAACGTTGTGGACAATTCTATGTGAACAACCGTTGGTTGGGTGGTATGTTGACCAATTGGACAACCGTTTCACAATCTATTCGCCGTCTGAAGAAAATGGAGGCCGATATTGAAAACGCCGATAAATTGGGCCTTACCAAGAAAGAAGTCGGTGTTATGACCAAAGAAGTTGCAAAACTGCGCGACATTTTCGGTGGTATTTTGGATATGCACGGTGTGCCCCAGGTTATGATTGTTATTGACGTTCCGCGCGAAATGAACGCGGTGCGTGAAGCGAAAAACTTGGACATTCCGACAATCGCAATTTGTGATACAAACGCAAATCCGGAAATGGTTGATTATCCGGTGCCGGGTAATGATGACGCGGCGCGCGCGACACAATTGTATTGCGATTTGTTCGTAGATGCAATTTTGTCAGGTATCGAAAAACGCCTTGGCGGTGCGGCCGGTAAAAAGGTCGAATCAAACATGGCCGACGAACAGGATGCATTGGAAGATGAAATCAAAGATAAAGAAATGAAACAGAAATCTAAAACATCCGCTTCCCGTGCAGAACGTCGTGAAAAAATGGCGGACAAGGCAGAAAAGGCCGATAAATAATCTTTAATAATATATGTGGGCGCGAACCCGTGCCCACACAACAAATTCAGAAAAGGGGGAAATTATGGCAGAAGTTACCGCAAAATTGATTCAAGAACTGCGTGAAAAAACATCCGCAGGTATGATGGATTGCAAAAAGGCGTTGATTGAAAATAATGGCGATATTAATGCGGCGGCCGATTGGTTGCGCCAAAAAGGTATAGTGAAGGCGGCGTCCAAGGCCGGTCGTGTTGCGGCATCGGGTTTGGTTACTGTTGTAAAATGCGACAATATGGGTTGTGTTGTTGAATTGAACGCCGAAACAGACTTCGTTGCGAAAAATGACAAATTCCAAAAATTGGTTGCCGATGTTGCAAACAAGGCTTTGGAATTGTCGGGCGATTTTGATGCGACATTGGCCGCGGTCAAAGAGGACATCGCATCTACGATTGCGACAATCGGTGAAAATATGAATCTGCGCCGTATCGCAAAAGTTTCCGGTCAACACATTTTCAGTTATATTCACAATGCTTTGGTTCCGGGTATGGGTCAAATTGGTGTTGCGGTCGCAATTGATGGCGATTCTGACAAGATTGCTGAAATCGGTCCGAAAATCGCAATGCACATTGCGGCAAATAAACCGGAATTTATGACAATTGCCGATGTTGATCCGGCGGCGGTTGAACGCGAGAAAAAAGTGTTCATCGAATCGGGCGCAACGGCGGGCAAACCGGAAAATATCGTTGAAAAGATGGTAAATGGCCGTTTGCAGAAATACTATGCGGAATCGGTGTTGGAAGAACAACCGTTCGTTATGGACCCATCCAAATCTGTTAAACAGGTTGTGAGTGAGGCCGGCGGTAAATTGGCGGGATTTGCGTATTTCGTACTTGGTGAAGGTATTGAAAAACGCAATGACAACCTGGCCGACGAAGTTGCAAAAATGTTGAAATAGCCTGCCGCGGCACCGCACAAGGTCTCGGCGCAGCGATAGCGCAGACGGATGCGGTGACGGGTGGTTAGTGGATAGTGTAAAGTGGTTAGTAAAAACGGGCGTAGTTTGCGCCCGTTTTTATAATACTTTTTAATTGAATATCGCGCGGATTCTGATAAAATCATTCTGTTATATATACGCAAGGGATGATAAAATGGCACAAAAATTATTCGATATGTTAAATGAACGCGGCTTCGTCAAAGATATGACGCACCCGGAACAAATTAAAGAATTGTTGAATGGTGATAAAAAAATAACTTTCTATTTGGGTATTGACCCGACGGCGGACAGTTTGCATATCGGGCATTTCTTTGCGTTGCGTATGTTTCGGCATTTGCAGAATGCGGGGCATCGGGGAATTTTGCTTATTGGTGGCGCGACAAGTATGGTTGGCGATCCGACCGGTAAATCTGATATGCGTAAAATGCTTACACGGGACCAGGTAGAACATAATTTGAACGAGGTTAAAACATTGGCGCGTCATTTTGTTTTGCCGGATACGGAAATTGTAAACAATGCGGATTGGATGAATAAATTTACCTATGTTGATTTTATGCGTGCCGTTTGTGTTCACTTTAATGTTAGTGTCATGTTGGCAAGTGAAGCATATGCGCGTCGTCGCGAAAATGGCGGCCTGACATTCTTGGAAATGGGGTACATGCCGATGCAGGCGTATGACTTTGTGCATTTGCATAATGAATATGGTTGTGTTTTGGAAATCGGGGGCAGTGACCAATGGGGCAATATTGTTGCCGGTACAGAATTATTCCGTAAGATGAATATAGAAAACGGAAATGAAAAATCCGAAATCTATGGTTTGACTTCGCCTTTGCTGATGACCGCAGATGGTAAAAAAATGGGCAAAACGGAAAAGGGTACGTTGTGGGTTGCTCGCGATAAAACAACGCCATTTGATTTTTACCAGTATTTCTATAATACGGCGGACGAAAATACAGAGATGTTGTTGGCGCTGTTCACGGATATTCCGATGGATGAAATTCGCGAAATGTGCAAATCTGATATTATCGCGGCGAAAAAACGCATGGCGTTTGAGATTACTAAATTGATACACGGACCAGAATTGGCCCAGTCTGCGGTTGATACGGCGGCGGCGCTGTTTGGCGGCGGTAAAAATGATGCCGATGCGCCAAGTGTCGAAATTAAAATGCCGGAACCGATGGGTGCGGTCGATTTCTTGGTTGCAACGGGGATGTTTGAATCTAAATCTGATGCGCGCCGTATGATAGAGCAAGGTGGCATTCAAATCGACGGTGAAAAAATTACCGATTGGCGTGCGACCATTGCGCCGAAAAATGAATTTATGGTTCAACGTGGCAAGAAAACTTTCATGCGGGTAATTGTAAAATAATGTTAAAATTTGTTTTGGCTTTGGCGATTTTGTGTGGAGGGGCAAATTCGGTTTTTGCCGCCGGGGCCACAAGCGAATTGGATAAAATTCAAACACAAATCCGCCAAACCGAACAGAAAAACAAGCAATTGGAACAACAGGTTAAAACATCTGACCGTGATGTCGCCAAAACCAAGAAGCAGTTGGTAACCGCGGCGGACAAGGTTTCTTCATTGGAAGAACTGCGTGGTGCGTTGGTAAAAAAAATTGCTGAATTGGATGAACGGCGCGATGCGTTGGTTGCGGAACTGGAAAAAAATCGGGCGCGCGTGTCGGATGCGGCGGCGGGGATGCTGTTTATTGCGGCAAACCCAAGTTTTGATTCCGAAAATATGCATGAATTTGTTTTGACTTCGGCGGTGTTGGCCGGAATGTCGGACAGTTTCGATGAACAAATTGTTGATGCCGGGGAAAAAATCGCAGAATTGGACAAGATTCTTAATGAGCGCGCAATTGAAAAAGAAAAACTGGACCGCACTGCGAAAAAATACAGCGATGAAAAAAATTTGTTGGATAAATTGCTGCGGCGGCGTTCGGCGCAAAATGAAAAACTGCGCAGTGAACATATGGCAACGCAACAGAAACTGCGCGAATTGTCGGCACGCGCGAAAAGTATTTCAGAATTGTCCGCCGGCGTAGGGAGTTCAGAAATGTCTTCGGATGCACATTTTTCGATTCGTAAGTTGAACCAGCCCGTGCGTGGCCGCGTTATTGTCCACTTTGGCGAAAAGACCGCGTTGGGGTTAAAATCGGATGGTTGGCGCATAAGGACGGGTTCGGATGCGCTGGTTACCGCACCGGCGGATGGCGTTGTAAAATTCGCCGACAGTTTCAAAGGGTTCGGCCGTGTGATAATTATTTCACATAAAAATGGGTATAATACCGTTATGACAAACCTTGGGAATATCGATGTTGTTGTGGGCCAAGAGGTTTTGGGCGGGGAACCCGTTGGGCGTATGAACCCGAATAAACCGGAAATGTACCTGGAGGTGCGACGTGGCGATAAAGCCATCGATCCGGCGCGGCTGTTTAAAGAAAATTAAAATTTGTTTGACAAAATATGTATTTTGTGCTATATAATCAAGTATGATTAAACACGGACGCGAAAGTTTGGTTAGAATTGAAGGCGGCAAATATGTTTACAAGGAACCTTTGCCAAAACGCACTTTATTGCAAAAGCGCGACTGGTTGGCGCGTCAGCATAATGCGGCGGCGACCGTGCAGAAATTATTGGAAATTGATAATAATGCCTATGGGGTGCCACATATAAAAAACATCGATTCACAAAAATTCTATGTGTTGGAAGAACGGGTTAATGGCGTACCGCTTACACCGCCGTTTTTTCGAACATTAGATGATAAAACCCGTGAAAAAATCATAGATTCTTTGGCGCAGTTTTATGCCGATATGCATTCAATAAATGTTATTCCAAATCCAATAACATACAGTATGGATTATAATCTACAACGACTTGTTTCTTTAAAGGACTTTATTGATTCAGGTATGGAAAAACATCTTTCGAAATCTGATGCCAAGTTGATAGAAAAAACTTATAAAGATTTGATGAACGCATCTTATGAAACTCGGTTGGTGTTTTCACATTGTGATTTGTGCTCGGCCAATGTATTGTATGATCATAAAACACAGAAAATAAATATAATCGATTTTACTGATGCCGGAACAACATTTCTGCATGATGATATGATAAACACATATGCGCGCGATTTAAGTGTTGTTAACCCGGTTCGTGCCCGATATTTAAAGTATCGTGATAGATATTATTTACCAACGGATTTTACAGATGATGCACGGTGGCAAAAAATAGTGCAATATAACAACGCAATGAGTGTTTTGGAACAAATGGATGAGTATTTGATGGACTTTCAATACCTGAATCTGGAAGAACGCAATGGTGTATTAAAACTGGTAAAAAAACAGGTTAACAAGTTACAGGTTTTGGGAAAAATTCAACATGCCCAGGATTTGATGAACAATCAAATTCCAAAATTGTGTCAAAATATGCGCTAGTGTTGGTGGCAAAAATCAAATTTTTCCAAAAATCGGGTTGCAGGTGGATTTTTTTTGGTATAAACTGCCGTTAATCAATATAAAAAAGGAAGCGGTATGTTGAAAAAAATTCTGATTTTGTTTGCGCTGGGGGTGCCGGTCGTGGCGACTACAGTATATGCGGCCGAAAAAAATAAAAAAGAAGAGCCGATTGAACACCTTAGCGATGAACAGATTTATGACGAATTGAAAAAATTGGCGTTGGTGTTCGAAGTATCGCGTGATAACTTTGTAGAAGAGGCCGATGAACGCAAGATGCTTGAGGCCGCAATGAATGGAATGCTGTCGGCGCTGGACCCACATTCTTCGTATCTGAACAAAGACGATTTCAAAGATTTTAATGATAAATCCAGTGGTGAATTCGGTGGGCTGGGGATTCAAATCACTTCTGACCGTGGTGCGGTGCGGGTGATTTCGCCAATTGACGATACACCGGCAGAAAAGGCGGGAATCAAGGCCGGCGATTATATTACTCATATTGATGACGAACCGGTATTCGATTTGACTTTGAACCAGGCGGTCAAAAAAATGAAAGGCAAACCCGGAACAAAAGTGAAACTGACCGTTGTTTCCGGCGACAAAGAACCGAAAACAATGACACTGAAACGCGCAATTATCAAGGTGAAGTCTGTCAAATTTGAAGAAAAACAATTGGCCGATGCCGAACCTGATGCGCCAAAAATTGGTTATATTCGTATATCGGACTTTGGGGCGACAACTGCGCGTGATTTGCGTGAAGCAATCAAAGATTTGGAAAAAAAGAAAGTGATTGGTTATGTGTTGGATGTGCGAAACAATCCGGGTGGATATTTAACTGCGGCAATTGATGTGTCTGATGCGTTCTTGGACGGCGGGGAAATCGTTTCAACACGCGGTAAAAACAAAACCGATATAGACAGAAGTTTCGCCAAACCCGGCGATTTAACAGGTGGTAAACCGTTGGTCGTTCTTATTAACCATGGGTCGGCATCGGCATCTGAAATTGTTGCCGGCGCGATTCAAGATAACAAGCGCGGTGTTATTATGGGGTCGCAAAGTTTCGGCAAGGGCAGCGTGCAACAGCAAAAACCCCTGGGCGATGGGACGGCGATTCATATAACAATTGCGCGGTATTATACGCCCAGTGGGACTTCGATTCAAAACACTGGAATTACACCGGATGTCGAAGTTCTGCAGAGTAAGGTCGAAGCGATAGAAAAACGCGAAAGCACATATTCCGAGGCGTCTTTCCGTAATTCTTTGAAGAATGACGCGGCCGAGAAAAAAGCCAAAGCCAAAGAAAAATCTGACAAGAAAGATGATGATGAAGACGAAGAAAATTTAACCGATGCGGAAAAAGATGCCCGCGACTATCAGTTGCAACGCGGTATGGAAATGGTTATCGCGCTGTCAAAATTGGCTGAACCAATTAAAACCGAAGAAGAAAAAGAATAGTGTTAGTGGTTAGTCCGTCCCGGCACCGTTTGGTGCCGCGGCCGCGACGGGTGTTAGTGGTTAGTGCGGGCGTCATCGACGCCCGTATATTTTGATTTTTAATCCCTTGCCTTTATTTTTATTTGGGGGTATGATTGGGCGATATAAAAAATACAAAGGAAACGGATTATGGCAAATTTAATTGTTGATGGTAATTGGGCGGCGGCAGATGTCGCGTATCGTTGTGTCGACTTTGCAGCGATTTATCCCATCACCCCAAGCAGTACTATGGGTGAATTGGCGGACGAATGGTCGTTTCAGCACAAGAAAAATATATGGGGCACGGTGCCACAAATAATCGAAATGGAATCCGAAGGTGGGGCGGCCGGTGCGATGCACGGCGCGTTGCAAATGGGCGCATTGGCAACAACATTTACCGCGTCCCAGGGTTTATTGTTGATGATTCCAAATATGTATAAAATTGCCGGTGAACAAACACCGTTTGTTATGCATGTTGCGGCGCGTGCGTTGGCAACACACGCATTGTCAATCTTTGGCGACCACAGCGATGTTATGTCTGTGCGTTCAACTGGGTTTGCGATGTTGTCATCTCATAATGTGCAACAGGCGCACGATATGGCGGCAATTGCACATGCGGCAACTTTGCGCGCACGCGTGCCGTTTTTGCACTTCTTTGATGGTTTCCGGACAAGTCATGAAGAATCGCGCCTTAGCCGTATCGATGACGAAGTCCTGCGTAAATTGATACCGAACGATTTGGTTGTAAAATATCACGAATCAGGTATGAATCCTGATAACCCAAAAATTCGTGGAACCGCACAAAACCCCGATGTCTATTTCCAAGGACGCGAGGCCGCAAATGAACTTTATACCGCGGTGCCGGGGATTGTTTCCGAATGTATGGATGAATTTGCGCGGCTTACCGGTCGTAAATACGGTCTGGTTGAATATGTCGGGGATAAAAAGGCCGAGAATATTATCGTTGCGATGGGTTCGGCCTGTGAAACAATCGAAGAAACAATGGCGCATTTGCCGGCCGGATTCGGGTTGATTAAAATCCATTTGTATCGTCCGTTCCCGACCGATGCGTTCTTGGGCGCGTTGCCGAAAACTGTGCGTCAAATTGCCGTTTTGGATCGTACCAAAGAAGCGGGCGCAATCGGCGAACCGTTGTATATGGATGTTAAATCGGTGGTCGGCGACCGTGCTGCGGTGTTTGGTGGACGATATGGTTTGGGTTCCAAAGAATTTAAACCGCGTGATGTGGCCGCGATTTTTGAAAATATGAAACGCAAAACTTTGCATCATAATTTTACTGTTGGAATCGAAGATGATTTAACAAATCTGTCGTTAAAAACTGACCCGGCGTTTTCAATCGAAGACCCGAATTTCAAGACCGCAATTCTGTATGGTATCGGCAGTGATGGAACCGTCGGCGCGGTGAAAAATATCGTAAAAATTGTCGGGGAAAATTCGGATTTATATCCGCAATCTTATGCGGTTTATGATTCGAAAAAGTCCGGCGGACTTACCGCGTCGCATATTCGTTTTTCAGATAAACCGATTCAAAGTCAATACTTGGTAGAAGTGGCAGATTTTATTAGTGTTTCAAACTTTATGATTGCGCAAAGGTTTGATGTGTTCCGCGGACTGCGTGCCGGCGGAACGGTTATGATAAATACATCTATGGCGCCGGATGTGGCGTTTGCAAACCTGCCGCGGGAAACCCAGGAACATTTGATGCGCCTGCGTGCAAATGTTTATTTCTTGGACGCAAACAGTGCCGCCGCAGAATTGGGATTGGGAAATCGAATCAACACATTTATTATGTTGAATTTCTTTAATTTGACCAAAGTTATTGACCCGGTTGTCGCCGCAAAATCGGCCAAGGCCGCAATCGAAAAAACATATAAAAAGAAAGGTATGGATGTTGTTCAGGCAAACTGGGCGGCGGTGGACAGGGCGGCGGATTATTTGAAACATTTTGATTTGCCTTCGTCTGTGTCGAATTTTGCACCGGATTTTGTGCCGGCAATGACCGCGGACGCGCCAACCGTTATCGCCGGGACTTTGGGTGAAATGGCGGCTGGTCGTGGTGATGATTTGCCGGTGTCGCGTTTCCGTGTGGGTTCTGAATTTGGTGCGGGACAATATCCGGTTGGAACATCTAAATATGAAAAGCGTTCAATTTCCACGCGCGTTGCAAAATGCGATTTGGAAAAATGTATCCAGTGTGGAAAATGCTCTATGCTGTGCCCGCATGCCGCGATTCGTATTAAGGCATTGACCGAAGCCCAAGTCGCAGAAGCAAAGGCCAAAGGCGTTATCGTCGTTCCAATGAAGACACCAGAATTGGGCGCAAATATGTATTTCACAATCGCAATTTCTCCGGCGGATTGCACGGGGTGCGGTCTGTGTGTGAAAAATTGCCCGGTTGGTGCGCTTTCTATGGTGGCGGCGGATGCCGATGAACAAAAAAGATTTGATGAAACCGTGAAGTTACCCGACTTTCCGCGTGAAAAATTAAATCTGAATTTGCCAAAGCATATTGAATTGTTGCCTCATTATTTTGAATTCCCGGGCGCATGCGCAGGATGCGGCGAAACACCATATATCAAAATGATGTCGCATTTGTTTGGGGATCATATGATTGTGGCAAATGCAACGGGTTGTTCTTCTATTTATGGGGCGAATTTGCCAACAACACCGTGGACAACAGACGCAAATGGTCGTGGACCGGCATGGTCTAATTCGCTGTTTGAAGATAACGCGGAATATGGTTTGGGTATGCGTGTTGCATTGAACCAGCGCCGCGATATGTTAAAAAATCTGTTGTTCGAATTGGGCATAAAAGATGTCGAAGAAATGTTTGCCGAAACTGATATTGATAAGCAACGCAGAATCAAAGACGAATTGGCGAAAAAATTGCGGAAAATTGATTCGCCATCTGCGCGTTTGGCGGAAAGTATGTTGGGTGATGTTGTTGATAAATCTGTGTGGATTGTCGGTGGCGATGGTTGGGCGTACGATATCGGATACGGCGGTTTAGACCATGTGTTGCACAGTGGCGAAAATGTCAATGTATTGGTTTTGGATACCGAAGGTTATTCAAATACCGGTGGACAACAGTCCAAGGCTACGCCGTTCGGGGCCAGTATGAAGTTCGCAATCGGTGGTAAGAATCATGCAAAAAAAGATTTGGGTATGATTGCGATGATGTCTGGGGCGTATGTTGCGCAAATTGCAATCGGTGCAAATCCGGTTCAGGCATCGCGCGCATTCCGCGAAGCGGCATCGTTCAATGGACCGTCAATTATATTGGCGTATGCGCCTTGTATCGCGCACGGGTTCGCATTACAGAACGGCCCGGAACATCAGATGCAAATGGTCAATACCGGCGCATGGCCGCTGTATCGGTTTGATCCGCGCTTGATTGTCGAAGGGCATAATCCGTTAATGATGGATTCAAATGTTGATGATTTGGCACCGTTGGAAGATTTCTTGAAAACCGAGACGCGTTTCGGTGCGGCGCGTGCGGCGAATCCGAACTTTGATAAATTGGTTGAATACGCCAAAGAAAACAATCAATATAAAACGCAGTTAAAGAAATATATTGCGCACTTTGCGATGATGCGTGCAAATACACCAAAAGAAAACGGGGAAGGATAAAATGAAAAAAATAATTTTAATTTTATGCTGTGTGATTATGGGAGCATGCACTTTTCAAACGAAACATCGTGGGTATGTTTTCCCTGATGATTTGGAAGACAAGGTCGCAACCATAAAAACAACCAATCAATTGGAAGATTTAATCGGTTCGCCCCAGGTTAAAACTGTACATGGGGACGAAGTGTGGATTTACTTTGGTGAAGATGAAAATTATCATGGGCCGTTCCCGTTGACTTATGATAATAAAACTGTGCTGTTGGCGTGGGTCAAAGGAAAAAGTATTACACAAATTAAAGTCTTGCACGATGACGATTTGCCGGATGTGGATATAGATTCTGATGAAACAGAAATACCGGCGGCAATCGAACTGAATGCTTTGCAAGAATTGTTTAACAATATTGGTCGGTTCAGCCCGGCGGGCTTGGGACAATAAAACCGCTTGTAAAACATTAGGGTTATGTGATAGAATAATCGTAAGCATGTAAGGGGGCGCATAATGAAAAAAATCTTGATTTTTGCGATGGCGTGTTTGTGCACATCGGCGTTTGCCGGTGATTGTGGTCCGGGTTACGTGTTTGTGGATCATGCCAAAATCGATGGTATGGTGGCTCAAGAATGCCAAAAATTGTGGTGTGTGGATTTGGAAACAGGTAAACCGATGGGCAAGGGCGACAAGGCAAACAATGGATATGTTGCGACCGGTGCCCCGGTTGAATTGTGCGATGCGCGCGGCAAATGTATTGAATGTTTCGGTAATCGTAAATGGTGTGGCGGTATTGTCCCCGGGGTATGGAATCCGGAATATGGGGCATATACCCGTGGCGGCAACGATAGCGCGACATACGGTTCTGAACAAAAGGGCGGATGTTGGGCATGGAAATTAGAGAAACCAAAGTGTGGTGTAGGCGAAAGCGCGATTTTAAAAGACGGCGAATGGATTTGTACTGTTTCTACACCGAACGCATCGGTTAGTCGTGATTCTGCGGTGCGTCGAACTGGTACCATTCGTAGGACATTAAGGAAATAGGTTTTATTGCCCCCCTTGTCGGGGGCATTTTTTTGTCTATTACATTTGTTTTTTCAATATTTTTGTGTTATAATCACCATAAGACACGAGAGAATGGCAAAGAAAGAGAACGCTATGCCAAGTAAAAAATTGGATTTTAAAACCGGACAGTATGTGGTTTATCCCACCCAAGGTGTGGGTAAGTTGGTGCGCACCGAAGATCAAGTTATCGGCGACCAAAAAATCAAAATGTTGGTTATCGATTTCGAAAAAAGTCGTATGACACTGCGCGTGCCGTTGGAACGTGCCGAGATTTCAGGATTGCGCCCGTTGACCAGTATAAAAAAGATGGACGAAGCAATCGCATCGGCCAAAGGTAAGGCGGGTGCCAAACGTATGATTTGGGCGCGTCGTGCCGCACAATATGAAGATAATATCAATTCAGGCGACCCCATGAAACTGGCTGAGGTTGTACGCGACCTGCAACGGCGCAATGCAACAGATACTATGCCGTTTTCGGCGCGCCGTTTGTATATGCGCGCGTTGGAACGTATGGCCCAAGAATTTGCCGTCCTGCATAAAATGGAAGTTGAAGATGCGTCTGAGAAGATAGAAGATATTTTGGGTATTCCAAAAGAAATCGACCTGAACGCAGTTGAAGAAGACGAAGAAGAAGAGGAAGAGGATTATTCCGAAAATAGTGATTAGTGTAAGTTTTGCTTTCACTTTCACACTTTGTTAAAACTTCGTGTGATAAACGTTACAGCGAGGCAAGGTTTAGTGCGGGCGCATTTTTTGCGCCCGTTTTTTTGATATAAAAACCGTCATCCCGGTGCAGGCCGGGATTTTTTCAATTCACAACAATATTGACCAGATCCCGTTTTACAACGGGATGACGACAGTTTGAAATTTAGTTGTGAACTGATTCTAGATATTACTAACCATTAACACTAAACACTACATTGTGAAATCTTCGCCAAGATAGACCTTTTTAACCATTGGATCGCGGATGATTTCCGCACTGGTGCCGTGTTTCAAAATTTTCCCATCGTGCAGAACATAACTGCGGTCCGTGATGCCCAAAGTTTCGCGCACATTGTGGTCGGTAATAATTACGCCCAATCCGCGATTTTTTAATTGCGACACCAGGCATCTAATGTCGTTCACCGCAATTGGGTCAATTCCCGCAAATGGTTCGTCTAACAATATAAAGTTCGGGTCGGTTGCCAAAGCACGCGCAATTTCCGTACGGCGACGTTCGCCACCCGAAAGTGCGGTTGCCGGGCTGTGCCGCAGATGCGAAATAGAAAATTCTTCCAACAATGCATCCAATTTTTGTTTGCGCTTTTTTGAATCGGGTTCAACAACTTCCAATATTGCCAATATGTTTTGTTCAACCGTCAATCCGCGAAAAACACTGTTTTCCTGGGGCAGGTATCCGATATGCAAACGCGCCCTTTGATAAAACGGCAGGTGGGTTATATCTTGGGAATTTAAAAATATCTGGCCACCGGTGGCGCGCAATTGGCCCGTGATGCAATAAAATGCGGTTGTTTTTCCCGCGCCGTTCGGTCCCAAAAGGCCAACCGATTCGCCCTGGCGCGCAATCATTGAAATATCGCGCAAGACCATCCGTTTGCCGTATGATTTTGAAAGGTGTTCAACTTTTAATACAGATTGTTTCATATTCTTACCACCAATTCTTTTGTTTGTAGTTCATCGCCGTTATTTGATTTTATACGAACATTGCCCCGTAATGTAACAGTTTTATTTATACGATTGTATTCCGCACCGTTCGCAGAAAATTTATATGTAACCTTGGCACCATTTTGGATTTGTGTTGTTTGACCAGTTACGCGTTCCAAAAATATGACATCAGGATTATCGTATTCTTGGCGACCGATTTCTGCGCTTATTTTAAACGGTTCGCCGTTTGAATCTATCCCCTGAAAAGATGCCCTTGACATTTTGAATTGATTGCTGATTACATCGGTCATGTTGATTGCCGATATTGGCGACCACAGTAATTGTCGTGTGAACAGCGCACCCGCAACCAAAGCAGCAACCATTACCAAACCCCATCCAGTAAAGAAAAATTGCCACAGCCGTTGCCAACGACGATGCTTGCTGAATATAATAAAATTGCGTTTATCTTTTTTCATATATTTCTATGTTAGCCCGATATAATTAAAAAAGCAATTTTTTATATTTGTTCATTTGTTGTTTTTGTGATATAATCTGTCAGAAGAGAGAGTTCAGCTATGAAAAAATTTATTGTTTTATGCTTGGCGATTTCTGGAATTGTGGGCGCCACAAATGTGTTTGGCGCGGCAAATGTTTTGATGCCGAAAAAGGCGGATTCTGTGGCAAAGCGTGAATCATCAACATCTATGAATGATGTCGGGGCAAGTATTGCGCCCACGGCACTGAATCTGGTAACTGGTATCATCGCATTAAATCAACAACAAAAGGCGTTGACTGCGGAATGTGAACCAACACAACGCGAACTTACATTTGTAAACAATATGATTAAAGAGTGGGCATTGGCCGGTGGTGTGAATCCTATAAAAAACGGTGTTGGCAAGGGCGGAATTACCGCGTGTGTAAGTCCGATAACGTATGAAACCCAGGTCAGTAAACTTGGGGCGAATTTGTCGGCAGGTAACACTTTATGTTATGATGTTTTTTCTGAATCTGATGCGCGTGGCGCGGTGTGGGCCGGTTTTCCCAAGGCATCGATTGGACACTACTGCAGTGATGGCACCGCCTATGCTACATGCAGTAATAATAAGAAAAAGACTATGACAAATATGTGGGCATTGTTTGATATGATAAATTTTGATAACCAAGATTATACCCGGTCTGAGGCATCCCAGGCGGTCGCCTTGTTGCAAAAGGCGACAAATTGTTCGGGTAACAAATTGGCGGCAAAACGTTTGGAAAGTTTTGGAACTTTTATCAAGGGTAATATCGCCAATGTGGGCCAATCTACGAATACGGGCAATGTTATGGATGCTGTGTCCGGTTTGGTTAATCAAAGTGGGCTTAGTGGTGTTGGCGGTTTGGCGAATATCGCAACCCAATTTTTAGATAAGTAAACCGCAATTTGCATAAAGTGAAATTTAGGTATTGTTTTTTGCTTTACTAAAAATTGCAAAATGCGTATAATATACAAAAAGGACAAGAGAAAGGATTCTATTATGAAAATACAATCTGGGGCTTCGGTGTGGGTTATTACACGCGTGTTGGCGTTTGCGGCGGTTGTTGCTGTTGCGGGCTGTGCGCAATCTACGGTCGATTCGGAATATTCAGATGGATATGTTTCGACACCAACGGTTGATTATGTTGAACGTTTGGATGTATATTCGGCACCGCATCGTGATTCTTTCCTTAACCAATTGGCGATGAATTATCGTTCTTATGCGATTTATAATGCCCGAACCAGTGGCCATCCTGATATTGGCGAATTGTTCGCAAACAAGGCGGTTGCCGCATTTTCGGGCGAGGTTCCTTTCCCAGAATCATTAGATAATTGGGATATAGCCAATGATAACACTGCGTATGAATTGTCCATGGCATATAATGAAATGATTGAACAATTCAAAAATGATGCAAGTGATACAAATCCTGAATTGGCGGCGGAACTTCAGGCAAAATATGATTGTTGGATTTCTGCGGTGGCATCGGGCCAAGATAAAACCGCGCGTGAATGTCGCGCGCGCTTTGAACGGACTATGACTGCGTTGCGGGATTGTCGTGGTGGTAAAATTGTAAATAATCCATCGCGTATGACAACCACAGAGACCGTTACAACAAGTGAAATGATGGTGTCAAATGCGGAACAAGCGCGCGCGGCGGTGCCGGCGTATTATCCGGAAACATCAAATATGGCGGCGATGCGTGGTGCGAATCGTACGCGTGAGGGGGTAATTATTGTTAACAATGTTAATGTCCCAGAACATCTTATAAATCCGGTTCCTGTGGATCAACAACCGTTGGTATTTAATCAGAATATTTATGGTGGCGATAAAACACTTACCGATAACAGCAAACGTAACAGCGATAATAATCTTAATGCGGGTTGTCCGTGCAGGGCAAATCGTGATTCGATGGATTATCAACCGGTATCCGTAACTGTGAACGGAACACCAACTGTTGTCGCACAACCGGTCGTGGAAGCATGTGATTGTGCCGATACAGAAGAAGAAATCACTATCGTTGCGGATGATTTGGTTTCGCGTCAAGAATTTATCGATATGATGATGGCAATGCGCGCGGAATTGGCGGCAATAAATGCGCGTTTAGATAAATTGTCTGCGGCCCAGCCGGCGGCCCGGGATGACTATGACGAAACCACAATTATCAAGGTTCAACAGATTCCGCTGGAACCGAAACAACACGTTATGGAAGAAGTCTTTGAAATCCGATTCGATTTTGACAAGGCCAAGATTAAACCGGAATACGACGATGTAATACGGAAATTGGCAACCGTTACCCAAAATAATAAAAATGTTAAGATTTCGGTCGTTGGGCATACAGACACTTCGGGCAGTAAATCTTATAATTATGCCTTGGGTGGTCGTCGTGCCGAGGCGGTTCAAAAGATGTTAATTGAACGCGGTATCCCGGCAAGTCAGATTGTCGCGGTTTCCGCGGGCGAAGAAGATTTAAAGGTTTGGACACCGGACGGTGTGCCAAATGCTGAAAATCGCCGCGTTCGCGTCGTGAAAGAGGTTACATATACCGATCCAAATGGCGGAAAAATGGTTCCGGTTGCCAATGTCGCAGTTGAAGAATTTGTCGAAGATTGCGACGGCGGGGCATGTGGTATGTAGAATTTGTGGCGGTGAACACAAAAATGCTTGACAAAAGATTTTATTCGTGTATATTTGTGCTCACCAGAGAGATACTTTGAAAAAGGTGTTGAATATGGCAGATATAAATGTAAAAGATGTAAAGAAAGCAAATGCAAAAGCGGCGTTTCGTATGGCGGCCGAAAATGTGTTTCCATTAATGCCGCAATTTCAAAGTCGTGGCATTGATTTACAAAGACCGCAAGATACGATAGTTAAATAGTCTTTGTAAAGTATCAAATGTTTGTTTTGTGCGGTGGCGCGTTTGCGCCATCGTGTTTTTTTATTTGTTTATAACCCTAAAATATGATAAAATTGATAAGGTATTATAGGGGGAGTGTATGATAACAAAGAATATTTTACATATTTGGGTTGTTGGGGCATTCGTTTCGTATGGGGCATTTGCGACTGAATTTCAACCGCGCATGCCAAATAGCAGTGGTACAACGACATATACCGAAGAAGTTCCCGGAACCCAGGGCATGGACGAGATGCAGGTGGTAAGTACACTGCGACATGATATTCAGTTGTTGGATGAAGAAATCGCAAAATGTGAGCGTAAACGCAAGGGTTGGGTTACAGCGACGGTTATCGGTGGTGTTGGTGCGGTTGGCACAGGCATTGCCGCATTGGTTCAACATAATAAAATTCAAGATAAAAAAGCAGATTTGCAAAAGGTTCAATCGGATATTGATGCGAAAAAGCAAGAAGTCCAATCTGCGAATACGAAATTGCAACAGTTAGATACTCAACAATAGGGGACAAATATGTTAAAACCTGTATCATTTTTGGTGATTGCATTGTTTGGTGTAATATCTGTGTTTCCAGGAAATGCGGCGCAAATGACGCCCCAGATACAAGAATTATTGCGTCAAAAGGAAGAAAAGGCGAAACAGTTAGAGGCATGTGATGGCAAACGCAAGGCATGGATGATTGCGGGTATATCAACAATTGGATTAACGGCGGTTGGTGTTGGTGTAAATATTGCCCAGGCCAATAAGAGTAAAAAGTTAGACACGGATTTAAAAAATCGGCAAACTGAATTAGACCGTATAAATGTAAAACTCGGCAATGGTGGCAGTAGTGGAACATTGGATTTTTTTCCTGATGTGTCTAGTCTTTTTATAGATGCTGAAGATTATTGTTGTAAGAGCATTTCAGGGGTTGATTTGGGTTTTGCTGATGAAGAAGAATGTCCCGCCAAGGCTCCTGGTGATTTTGCTGTTAAGTTTAGCTATGGAATCGTTAAAGGTATATCGGCATGTAGCGATGTAGAATTTGAAGATAGTGGCACTGACCCTCGGGTGGCAAAAGATCAAGACGGGGTGCAGCTGGCATATAAATCATCGACTGGGGCATGGTGTTATTGCAAAATAACGGGTAGTAAAAATTCAAAATGGATACCTAGGTATTATAATCAGATGGAATCTCAACAAAAATGTGAAGAAGAATGTTCAGAATATTGTGCCGACCTCATATACAGAGATCCTGGTTTTCGCAAAGTATTTTTTGATACGGCCGATTAGCTTTTTGTGATTATTTTGATTATTGCAAATCCCCACATTTGTGTGTGGGGGGGTAAAAACATTAACCACTAACACTAATTATTTTTTCACGGCCCAAATCAGGGCAAGCAACCATCCGATTCCGGTCCATCCAAATACCCATGATGCAACACGGATGCGCATGGCTTCTATCTTGCCCTTGCCATTTTTTGCGGCAAGGTATGCCGGCGCCATAATTATCGCCAGCAATACCAACGCCGCCGCCACATATTTGATATTTATAATTGTTTGCGCATCAATATGCATGTTTCCTTACTTTCCATACGATGCATTATTACCCAATTCTTCTTCGATACGCAACAACTGATTGTATTTTGCCATACGATCGGTGCGCGACATTGAACCGGTCTTAATCTGGCCCGCGTTTGTCGCAACCGCCAAATCCGCAATCGTTGTGTCTTCGGTTTCGCCACTGCGGTGGGAAATAACAACGCCATAGTTTGCATCTTGTGCCATTTTGATTGCGCGTAATGTTTCGGTTAATGAACCAATTTGATTTACTTTAATCAAAATCGCGTTCGCAACACCGCCATCAATCCCGCGTTTAAGACGAATCGGATTTGTTACAAACAAATCATCGCCGACCAATTGTATTTTGCCACCGATTTTTTCGGTCAGTTTTTTCCATCCGTCCCAATCTTCTTCGGCCAATGCGTCTTCGATAGAAATAATCGGATAACGCGCGATTAAATCGGTATAGAATTCAATCATTTCATCAGACGATAATTTTTTGCCTTCAAAATTATAAATACCGTCTGCATAAAATTCCGAAGACGCGACATCCAAACCAATTGATACTTCATCGCCCGGTTTATAACCCGCATCACGAATCGCCGCGATGATGGCGTCTAATGCCTCGGCACAAGAATTAAAGTTCGGCGCAAATCCGCCTTCGTCACCAACATTTGTGGAATGACCGCCGGATTTAAGAATCTTTTTCAAATGATGAAATACTTCGGCACCCATTTGAATCGCCGCGGCTTCATTTTTTGCGCCATTTGGAATAATCATAAATTCTTGGGCATCAAGGCCGTTGTCTGCGTGCGCACCGCCGTTGATAATGTTCATCATCGGACGTGGCAAAACATGCGGATTCGTATTACCGTAAATTTCCGCCAGGTATTTATACAGCGGAACATTTTTCGCCGCCGCAACCGCGCGCGCCGCCGCCATGGATACGGACAAAATCGCATTTGCCCCAAATTTGTCTTTGTTTGGTGTCCCGTCCAATGCCAACATTTTTTCATCCAATTCTGTTTGCTTGGATGCGTCCATTCCAATCAATTCTGGGGCAATGAAATCATTTACATTTTTAACCGCTTTGGTTACGCCTTTGCCCATAAACGCGGTGCCACCATCACGCAGTTCCAATGCTTCAAACGAACCAGTGCTTGCACCCGATGGAACCGCCGCGCGACCAAACGCACCCCCCGCCAGTGTTACATCACACTCCACCGTTGGGTTGCCACGCGAATCCATAATCTGACGTGCATGAATTTTTTTGATTTCAAACATATTTTTCTCCTTGATTAACTTATGTTCTTTTTTTTCTTGCCTAAGTGTGGTATAATATAGCAACGAAATCAGAGAAAAAGAATAAAAAAATATGATAAAAAAATTTGCTCCTTTTCTATATTGCCTAACACCGCTGTGTGCCTTGGCAGATGTGATTCCCATTCCTGGTACCCCAGGGGAAGTGTCTCAATTTAGTGGCAACTTAAATGCCACATCCGATTCGTATGTTGCTTCAAGTGGAGCAGGTCTTAACGTTACCGGCGGAATAACAACAGTAGACGGTTTATATGTTGGTGTAACACCCACAACGCCTAATGTTGGTGCCGTTTATGCCGAATCGGGTATCGATGCGGATTATGTCATTACTACGGGTGGCGATATTTCCATCGGGACAAGGTTACAGGTCTCGGCCAGTAAAAATTTAACGATTGGTGGCGTATCAGATGCGGTTAATATTACAACCGGCGCGGTTGAGGCCGCGGGCGGTTTGACCATTACAAACGCTGGCGCGCTTTCGTTTGCACAATTTGTTGGTTCTGATTCGGGAACCGCAAATATATCTGGAACGTCGTTGAATATAACCACAAGTGATTTCCAGGCGTATGGTTCCAAGGCGGTTACATTGAACCTTGGGACGGGGGCATTTAATGTCGCAAACGGTGCAATTGAAAATAAATCCAGTGGTAATATGACGATTACCGCCGGGGCAATTACCGCGCAAACAATCACGAACGAGGCGGAAACCGGTGGAACCGGGAGTTTGACCATAAACGCATCTTCGTTGAATTTGACCGGTGGCGATGAAACGGATAAGGCATCGTTTGTGTTGTCTGGAAACTTTAACGGAACAATTTCGGGCGCGACCACTTTGGCGCACGGTTTCGATTTATCTGGGTTGGGGGCAACAAATACTTTCTATTTAGAAACCGGCACGTTGACACTGAATGACCGAATCGGGGAATTTTATACGAATAATTTAAGTTTGTTTACTTTGATATTAACGGACACGGCCAATGGAAATATTGATGCTGGCACGTATGCGATTCGTAATGGAACCAGTAATAGCGACGCGTATATGGTATTGGATGCGGCGAAAAATGTTACTGGGGGCGGCATTGAAAATGTGGCAACTATGAATATCACGGCGGGCAATACGGTTACAATGACGGGCGATGTCGTAAATTCGGGGACTTTGACGGCATCGGCAACATCGTTTTCGTTACAGAATATAAACAATACTGGAACTGCAACATTTAACGGAACCGGGGCATTTAGTGCGGGTGCGATTGAAAACGCGACCGGCGCAACATCTTTGACAGTTACGGGTTCAACCGTTACGGCAACTGGTTTAATAACGAATAATGCCGGAACAATGACGGTAACATCTGGTGGTGCTTTGTCCGCTTTGGGTTTGGCCGCAGATGCCGGAACAATGAATATTTCTGGAACCGCATTGAACATCGGCACATCTGGTATAGATGTCGCAACAAATGGAAAATTGAATACAACGGGTAATATCGTGTCGGGCGGTGAAATATCGGTAGCCAACAATTTGACAGCGGGCGCGGCAAGCACCGGGGCAGGCGATATGGCGGTGTCCAATGGAATTGTAAATATTACTGTTAACAATAACGATAAATTAAGTGTTGGTAATAATGTTACTGCAACCGGTTCGGGCAAAGGTATAAGTATAGATGCACATACTATGGAAATCGGCGGTGATGTGGTGGCAACTAATTCAGGTTCTTTGACCTTTGGCGTTGCCGGTGGAACAGATTACGCGTTTTCGGCCGAAGGTGATTTGTCGGCAACCAGTGGTGGTAAAATTTACTTGTATACTGACAATGCGTTTGTATCCGGGGCAATTACAGAAAATTCTGGTTTGATTGTTACAGATGATACGAATGTTACTGCAGGGTCTGTTGGTATTAACGGTGGTTTGTGGTATGATGGCGATACACATACTAGCGGTTTCGTAATCAATTCTGGAAATACATTTACATTGAATACCGATATGGCGGTGATAAGTGGTGGTGGAAATGTTGCATCTGGTAATACTTTGAATATATTGCGCGTTGGAAATCAGATGCCTTTGACAATGTCGGGCAGTTTCGCAAATGCCGGTACAGTAAACATTGGTTCGGCGGAACGCAATTATGGTGCGGTAACATTGGGTGCACTTACTAACAGTGGCGACTTTAATGTTTGGACAAATCAGATTGCCGGCGGAAATATCATAAATAATTCTGGGGCAGATTTGAATTTGGTGTCCACGGGTAATGTATCGCTTACAAATTTAAACAATAGTGGTGCGGCCGATGTTTCGGGCACGGCATTGTCGTTGGGAACGGTTACGGCGGCTTCTGGTAATGCGACGGGTGGGGGGCTGCGTGTTGTTGGAACAACATCGGTTGCGGCAAGTTCTTTGAATATTACCGGTGGCGCAGGCGCGATGGACATAACGGCCCCGGTTATAAATATTGCCGGTGCAGTTAATACGAACGGTGGCGTTTTACATCAGGGTTCAGGTTCGGCAAGTTCTTTGAATTTATTGGCAGATGAATTTACATTTAATGCAGCATCTTGGACGTTGGGATCGTTTGTTGCCGATGGTGGAATTGGAACATATACCATTACAGGCGATGCAAACTTTGGCGATGGCATAGTCGCGGCGGACGGTGCGTTGGTTCATTTCAATCGTGATGTTATAGACGCGCCTTTGTTTGATGCCGCGGGTGATTTGGTTCAAAACGGTTCTGGCCTGGCCCAGGATGGCACGGTCAACATGATGTCCGATTCGTTTACATTAAACGCAAACACGGTTGTTGTTGGTGGCGATATAAATGTAAATGACTTCACAATTGCCAATTTGAATGCAACGAACGGTGTAAATATTGATGTTACGGGCAATGTGTCGGGCGGCCTGGATGTAATCGGGTTGGAACGCATGCATGTTGGTGGCAATTATATATTTGATAATAACAGCAAAGTGCTTGCAATCGCCAATACCGAATCGGAAACATATAATTATTGGACCGATGTAGATTTTAGTGGTGCCGAACCAGTTGTTAATGAATTGACGGGTGATGAAACCGCACTTATTACTGTTGGTAGATCGTTGATAAGTCAAACATCGGGATTAAATATGACGGACACTCCGGCGGATTTGGCGGATGGTCAGTTTGGTATTGTTTTGAAACAGGCGGTAACAGAATCAACTGCTTTGTGGTTGGCGCACGCGACGGAAATTCAGGGAACATTTTCTAAATTGATGGTTGGATTCTGTAATGACGATGGAACCCAGTGTGTGAACTATTTGGATGCGTTCAGCAGTTATAACGGCACAGATGAAAATTTACCGGTGTATCTTGTAACCCAAGGTAATGATTTGTATGTTGTGTTTGATGATCGTTTTGGCGACCCGATTGGTTTGTATAAATTGCAACCAATTGTTGGGGCAACACCGGGACATACATTGGGCGAATGGCAATCGGCCGGTGCATTGGATGATGTAATCGAGGCCGCATTGGCAAACAATGGTTTCACATACGAAACGGCGATTTTACCGGTGGTGGAAAATATCTTTGCCGGCACGCCATTGGAAAATGTTGATTCAGAATTGTATGCGCGTATGTATGATTATCATTTAAATGGTAATGGCAATGTGATTCGGAATTTCAGCCGTCTGTTCCAATTGCGCGAGGCGAATCAGATTGCCGACAGTTTGTCGTTGAACACGCATACAAATTTCCGTGATATGTCTGACCGGTTTATTGACGAAGCGATTTGGAATCGTAACCGTCGTTTGAACAAATTATGGGTTGATGGTGGATACGGAATGTTCACAAATGACTTTGAAGATATCAAGGGCGATGGTAATCGGTTCAATTTGGCACTGGGGTATGATTGGCAGTCAAGTAACACTTTGATTTTGGGTTGGATGTTGCATGGTTCTTATACAGATGCAAATGTTGTTGATGATATTGATTTGTCTTATACCAATTCGGGACCGGTTGCGGGTCGCATGGAATCTGATGTTACAAACCTTAGTGTCGGTGGTGGATTGTATTTCTTGAATACATTATCTAACAAGGCACGTTTGTATGGCGATTTGATGTTTGATGTCAATATGATTGATGTTGAACGCAATCAGACATGGGTTGATACAATTAAGGGTGATGCGACATCATTCGGCATTGTCGGCGAATTGGGGTTGATACATGATTGGCTGAATCAGTATATTATCGGAAACCTGTATGCGCGTGCGGGGTATAACTTTGGTTTCGATATGACGGAAAAGGTTGGTGATTCGGATTATATGAATTTGAAATTTGATGGTCATCCGATTTTGACACCGGGTTATTCCTTGGTTGCGCAAAAACGCGTGTATCCATCGGTATGGTTTGAATTTAGACCTTATTTGACGGTTGGTGTCGAATATGATTTGTTGGGCAGTCCGGATACAATGAAGTATAAATTCGCAATGGCAAATAAATGGACCGAATACGATATCGAAATCGATCCGCTGTGGGCGAACGCGGGCGCAGGTGTAGAGTTTCTGTCTGTGAACGGATTACATGTTGGTTTGGGTTATCGGTATAACTATAATGCCGATGTCCAGATGCATAAAGTCCACGCATCCATTAAATATAGATTTTAATCTATAAATGTGATTATTAAGAACGGCGCAACTGCGCCGTTCACTAATACTAATCTCAGATACTAATCATTAACATTAAAACGGAATATCATCACCGATTTCGGAAATTGACATCTCTTCGGTCGGCGCAGCCGGTTGTGCCGGTGCCGCAGCGTTGGACATCGCATCCATTGATTTGGCACCCGATAATATTACCATTGTGCCGGAAAATTGATTCAATACAACTTCGGTTGTGAATGTGTCGATACCCTGTTGATTTTGCCATTTACGGGTGCGCAGGGCGCCTTCCAAATAAAGTTTTGTTCCTTTTTGTAACATGCGTTCGGCAACCTCGACCAAATTGGGATTAAATATAACAATGCGGTGCCATTCGGTTTGTTCTTTCTGTTCGCCGGTTGCGCGGTCGCGCCAACGGTCTGATGTTGCCAATGAAAAACTAACCACTTTTTGTCCGCTTTGCATTGTGCGTGTTTGCGGGTCTTGACCCACGTTTCCAACTAATATTACTTTATTTATGCTTCCTGCCATGTTTCACTTCCTTTTTTCAATGTGTTTTTATTGAAGCAATATTTATAGTAAAATGCAAGAAAAAATAGAAAAGCGTGTTGATACTTGACTTTTTGGGCGAAATATACTATAATAATGGTACTGAAAGAGGGTGGCACGTTCTGTGTCATTATAAATTTCCAAAAAAGGACTTTTTATGCATATAAATGAAATTAAGGCTAAATCGCCGCAACAGTTGTTGAAAATGGCGGAAGATATGGGTATTGAAAACCCTTCGCAATTAAATGTGCAACAATTACGCTTTGCCGTTATGCGCGGATTCGCGGCCGATAAAAAAATAACACTTATTGGGGATGGTGTGTTGGAACGTATGCAGGATGGTTTTGGATTCCTGCGCGCGCCGGAAAGCAATTACTTGGCTGGTCCGGACGATTTGTATGTATCGCCGGCGTTGATTAAAAAATATGGGCTTAAAACCGGCGATTATATCGAAGGCCAAATCCAGGCACCACAAAATGAATCTGAACGTTATTTTGCGTTGGAAACAATTGAACGCGCGAACGGTGATGTGCCAGAGAAATTGCGCCATCGTGTGTCTTTTGATGATATGACACCGCTGTACCCAGATGAACAGTTAAAGATGGAGGTCGAAGGCGATACAGATAAGGGACGCAACCTGTCGGCGCGTGTCATCGATTTGATTTCACCAACGGGGCGCGGTCAACGTTCTTTAATTGTTGCGCCACCGCGTACCGGTAAGACGGTTATGCTGCAAAATATTGCACATTCTATCGCGACAAATTATCCTGATGTTAAACTTATTGTATTATTGATTGACGAACGTCCCGAAGAAGTTACAGATATGCAACGCAGCGTCAAGGGCGAGGTTATTTCTTCTACTTTCGATGAACCCGCCACGCGTCATATCCAGGTCGCAGAAATGGTTATCGAAAAGGCTAAACGTTTGGTCGAGGCCGGTCAAGATGTTGTAATTCTGTTGGATTCCATTACCCGTTTGGGGCGGGCATATAACACCGTTGTCCCATCCAGTGGTAAGGTTTTAACCGGTGGTGTTGATGCATACGCATTGCAGCGTCCAAAACGTTTCTTTGGGGCCGCGCGTAATATCGAAGGTGGCGGCAGTTTGACAATTATCGCAACCGCTTTGGTTGATACTGGTTCCAAAATGGACGAAGTCATTTTCGAAGAATTCAAAGGAACCGGAAACAGCGAAATTATCTTGGACCGCAAATTGTCCGATAAACGCGTTTACCCGGCAATTGATATTACCAAGTCTGGCACGCGTAAAGAAGACCTGCTTGTCGGGAAAGATATATTGTCGAAAATGTATGTCTTGCGCCGTATTATCAATCCGATGGGAACATTGGAAGCAATGGAATTCTTGTTGGATAAATTGCGCGTAACCAAGACAAACACGGATTTCTTTAATTCGATGAATCAGTAAAATAAACGCACCAAACGGTGCGTTTTTTATTAGGGGAATTTTATGAAAAATTACTTAATCATCGCCATCGCGATAATTGTCGCGGGGGCTTATTTTTTTGGCGCGCGTATTGGGCGCATGAAGTGTCAATCAAGTGCTAGGCGGGCAGAAACAAAAGAAATTGAAAATATTATCGTTATTAAAAGGAATACAGATGAAAAGGTTTTTAATACCGGCGTTGACGATATTCGTCGCATCTTGCACACAAAATATACCATCGCAGAATAGGGCGGTTTGCAATGTTTCTTGTGATATAATTCGCGGGCGCGAAAACGATTGGCGTGTTATTAGTGATGATTTGGCGCGAAATATTTATCGGCATAATTTAATGTGTGAAAATATTGGAAAATAATTATTCTTGATATTGTTCGATTATAGATTCAGCCGCGTTTTTGATGCGTTCCAAATATTGTTCATATGTGGCACAGTCGCGCGAAATTTTTGACCTGTATGCATCACGCAGGTTGGACGACATATAAGCACAGCCACGCAGGTGTTGTATACAATATTGGTGCCCAACCAGAAATGCGTTTTGTCCGCGCATGCGTTCTTCGGGTTCAGGCCAATCAATATTCAAGGCATTTTCCAAGTTTATCCACGAATTTTCGCCGGCATAGTTTCCGACAACCTCCATCCAATAGGCGTTCATTTCTTCTTCGTTCCATGTGCCGCCGCCCTGAAGTTTTATAATTTGGATGATTAAATCGTTTATCTGGGGTTGGTATTGTGAATCTATTTGTGATAATTTTGCACTGCAATAACAACGATTATACGGGGTGTTTTCGCGAGTGCAATACCCGTTCATACATGCCGCATAGTCGGTAAGGCATCGCGTTGAAGAAACGGGCGTATTTGTGATGTTCGTTGTTGTTTCGGCGGTGCGTGCAGATGCATCATCGCGGGCACCGCGTTGACGAATTGACCGTGTTTGTGTGGCGCTGTTCGTTGTCGCCAGTGTCCCGGTTGCGGCGCGCGCGTTTGTTGTTTGGGTTGGGCGTTGAACCACACGACGGGTTTGTGTGATTGCAGATGTACCACCCGTTGCGGCGCGTGCCACAGATGAGTTAGCCTTTGGTGTTCGTGGAACAACGCGACGTGGTTCAGACATCCTTTTGGTTTTTACAACGACATCTATGGGATTATTTGTCATATTTATTGTTGTACCGGGGTTCATCGCGGTCCGCATTTTGTTATTCAAATATGGATACATATACGCATACGATTGTGGGTCAACATAACGCGAAACACGACCCTTGGCGGCAAACGCATTGTCGCATATCAAAAGCAAAAAAGCGGACAAAAAAGCAAAAATCCTTCCCATGTATTGCATTTTAATAAAAAACACGCTTTCAAAGCAATAAAAAAAGAAACTATTTATTGACAAAACCACCTAAACCAATATAATGTTTGTCAACAAATAAGGCTATAAAGATGTACGGAATACTTGCTTTGTCTTTAAAAACTACAAACTGGTGTAATTTAAATTGTTCTCATTGTCGGGAAGATTCTGGACGGAACGTGGCGTGTGAGTATATGTCCGTTGATAAAATAGAAGATTATATTACACAATTCCAAGAATTGCCTTTGAATTTGTCAAATCGTATAACCATTGACGGTGGTGAACCGATGTTGCCTTATTTCAAAAAGGATGAAAATTATATCCCGACGGCATTAACGTTGATTGCCAAGGCGGGCGCGATTCCGGTAATTAAAACAAATGGCACATGGGGACGTACATATACGGACCGTAATTTAATACTAAAATCATTGGCAAAAAACGCCAACTTTACCGGGCGGGCGATAACATTGAATATGCCGGTTGATGAATTCCATGAAAATATATCTGGGGTTTCTAATATTATTGCCGATGTGGTGTTCAGTGATTATTTGCGGTCTGCGATTCATATAGAAATTTCCGGGTTTAATACAATTGGGTCGATTGTTGCGGTTGCGCGCCTGCGTTCAGATTTGAAAGAAAAAGAGATAACAACCATAGATTCAAGAAATGACGATTTTGTTGCGTATAATGATAACGGGGGCGGAATACATGTTTCTACAAATTATTTGAATGATATTTATAGATTGGGTCGTGCCCAGAGAAATTTTCTTTATACAGTCAAAGAAATTATGCCGGGCTGCGTCAATACAATCCAATTGGATAATGAAGATAATGCCGTTCTTAATCACACTGTTCGCGAACAAGTAAATAATCGTGATTTGGCCAGTGTATTGGATTGTTTAATTACCAGTTTTAATAGAAAACAAAAGTAGTTACAATAAAAGGTTAGTATAAATCACGCGGAACAAATTGCCGCGTGATTTTACATCTTTTTGAATATCAAAGATGTGTTTATGCCGCCAAAGGCGAAATTGTTATTCATAACATATTTGGTATCTATATTGCGCCCGGTTCCCATGATATAATCCAAATGACCACATTGTTCATCGGGGGTATTCAAATTCAATGTTGGGGCAAACCATCCGTCGTTCATCATCTGAATCGACCAAATGGATTCTAATGCCCCGCATGCGCCCAATGTATGGCCAACATAACTTTTAAGGCTGGATACCGGGGTGTTTTGGCCAAATACGGATTCTGTGGCATTCGATTCGGCAATGTCGCCGTGTGTTGTTCCTGTTCCATGCATATTTACATATCCAATATCTTTGGTATTTAAATTCGCGCTTTGCAGTGCAAGGCGCATACATTCGGCCATTGTTTCACGATTGGGTTGGGTCGCGTGCATGCCGTCTGTGTTTGAACCAAAACCAACAATTTCTGCATAGATTTTTGCCCCCCGGGCAACCGCATGTTCGTATTCTTCTAATATCAAAGTGCCGGCACCAGATCCAATAACCAAACCATCGCGATTAGTATCAAATGGGGCAGGTGATAAATTCGGAGTATCATTTTTCGTACTTGTGGCATACAGGGTGTCAAAGACCGCGACCTGGGTTATATCAAATTCTTCGGCGCCGCCGGCAATCATAACATCTTGGATACCATTTTTGATTGTTTCATAGGCAAATCCGATGGCCAAACTGCCCGATGTGCATGCGGTGCCACTGGGGATAATGCGGCCAACGGTTTTGAAGTAAAGTGATACATTTACCGCCGTTGTTTGTGGCATTAACTTTAAGTATGAAAATGATGTTATTGCACCAACTTCCCCCGTTTCGTGAATTGAAAAGAAATCGCGAACCGGACCTGCCGAACCAAACGAAGAACCATACGCAACACCGGCCCGCCCAGATGTTAAAATTGGCGAGTTTGATAAGCCGGCATCGTTTACCGCGTTTTCCGCCGTGTAAACCGCCATGGTTGCCACGGGTCCCATTGTGCGTAAAACCTTGCGCGTGTAATGTTCAGGCAGAGTAAATTCCATTGCCGGTGCGCCTAGATGCGTGTTTAGCCCACGAATTTTTGTCAATTCTGGCATTACACTAACGGTGTTTTTTAACGCGCGCAGGCGATTCTTGGCGGATTCCAAATCGTTTCCGATTGAACTGATTAAACCCATACCTGTGATAACAACGCGTCTCATTATACCATCCCCCCATTTACAGAAATAACCTGGCGAGTGATATACGATGCGTCATCAGACATCAGGTACGCGACCAAACTGGCCACTTCGTGCGGTTTGCCGAAACGGCGCATCGGAATTGCATCACGAACCATATCTGCCGGTAAATCGGCCGTCATATCTGTTTCTATAACGCCCGGTGCAACCGCATTGACCGTTATATTGCGGCGCGCCAATTCGGGGGCCAAAGATTTTACCAATCCAATAATTCCCGCCTTGGATGCGGCATAGTTTGCCTGGCCCCGGTTGCCAATAATTCCCGATACAGAAGATATTACAATTATGCGTCCCGGTGCACGTGCAGATATCATCGGCATAATACATGGTTGTAATGTATTGTATGCCCCATCCAGGTTCGTGTGAATAACCCGGTCCCACATATCGCCATCCATTGCCGGGAAAGGAGCATCCGCGTTAATCCCCGCATTGCATACCACCCCGTAATAGGCACCATTTTCATTTATGTCGGCGGTTATTGCCTCTGCTGTTTCATTGCGATTTGATATGTCAAAAGAAATAATCTTTCCGTGTCCACCCGCCGATATAACATCTTTTAGTGTTTGTTCCGCGGCCGCAGAGTTTTTATTATAGTGTAACACCAAATCGTATCCCAATGGCGCAAGGTATAAGGCAATTGCACGACCTATGCCACGACTTGCCCCGGTAATAAGAATTCTTTTATTCATCGCGTTCGTCCATAAATTGTTGAATGTCGTCTGGGCGGAATACATTTATTGCCCCAGATGCAACAGGATTGTTTTCCGAATTGTATATTTCACAGTCAAAATTTGCAATGTTTTTATCACAGAATAGCCCAGAAACATGAACAAAATAACTTTGCCCCGCGATATATGCAGGAATATTAACGGAAAGTCTGCGCGAACCCAATACAAACCCAACCCCCGGAACCGAATTTGGGTCTTTGGCGCGGTCGGCGGCACCAATAAAGCAACCGATTGCCTGGGCCATGTATTCCAATGATATCCACGATGGGACACCGCCGATATTTTCATCGTACATTAAATCATCGGTTGTTATATCAACACGGGCAACCAATTTTTGTGCGTCAAAATCCACAGATTCTATGTCCGTAATTAACTGCATCGGTGGCCGGTGAGGTAATAAATCTGAAATATTATATTTTTGCATGTTATCGTCCGATTATTATTGTTGAATTGCTGCCCCCAAAGGCAAAGGCATTACATAAAATTGTGTTTATTTGCGTTGAATCGTTTTTGGTTGCCAAACGCAGATGGGCGCAATCTGTGGCAAATTTACCATCATAAATATGCGGAATTATAAAATTATATTTAAGCATAAGCCATGACAGTGCCACCGAACACGCGCCCGCCGCACCCAGACAATGTCCAGTCAACGGTTTGGTTGAGGCACAAATAGGACGATTGCCAAAGATGCTAAAAATCGCCTTGGATTCCATTGCGTCATTTGCGATGGTGCCAGTTCCATGCATGTTTATGTAATCTATATCGTTTGCGGTGATTTTTGCATCCGCAATTGCTGTGCGCATAGATTCTATTGCGCCCGCGCCCGTTGGGTCTGGGGCGGTTGGATGATACGCATCGGATGTTTCGCCACACCCCATAACCCGTATACCGTTTTCGCCACGTTTCATAATGAACAGTGCCGCGCATTCTCCAAGGTTTATACCATCGCGATTTTGGGACATGGGATTAGTCAATTTGTGGGAAAGTGCCTCTAGGGCATTAAAACCATTAAGGGCAAAATCACATCGCGCATCTACACCACCGCAAATTACCGCATCGCAAACATTGTTTTCGATTAAATTGCGCGCAGTGTCTATTGCCTTGATACTGGATGAACAAGCCGTGGAAATCGTAAATGCCGGTCCGGTTGTGCCGATAAATTCGCGCAGCAGTTCGGCGGGCGTGCCAAGTTCCAACATGGATATCGAAAATTCTTGGGGCATTATGCCATTTGATAATTTCTGCGAAATGTGTTTTTGTGCCTCGTGAACGGCGGTGTTGCTGGCCCCTATGACTATGCCAAGACGGGCAGGGGAAAATTCAGATTTTAATTGTTCAATTGACGTCATAATTTGCGCCACCGCGGCCAATGTCAAATCATAAAATCGCATTGGGTGTGTTGTCTTGATTGGTATTGAACCAAATGGAACAGTCGTGTTCCCGATGCGCACATCGCCCCCAAACATGCCAGTTGTGTCGCCCATTTTTGCGTGTGCAATTATATCGGCATGTGATGTGCCAAGTGCACAGACAAATCCAAGATCGCTTAAAATAATGCTCATACCTAAAACCTGCTTGCAAAAGGATTTTGTTCCTTGTATACTCGCGCTAAGTATTGTATAAACAATCTTTTTTTGCAAGTATGAATAATATAATTGGCCTGGATAAATTTTATGTGTGGCGTGAATCTGACAGCGAAAGTTTGCCAGATGTTTCTTTTGTGCCGTCAATGACGCGTCGCCGTATGACAGATATTGAAAAAATTGCGGTTGGAATCGCACATTTAGTTGTGCCGGAAAATTCCGATTATCAAATGGTATTTGCATCCAGATATGGCGAATGGCGGCAAACAATAAAACTTATTCAGCAATTTCATGATGAAGGTGAAATGTCGCCGGCAGGGTTCAGTAATTCGGTTCACAACGCGGCGGCGGGTGCGTTTTCGGTTATGATGAAAAATAAAAATTCATATATATCTGTGGCCGCCGGTGCGCGAACATTAGAGTCTGGAATTTTGGCGGCATTAACAACAAAAAAACCTGTTTTATTTGTGTTCGTCGAAGAACGGTCCCCCGATATGTATATTCCTTTCTTGGATGCGCCGGTGCATGCGCATGGCTTGGCATTTATGCTATCAAGTGATGGAAAAAGAAAAATACAATGGGAACCACAATCAAAAGAAAGTTCGCCTTTGATATTTGAAGCATTAGAACGTTTTTTGTGTGGTGATAAAAAAATAGAAAGTTCTTGTTGGAAAATGGAAGAAAAATGAAGCGCATAATTCGCAGTTTTCTGTGTATGTTGTGTTTTTTTATTTTTGGTACAGGGGCGCTTGGGCTTGGGGGTATAGTTTTCCCTATAATGTTAATTATTTATCGTGATTGGTCGGCGCGCAGGCGGATTTTATCAAAATCTATTCATGTGTCTTGGCGTTTTTTTGTGTGGCTTATGATTAAAATGCGACTTATATCCATTAAATGTGATAGAGAAAAATTAAAGAAAATTAGTGGCCGAATAATTATAGCAAATCATCCATCCCTAATAGATGTTGTGATTTTAATAGCCTTGATTCCAAAATGCGTATGTGTTGTTAAAGAAAGTTTATTTCATAATGTATTCGTAAAAAAAGTTATACGCCATATTTATTTGTCAAACGATATGAGCGCGGAAGAGTTTATTTCGCGCGGGAGTGAATTCTTAAATGCCGGTTATAATATCGTTGTGTTCCCCGAAGGAACGCGGACTGTGGCGGGGCGCAGAATAAGATTGCATCGTGGTTTCGCATATTTGCATATAAGTTCGGGAAAACCGATTTTGCCGATACATATTGAAAACAATCCACCAATTTTGGGTAAAAAGCAAAAGTGGTATGATATTGGCAACAAGGTGTCGGTGTATACCTTGAAATTGAAAGATGAAATAAATGTTCAAAATATTGAAGGAAAGTCATCGCGCGACAAGGCTATTTATGTAACAAATTTGGCATCAGATGCGATGTTTAAGCCATAAATTCTTGACATAGTAAGTAAAGTCTTTTATTCTTGCCGTTGTTAATTGAAAGTTAGGAATATAATACTATGAAAAGAACAGAACTTGAATCTGAAATCAAAGAATTAATTGTTTCGGCGTTGGATTTAGAAGATGTTACAGCAACGGATATTGTTACAGATGCGCCATTGTTTGGTGAAGGATTGGGACTTGATTCCATAGATGCATTGGAATTAGGTATGGCAATAAAAAAACGTTATGGTGTTACTTTCAGTGCCGATAAAGAGGCCAACAAGGCATATTTTAAATCTGTCGCAACTTTGGCGGAATACATCGCAAAAACAAATGGTATGAATTTGGAGTAATTTACTATGTATACAAAAGAAGAAATTTTTAAACAGGTTTCTGAGATTTTAATTAAAGATTTTGATTGCAAACCTGAAATTGTTAAACCTGATGCGCGTTTGGGTGAAGATTTGGATTTAGACAGTATAGATGCTGTTGATTTGGTTGTGCGTTTGCAAAAAATTATCAAGGTTCGGGTAAAACCCGAAGATTTTAAACAAATTTCCACATTACAGGATGTCGTAGATGCAATTGAAAAAATTGTTAATACGGCCGCTTAAAATATTGGGGTTGTTGGCTGCGGTTGCGTATCCGATTGCGGTGTTTGTCACATTGCAGTGTGGCTTTTCTGTCCGAATGATGGGAATTGTTTTAATTTGCATCGTTTTGATTGGTATGGCCAAAAGCAAAATTTTATGGGTCGGAATTTGCGGGATATTGTTGGCGGTTTTGTCTCTTATTTCTAATCAAGATATATTTTTGAAACTTTACCCGGTGTTTATGAATGCAGGTGTTGGCGCGGTTTTTGCGGTGTCTTTGCGTGGAACACCCCTGATTCAGCAATTTATCCAAAAAATGCGCTATGAAATGACACCAAAGGTAATTAAGCACGCGCGTATGGCGACAATTGCTTGGGTAATATTTTTAGCAATAAATACTTTGATTTCTTTGGCAACGGTGTTTATGTCTGATTTGGTGTGGACGGTTTACAATGGGCTGATTTCGTATTGTTTGATTGGTTTAATGATACTGGTGGAATGTATTATTCATGTAAGGGCGCGCAGAAATGAAAAAAATAATTGAACTTTTTATGGCGCATGAACAAGATTCCAAACCATTGTTTTGTGGCGCGGGTGGCGATATTCCTTGGAAAAAATTTATTTCCGATGTTGGCCGATTTGCACAATATTTTACCAAGATAGATTCGGATACGGTCATACTTTATATTCCAAATAATTTTTATTTATTCTGTGTGTGTTTTTTCGCCTTGGGTCAGGCCAATAAAGCGGTGGCATTACCGGCGATGTTAACACCGCAAAACGCATCCATGTACGCAGATTTAAGTAATGTTATCGTTTCTGATGTAATGGGCGTTTTCCCAGGTTTTATTTGTGTCGCCCCAGATGCCCCAGAAACACCGATAAATTGGACGTTTATAAATTCAGACAAGGCGATAATTTATTTCTTTACATCGGGGTCCACAGGTGTGCCAAAGCGCATAAAAAAGACACTTACAATGTTGGTATCCGAAGTCGAATATCATATCGCACATCATTCAGATAAAATTGCCAAATTGCCGGTTGTTGTTGCATCTATTGCCCCACATCATATGTACGGGGTTTTATGGCGGGTTTTATTTCCGATTTTTAGTGGATTGGCGGTTGATACAGATATTATTTTTTCGCCCGAAGAATTGTTGCAAAAACAATCTAACTATCAAAACATATTGTTCATAACGACACCATCGTTTTTGGATGGGATAACACGGTACGGAGAACAATATAAATTTGCGGCAAATTGTATCGGTATAGTTACATCAGGCAGTTTGTTAAGCACCAAGACATCTGAATCTGCGTATGAAATTTTTGGTGTGTCTCCGTTTGAAGTTTTTGGAAGCACTGAAACCGGCGGCATCGCATTTAGACAACAAAAATTCGATACTAATTGGACCATATTTGAAACGGTTAATGTGTTGATTCAAAATGATTGTTTGCTTATAAATTCGCCTTATTGTTTTGACAATCCGTATTTGATGTCTGATGCGGCCCGTATGTTGGATGGTCGCAGGTTTGAATTGATTGGGCGTGCAGACAGAATTGTTAAAATTGCCGAAGAGCGGATTTCTTTGCCAGACATGGAACGGCAATTAGAATTGCATCCATATATTGCGCGTGCCTATTGTGCTGTTGTTCGCAAGGGTATTCGTGATTCTGTGGGTTGCATGTTAGAATTAAGCGATATTGGGGCCGAAAAAATTATAGAAATTGGACGACGTGCTTTGGTTGGTGAAATAAAAAAATACTTGTCTGGTTTTTTCCAGGCGGTCGCGTTGCCTAAATTTATCAGGTTTGTTCATCAAATTCCAACCAATACCCAGGGCAAATTTGTTAAAAATGAAATTTTGTCGATGCTAAATTCGTCTGTTGTTGAACCGATGATGCAACACGTTAAAAAAACAGATTCTAATTTAAGTGCGGATCTAACATTTTTGGGAGACAGCGCGTATTTTGTCGGGCATTTTCCGAATTTTCCGATATTGCCTGGTGTCATTCAGATGCATTTTGTATTTATGTATTTAAAGCATTTCTTTAATACATCGGCAAACGGGTTTGAAGTTATAAAATTAAAGTATTCTTCGCTGATTTTACCTGATGTAACAACGCATTTTGAGTTGATGCGCCTTGGGCCGAATGAATTTAGTTTTTGTTATTCTCAAAAAGGTAAAGTTTGTTCGGCCGGAAAAATTGTTATCAAGGAGCGGCAATGATGTTTAAACCGGTTATAATTGTTCCGTGCTATAATCATTCTGATGAATTTCGGAATTTCGCCGTTCGTTTGGCGGGCGTTGAATTGCCGGTCATAGTGATAGATGATGGCAGTGTATCATCCCAATCACGCAAATTAAAAGAAATATGCGCGGAACATAATTTTGAATATGTTGGGGCTTCGCCAAATCGTGGCAAAGGTTGGGCGATGAAAATCGGTTTTGATGTGGCAATGAATCGCGGTTTTACGCATGCCTTGCAAATAGATGCCGATGGTCAACATGATGTTTCTGATATAGATGTTTTTCTTGGGTTGTCGCGTAATAATCCAAATTGTTTAATTGTTGGAAATCCCGTGTATGATGCAAGTGCCCCACGCGCACGTCGGGTGGGTCGCAAAATAACCGATTTTTGGGTGGCAATCGAGACATGTAACTTAAATATGCCTGATGCCATGTGCGGGATGCGTGTGTACCCATTGAAGGAAACATGCGATGAAATGAGACATTTGCTGTTCTATCGCATGGGGTTTGATATAGAAATTTTGGTGAAACTGTATTGGCGGGGACTTAAAATAATCCAACAATCAACACGGGTTATATATCCGCCAAATGGTCGGTCTAATTTCAGGATGTTGCGGGATAATTTATACATCGCCTTGCTGCACACATATTTGTGTGTAATAATGCCATTTGGAATGGTTAAAAGGATTTTTCACCATGGAAAAAGAAATTGAAATAACTGTGCCCTTTTATGATTTAGATCCGATGCAGGTTGTGTGGCACGGAAACTATGTCAAATATATGGAAAGGGCGCGTTGTGCGCTGTTGGCGGATTGTGCCATGACATATACAGATATGGAAAGGATCGGCTTTGCTTTTCCGATTGTTACAATCAATGTCAAGTATATTAAACCGTCTGTATTTGGACAAAAAATAATTGTTAGGGTCAAGCATGTGCCGAACGAGAATTTCTTGATGTTTAAATACCAGTTGTTTGATGCCGAAACACATGATAAAATATGTGTCGCCGAAACAAAACAGATGGCGGTTAACCTTAAAACGCATGAAAGTTATTTCCAATTGCCAGAACCATTTTTAACAATATTCGGAGGGGAAAAATGAAAAAAATATTTTTATTTGTGTTTTGTTTATTTGTTGGCACTTCATACGGGGCTCAAATTACCGATATGCCGGAAAGATTGGGGCGTTTTAGTAAAAATCTGGAATCCGTGTCGGCATCATTTAACCAAATTAAATTATTGCCTGAATCAACCAAACGCTTTGTGGCAACAGGGCGCGTAAAGTTCACAAAAAATCAGGGCTTTATTTGGATGCAAGATACACCGAAAAAGCAAGTTTTTGTTTCAACCAAAGAAAAATACTGTGTTGACGGGGTGGCACAAGATTTGAATTCTTTGCCATATTTTTCCTATGTCCGAAAAATCATAGATGATGTATTAAATGGTGATATTTCACGGTTACAGACCGTGTTCGCGGTTGAATATATTGAATATGGAAAAAATTCGTGGCAATTAACCGCCAGACCGCGATTTGATGCAATCGCAGATATTCTTCAAGATGTGGTTATGTATGGAACTACGGATGATTTAGATAAAATTATAATCACATATAATAATGGAACAGTGGTTATTATAAACTTTAAACGCATGAATACGGAAATAAGTGATGAAATTGCGTGTTAAGCGTATAATTTTTATTGTGGCACTGGGCGTGTTGGGGGCGATTGCATTGGTGTGGTCGCCGATGCGTTTTCAGACAAATTTGACATCTTTGCTGAATATTGAAAATGTGGATGGTTGGCCGATTCAGACGATTACAGAAAATTTTTCATCTGTGGTTAATATCGTCATTCAGTCAGAAGACAGATTTGCCGGCGATATGGCCACAAAACAAATTCAAGATGTGCTGAATTCTGATGAATTTTTGGAATTTGAACCCGTGGTAAATAATTTTTCCCCCCGCGAGTTCGTTTCGATATTTGGAAAATATCATAATGTTATGATTGGTGCGGCGGACCGCAAATTGTTGGAAAGTGGCGATTTTACCAATATAACAAATAATGCCCGATTAAAGATGGAATCTTCAATGGCACCGAATATGCTGCCGTTGGGACAAGACCCGTTTTTATTGTTTACAAATTATTTGTTTGAAATAACAAAGAATAATAATAGTAATTGGGTCCCGCAAAATGGGGCACTTTGGCAATATCAGGCACCGTATAATTTCTATATGTTGCCGGTACGGGTTAATGTGCAAAATAATGATGCTTTGGTCAAGGCAATAAAAAAATTAACAGATAAAATTGAAAAATTTGAAAATGTACAAATATATATGGGGGGCGCACCTGTCCATACTGCCGAAATGTATAATCGCAGTAAAATAGAATTGGGAATAATATCCATTTTGGCAATAATCGCGGTTGTTGTTCTGAATTATATGTTATTTCGGCGTATTGGTACTATGTTACCAATAATAACAAGTTTGGCGGTTGGGTATTTGTCGGGAACAATTGCGTTGTTTTTATGTTTTGGCGAACCGCATATATTGGTTTTTGTGTTTGGAACATCGCTTATTGGATTGGGTATAGATTATGCGTTTCACTTTATAAATATTGGAAATGACAAGGACAGGATGCTTGTCCGTAAAAATGTATGGAATTCTTTTTTAACGACAGTTATCTGTTTTGTGCCTCTGTTATTTTCGTCTATTTCACTATTGCGTCAAATTGCCGTGTTTACAATTGCTGGTCTTGGGGCAATCTATGTGTTTATAAATTTATTTGTGTCTTGTCGGGCAAATTCTACAAAACAGAAATTTGTGCACCCATTAAATAAAAAATATCGGATATGGGTAATGACGATATTTGTCGTAATAATGGCGTTTGCCTGTTGTTTTGCGCGATTTGAAAATAATATGTCGGCACTTTATAAACCGACAGAAAAACTTGCCGTTGCGGAAAGAATAATTGGCGAATTAAATAAATCAAATAAAACCGGTTTGTTGGTTGTGCGTGGCAAAAACATTCAATCTGTTTTGGAAACAGAAGAGGGTATTCGCGATTCCGGGGTAAATTTCTTTGGACTGTCATCCGTTGTTCCATCGCTTGCACGTCAGTTGGAAAATCGGGATTTGATTAAAAAGTTATATGAATCTGAATCTAAACGTATTCGTAAAGTATTGGAACTGAAAAATGTGCCAAAATTTGTTGATGGCGGCTTAATGAATATAGAAGACGATGTTTTCGGTGATTGGGTTAAAAATTTTATATTGGAAAAGGACGGTTTCGTTTATTCGGTCAGTTCTATATCCGCCGATACGGTCGTTTCAAATGAAAATGCCCGGTTGATTGTTCCGGCAAAACAGATTCAGATGCAAATGACACAATACAGCCACGAAGTTTACTGGCTTTTGTGTGTTTGTGGGATGATTTTACTTGTGGGGCTGATAATTTTGTATCGTGGACAGGCGTTTAAATATTTAGTGCCACCATTGTTGGGTGTTGGGGCGACCATTGGTGTTTTGGCGGTTTTAGGTATGCCAATAACATTTTTCCATTTGTTGGGATTTTTTATCGTGGTTGGTTTGGGTTTAGATTATGCAATATTCCATATAAATTCTGGGGCGGGTGGCGAAATGTGGCCGGTGTTTTATTCGTTCTTGACCAGTTTTATTGGGTTTGGTTTATTGGCATTTACCGGATTTTCGATAATTTCCGCCTTGGGAATAACATTGGCATTTGGTATCGCAGTGTCTTATATTGTTTCACTGTATTTGTTCCGGAATTAAGTTTGTCCAGACGGGTTCAATATTCTGTTTGTTTGATACGACACAAATCATATAATTGCCGATTGTATAGAATCGCGCATGGCCACAATCAGGTAAGGGCATTTTATAACGCGCCTCGTATTCTGTGAATGTGCGATAAAAATCATTAGCATTTTTGATGTTTGAAAAATTCATAAATTCGGACATTGTTTTAAAATCGCGTGTTTTAGATGTGTCTTCAATATCAACACCAATTGGCATGTTTGATGCCGCGACAATAACAAAGTTATCTTTGTGGGCAATGGATGTGTATTTGAATTCAGAATCAAATTGGTTTTTGACATAATGTGCCATCAAAAATTGCTGTGCGCGGATTTTCCGCTTAAAAGATTTATATTTTTCCACATCAGATTGGGGCAATTTGGCAATCAAATCGTCCTGGTTGCATATCGTGGTTAAATCTGCTATAAAAATCTTCATACGAAGAATATAACACAAAACAAACCAAAGGCAAGAAGTGGTGGTAAATTGGTATAAGGTCCGTGAACGTGGCGCAGGTCGATTCCGGATGGAATTTTTGTGGTGGGTATATCGTGTGATGGGGATACGCGCGGTAAAGTTCTTTGTGCGCATTATATCTTGGACGATTGCGCTGGGGGCGCGTCCCGCACGTGTGGCATCGGCCAAATATAAAAAAATATTAAACGCGTACCAGAAACAGAAAAAATTAAAGCAATCGCATTTTTCTTCTTTTGGGCACATTGGCGCATTTGCGTGTTCAGTTGTTGATAAAATGTCTGCGATATGCGATAAAAAAACAAAGATAAAATTTGATATAAATAAAGATGTCGATTGGCACGAATTTCAGAATATCTTGTCAACCGGGGGCGGGGCGTTTTTTATATGTTCGCACCTTGGAAATATAGAAGCACTGTGCGCAATTCCAAATGCGGCGGGGGTGCGTATGCATGCCTTTATGAATGTTGGCCAAAATTCGATATTTCGCAGTTTCATTGAACGACATGCAAATTATACCAATACGGTAATTCATCCAACCGAAGAAATAGATGTCGCGATGGCGGGCGAAATGTACGATGCTGTTATGCGCGGAGAATTGGTTATGATGGCGGGGGACCGGCTTTCGCCAAATAGCCCAGATAAAATTATAAAATCAAAATGTTTGGGTGCGCCTTGTGCGCTGCCTATGGGTGTGTTCAGGTTTGCACGTGTGTGCGACTGTCCGGTCTTTGCAATTGCCAACATGAACACCGCGGGCGAAAAATATCGTGTTTTTGTCAAAAAATTGAATACCAAAGATATTAAAACAATGGCGGATGAATATGCTGGTTTTCTGGAAAATCTGATTTTACAATATCCAAAACAGTGGTTTAATTTCTTTGATTTTTTCGAAGTTCCGCATTGATTTTCATGATGAATTTTTCGGCGGGTGAAAACAAGTTTTGTGGAACATTATTAGGATTGAACCATTTCCACATTTCGCATTTATCGGGTTCACACAATATCGGTGTTGCCGTGATTGAATCGGCACGATAATGTATGGTTATATAGTGTCTGTCTGGAAAAATATCGTTTGTAATGTCGACCTGGTGAAAGTGCGTGTTTGGAATAAAAATTCCGGTTTCTTCAAAAAGTTCGCGTGATGCGCACTCGGTAGGTGATTCGCCAAATTCCAAGTGCCCGCCCGGCGGTGCCCATGTGCCAAATCCGTGTTTCGATAACCGTTTCCCCAACAAAACCAAACCCGCCGGGTTAAAAACCCAGCACGCAATTCCAACACGAACAGTTTTTTCTGACATTATTTTGTTTCCTGGTAGTTACTGTAATATATAATATTTGCAAAATGAAACGAAAAGTTTGAAAACCAGGATGTTTCAAATATAACTTGCGTTTGAGAAAAAAAAGCGTATAATGCCAATCACTCGGGGCGTAGCTCAGTCTGGTAGAGTGCTTGCTTTGGGAGCAAGATGTCGTAGGTTCGAATCCTGTCGCCCCGACCATAAAATAAGAATGTCGCCAAAGGCGGCATTATTATTTTATCGCCGCGCAGCGGGTGTGGATTTGAACCGTAGGTTCGAAACCAAGTAGATTTTGCAAACGAAGTGAAGCGAAATCGTTACGGGTTGCGCGCAGTGTCGGCAACGCCGACCGAGCGAATACGAAAATACACAATTAAGAAAATTTAAAAAAATCGAAGTTTACGAGATTTTTTAATTTTATTTATTGTGTATCGAGGTACCTGTCGCCCCGACCAAAGGTCGAATTTAATTTGTGTTTGACATATTGCGGCGAAAAGTCCAATACTGGTGGGACACGCAAAGGATGAAATATGAAAACAAATTATACACTGCACACCCATACAGCTGGATTTGATGGCCGTAATACCCCCGAAGAAATGATCGAGGCGGCACGGACGGGTGGATTCAAAACAATCGGTTTTTCAAATCACTTTATCGTTCATCCGGCAATTAAAAAATCCAGATTGTATGAATATTCTGTGCGTGGGGGCTATTCAAATATATACAGTGCCAATGTAGATGAAGCAATTGCTAAATTTTCTGAACATTATAATGTTGTGCGTGATTTGCGTGAAAAATATTCTGATATGAACATTTTGTGCGGAATGGAAATGGATTGGTTTCAATATCCTGAATGGGCGGATGCGGTAAATTATGCGGTAACACGTCTGAATCCGGACTATATCATTGGTGCGATGCATTTTATTGACCGTGGGGCGGATGGGGTATTAAATGTTCATGATATAAAAAATGCAGATGCGCGGGAATCTGGACGATTGTTACGCGAATATTATCAGAACCTTATGCGGTTGGCAGAATTTGATTGGCGGCCGATGGTATTTCGGTTTAATTGGATTGCGCACTTTGATTTGCCACGCAAAATGGGGTTGCGATATGATGATATGGAAGCGGTAGCGCTGAAAGCATTGGCGTTAAATCATGTACCAATCGAGATAAATACTGCGTTGATGGGCAACCGCCGTTATGGACCAATCGGTGCCCGTGCCCGTAAAATAAGGCAAATTACGGCGGCCGGTATGCCGGTTTTGGTGGTTGACGATGCTCATGATGTATCGCGCATCGGAACCAGTTTTACTATTGTGGAAAAATTGGCAAAATCCCAAAATTTTTATACTGATTTCAATGTATTAAAACAAAAAATTGGTATCCGTTCGCGTTAATTGGCGCGGGGGTGCAAATTTTTATAGTATTATTTTTTTAAAATTACTTGACAATATATATTTTTGTGCTATATATTCAGTATAGAAAACAACGGAGGCTGACATGGCTAAAAAACAGAACAAGATATTGCCAGATAACGATGGCAGAATGTCGTATGAAGAATTTTTGATTGCTGTAAGAAAAGCACTTGATCCAGATATTGACTGGTTCAAAATGCAACACTTGCTTTTGACACAATTGGATGTGTTGATTGAATTGATAAATAAAAACGAACAATCAATCAATTGCTTGTGGGCATTGCATGCCGTGTTATACGGTTTGTGCGATAAAAATCCCCAAGATATCTTGGTTCAAATGTCCGATGATGATATTAGCAAATTAAGAACAGGCATAGAATTAGCCGGTTCGCGTGCTCAATTATCGGATATTGAAAAGCTTAAGAAACTTATTGCGACCACTGAAAATTCTAATCCGGTGCCTTCATCGGCCGAAGGATTGCGCAAAGGTCCAAAATTGGCTTCGTTGTATTTAACGGAAGTTGTTGCTAAAAAGTTAAGTTGGAGTGGCGCAGTTGAACAATTGAATCTTTGGGCCGATGCAATAGATAACTTTGTTCGCCCAAAGCCATCGGTCGAAAATTGGATGCCGCTTGAAGAACTGTCTACAAAATTGGGCTTTGATACAATAGATCAATTTTATCTGTGGAAAAGCGGATTGAAAAAATCTTATCCTGAAATTGATGGTGAAGATTGGTTCGTTAATCTGGGAAACCAAGGAAAACGTTTCAATCCGAAACATTTCGATGAATTGAAACGCCTGTATGATGAAACATATGGCAAAAATTCTGAAAAGAAAAAATCCACGAAGGCAAAAACTGGTGTTAAAAAAGCGGGCCAAAAAGACAAAGTTAAGTCGGCCGTCGCTGTTAAGCCGGTTATCAAGGCTGATGAAAATTATTGGACATTGGAACAATTGGCAGAAAAATTGGAATTGAAGAACGGTCAATCTGTTTCAAAGTTGAAATGTCAGATTTTAAAGGATAACCCAGCCTTGAAGGATACTGTAAATTCTTGGTTCGTTAATTCAACCGGAACTAAAAGTGCATCTTTAAAATTGTTCAAGGCCGAACATTTTGAAGAGTTCAAGGCGTTGGTGGAAAATTTCAAAAAGAAATCTTCAAAGACCAAAGCTTCATCAACCAAGGCAAAAACGACTAAGGCCGAATTACCAGATGTCCGCGTGGTTGATGACCCAGAACCAGCCAGAATGGTTTTGCCTGTTGGTGCCTTGCCGATTGGACATCCGAAAAATGCGCAAGAATTGCGCATCGTTCAGAAAACCTTGGAAGTTTGGATTCAAGAATTGGAGGCCGCAAAAAAGGAACACGAAATCGCTGAACAAAAATATGGCGAGAAATTCGAACAGGCCGCCAAACCAGGTGAAGACACGGTCAAGGTTTTGGCAGAATTACAATTGGCAAATGAACAGGTGTTGGCTGCTGCGGCGCGTGTCAAAGAAGTGCAAACTAATTTGATGAAGGCGTGCGAAGAAAAAGAGCAGGCAACCCAGGAAGCTTTGCGTGTTGCGCAACAAGAGGAACGCAAAGCCGCCAAGGCATTGAAAGAAGTTCGTGCTTTAAAGGCCAAATATGCCAAAGAATTTGGTGATGAAAAATAATTTGGTATAAATAAAAAATGAAACCGCCCATTTGGGCGGTTTTTTATGCAGTTATTTTTTTTATTGCATAATTTGCCATAAATAATCCAAATGTACCGGTTACGGTTATGATAGATCCAAAATCCTTGGTGGGTGATTTGTGCGGGGCGGGCAATTCAGTTGAAAACACAACCGGAAAATCACCGATGCGTTCGGCGCGAACCGCCCGGCGAATTGTCGCCGCCAAGGGGCAGGCGAAAGTTTTTGATATTTTATCTATTTTAATTTTTGTTGGGTCTGTTTTGCGCGCCGCGCCCATGGATGATATAAAAGGTATATTATTTTGTTTGCACCAACG
>JAEEGL013807946.1_pt1 | contig 80189 bp, 81 predicted proteins | sample 9134231 | NCBI WGS metagenome assembly JAEEGL01 (sample SAMN16246548, study PRJNA631951) | gut metagenome | biome: gut microbiome; feature: rumen; material: fiber-attached | host: Bos | place: Iran: Karaj | collected 2018-10 | reverse complement strand
GGCACCTAAGGTAAGTAATGGTATCTATGCAGATGGTACTCAAGTAATTGTTGAAACAGATGATGAAATCAATGGTTATATTGAACTAGATGTATGGGGTACTTATACTGATGAAGGTGGAATTAAGAGTACACTAGAAATCAAGAATATAGACTTCCATGGTAAATGGATGGTTGATTCTAGATTAAAGAATCAATTAACAATTGATGGTGGAAGATATATTAATCCTGGTTTCAGTGAAACTAATCTACCACCAGAAGTACCAACTGAAGAAAACCCATATATAGATATTAGATTATATCTAAAAGATGGTAATGCTTCATATAATCTAAATAATCATTTCTATGTATTACCTTCTAAACATGTAGCATATGATAATGATAAATTATTTATAATCAAAGGAAATGAATATAATTTTACTAAGAATTTACCAAATGGATATGAACAATATGTTTTATTTGAAATAGAAGATGAAACAATTGTAACAGTTAAAGATGGTATTCTTAAAGGATTAAAAGATGGAGTATCTAAAGTTACTGTTATTCTTGGTGAAGATAAAAATGGTAAAATTAAAAAGACTTTTGATGCTATTGTATTTGACTTAGATGCCGCAACTGATTATCAACCTAATGTTAATGAAGGTGAAGCAGTTGTTAATGTAATGAATATAATAGTTTCTAATGTTATATCAAAAGTATTAGATGATAATTCTAATGAAGGTATAGATGATACTACTAAAGCTAATTTAATTGCTGCTATCGAAGCAGGTAAAAAAGTAGATGCTAAAATAGATGTTAAAGCAGTTAAAGAAGATGATCTAGATTCTACATTAGTAGAAAAGATTAAAAATAGTTTAGATAAAGGTACTGTAGTTGAATTCTTAAATATTGATTTAGTTCTTACTGCTGATAATGAATTATTAGGTAATGTTTCTAAATTAGATGATGAATTAACAATATCTATAGATGCACCTGAATCTATAAAAAATGTCCCTCCAAACACTACAAGAAAATTCTTCATTATAAGAACCCACGAAGGTGAAGAACCTGAAGTAATTGAAGCTACATATAAAGATGGCAAACTAATATTTAAAACTGATAAATTCTCTAATTATGCTGTAGGTTATACAGATAGTACAACAAATCCTGCAACAGGAGATAATATTATTAGTTATATGGTATTATTTGGTTTATCTATAATTTGCTTATACTTAATTAAAAATAAAAAACTAGCGTGAAGCTAGTTTTTTTATTTATTATATTGTTAGTTTTTTTAAAATTATGATATAGTTAACTTAGGATAGAGTTTAAAGAGTATAGGAGATTTTTATGAAAAGATTATTTTTGATGGCAATATTTATATGTTGTTTATTTTGTTTTAGCTTTGGTTTTATAAATGAGGTTTATGCATCTGATTATTGGCCACAGAGTGATGCAACTATTAAAATTGATGGTGAGTATATTAGGAAAGACAGAGATACTATTAATAATGATGCAGTAAAAGGAGCTACATATGATGAAAAAACTAATACATTAATTTTTGATGATGTATCAATTAATGAATTAAGAGTAGAAGATATGGGTGAGAGCTTCAAACTTAAATTAATTGGTGTTAATACTATTAAACGTATTTTTGTTGATGGAGATATTGTTAGTTCTAATTTTGATAAAATTAATACAACATATCTACATATAATTGGTGATGGAACTTTAGTAATAAGAAGAGAAACAGGATATAATGATGCCATTGAAGTATGGAATGGTAGATTGATAATTGATAATACTGTTAATGTAATTATTGATAAAGAAGAAGGATTTAATAATGATCCTTTAATTAAAGTTACATCAATGTCTAAAAGTATTAGTCATGCGCTTTTCTTAGAAGGTAGAGAGCCTGTAGAAGGAACTACTCAAGAATTTAGAAATATTAATACTGGTATTGCTTTTGCTACTGTTAGATTTGATGAAAAAATTAATTATAAAAAATATATACTAAAGATTCAAAAAAATATGCTGTAGAGCATTATGATGGTGATGAATATAAAATATACTTAAGTAATATTAAACAATTTACATATAATGGTAAAACATTTGATTATGTAGACTATATGGATGATTACGATTATTATACTCTTGAAGAGTTAAGAAATATGGGTTATGTAGAAACCAATGACTCTTATGATGTTTATCAATTTCATGTAGAATACTTACATGAAATGTTTGATAGTATTGGTAATTGGTATTATGTAGATAATAATGATAATGTATTTAAATATACTGGTGAAGTTATTATTTCTAATTGGGAATACCCTTATATTATTCCAGATAATACAGTTGATGCATCAAAGTTAGAACGTAAGGTTTATAAACATTTTATTAACGAAGATGTATTTATAAGTAAATTTAAAACATATAATGCTGTTGAAGGTAAGAATCAAGATTATTATAGAGGTAGTGAAGATTTAGTATTTAGGTTTGATGCACCTTATTCATTATTTGAAGATGGTGGCAAAGTATATGTTGATGATAAAGAAATAACTGAGTTTACTTCTAAAGAAGGAAGTACAATTATTACTTTAGATAATGAATACTTAGATTCTTTAAGTGATGGAGTTCATACTCTAAGTTTAACTTATAGTGACTCTAGAACTTCAAGTGTTACATTCACGGTAGGTGATGAACCTGAAGAAGTAATTAGTAATCCTCAGACTGGAGATAATATATATTTTTATATTAGTTTATTATTATTTAGTTTGTTAATCTTAACAAATAAGAAGATATTAGTGTAAACTAATATCTTTTATTTTTATATAAGTATTTTTTATAAATATTTGTTTGATATACTAAAAATAGGATAGAGTTTAAAGTGTATAGGAGATTTTTATGAAAAAGTATTTATGTTTTATGTTTTTATTATTTGTTTCTTTTATGGGAATAGTAAAAGCTGATAATGGTCCTTCTGTAGAGTATGGTTCATTATCATTTATGGAAGAACCTGGTGGGAATTTCTTTGACATATATGAATTAGGTAGTGTTGATAATAATGCACTTAATGGTGTTAATTATGAGTCAACAACAAATACTTTAACTATTAAAGATTTAAAAGGATCTTATCTTTTATTAGTAGATAATATGGGAGAAGATTTTAAACTTAATGCAGAAGGTACTAATGATTTTTTAGCTATATATGTATCTGGTGAAGAGTATAAAACAAATATTACTATTACTGGAGATGGAAAGCTTATACTTAATAAAGAAAAAAATGTTGATTATGAAAAACCAATTCTTAGTATAAATAAAAGTAAAATAATATTTGAAGATAGTGTTTCTTTAGAGTTATATGCTGTTAAGGATGAAAATGATCCTGATTTTCCTACATTTGTAATAGGATGTGATGGCATGAGTGAAAATGATGAGACTTGCATAGTTTTTAATGGAAGTGATTCTCCTGAAATAAAAAGAATAGAAAAAGTAGCAAATCATGGTACAAAATCTTTCTGGGGATTTGCAATTCTTCCAGAAGAAATTGAAAGCTTTAAGATTGCCACTAAAGATGATAAAAAATACGCTTATACAGTAGATAATGATGGAAAAGTAACTCTTTATTTAAATGTATTAAAAGAAGATACTTATTCACATAAATGGTATATTGGTAATACTGAAGATGATGAATCTAACAAAACAATATATAATAATACAAGCGAAGCCGAAAGTGATACATATGTATTAACAGAAGATAAAGCATATCGTGGATATTATAGATATTTGTATTTATTGCAACAAGATGCAAATGGTAAAGAATATGGTCTTATATATGGTTCTGATTATTCTGATGTAGCTCCATATGGTATTCCTTTTGATATAACTGATGATACTGTTACAATTGGTGATAAAACATATAAATATCTTACTTTTAGTAATATAGATCCGAGAACTCTTGGTCCTGTTATTGATTGGCAAGGAACAGGTGAATATGTACATTATGTAGAAGGTGAAACTCTTATTTTAGATAGACTTAAAAAAGAAGAAGTTACAAATCCAAAAACAAATGATAATATTTATACATATGTTAGTTTATTATCGTTAAGTTTATTTATATTAATAAAGAGTACAATAAATATTAAAAAAATAAGTAGATAACATTAGTTATCTACTTTTTCATTTTTATATAATGCTGTTTTAATAAACTCTATTAGTTCATTATAAGAAGCTTTATAATGTGTTTCTATTTCTTCATTATTTCTATCGTTAAAGTATTTTCCAGCTTCTAAGTCTATACTAATAATATCTAGTAATCTGCCTTTAAGATTAACTTTCTTTCCTTCTTTATTAACAAGTAAGAACTCATTTCCATTGATGGTATTAGTAGTAACTATACCATCATTATTAATTATAGATATATTAGAATAGTAATGAGCTAAACTTCTTCCTCCATGTTTATTAAGATTATTAATATAATTCTTAATTGTTTCTGTGGCATTTACTTTCTTTCTTAATAACTCTGGTTGTTCCTTGGTTTCAAATTTATCTATATATAATCCTGAATTTAAAATAATAGTAGGTAGACCAGTTAATTCATGATAGTTTAATGCTTTTTCAATTGAAGGTATTTCTTCTTCATTAGTAATCCCTAGTACACTAGGATTTACTAATTCTAAGTCTTTAAAGTCTTTTAATCTTTCTTTCATCATATTAAATTTGGAATCGTCTTTTGTTAAAAATAATAGTTTCATATTATTTACCTCTTTCTAGTATAATTATATATTCAAAAATCTTATATTAATAATTCTAGTTAGGTATATTACATATTCCAAATAAGAATACTTACTTTATATCATAGTTTATATATTCTTTAATAAATCTAATAGGGGCAGTAGTTAAGTATTTTCTGTCATATGCAAATACTATATCTACTGTTGGTAAGTCTTCTTTTATATTTATTACTTTATAATTGTCATTATTATTTACTATATCTGAAATTAAGTATCCTAAACCTAAGTCATGGTCTACAGCATTTAATATAACTTCACTGGTATGTATATTAATAATATGTTTAGGTTTAATATTATTGTTAATAAATAATTGATCTAGTTTTTTTCTATTACTAGTTCCATTTATTGGAAGTACTAATGGAACATTATCTAAGTCTTTTAATGTTTTTACGTTTTTGTATTTATCATAGTACTTTTTATTACATACAAATCCATATTTAACTGTTGATAATTTATTTATGCTTAAATCCATATTGTTAGTAGTAATTGGAGCTGTGTCTATAATAATATCTATTTCATGTTTATCTATAAGATCAAGTAGTTGTTTTGTTCCTCCACTTATTAATTTAATTTCTATATTAGGATATTTATCATGAAATGAAATAATTTTATCGAAAAAGAAGAAAGATGCTATGTGTGAAGGTAGTCCTATATTAAGCGTTCCTTTTTCAAGTGTTTCTGTTTCAAGCATCATTCTTTCCGCTGTTAAAAGATTTGCATAGCACTTTTCTACATAATAATATAATTCTTTTCCTTTATCGGTTAATTCTATACCATTTGAGTTTCTATAAAATAACTGAGTTTCTAATTCATCTTCTAACTTCTTTATTGATTTAGAAATGGCTGATTGAGTGGTGTAAGTAAATTCTGCTGTTTTAGAAAAACTTCCGTTTTTACAAACATCATAAAATACTTTATAAAGGTTTAAATTTACATTTTTATTTTTCATATAATCCTCCATATGTTTACTATCTATTATAATTATACTTTATATTTATATATGTAGTATATGAATATTATAAATAATTTATATTCCTTGGAGGAATATCATATATTATTGATAATTATATATAAAATCTTATGTTATAATTTATATATTGAAATAATTATTATATTTTACGATTAAGTGTTAGGAGGATGATGTATGAAAAATATAATAGTAGGACAATCTGGAGGTCCAACAGCTGTAATTAATTCATCAATTGCAGGTGTTTATAAGAAAGCTAAAGAATTGGGATATGATCATGTATATGGCATGGTAAATGGAATTGAAGGTTTTTTAGAAGAAAACATAATTGATTTAGATGAATATTTAAGTAATGATGAAAATATTGAATTACTTAAAAGAACTCCATCTGCCTTTTTAGGTTCATGTAGATATAAATTACCTAAGATTGAAGATGACGAAAAAACATATAAAAGAATCTTTGAAATACTTGATAAGTATGAAATAGATTCACTTTTATATACAGGTGGTAATGATTCTATGGATACCGTTAAGATGTTATCTGATTATGCAAGTATGCATAAGAGTAAACATACTTTCTTTGGTATTCCTAAGACTATTGATAATGATTTACCTATTACTGATCACTGTCCAGGATATGGATCATGTGCTAAGTATATTGCAACATCTTTAAAAGAAATTATAAGAGATAATGAATCATTTAATAAATCAAGATTAACAGTAGTTATTGTTGAAATAATGGGTAGACATGCAGGATGGCTTGCTGGAGCTGCTGCATTAGCAAAAGATGATACATGCGATGGAGTAGATGCTATTTATTTACCTGAAACACCATTTGATGTTGATGAATTCTTAAAGTTAATTAAGAAACTTAAAGATAAAAAGAATAGTATTGTAATTGCTGTTTCAGAGGGTATTAAAAACAAAGAAGGTAAGTTTATATGTGAAACAGGTGCTAATGAATTAGCAGTAGATGCATTTGGTCATAAACAATTATCAGGTTCGGCTATTACTTTATGTAATATAGTTGCAAGAGAAACTGGTCTTAAGACTCGTGCTATAGAGTTTTCAACTCTTCAAAGAGCAGCATCACATATTGCTTCCTTAACTGATATTAATGAAGCATATGCTGTTGGTGAAAGAGCAGTAGAAGAAGTGAATCTTGGTAAAACAGGAATGATGGTTACTTTAAAGAGAGTTAATGATAAACCATATAAATGTGAAACTGATATTTTTGATATTCATGATATTGCTAATGTTGAAAAGAAGATACCTGAAGAATGGATAGATGAAAAGAAGCATCAAATGAAACCGGCATTTCTTAAATATGTAAGACCTCTTATTATAGGAGAGTTAATGCCTATTTATAAAGATGGTGTTCCTGTTCATTTAGTTAGAAAATAAAAGTGCTAGATTACTAGCATTTTTTTATTTTTTCTATAAGTTAAGTTTATGTACACTTATTAGTAAAAAATAGAATTACTTGACTTTTTTAATTAAATTGTGTACAATCTAATTGCGTTAAATGAAAGGAGCAAGAAGGTTTATGTATGACATGATAGTTATTGGTGCAGGACCAGCAGGCTTAACTGCAGCACTATATGCCCTAAGAGCAAATAAAAAAGTGTTAGTTTTTGAAAAAAATACTTATGGTGGTCAAATCATTAATACTGGAGTAATAGAAAATTATCCTGGTGTTAAAGACATTACTGGTTTTGATTTCGCAACTAATCTTTATCAACAAGTTACCGATCTAGGTGGAGAAGTAGTTAATGAAGAAGTAATTAAAATTGATAAAGATAAGAATGTATTTACTAATAAGGGTGAATATAAAGCTAAATCAATCATTATTGCAACTGGAGTTAAGAGAAGAAAATTAAATCTAGCAAACGAAGATAGATTAGTAGGAAGTGGAGTTTCTTATTGTGCGATATGTGATGGGGGATTCTATAAGAATAAGGTAGTAGCTGTTAATGGTGGCGGTAATACTGCTATTGAAGATGCACTTTATTTAAGTAATGTCGCTAGTAAAGTTTATTTAATTCATAGACGTGATACATTCAGAGCAGAAGAAAAGTATGTAGATGAATTAAAAGCAAAAGATAACGTTGAATTTGTCTTAAATAGTACAATTACAAGTATAAATGGTGACGCGAAGTTAGAATCAATTGATGTAGATACTAATGGAAAATCTAGAAATATAGCAATTGATGGTTTATTTATTGCAATTGGCCAAGTGCCAAGTAACGAAGCCTTTGAAGGTGTAATTGAGCTTGAGAATGGATATATTAAATCAACAGACGGAGTTCATACAAATGTTGAAGGTATATATGTTGCTGGAGACACAAGAGTTAAAGAGTTAAGACAATTAACTACTGCAGTAGGTGATGGTGCACTTGCTGCTACAAAAGCAATTAAGGAGGGTTAGTATGGTAAAAGTTATAAATGAAAATGAATTTAAAGATGTAATTAAAGAAGGAACAGTATTAGTAGACTGTTTTGCTACATGGTGTGGTCCTTGTAGAATGCTTTCACCAATAGTTGATCAAGTATCTGAAGAATTAAAAGATGTTAATTTTTATAAATTAGATGTTGATGATGCTGAAAATGTTTCTAATGAATATGGAATTATGTCAATTCCAACATTATTAGTATTTAAAGATGGAGAACTAGTAAATAAAAGCGTTGGTTTAATAAATGCTGATGCATTAAAAGAGTTATTAAAATAATGGATTGCTTAAAATTAGAAAATCAATTATGTTTTCCGCTTTATGCAGCATCAAAAGAAGTTATTAGAAGATATAAACCATTATTAGATAAAGTTGATTTAACATATACTCAATATATTGCTTTAATGGTTTTATGGGAAGATAACGAAATAAACGTTAAGACTTTAGGAGAAAAGTTATTTCTTGACTCTGGTACATTAACACCTTTACTTAAAAAGTTAGAGAATAAAGGTTATATTACTAGAAAAAGATTAGATATAGATGAAAGGAATTTAACTATTTCAATAACAAAAGAAGGTCTTGCTCTTAAAGAACAAGTAAAAGACATTCCAATTGAAATAGGTAAATGTGTTAACTTGGATCCTGAAGAAGCTAAAACATTATATAAAATACTATATAAAATATTAGGAAATATAGAAGATAAAGAAGTTTAAAGAGGTGAGTTAAGATGAATTTATATGATTTAAAAGTAACCAAAAGAGATGGTAGTGAACTAGCTTTAAGTGAATTAAAGGGTAAAGTATTACTTATTGTTAATACTGCTACAGGATGTGGTTTTACACCACAATATGAAGCAATAGAAGGCCTTTATAAGAAATATCATGAAAAAGGATTAGAAGTATTAGATTTTCCATGTGATCAATTTGGTCATCAAGCTCCAGGATCTGATGATGAAATTCATGAGTTCTGTACTGCTAAGTATAATACTTCGTTTGATCAATTTAAAAAGATTGATGTAAATGGTGAAAATGAAGATCCAGTATTTACTTATTTAAAAGAAAACTCTCCTAAAGAGTATTTAAAAGGACTAAAAAATAAACTAGCTATGGCTGGAGTTAAAAAGTTAAATAAAACTTTTAAGAATGATAATGATATTACTTGGAACTTTACTAAGTTCTTAGTAGATGGAGAAGGGAATGGTGTTATGAGAGTTTCTCCAATTGAAAAACCTACTATCATGGAAGAAAGAATTAAAGAATTATTAGAAAAATAAAAGATTAGATTTTAAATCTAATCTTTTTTATTAATGTAATACCAATTTATGTTCTTTGCACTCGTATCTACCACAATCATTAAGTGTTAATTCTTCATCATATTTTAATTGATGAGCATATACTGCTAAATCATAATAGATATCAAATACATTTTCTCTTGAACTAGTTGTAGTTGTTAAAAGGTTCTTAAATAATGTTTCCCATGTTTCTTTATCAAAGTCTGTTGGTATTTGTCCTAGCAAATAGATATTTTCTAGTTCTTCAACACATCCTTCAATAGAAGATGATGTAAGTATTCTATTAGCTGCTTTAATTAAATTTGGTTCTTCACTTGATAGTACATCAGTTAAAAGGTAAGCACTAAATAAAGTAGTATTATTTAATTCATCTAGATGATTTTGGATAGACTCACTATTAATTACTCCATCCTCAACAGTAAACTCTTCATCGTGTGTATTTAGATAATAATCTCTTGCTAAGTCATAGTAATGATCATATACACAAGTACCAACTTCAACTGTTTTACTTAACTCTGGGAATAACATTTGGTTGAAGATATCATTATCAACTAAATTTACAAGTTTTGCTACTAGTACATTTTCTAGTTCAATACCTAATTCAAACTCATCAATATCTTCTATTCTTTTTAGTTGTGTAGTTTCTTCAACTACTGGTTCTTCAATAGTTATTGTTTCTACATTATCCTTAATTTCTTCTGAAAATGATAAATCACTTAAAGAAGTATTATTGTTATTTTCTACCTTTCCACATCCTGTTGCACCTAGTGCAATTGATAAACTTAGGATATAAGGTAGAGTTTTGCCAACGTATTTATTCATATAAATTTATACCTTCTTCCCTGGCAAGATTTAATATATATCTTTTGTAAAAAAAATGCAACATTTATTTTATTTGCTAATTTCTTTGCTATAATTATCTTAGAGTTGGAGGCATTAATATGTATGATATTAATTATAGTAATATAAAAAAAGGAAATATGATTTGGTATATATTTATCCTTGTTGCCGTGGTATTCATTGGCATAATGGGATTTATAGCAATTACTACACTTTCTAAACAAAAGACATTAACAGGAGAAGCTACCTCATATAAATATGAGTTTAGTAGTTACTATAATGATGATGGAAATAAAATGTATACTCCTATTTATTATTACCAAGTAAATGGGAAAGAATATACTTGTAGTTCATCTTTCTCATCATCTAGTCCAAGTGGTGAAAAAAATAAGATAATATATTATCTTCCAAGTGATCCAGAACAATGTAGTACAGGATTTGATATGCCTATTTGGTTTATACTTCTTTTCACACTTATGCCATTATTATTTATTGTACTTGGAGTAGTTGGTATAAGTAAGAATGCTAAAAAAGTAAAATCAGTTAAAGAATTAAATCAAGTTGGTAAGTTAGTTAAGAAAGTACCATGTAGAGTAGAAGACTCAAATATTACAGTTAATAATAGAAGAATTCCACGTATTGTTATGGAATATCAATTACGTGATGGATCATTTGTTACTTTAACAAGTGAACCTATATATGATAAAAGGTTCGTTAATGATGGTTTTGCTGATTTAGTAATAGATGAAAATGATCCTTCTAGATATTATATTGATAAAAATATTAATAGAATAGATGGTAATAGAGCAGAAGACTATTACAACTTAAATAATAGTAATAATGCTAATACTTCAAATGAAACTCAATTTGTAAGTTCATTTGACATTTAGATAAGTAAATAGGTTGTATTAAACAACCTATTTTTTATTGATGAATGTTATTATTTAAATAGGTGATACTATGGAACAGACTAGAACTGAATTGCATACTCATTTAATGGGTATGTTATCTGCAAGAGAGTTCATACAATTAATAAATGATTATTCTGATATTATTTATTGGCCTATAGATAGGGAACAAGATGATAATTCAATTATTATTGATTCTAGTACTCTAATTAATAATAAAGAAGCAATTGAAGCTATTTCTATTCCATTGGGTGAAACAAGACCTTATAAAGAAGGCCTTGGTAGTATATATAGAAATAGATCTGATATATTATCTTTTGTTGTAAGAAACTATGCTTATAACTCAAATATAAGTGAGAAAGAAGCTCAATTAATTATTTATAATGATTACTTTAATAGAGCTCTTGAAGAACTTATAGATTATGGAGTTAAATATACTGAAATTAGTTTTGCAAATGAAGGATTAATTTCTTCATTTGTTCAAAATGAAGATACAAGAGATAAAATAAAAGTAAACTTTCTTTTATGTACTCAAAGAGTTAATAAAATAGGACCTGCTTTTCAAGAAAGAATTAATAAAGCGTGTGCAACAGGCTTATCAATTGGATTTGATATCATGGGATTAGAACTTCCAATGGAAGAAAGAGAATTAAGAAAAACAGGTAAAGAAAGTTTTTATAGAAAACTTGACCCACTACTTAGAATACTTACTCAGTATGATAATTCTGTTTTAAGAATTCACTCAGGTGAAAGTGTAGGAAGTGAAGAAAACACTGAACATATTTTTAGAATGATTGATGAGTTAAAAAGAGAATATGGATATCCTGACTTTCCACCTCCTGAACTTAGAATAGGACATGGAGTTCATTATAATAAAAATGATTATTTCTATAATTTCCTAAGAAAGAATCATGTCATTATAGAAATAAATGGTATATCTAATCGTGCTTTATCTAATATAAATAGTATAAATGAATTACCATATATTGATTATTTAAAACATGGTATTCCTATTGTATTATCTACAGATGCACATGGTGCATATAGTACATGTACATATATTGAAGATGTTCTTGCTCTTAAGGTATTTGTTAAGAATCATTTTGAAAAAGGTTATGAATTAGTTAAAGAAATAGATGATGCTATTCTAGAAAGGAAGACTAGAGGATGATAAAAACTTTTTTAGAAACATTAGAGTCTTATAGAGATGATTTATCAACATTAACTAGAGAAGAGTTTGAAGAACTTGGAGACTTAAATGATAGAACTAGATTAATTAATGAAAAAATTAAAATATCTAATATGTTTAGTAGATATATTATTGAAAGATGTAAACCAAGTGAAGTTAATCCTCTTAGAAGATTAGTAGAAGAGTATGAATATAGAGTTGGAGTTTATAAAGATGGAATGTCTGAAGAAAAAGATTTTTCTGATTTAAAGAATATGACTGCTTTTATAGATATACTATTTGGAATGGATACTCCTTATTATGATTCAGTATATGAAATAGTAAATGGAGAAAACTTAGAAAAACTTATAGAATGTGTTGAAAATAGTGATTATAGATATGAGACTATTGATTCATACATAAATAAAGGAAGAGGTAAGAAGTTATAATGGATTTAATTAAAGAATTACAAAAACATGTTACTAATGAAAATATTGATTATATTGATGAATTAGCTGAAATAATCATTAGAGATAAAATTAATTCTATTGATGATTTAAAACAATATGAATTAGGTAGTAAAACACGTGAAGAAATAATAAATGATTCAATTATATTAATTGATGAATATCCTTATGAATATGATGGATTATTAAAAAGTGAAATAGATACACTTAAAAGTACTCGTGCTTTAATTAATTCAGATAATGAGGAAACAAAGTTAATTAATTTAATTAAGTATTATATGCTTACTAATAGAGATAATCCTCTTCCATATATTACTTATCTATTCATAATTGATGATAAATTATAAAAATAATAAACTACGTTAAAAACGTAGTTTTTATTTGTTATAATATAAGTGGTGATAGTTATGTATTTATCTAAATCAAAATACTGTAAGGCTGTACAATGTTATAAAATGCTATGGCTTGATAAGAATAAATCTGAGGAGGGAGTTTCCGTTGATAATTCTTCAGTTTTAGACAATGGTACAGTTGTAGGAGAATTAGCTAAAGACTTATTTGGTTTTCATTTTGATGTTTCTTACAATGAAGACTTAAATATGATGATTAAAGATACTGAAAGTCTACTTTTTAATAAAGATGTCGTTATAACTGAAGCATCATTTAAATATGAAAATAATTTTTGTTCTGTTGATATACTTGTTAAACATGATAATAATTATGAAATATATGAGGTTAAGAGTAGTACTTCTGTAGAAGAAATATATATTCACGATGTGGCTTATCAAACATGGCTTTTAAGACAAAAAGGTTTAAATGTGGTTAAGTCATCTATTGTATATTTAAATAATAAATATGTAAGAGATGGTGAACTGGATTTAAAAGAGTTATTTGCTATAAAAGATGTGACAGATAAAGTAGATACTATGATGGATGAAATAGAAAAAAGAGTAACAGAAGTTAATAAGTATGTTGATAATGATCTTGAACAAGTTCAAGACATAGGACTACACTGCTATGATCCATATAGAAAACATGATAAGAAAATTTGTCCATTTTTTAAATATTGTTCAGGTGACTTAGAAAACAGTGTATTTGATTTATCTGGTATGTCTTTTGCTAAAAAAGTTAAATTATATAAAGAAGGCATTATTAATTATAAAGATTTACTTAAAAGTGATATAAAAGATTCTTATAAAATGCAAATTGAATATGATTTAAATCCTAATAAAGAACCTTATGTAGAATTAGATAAGATTAAAAAATTCATGAATACTTTAACTTATCCTTTATATTTTTTAGATTTTGAAACATATCAACAATCTATACCTTTATATGATGGTATTTCTCCATATAATCAAATACCTTTTCAATATTCTCTTCATTATTATGAAGAAAAAGGTGGAAATCTTCATCATAAGGAGTTTTTAGCTAAAGAAGGCGAGGACCCAAGAAGAAGTTTAGCTGAAAGGCTAGTAAATGACATTCCTAAAGATGTATGTACATTAGCTTATAACATGGGTTTTGAAAAAGGAGTAATAAAAAATTTAGCCAAGTTATTTCCTGATTTAAGTGAACACTTAATGAATATACATGATAACATTAAAGACTTAATGATTCCTTTTCAATCAAAATGGTATTATATAAGTGCTTTCCATGGAAGTTACTCTATTAAATATGTTCTTCCTGGATTATTTCCTAATGACCCAAGTCTTGATTATCATAATCTTGAAGATATTCATAATGGGGGAGAAGCAATGAATAGTTATGCTGCTCTTGTAGATATGGAGAAGGAAGAAGTAGAAAAAATAAGACATTCACTTTTAAAATACTGTGAACTTGATACATTTGCTATGGTAAAAATATATAATTATTTGGAAGAATTAGTTAATAAATAGTAAAGACGTCTTTGACGTTTTTATTTTTTATAAATAATTATGCTATACTTATAATAGGTGATGAGTGATGTCAAAGATAAGAGATGGATTATATGGTTTTATAATTGGTGACGCTTTTGGAGCTTATTGTGAATTTGCACCTAGAGAAAAACTATTAGAAAAACCTGTTACCGATATGCTTGGATATGGTACATTTGATGTTCCTGAAGGAACTTGGACAGATGATACTTGTATGACTTTAGCAACAATTGACTCAATTATTAATAAAAAGAAAATAGATACTTTTGATATTATGACTAACTTTTATTTTTGGGTAAAAGAAGGAAGATATACTGCAACTGGTAATGCTTTTGATGTGGGTAGAACTACTCTAAAAGCAATTTCTACTTTCTCAAAAACAATGGATCTATCTTTATGTGGACAAAGTCTTATTACTGACAATGGTAATGGTTCTTTAATGCGTATGTTACCAATTGTATATTATTGCTATTATAAAAAAGTAAAAGCAGAAGAAATATATACTATTGTAAGAGATGTATCAAGTCTTACTCATAGTAATGAAATAAGTATAATTGGTTGTTATATATATGTTAGATTCTTACTTAATATACTTAATGGTAAAGATAAGAATGATGCCTATAGATCATTAAGACGTTATAACTATGGTAAGTATTTCAAACAAGAAACTATAGATTTATATAAGAGAATAATAAAAGAAGATATAACTGATTATAAAGTTAATGATATAAGTTCTACAGGTTATGTTGTAGATACATTAGAAGCGGTTATGTATGTTGTAATGAATTCAACAAAGTTTAGTGATGCTATAATTGGAGCTGCTAATCTTGGAGATGATACAGATACTATTGCAGCAATAGCAGGTTCTATTGCAGGAATCATGTATGGATATGACACATTCCCAGTTAAATGGATATTTAAACTTCAAAGACAAGATTATTTAAATAATATATGTGAGACGTTTGAAGAATGTTTAGAAAAAGAAAGTCCAAATTATCCATATAACTACTTTAGTGTTATATTTGGAGATCACCCTAAAGAATACAGGGAACAACTTGCTAATGCAGGATTAGAACTTAAGGATAGATATATTACTCGTGAAGAGTTTTATAAAACTTTCATGGATATTCTAGAACTTACTAATTCTGAAATAATAATTAAACCTATTGAAGAGTACATGGGTGAAATTGATTTATTAAATGATAAGAATACTTTAGAAAAACAATCAGAAAAAGATTTTATAAAAATGTTTGAAAAGATTGGTAAAAAATAGACTCATAACTTTTTATGAGTTTTTTTGTTAAATGTAGTATAATAGACACCTGAGGAACGGATGATCTTTATGTTAGAAAGAATTAAGAAGACAAATGATGTTAAAAAACTTAATTTAGATGAAAAAAATATTCTTGCTAAAGAAATAAGAGATTTAATTATTAATACTACTTCTAAGAATGGAGGTCATCTTGCTTCTAACTTAGGAGTGGTTGATTTAACTATTGCTCTTGAAAGTGTATTTGATTTAAACAAAGATTCTATTGTCTGGGATGTAGGACATCAATGTTATACACATAAGATATTAAATGGTAGAAAAACAAGTTTTAAGACTTTAAGAAAATATGAAGGTATATCAGGATTTCCTAAGATATGTGAATCCAAAACTGATGCTTTTAATACTGGACACTCAAGTACATCTATAAGTGCTGCTTTAGGTATTGCTAAAGCACGTGATATAAAACATGAAGATAAGTATGTTATTGCTGTAATTGGAGATGGAGCTTTAACTGGAGGCATGGCTCTTGAAGCACTTAACCATGCAGGTGATACTAAAACTAAAATGATTATTGTACTTAATGATAATGAAATGAGTATTTCTAAGAATGTAGGTGGAATGAATAATCTACTTATGAAACTTAGAACTAAAAAGAACTATAGAAGTACCAATAATAGCATCAGAGATGCTATTAAAAAAATTCCTTTTATAGGAAATATTATTGTAGAGTTTGTAGGAACTATTAAGAGAGTAGTTAAACAAATGATTATTCCAGGTATGTACTTTGAAGAAATAGGACTTCGTTATATTGGTCCAGTGGATGGTCATGATATAGGAAAACTAGAAGAAGTATTTAATAAGATTAAAGACTTTGATGGCCCAACTTTAGTACATGTTATAACTAAAAAAGGAAAAGGTTATAAGTTTGCTGAAGATACACCTGAAGATTATCATGGAGTAAGTGCTTTTGATATAGAAACAGGAGAGCCTTTAAAGAAAAAGAGTAAAGACTATTCTGCTGTATTTGGAGAAAAGTTAGTCTCAATGGCCAAGAAAAACAAAAAAATAGTTGCTATTACTGCCGCTATGCCATCTGGAACAGGTTTAAATAAGTTTAAACTATATTATCCTGATAGATTCTTTGATGTAGGTATTGCTGAACAACATGCTTTAACTTTTGCAGCAGGTCTTGCAAGAGAAGGTATGGTTCCATTTATTAGTATATATTCATCATTCTATCAAAGAGGATATGATCAAGTTATACATGATATAGCTTGTCAAAACTTACCTGTTATTATGTGTGTTGATAGAGCAGGTGTTGTTGGTAATGATGGAGAAACACATCAAGGTGTATTTGATATGGCAATGTTTAGAATTATTCCTAATCTTGTTATCATGGCTCCTAAAGATTTTAAAGAGTTAGAGTCTATGATGGAACTTGCTGTTAGTTTAAAAAGACCAGTTGTTATTCGTTATCCAAGAGGTGGAGAATCTGTAAGCTTTGACGAGACTAAATTAGATTTTGGTGAGTCAGAAATTTTAACTAAAGGAAATGACGTAACAATTATTAGTATAGGTTCATTTGTAGGAGAAGCTTATAAGATTACAAATAAATTAAAAGAGAAAAATATATGTGCTGAATTAATAAATGTAAGATTCTTAAAACCAATTGATGAGAAAACAATACTTAAGTCTATTAAGAAAACTCATAGAGTAGTAATAATGGAAGATGGAACTATAGTAGGTGGTTTATCGACAAACATTAAAGAGTTAATATTAGACAATAATATTGATGTAGATTTTATTAATAGTTATGCATATCCTGATGAATATATTACTCACGGATCAATTGATGAATTAAAACATAAATATAAAATTGATAATGATACTATTATTAAAGATATAGTTAAAAGAATAAAAAAATAGAACATGTATTTATATGTTCTATTTTTTGATATAATAATTTTAGGAGAAGTATATGGCAAAAAGAATTGGCAAAAGTGAAAAATCTTTTTTAAGAGTTGTTGGTACATTAATGGGAATAATATTCTTACCTATTGTAATAATAACTGTTCTTGGTAATAAAAAGGATAAAAATAAATAAATAAGAGGGCTTTAGTCCTCTTTTATTTTGTTTATCTAAATGATATATTATAAATGATAGGTGATCATATGAATATATTTGATAAGATAATATATGATTTATTTTTAAAAGAAAATGGTTCTGAAAAGACAGAAGCAGAAACAAAAGAAACTAACTCTAATAAAAGTCAAATTGAGACTTTAATTAATTATAAAGCTCATAAAAAGAATAAAGGGTATGTTATATTTATTTCTGCAACAATTGCATTCTTAACCATTTCTATGTTTGCGATTATTTACTCTATGTTTGTCTTTAATGATGCTCATACATATAAACCTGTTAATTTATTTGATGATTATACATTTAGTTCTAATAATCCATATGTAGCAAATTATACTTTAAATGGAGTAGAACATACTTTTAGAGTAAAAGTAGGTCATAGTGCTTATAAATATCAAAATAATTATTTTGTTGATCTTTCAGCTTTCCTTTATTTAGATGATAATTTAATAATTGGAAGTAATCCTGCTTTTAATGGTTTTATTTCAAATTATCATTCAGAACAAGTTGATAGATATGATAAGAATGAATTTAATAATAAAAACTTTGAATATACATATGTTGCTAATATAAATGTATTAAAAGATTTATCTGGAAATGAATATGCAATTATTCGTTTTATTCCTAAGTATACTGATTCATATGGATTTTTATATTTATTAGTCATTAATGAGAATAATGAACTTATTTATAATAACATAGGTGAGAGTAAAGTTTATCGTGGTTTAGAGAAAAATGAAGATAATGCCTTTGGTAATGAAGGATTTATTGAAATAGAAAATAATAAAGTACGTTATGTTTCCGAGTTTGATGGTAATTTAGCTCATGTAACAGAATTAACAATAGATAATAATATGGTTACTTCAAATGAAACAGAAACATTTACTGCTATATTAGGATAGTATTCGTAAGAATACTATTTTTTTTGTAGGTATCTTTAACAAAAATTACTTAAATGCTATTATATTAATGTAAGGTGAATAGTATGAACGAAGAAAATAATAATATACAAAATGTTCAACAAAAAGATGCAGTAACTAATAACCCTTATGCTTTTCAAAAGATAACAAGTAAGAAACTAGAAATAGTTAAGAATGCAACACCTGTTGAAAAGAAAAAGAATAAGTTACCTAAGGCAGTAGTTTTAATATTCTTTATTATTACTATTACAGCATTGGTTATTTTATATTTTGAAATCATATATCCTACATATATTAAGAAATATTATGATCAAGAAAATGCTTGTAATATTACCTATAAATGTGAAGACTTAGGAAATGGTACTAGTAGATGTTCTTTCTTTGATGAAAGAGATCAATTACAATATACAATATGTAAAAATAAAAAGTCAGAAGAAACTACTACTAAAACACAAGAAGAAAAGTATGATTTATCTAAGACTCAAGTTAATAAGATATTAGTAAATATTAAAAATAGTTTAGATGTAGCATATCCTCTTAGTAGTATTAAAACTACTAGTGATATTTTAACTAACTCAAGAGATAAATTTGAATATTTATTTACTTATTTAGTATTAACAAGCAAGAGTGATAATGTTAAACAAACAGATAATGGTTATTCAATTGACTATAATTACTTTAAAGAAAAGTATATAGTTAACTTTAATGAAGACTTTGATTCAAAAGTATTAAATGATGAGGAAATAATAGAAAATGGTTATATTTCTTCAAATGTTTATAGTGGTCAAATAAATAAAGAATATGTATTTAAAACAAGAGAGATTAGTTTTAAAGATGATTTATATACTGTTGTTGTAGATGTTTTAGATTATAGTAATGATGTTTATCCTACAAAGGATGAAGAATTAGGTACTGAGGAGTATGATAATACTAATTTGGTATATTCACTTGAAATAACTCTCATAAAAGATAACGACAACTATTATATGAAATCAATAAAGAAGAATTAATCTTCTTCTTTTTTTGACATTCAAACAATTTAATTGTAAAATTTTAGTGTTGTCGAGGTGTAATCAAATGGCTCTAATTAGAAAGTATAAAAAAGTTTTTAGAGAATTATTTAGTAGAAAAAAGACTTTAAAACAAAAGTTCCAAGATAAAGATTTTCAATTTGTTTTTTATGTTTTAATCTCTAACTTTTCTTCTTTAATATTCCTTGTATTATATGTATTATTTACATATGTATTTACTAATGGTAATTACATCCTTGCTAATACAGTTGCTTATACTGTATCGTTTACTATTCTATATTTATTAGATAGAAATTTATTTAAAGCTAAAACTAGATCTAAAAAGAAATTCTTGCTTCAAGCATCAACTTTTATTACTTTAAGAGTAATAGGGTTTCCTTTAGATACTGCTTTATTATATGTACTTGTTGAAAAAGTTGGTTTAGGTAAGTTATTTGGTAAATTAGTTGGATCAATTATTATGTTCTTCTTTAACTATTTAACTAATAAGTTATTTGTATTTAGTATTAAAGATTAAAAAAATTACTAGGGAACTAGTAATTTTTATTTTTAACAAATTGGATTATTAATAACTTCTTCAGTAGGAGTTGATTCTGTTAAGAATTCATCCTTTTTTTTATCGTATGTTACTTTAGTATTTTGATATTTCATTGTAGAACAATTTTGTTCTAATAGATTAAGTTCATATATATTCTCATTATAAGTTATATTAAGAGAACCTTTGAAGTTAAGGGATTCAATAATATATGCATCGTTTGGTCTATATAATATAAGTTTATTTGCACCATTGTGGTATATTTCTTGAATAGCTACATAGTTACCTATTACACCTATTTTAATACCTGCTAAGAATGATGACTTATATATTTCTTTATTATTTATACCTACTTTATACATGTAATTACATTCTGGATTACATTCATAGTAGTTATTTTCTATAGATATTTCATATTCTTTTTTAAATAATTTTATTTTACCTAGATTATAGTTGAAGTTAGATGATGTAGAAAAATCATTTAATACATATCCATCTGCTTCAAGATTACTAAAGTAATTATGAAGTGCTTTCTTTGTAGTAGTTTTAGTTTTATCTCTATCAGCCATGTTTTTATTTATTAAATATTTAGAAAACATATATCCTGCAAGTATAGCTATTACTGCAAGTAAAATGGCAATTATATAATCTTTTATTTTATCTTTTTTTGACTCAAACATATTTATCCCTCTTAACAACATATAATATCATTATTATTTGTCAGTTTTCAATGATAAAAATGTATATTTTTTGTTAAATTTAATGCATAAACTAATAGTATTGTTTTATTTGTGATATATTTATAGTGAGATGAGGATTATGTTGAAAATTTTTAAAAGGAAAATTGATACTATTGAAGTACCTTATAGGGTAAGATTCAATGAAGATAGTAGTATTACATTAGAAGCATTTGGTGAATACTCTGGTGGTTTCTATTGTTTTCATAGTGTTTTAAAATGCAAGGATCCAAAGAAAGCACATAAAGTATATGTACTTCTAAATGAAAACCTTTTAAGAGAAATTATCATTCATATACCTCATAAATTCGTAGAGGCTTTTAAGTTTGACTTCGTAAATATTGTAAGTGAAGAAGACTTCAAAGGTTTTGTTTTACGTGAAAAAAGATTATTAAAGGAAGGGACAATATAATTTTGTCCTTTTTTGGTGGTTGTTATGAAGAAAATACTTTTATTACATGGATGGAATAATGATAATTATACAAGTAAGACTAAGAGTAAGGATGCTTGGCATAATAGACGTAAGTTTGTTGATAAGTTATCTAAAAAGTATGAAGTTTATAAGTTAAACTTCCCTGGTTTTTGTGGAGAAAAAGAACCTAATGAAAAAGAGTGGACTTTAAATGATTATGCATCATTCGTATATGACTATTTATTTACTCATAACTTAAAGGTGGATTATATTGTGGGTTATTCTTTTGGTGGTGCAGTAGCTATTAGATACAATAGAATGTTTGATAACAAACAAAAACTTATACTTATTAGTCCTGCAATTATTAGAAACGCTAAGAAAAGTGTTAGCTTTATTAAAACACCTAAGGCTTTAAATGGTGTTAGAAAGAAACTAAGAGACTGGTATTTAGTAAATATAGTTAAAAATGAATATATGATAGATGGTGATGAATTCTTAAATAATAGCTACCAAAATATTGTTAGAGAAAACTTAATAGAAGAAGTAAAAGATATTATGCCTAGTAGATTATCTATTATATATGGAGCAAATGATAATATGGTTAATCCTAATGTAGTTATTAATGAACTTGAAAATAAGTTTAAGATATTTATATTAGACGGTGACCATGATATAGCAAATACTAATACTAATGAGTTAGTAAGTGTTATAGAAGATTTAATAGAAAATAGAGTATAATTTTTACCAAAAAGGTATAATATTTGGTATAATATTATTATAAGAATGGATGATAGATATGCGAGATTTGGATGGTAAACCAGATTGTTCTAATCGTTCAAGAAATAATAACCACACAATTAATAAGACTGAACACAGAGAACAACAAGGATATTTAATTGATTTGTTAGAAACAAATGACTTAGGAAGCTTATACAAAGTTACTGTTAAGATTCCTATGAGTGTAGGCTGGATAGATGATGTCTACATGGATACCTTGTCTAATTTTGGTCAAAAATCATTCAAAATTGGCTTTAAAGAAAATATAGATGGATTTTGTATATTCGAAGCAAATGTCTTTTTGACGACATCTGCTTTATATAAATATAACTTTACTTTTACTGCAAATAGTAAAAGATTATATATGGATTCTGATAAGAAAATAACAGACTATAACGATTACTCTAAGAGAGATAAAATATCTGTTAATTATAAATGTCCTGATTGGGCTAAAGGTGCCACTATGTATCACATTTTTGTTGATAGATTTAGTAGAGGTCAAAAAGAAAAAATGCCTGAGATGGAAGGAAGAGTTCAAAAGAAATGGAATGAAAAGGTAAGAGTTCCTAATTTTGATGAACCTTGGAATAATGATTATTATGGTGGAGATTTACAAGGAATAATTAATCACTTGGATTATTTTGAATCTTTAGGTGTTGATATTCTTTATTTATCTCCAATTGTATATGCTCAAAGTGTAGATAGATATGCTACTTCTGACTATGAAGAAATAGATCCTTATGTAGGTACAAAAGAGGATCTTAAAAGGCTTTGTGATGAGGCGCATAAAAGAGGAATTAGAATTGTACTTGATGCAGTATTTAATCATACTGGAGATAACTCTAAATACTTTAATAGACAAGGTAATTTTGATTCTATTGGTGCTATTCAGGATCCTAATGGATACTATGGATCATTCTATTGCAAAAATAAAGATGGTTACTATGAAGGTTGGTATGGATTTGATCACTTACCTAGATGTAATGGTAACTCATATAACTGGCAACAATATATATATGGTGTAGGTGGAATAATAGATCAATGGTTTAATCTTGGTATAGATGGATTAAGACTTGATGTAGCTGATGAATTAACTGACTCATTCATTGAAAATATTAGAAATGCCGTTCATAGAAATAAAGAAGATGGCTTTATTATTGGTGAAGTATGGAAATATGCTATGACTGAACCAAGAACCTATATGTCTTCTGGTAAAGGAATGGATTCTCAAATGGATTATCCTTTATGTGATGCATTGATGAGATATTTTAAGTTTGCTGATACTTATAAAGCAAGAGGAGTAATTCAAAATATATTAAATGAATATCCTGATGATATAAGAAATTCTTTAATGAACTTTACTTCTACACATGATATATCAAGACCTATTAATATATTTGGTAGTGATAGATTTGTATATGATAGACAATATATCTGGGATCCTTGTAGAGAAGGAGAACAATTACCATCATATGTATATAATGACTATAAAATGACTCCTGAAGAGTATAAAAGAGGTAAAGAATTATTTGAAGCATATGCTTTCTGTTTAAACTTTATGCCTGGAATACTTTCTATTTTTTACGGAGATGAAATAGGTATGACAGGATATGGTAATATCATTAATAGATCTCCTTTTGATCTAACTAAAGCCGATAAAGAATTACTCGCTTTCTTTAGAAAATTAGGAGATGCTAGAAAAAGAGAACAATTCTTAAGAGAAGCAGACCTTAAGATGTTAGAAATAACTGATAATCATATTATGTTTGAAAGAAATGGGGACAATGCTTCAGCATTAGTTGCTGTTAATAGAACAGGTGAAGAATCAAGAATAATTCTACCTTCAAATTATGATTCTTATGACAGAGTTTATTCTTTAAATGATTCTAATGAGAAGAAAATTAACCCTTATGGTGGTATAACACTTGTTAAAGAAAGAAAAAGAACTAGACATTAGTCTAGTTTTTTATTATTTTATATAATATTTATATCGTTTTACGATAAAAAACATTAATTGTTAAATTTTTTATTTACAAAATAATATTTATGATATACTAATTTCAGGTGGTGTTGTGTATGAACAGAGATACTGAAATTCTTTTTCTTGAAAAAGTTAAAAAGAGAATAGAATACATGGATAAGTCTGATGAATCTTTTCAATTGATTTCAGGATTATTAGGACTTATTGAAGAAAAGAATAAAACTTTAAATGATTTAAAAGAGGAAATGAAAGAATTAGATGAATCATCTAAACGTGATACGTTGACAGGTCTTTATAATAGAAAGGCTGAACAATCATATTTTAAAGAAGAGTTTAAAACTTTAAATGATCCTACAAAAGAAGAAGCAGACACATATTATGTAATTGCTATAGATTTAGATCATTTTAAATCTATAAATGATACATATGGTCATGATGTAGGTGACGATGCACTTATAATTGTTGCAAGAGGACTTGAATCAGCATTTAGAAGATATGACTTAGTTGTTAGAGAAGGTGGAGATGAGTTTGTTATTATTGCCAAGAACTGTCCTCCTTCAATTCTAGAAGATAGATTAAGAAATATGTCTATTTCAATTACTAATACTATTCATAATGCTCTTGATTCTCATAGAAGAATTGTTGATGGTGAAGAAGTTAGTATTGAAAGACCACATGACTATACTATTTCATATGGTTATTCAGAGTTGGATTTAAGTGGATTAAATAATGATTTACTTGAAGACAGAGATGCATTCATGGAATGGTTTAAAGACCAAAAGAAGGCAGCTGATAGTGCTTCATTCAATATGAAAGAAGAACATCATGCTGTTAGAAGATAAAAAATATTAATGAGAAAAGTATAATTGTTAAATAATTATACTTTTTTATGCTATAATACCGACCAGGGAAAAAACGAAAGAAAAGGAGCTAGAAGAAAATGACAAGATTAACTGATGAAGAAAGAGAAGAAAGAATTAATTTAGTAGGAGAATACTATACAACGAATCCTAATGCATCTGTTAGATCAACTGCTAAGTATTTTTCAGATCAAGGTATGTTTATGTCTTATGTAACTGTACAAGACTATATTCAACGTTACAAAAAAAGACATCCTGAGAAATCTGATTTAGTTCAACAAGTAATTGATTCTAGAAAACCTTTAACAGTAGAAAACGATGAAGTTAAAGAAAGAATTATTAATGAAGCTAGATTAGTTATAGAAGGATATACTATTGATAATATATCTGATTTATTAGAAGTAGAATATTGGACTATAATTAGAGATTTAGCTAAAAGACTTCCTTTATTAGATATGGAATTATATGAACAAGTTAAAACTATTATGAATCAAAATAGCATGGATAATCTTATTCCTAAACAACCTATGTCTAAATAATATATATTTTTTAACAAATAAAAATAACACTTTTTAAGTGTTATTTTTTTGTTCTTAAATTCATTCCACATCCTGGACATATATCCATGGTATTATCAATTGGAGTATTACATCTAGGACATCTATTTCTACCTGCTTTTTCTTCTGTAACATTTCTTGCTTTTTTCTTAACTTCGTTTTTACCACCAAAAGCTATAACTGTATTATCGTTACGTAAGAATTCATAATCGTTATAATTGGCATTATCTTCGATTGCAAGTGTACTTTTCTTTTCAATATCTTCTTCTTTTTTCTTTATTGCAACTTTTAAGTCTTCTTCGTTATCATCTAATTCAACGATTTCATCTTCGGTTTGATCTTCAGTTGCTTCAAGTTCTTCGATATCTTGTTCTTTGATCATTTCAGTTATTTCCATCTTGGCTTTGCTTTTTTCATTTAAATCATCACCATATAAAATATCATCATAATCGTCTTTTATAGCATCTTCTTCTATTTTTTTAACTTTTTCATCTATTCTATTTTTAGTTTCTTTATCTTTTTGTTTAGAATACTTACTTATGTTAAAAGTATCATAATCTTCTTCTTTAATATTTTCTAACTTTTCTTCCATTTGTTGTACAGATTTAACTGTTTGAAGTTTAGTTATTTTATCTAGTCTTCTTCTACTTTTATTCTTACCAAATGCTATTACTGGTAGGGCATATATAGGTATAAATATACCAAATACACCAAATGACATAGAATATTTATATTCATATGCTAGTTTAGCAGGAGACACTATTTGTGCAATTATATTTAAAACAGGAATAAATACAATCCAACATGGTATATTACATAGTTTAAAGTAATACCACCAATTAAGAAGTGGTATTACATATTTATATACTGGTTGGTTTTCTTTCTTGGCTAATTTATACATGCTTATGAAGAAGACAATTGTATAAATTATTATATAGACTATAAGTATTATGAATAGAATATCAAATACTTCTTGAAATTCATGATACTTACTTACTAGAAAATTAATGATTTTTATATCTTCTTCTTGTAAGGGCATATAATCATAACCTTTCTATTTATCTTGTTTTAGCGTTCTCAATACCTAATTCACTTATTCTTTGATCCCAATGAACTTTGTATGAGTCTCTTGTAATCTCTGGATATGGATTTTCAAGATTTTCGAAGTTATATGTCATATCTTCATAGAACTTTTCAAATTCAGCTTCTGTTTGTTCATAAGACATATCTGATGATATGTGATTTATTATATATAATTGACATAATACATCATATAATTCACTGAAGTTTGTATAATCTGGAGATGCAAGTGAATCATAATGAAGTTTTGCTTGTGAATCAAGTAAGTTTATAAAATGATATGCTGGAGTTTCAATTCCTACTTTATCAAAGTATTCTTGAAGTTTTTCAATAAAGTAGTTTACTGAATGATTCATGTAATCAGACCCATTATAATCTAGATAAGGCATGAATTGTCTAAAGATACTAGATTGATATGTATAATATACAGATCTATGGTCTAAACCTTGTATTTCATAACAGAAGTAAGTATCTAGAGCTTCATCTTCATATAGACCCATTGATAAATCTTCATAGAATCTTATTGAAATATCTTTTCCATATACATCTTTATTTTTTAATGTTCTTGTTGCATGAGTAATTTCATGCATAAATACTACATAATCATTAGATGTTTTATCTTTATAATTTGCATCTTTATTTAAACAAATAATGTTTTCTTGATTTAAGTAACATGCTACTGTTCCCGTAGACATTGTTTTCATTTGTATTTCTTGAGCACTTAATTCTTGAATCTCTAGTGTTCTTAAATTGTAATTGAATACTGATAGATCTGATTCAGGATAGTGAGATAACCATTCTTTACAATAATCTTTAAGGAATTGTTTATGATCAGCTGATAATTTAGCATTTCCATCAATAGTATTATAAAGAGTTTCTAGTGTTGGTTTACTCTCATGGAATATTCTTTCGTATCCTTTTGAATCTCTAGCATATATATATCCAAGTACTTCAGATTCAACATTATCATTTGCATATCTAAAGTCATATTCATCATCAGATGGTGATAACATTTGTAGATATTTATCTGCTATTTCATCTTCAGTCATTCCCCAGTTATATGAATCTTCTGGTGAATAGTCATTTGTATTATCTTCTTCAACACTTAATGTTCCATCTTCATTAAGTTTTAAATCTACATTTTCATCAAATGAGTAATCTATTTGGTTACCTTGTTGAGCCATTTGATAACCATAAGCCATTGATCCTGGTTGTGGTGTTGTAGATGCCGATGATGTATGTGTTTTTGTTCCACATCCAACAAGCATAGAAGCAGTTAATAAAGTTATTACTCCTGCTATTTTTACTTTTGGTATGAAATGGAATTTCTTAATCTTTTTATTTTTATTATCAAAAATCATTGCTTGTAATCCTTTTGGTTTTGCTGCCATGATATTTGCAAGTGCAAGAACATCTCTTAGTTCAGGATAATGAAGTTTATTATTTACATCCATCTCTAGAAATGCTAGTTTACTATGTGCATCTCTAAACATCATGAATTTCTTATTATCGAAATATACAATACCCATTTGTCTATATAAATGGTCATTTTTTATTTTCATAATATCACCCAATATTATTATAGCAATTAGCCATTAAGAACTAAATATAAATAGTTTAATTTTACAGTTGTATTAGATTGAATAAAGTAAGTATTATTGTTATAATTTTAATGAATAATAATAAAGGGTTGATGATATGTTAGTTTTTATAATACATGGCGATAAAATGCATAAACTAAAACTACCTGTTAAGATATCGGGTATTTATCAGATAAATGACTTTGATGGTAAAACTTTGTGTAATATCGAAGCTGTTCAAGGATCTTGGGTAGTTAAAAGCAACCCAGATATTGAACTATCGTTCCCAGATGGAATGGTTAATGAAAAAGTTTTAAAAGATTATGATTATTTTACAATAAAGAAGTTAATTACTAATGAAGTTACAGAGGTTGTAGTAGGACCAATGTACGATACTACTACTAAATGCTATCAAACTGATAAAGAAAAGATTACCATTGGTAATGGTAGTGCTGATATTCAATATAGGTTTAATAAACTTAAAGATACTCATGTTACTTTAACTAAAGTAAAGAATCATTGGGTAGCTGAAAACAATGGTGGTGCTGGTGCATTCATCATGAATAAGAAGTTTACTAAGAAAAACGTATTCCATGGAGATTATATCTTCTTATATGGTTTAAGAGTTATTGTTATTAATAATATTTTCTTGGTTAATAATCCAAATGGACTTGTTACTTGTTCTTTAAAAGAAGTATCACTTCCTAAACCTAACATTACGTATCAACCAACTATACTTGAAGATACTCCAATGTACTCTAAAGAAGATTATTTTTATAAATCTCCTAGATTTAGAAGTATCATTGAACCTGATAAATTAATAATTTCACCACCACCAGGTGGAAAAGATGAAAATGAACAACAACCTGCATTATTAACATATGGTCCTAGAATGACTATGTTATTAACAACAGGCGTAACACTTTTAACTGCTATTTCAGGATATACAGCTGGTACTAAATCATTTAGAGATTTAATACCAACATTTATAACTGTCGTAGTAATGCTTTTATCTTCATTCTTTTGGCCAGTTATGACTAAGAGATATCAAAAAAGACAAAAGATTAGAAATGATTTAAGACTTAGAAGAAAATATTTAGAATATTTAGATGGTAAACGAAAAAAAGCAGATGAAATTAAATCTCTTCAAAAGCAAATCTTAATTGAAAATAATGTTTCATTAGAAGAATGTCAAAATATAATTTACAATCATAATAGAAATTTATGGGGTAAGAATATAAGTGATGATGACTTCTTAACTGTTAGAGTTGGTACTGGTAGAGTAAAAACTCAGCTAGAACTTGAAGAACCTAATAAAGATGAATTCCAATTAGAAGAATTTGATTTAAAAGATAAAGTAGATGATTTGAAAGAAGACGCTATGTGGATAGATGATGCTCCTATGGATATTAATCTTTCAGAAAAGCGTATATCTGCTGTTGTAGGTAATAATGTTTTAACTAAATACTTTATTGATAGTATTTTCTTACAATTAATGACTTTCCATAGTTATTTAGATTTGAAATTTGTTGTTATTACAAATAAAGAAAATGAATTCTTATGGGAATACTTAAAGGTTACTCCTCATACATGGGATAACTTAAAGACGATTAGATATTTTGCTACATGTCCTGAAGAATTATCTACAATTAGTGCGGGAATAGAAAAAGAATTAGATGCAAGAATAATGTCTTCAGCTACTGAAGAAGATAGCAAATCTAATGATAAAGAAAATGAATTACTTACAAAGAAACCATATGCTGGATCTAAACCATATTATTTAATATTTGTAGATGATTTAGAACTTGCTCGTAATTCTACTTTAATTAGAAAAGCTATGAGTACTAATTTAAACTTTGGTGTTTCTATAATTTACAGAAATAATAGACTTTCTAATTTACCAGAACAATGTTCTACATTCATGAATATTGATCCAGAAAAATCTGGTTTATTTGAAACTAATTTAACTAAAGAATCTCAAAAAGAATTTACTCCTGAATTAAACAAGAGTGTTGATATGTATGGATGTGCTCAAGTACTTGCTAATGTACCAATGCAAAAGGAAAAAGCTAAATATGAACTCCCAAGTTCAGTTTCATTCCTTGAAATGTTTAATGTAGGTAGAGTAGAACAATTAAATTCACTTGAAAGATGGAAAACTAATAATCCTGTTAATACATTATCTGTTCCAGTTGGTATTAACCAAGAAGGTGAACTATTTATGATGGATGCTCATGAAAAAGGATGGGGTCCACATGGATTAGTTGCTGGTACTACTGGTTCTGGTAAATCTGAATGGATTATTACATATATTCTTTCACTTTCTGTTAATTTCCACCCAGATGAAGTTCAATTTGTACTAATTGACTACAAAGGTGGTGGATTAGCATTAGCATTTGAAAACTCTGAAATGGGTATTAAGTTACCACATTTAGCTGGTACTATAACTAACCTTGATAAGTCTGCTATTAATAGAGCACTTACTTCTATTGAAGCAGAATTAAAGAGAAGACAAAGATTATTTAATGAAGCTAGAGAAAAACTTCATGAATCTAGTATTAATATTTATAAATATCAAAAGTATTATAGAAAAGGTTTATTAACTGAGCCTATTTCTCACTTATTTATAATTTCCGATGAGTTTGCAGAATTAAAATCTCAAGAACCTGATTTCCTTGATCAATTAATTTCTACTGCACGTATTGGACGTTCATTAGGAGTACACTTAATACTTGCAACTCAAAAACCAAGTGGTGTAGTAAATGATCAAATCTGGTCAAACTCAAGATTCCATGTATGTTTGAGAGTTCAAGATCAATCTGACTCTAAAGATATGATTAAAACTAGTGATGCAGCTGCATTAAAGACAACTGGTGCCTTCTATTTACAAGTAGGTTATAACGAGTTCTATCAATTAGGACAATCTGCTTGGTCAGGTGCTAAATATCATCCAAGTGATATTATTAAGAAAAAAGTTGATCAAAGCTTAAGTTATATTGATACACTTGGTAATGTAGTAAATAGTTATGATGAAAATACATTTAGTGAAAAAGCACCAGAAGAAGATAATGGTGAAGAATTATTAAATGTAGTTAAGTATATTTCTGATATATCTAAAGAAGAAACAGTTGTTGGTAAACAACTATGGCTTCCTAATATTGATCCTAATATTAAACTTGATGATGTTAAGAAGAAATATAATTGGAAACCTGCTAAATATAGTTTAAATACTTGTATTGGTATGTATGATAGACCAGTTTTCCAAGAGCAAGGTTTATTATCTATTGATTTAGGTGAAAACGTTGTTATTTATGGTGAAGGTGGTTCTGGTAAAGAAAATCTACTTGCCACGATTATTTGGTCAAGTATGATTGAGCATACTCCTGAAGAAGTAAACTATTTCATAATTGACTATGGTGCTGAAACATTAAGAATGTTTGCTAAATATCCTCATGTAGGTGAAGTATTATTCCAAGATAATATTGAAAGTATTCCTGCACTTTTAGAAATGGTTCTAGATGAAATGGATAGACGTAAAGATTTATTTGCTGATTACAATGGTAACTATGATAGTTATATTAAAGAATCTGGTAATTATTTACCAAGATGGGTTATTACTATATGTGGTTATGATATCTTCAGTGAAAATTTACCTAAGATTGTTCCTTACTTAGAGCAAATGTTTAGAGATGCTCCTAAGGTTGGTATTACATTCGTATTATCTACTACTGGATATCAAGCAGTAAGAGCTAAGATTCAAGGATACTTCCAATATAGAATTATCCTACATCAATCTGATGAATCTAAATATAGAACTATTGTTGATGCAGTTCCTAAGAAGTTAATTCCAGGAAATGAATTTGGTCGTGGACTATGTATTATTAATAAAGATGAAGAATGGTGTGAATTCCAAACTGCATTTATTACTGATAGAGAAAAGATTAATCAACTTGTTAGAAGCAATGCTGAAAACTTCTCGACTTATTATAAAGTTAGAGCTAAATCACTTCCTAAGATTCCAGATGATGTTTCATCTGCTGAACTTGGAAGTTATATAACTACTATTGATGCATTACCAGTTGGTTATGATTTCCATGAAAAGAATATTAAGACATTTAATATTATTAAAGATAAATTAATGGCAATATGTTCTAATGATTTGAAAGCTAATATTGCATCTTTATATGGATTAATTGATACTGCTGCTAAAGTACCTGGAGTAAAGGTTAGAATATTAGACTTTACTGGTGAATATGCAGGTAATACTGTTGATATGAATTACTATAATGATAAATATGATGCAACAGTTTTAGCATTACTTAATGACTTAAAAACAAGAACTATTCAACAAGATCATGGAATTACATTTATTTATGGTATAGCAAGAGCTAAGGTATGCTTATCTAATGTTGGTATGGAAAAATTACAAGAATACTTTGAAGCACTTAAGAGCGCTAATAAATCAAGTGTTATACTTGTTGATTCATATGAAAATCTTAAGAGACTTAGACCTGAAGCATGGTTTAAAGATATTAACTTCACATCTGGTATTTGGCTAGGTAATGGATTAGAAAATCAAAACTTATTTGGTGTTAATACTGTTGATATGGAAGATAGAAAACTTAACTTCGAAGGTGAAGGATTCATTATTGAAGATGGTAAGTATACACTTATTAAGTCTGTTATGGATAAGGAGTAGCATATGGATTATAAAATATTAGTAGAATTATATGTTCCTGAGATAGAAGAGAAATTTGAATTCTATGTTCCTATTAATAAGCATGTTGATTTTGTAATAACAATATTCAATCAAGCTATTAAAGAATTGGAATTTGGAGATTTTCCTATAAGAGACAATTTTAGATTATGTAATAGACGTACTGGTGAAATCTATGATAATGGTGCGTATGTTAGAAATACTACCATTAAGAATGGAACACAATTAGTATTGTTTTAAAGTAAAAAAGAGATAGTGTATAAATTATCTCTTTTTTTTTGACGTAAAGGGCTTATTTTAGTTTGTCATATTCAACGATTTTTTATATAATTATTTTAGAGTATAGGAAGACTATTACTCATGCTAGTAACAATATAGGAAGGAAGATGTTAATGCGTTTAGATACTTCAGTAAATGCTGAGATTAACGAAAACTCAATTGATAGTACCGTTAATGAATTAAGTAATCTTATTGATGATATTACAAATGATTTAAATTCTATGGACATGATATTTTATAACATGAATGATTATTTCAAAAGTAATCAATCTGACGAATTTGTTACAAAATTTAACAGTTATAGAAAGCATTTTGAATTGGTAAGAGAAAATCTTGGTACTTTCACGTCTGACTTGATAAAAGTTAAGAATGGCACAGCTGATTTATTATCTTTAGAAGCTAATCGCTTTAACGATCTTGCTCTTGAAGAAGAGTTACAAGCGAAAAAAATTAATGTGGAAAAATAGGAGGAATTTTTATGACATTAAATATTAGTGGAGCTACTTCCGGATATGATGTTAATGGAATGCAAGCTTTAATTACTGAAGTTAACACTCAATGTGTAGTTCCTGCATGTGCTGCTCTTAGAAGAGAAGTTCAAAACGTAAGAACAGCTGTTGATGGAGTTTGGGTAGGTGCTTCTGCTGAAGCTTTCAAACAAAAATTAACAGATGACACTGAAACTATGTGTAAAACTCTTGAAGAAGTTGGAAAACAAATTCAAGAACAATTAAATAACGCTGGTAGCAACGTTGAAGAATATGACGATGCTTTAGCACAACAAATTAAAAATTGGTAAAAGGAGATAGATTAAGATGGGAATTAGAGCTGGATTAGGAAATATAGGTGCAAGCATTAAATCTGCTTGGGATAATTCTATCCAAAGTATTTTTGCACAAACACAAGGAATATTTGATGCAGCAGTAACTAAAATTGGTTCGATTTATACTGGTGGTTTCATTGGTATAAATGCAGATAGATGGCCAGAAATTAAAACTGCTGTTGAAACATTAATTACACAAGCATCTAGTGAATTAGCTAAGTTCCAAGAACTAGCAAATAGAGATGATGCTATTAAAGGTCAAGCTAGTACTGCTTTAGGTGGTTATTTATTAAATGCTCAAAAATTACTTGATGCATATGTAACTACTTATAGAAACTTTATTAAAGATGCAGAAACTGCTTTAGGAGCTATGCAAGAGGGAGATACTCAAAACGCTCAAAATATTAACGAAGCTTCATCTGCTATTGAAGCAGAAGCTAATTCTATTAGAGTAGACTAATAGTTAAAAAACAACCATTAAGAATAAGGAGGTATAATCTATGGCATCAAAGTCATCGCTTATGGCGGAAAATAGGGATTTAGAAAGATTACGCGCGAATTTGTTAGTAGTTGCGGAAAGACTTTATAAAGCGAATAATGACGCTCATAAAATCATGACTAACCTAGATAAAAATTACACCCTTAATAATAATTCAGTTGCAGGTTATTATGAAACTGAAAAGTTAGCTAAAAAAATTTTAGATAAGAGAGATAAAATTTTATCTAGTTTAATACCTGCTATTGATAGTGAAATCGAGTCTAACAAAGCTGAGATACGTGAAATCGAACGAAGAGAAGAAGAGGAACGTCAAGCTAGAGAACAAGAACGATTAGAAAGAATGGAAAGATTAAGACGTCAAAGCATGCGCTAAGACGTTTTTTTCAAATAGTAAAGGATGATGTAGATGGCTGATTTTGAATGTGATACACAAATGCTAAGGGATGAAGGAAAAAAATTCATTGATTTTGCAAATGATTATAATAAGTCAATTGATAAATTCTTTGATATATTAACTACTCTTGATATAAACGGTGTTTGGAATGGTAAACAATATCCTAAATATAGAAACCGTGTTACATATGAAAAAAGAGATTATGTTAAATTTGGAGAAGGCTTAAGAGCAATTGGTGATGAATTAGTTGATTATGCAGATTCTTTAGAAGATCTTGCTAATAAAAATGAAAGGGAATACGATAACATATGAAAGTAAAAATTGTTAATGAAGGTATTTATAATGGGACTAGAAGTAGTATTATAGATACAAGAGATTCTCTTCAACAAGCTAGAAATACAAATATGTATTGCCCTAGTTCATTTAGTAGAGTAAGTGAAGTTAGAGCACTTAAAGAAGATATTCAAGATATGATTCGTACACTTAGAAAGATAAGTGATGCATTATATCATAATGACTTAAATTACAGAAATCATGGTTCAAATGAAATTAGACGTATTAGACGTTTAAAAGAAGCATCATTAAAAGCTAGAAATGGCTTGTAAAATACAACAAGAGTTATTTATACTCTTGTTTTTTTTTGTTAACATTATAGTAGGTGATTATGTATGCAAAACTACTTTGAATATTTAAAGTATTATGGTAATCTTAGTTTCTCAAAAGTTAAACTTAATGAACTTGATATGGCTATTTTTTCTATGCTTGTATATTTACCATATGTAAATATTCAAAATGGAATTACAATGGAAAAATTTGGTGAAATTGTTAAAAGTTTTGATGCAAGTAGTTTTGAAGGTGCTATGACACCTATGGCTTTAGAACTAATGGATGCTGTAAGAAGTGTAAAAAGATATAAAGATATTAAAATATATGACTTTGTTAAAATAGATGATGATAAGTTACAATTTGGTGCTTATACATTAAGATATGGAAGTAATACTCTTGTTATATATGAAGGTACTAATACTTCTATCATGGGTTGGTTAGAAAATTTAAAACTAATAACTACTTTTCCTACTTTAACTCAAGAATATGGTATTAATTATTTAAGAGATACTATTAAAAGAGGAGATAGAAATATTTATATAGGTGGACACTCAAAAGGTGGAAATCTTGCACTTAGTTCAGCATTTCTAGCAGATGATCATATCTTCAAAAGAATTAGGAAAATATATAATTTTGATGGGCCTGGTTTTAGAAAAGACGAGTATGAAACTGATAGATTCCTGGAGGTAAATAAGAAAACAACTACTTTTTTACCAGATGGTAGTATAATTGGTGTTATCTTAAATAATGATAAATATAGATACGTAAAAGCAAATGGTGTTGGTTTTTATAAACATTATATAGTTAATTGGCATACATATGGTAGTTTCTTTTTAAGATGTGATGTATCTAATAAAACACTTGATTTTAAAGATAAGATGGAAGCAAATATTACTTCTTTAAGTAGACCTCAATTAGATAAGGCTATAAGTATTTTGGATGAGTTCTTTAAAGCTAATAATATTACTCATACATATCATTTAACTAAAATTAAGTTTGCTGATTTAAGGAAGTTATTAAATAATTATAAAGAGTTAGATAGTGCTTCTAAAGAAATTATATTATCTACTTTTAAACATTTGTTTATTGGTAAGAAATAGTGGTACCATTATTAACAAATATGTGTTATTATACTGAAATAATTCAAACCTTAATTTAGTGCTTTGAATTAATTAATATTTTATAGAAAGAAGGAGTATTTATGTATTTAATAGACAAGTTAAATAATAATATTCAAACTGTTTTAAAACAACTTGGGTTTAATGATGAAGTAAGCGTTGTAAAATCTTCTAGACCTGAATTAGGAGATTACCAATATAATGGTGTAATGAAGCTTGCTGGTATGAACAGGATTAACCCTAGGGAACTTGCTGAAAAAATAGTTGCAGAATTATCTAAATATGATGATTATACTAATATTAATATTGCTGGTCCTGGATTTATAAATATATCTTTTAAGGATGAAGTATTAATTGATTACATTAATGAAATAAATAATGATTTTGAAAAGAATATTTATAAAGACGAAAATGATACTACTATATTCTTAGATTATGGTGGTGCTAATGTAGCTAAACAATTACATGTTGGTCATTTAAGAAGTGCTAATATTGGTGAGGCTTTAAAGAGATTATTAAATGCATGTAAGTTTAAAACTATAAGTGATGTTCATTTAGGAGACTGGGGAAGACCTATGGGTCTTGTAATGCTTGAAATAGAAAAGCGTCAACCTGATTTAGTTTACTTTGATAAAAATTATACTGGTGAATATCCATCTGAATCTCCAGTTACTGCTGAAGATTTATCTGAAATTTATCCATTTGCTTCTAATAGATCTAAAGAAGATCCTGAATACTTAGAAGAAGCTCGTGAGATGACTTTAAGACTACAAAATAGAGAAAGAGGTATTTATGCTCTTTGGAAACATGTAGTTCATACATCTGTAGAAGAAGATATTAAGAAAGCATATAAACTTCTTAATACTTCATTTGATCTATGGGAAGGTGAAGCAGATGCAGATGATTATATTCCTGAATTAATTGATTATCTTGAAAAGAATAATTATACAGAAATATCTGAGGGTGCTGAAGTTATATTTGTTAATGAACCTGATGATAAGATTGAAATCCCTCCATTTATGATTAAAAAGAGTAACGGCGGAGTTCTTTATGATACTACTGAACTTGCAACTCTTTATTCAAGAATTAAGAGATTTAAGTTTAATGATATTTGGTATTTAACAGATTCAAGACAATCACTTCACTTTGTAGAGTGCTTCCGTGCTGCTAAAAAGACTAAGATTGTTCCTGAAGATATTAAATTAACTCATTTACCATTTGGTACAATGAATGGACCTGATGGAAAACCATTTAAAACAAGAGATGGTGGAGTAATGAGTTTAAATGCTCTTTATAAACTTGTTTATGATGAGTGTTATAAAAAACTAAGTGATTCTATCCCTGAAGATAAAAAGGAAGAAACTGCAAGAATAATTGCTGTTGCAGCAATTAAATTTGCTGATCTTTTACCTAATAGAACAACTGATTATACATTTGATCCAGTTAAATTTAGTGATTTAAATGGTAAAACTGGTCCTTATCTTTTATATAATACAGTTCGTATTAAATCTATTTTCCAAAAGGTTGAAGGAATAGAATATAAAACATATAATAATATTGGATCATCTATAGAAAGAGATATGATTCTTCATTTAATAGAATTATCTAATACTTTAAAGAAAGGTATAAGTGAAAAATTATTAAATGAAATATGTGAATATTTATTTAAATTAACTAACCTTTATAATACTTTCTATGCTGATCATTATATTGTTAATGAAGAAGATAAAAAACAACAAGAATCATGGTTAGTATTAAGTGATGTTGTTCTTAAGACTAATTTATTCTTACTTGATATTCTAGGAATTGATGTTCCTGAAAGAATGTAAAAAACCTAGTTATAAAACTAGTGTTTTTTATTTAAAAAGGAGGTAGAAGATATGAAGAAACCTGAAATACTTGCACCTGTTGGAAGCATGGCTTCTTTATATGCTGCTATTGAAGGCGGATGTGATGCTGTATATTTAGCTGGTAAATTATTTGGTGCTAGAGCTTTTGCTGATAATTTTAGTGATGAAGAACTAGTATTTGCCATTAATTATGCTCATAAATATGGAGTTAAAGTATATGTAACTACTAATACGTTAGTATATGACTTTGAAGTAGATAAATTCATGGATTATATTGAATTCTTACATAGAAATAATGTAGATGCAGTTATAGTACAAGATATAGGTATGTTTGATTTAATTAGAAAGACATTTCCTAATCTTGATATACATATTTCTACTCAAATGCATGTTCATAATACGGAAAGTGCTCAATTAGTAGAAGAATTAGGTGCAACACGTGTAGTTCTTGCTCGTGAAACTCCAATTGAACTTGTTAAAAAGATAAAAGACAATACTAATATAGAGTTAGAAATATTTGTTCATGGAGCATTATGTATATCTTATTCTGGTCAATGCCTAATGAGTTCTTTAATAGGTGGTAGAAGTGGTAACCGAGGAACATGTGCACAATGTTGTAGACAACCTTATGAGTTATTCTGTAATGATATAAAAATAAGCGAAGATAGTTATCTTCTATCTACAAGAGATCTATGTACTTTAGAAGATGTTGGTAAATTAATTGATATCGGGGTAGATTCTTTAAAAATAGAAGGAAGAATGAAGAGACCTGAGTATGTATATTTAGTTACTTCTCTTTATAGAAAAGCAGTAGATTCTTATATTGAAACTGGTAAAGTAAATGTAAGCGAAGATGAAATATACGAACTTAAGAAGATATTTAATAGAAATTATACAAAAGGTTTCTTATTTAATACTCCAAATGATAAATTCATGAATACATTTAGACCTAATCATATGGGTGTAAAAGTTGGTAATGTTATTGATGTTAAAAAGAATAGAGTAAAGATAAGACTTACTGATGGAGTTAATCTAAATGATGGTATACGTTTTGTTAAACGTGGATTTGAAGACGTTGGTATGATTATTCAACAAATGTTTCAAAATAATGAAAAGGTAAGAAGTGCTAAGAAGAATGAAGTAATTACTATACTTTCTCCTGAAGAAGTAGAAGTAGGAGCAGAAGTATTAAAAACTACAGATTATGAACAACTAAAAAACTTAGATGCTTTAATAAAAGCCAATAATAGAAAAATAAATGTTGATGTTAAATTTAAAGCACTACTAGGAGAAAAGTTATCTATAACTGTTAATGATGGTATAAACGAAGTATCAATGGATTCAGAATATGTTGTTGATAAAAGTGTTAATAGACCAACAACAAAAGAAGATATTGAAAAGCAATTACTTAAAACAGGTAATACTATTTATAACATTAAGTCTTTAAATATTATTAATGATGATAATATTTTTATACCTCTAAAATCTATTAATGATCTTAGAAGAGATGTACTTGATAAATTAGATAAAACTCGAGTTGCAAGTGTTAAGAATATCGTTAAACAACAATATGATATCGAATTACCTAAATTTGATAAGACAAATTGGAAGATATTATTATTAGATAATACCGAAAAATATAACATTTCTATGGGTAGTCATTATAACGAAGTTATTATTCCTTATAATAAATCATTTGATGATTACTGGGTTCGTTATAAAAATCCAAGAGTCATGGAACATTTAAGTGAGAGAAAAGGAAACTTAATAATGGCTTCTGAACTTGGAAGTGTTTATAAATATAAATTTAAAGATATTGCTACTGATTGGTCTTTAAATGTAACTAATTCTTATTCAGTTGCATTACTTCATTCACTTGGAGTAAAAAGAGTGTGTTTATCTTTAGAAATGAATGATTACCAAATAAAGACTTTAATTAATTCATATGAAGAAAGATATGGTAAACATCCAAATGTAGAAGTAATTGTTGATACCATACCTGAAGCGATGGTTATTAAATATGACATCTTTAATGGTAAGTATGACTCAAAGAATACGTATTACTTAAAAGATAAATTTGGTAGTAAATTTAGATGTTTAAGAAGAGATAACTTAACTATTATTTATGGAAAAGATAGAATAGTTAAGGAAAATATTGATGAGTTATATGAAATAGGTGTTAATGCTGTTAGAGTTGAAGATGTACTTTAAATCAGCGTAAAAACGTTATTTAAGAGGACTTTTGTAAGTCTTCTTTTTATGTGCTATACTTGTCTTGTAAAATATGAGGAGGTAATTTTATGAAAAATTCAAAAGTATATTTTACAAAAGACATCAGTGCTGAAGGACTTATGAAAGTTTATGAAGCACTTGGAGTTAAATTACCAGGAAACGTAGGTATAAAAGTTTCAACTGGTGAAAAAGGGGCAAAAGGTTACTTAAAAGCAGAGATTATTAAACCTCTAGTTGATAAATTAAATGGGACAATAATTGAATGCAATACTGCATATCCAGGAAGTCGTAATGAAGCTCAGGAACATATGAATGTTGCTGAAGAGCATGGCTTTACTAAGATGGGTAAGGGTGTTGAAATTATTGATGGATTAGGTGAATTTAGAATACCTGCTCCAGATGGTGCAAAGCACTTAAAGTACGATTTAATTGGAGAAGGCTTTAAAAAGTATGATTCATTCATAAATCTTGCTCATGGCAAAGGACATGCCATGGGAGGATTTGGTGCTAATCTAAAGAATCAATCAATTGGATTTGCATCACGTAATGGTAAAGCATATATTCATTCATGTGGTCATACTGAAAATCCTGACGAGTGTTGGGTAGATAAACATGAACAAATTGATTTTATTGAGTCGATGGCTGAAGCTGCAACTGCAGTTCATGAATATTGTGAAAGAAATAATAAACCAATTATATATATTACTGTTATGAATGCTTTGTCGGTAGATTGTGATTGTGATTCAAATCAGGGAGAACCAGTTATGGCTGATCTTGGAATAGTTGGTTCACTTGATCCAGTTGCAAATGATCAAGCATTTGTTGATATGGTATTTGCATCTGAAGATCCTGGTGCTAAGGAATTACAAGAAAGAATTGATACACGATTAGGAAGAGAAATACTTCCTTATGCTGAAAAACTTGGCTTAGGTTCTACTCAATATGAATTAATTGAAACATAGACGATTATTTGTGATATACTTTTAAGTATATGGAAGTTTAAGAATAAATATGGGACTTGGTTTTTTGTTGATATTATATTTTTCTAGTGTATAATAGACTCAAAGTCGATGGAAAGGTATTAAATCATGAGAAAAATAGATCCACAAAAATTAACTCACGAATTAATTGATACATTAATTCATAGAGAATGTGTTCAAAGAAGTGGTTTATATTTAGCTACTGAATTAAAAAAATTACAAAGGGGAGCGGATTCTACATCTTTAATATGTAGATGTCAAACTCACGATTTATCTAAAATGAATGATGTTAGAGAATTTTTATCTTTAGCTTCTATTGTAGATAATATTGATGAAATGCATAATACTGATTATGATCCAACTCCTGAGGTGGAGAATGGAAAAAAGATCCATTGTGTAAATAATGACCATCATTTTGATTTTTTTGAAGATCCTAATGATATGAATACTGATCAAGCTATTGAACAAGTAGTTGATTGTAATGCACGTAGTAAACAATTTGGAACTGATGGTGCTGCTCCATTTTTAGATAAACTTTGTAGAAAAGTTAATTTATGTAAATCTAATTATGATAGAACAATGAGATATGCAGAATTAATTGATAAGCTTACTAAAGATGATGATTATCAAGATATTATAACTAAAAAAATGGATGTTGGTTTTAATTTCGATGATAGAATGGTTTCTTGTCTTGAAAACTTTAATATAGATAATTTTACTGAATGTATAACTACTGATAGATTATTTATGTTTCAAAAGATGAATACAGACTTCGCTACTATTTGTTACGAACTAAGATTAAAAGAAAATAACAGTTTCATTGGTTATATTAAGATTAAAGCCTATGGTGAAATAGATTATAAAATATATCAAAACTATAAAGAACAAGGATTTCTTCTTGAAGGGCTAATTGGTTTACTTTCTCTATGTGATATGAATTATTTATATTGTAAGATTAAAAAATCTAATGAAACAGCGCAAAGATGTTTTGATTTGTTAGGCTTTGCTAGGGAAGAACTTGATGAAACAACTTATAAATATACAACTCAAAATTTAGATGATGTTAAGAGATTATGCTTAAAATAGCATAATCTTTTTTTGTGTAAATAAATATCTTATTTTCTTTATATTTTTCTTTTAAAATATTATTATAGATATAAGAGGTGTTTTATATGAACGAAGAAAAACCTGTTATTAATCCACAGACAAATGATTATACTCAAACTAAAGGTAAGAATTTTAAAATTGCTATAATTTTAACAGTTATACTATTAGTTACAATTGGAATCCTTGGTTTTAGTATGCATAATATGCTTAAACAAGCTAATCATTATGATCCAGATGATGAAAAAACAACAGAAGTAACAAATATAACAACTAAAGAAACTGGTAAAGTAACTTCTAAATTAACAGAACTTAATGATTTATATATTATTGAGGTTGATAATAATTTAACTGGTAATAATGATTTATTTTTAAGTTTTAATACATATGCTAATGGAGAAATTGTAAATACAGTTGACTATGAAATGTATGCTATTGGAACTGGAGAAAAAACAATGTTTATTGTTAACAAAGCTGACTTAGGTGTATATGATAAATATGATTATAGTATTAATCATAAGAAAACAATTTATAAGTCTTTATTAAGTGAAAAAATTGGATTAGCAGAAGATTATTTAATTAATAATAATCAAATAACTTATATTATAAATAATGAAACTGGTAAGAATATTACTAGACTTTCTATAGTTACATTATTCTATGATAGTAATTCAAATATAGTAGATGCTAAATTTGGATCTTCATATGGTGTTAAAGAAACAGGAGAAATTAAAGTATTAAATTCTTCTATAACTTATGATAAAGCTGAAGCAACTATTGTTGAAGCTTATTCAGTTTAACAAAATAAAAAGAACTTTTAAAAAGTTCTTTTTTTATTGTACTTTATCCCACATGTTATTCATGTCAGTTTCTTCTTCGTCTTTAATTGGACCTTCTTCTTGTTCCTTTTTCTCTTCTTCTTCTGTTGAATGGAACTTAATATATCCTTTATTTAAAGCATCAGTTGTACCAATTTCATATATTAAATCTATTAGATTAACTTTCTTATCTTTATTAGCATCTAATGTTGAATCATATTTTTCATTATTAACAATATTGTTTCTAATTTGTGTTAATTTTGCTTCTTTAGTTTCATCTGCAAAAGCAGTTGAAGTAAATAATAAAGTTCCTACTAGTAATAAAAGTATTAATACTTCATATTTAATTTTTATAGTATCATCTGAAGAAGTTTCGTTATTATTAGTATTTTCTACTTGTTGTGCTTGAGCTTCAGCTTCAGCTTTAGCTTCTGCTTCTATTTGTGCAAGTTGAGCACCACCTATTTGATCATCATTAATCTTTTGTAATTGTTCATTAACAATAAACTCTTGAGTAGCAGGAGTATTTACTGTATTTGCTGTATTACCTAAATTATCTAATGATTCAATTCCAGTATTTTGATTATTTATATTGAATGTATTTGTATCAATTTCAACTGTTTTAAATGGGTTCTTATTAGCTCTTATTTTTGCTTTTATAGCTCTAATAACATTTGCAAGTATTATAAGTGCTATAAGAGCTACACATATAAGAATTAGAAGTGTTTGATGTTCATCAGCCCATTTTGAAACTTGATTTCTAAGTGTGTAGTCTTCTTTTACTATTTTTATATTGTCACTATCTGAATAAACAGTTATTTCTTCACGACATCCATATGATGATTCATATTTATAATCTATGTCAGAAGAATGTATATTATTAAAATAAATATTTAATGGTTTATCTTTTACTAATGGTTTAAAGTATATCTGAGCATATTCTATTGTTTTAAATGAATATGTACTATCAAATAACATCTTTATTGTTGTATTTTTACCATCTTTAATTGGTTTACCTTCTGTATATGTGAAATAGTAATTAGTTTTAATTTTTTCTAATTCAAATTCATCTGAATTATAAGTCATTTCTTGTTCTACAGCCATGATGTTATCACTTGTCATTTTAAGTGTTAGTACAATACTTTGATCAATATATTCTGTATTAGATATTTCAAAGTCTGTATCATTTTGAATAGTAAAATTAAATAAACTTAAAATTGAAAGTAACGAAGTTAGTACGTATTTCATATTATCACCACTTTTATTTTATCAAATTATATTGAAATTATAAATACATGATATAATTGTTACGAGGTGTATTTATGAATATTCCAACTTATTTAAATAATCTTTTAATTAATTATTATGGTAATGACATTACAAATGAGATATTAAATGGTTTTAACCAAGAAAGAATTACTTCTTTAAGAGTAAATACTTTAAAATCTTCTAAAGAAGAAGTAATAGATGTTTTAAAAGCAAATGATATTGAATATAAGAACGTAGATAATATAGATTTTGCTCTTATAATTAATGCAGATGAAAGTGTTATAAGAGAATTAAATATATATAAAGAAGGTAAGATATATCTTCAAAGTTTAAGTTCTATGTTACCTCCTTTATACTTAGATTTAAAAGAAGGAAGTACTATTCTTGATATGGCTTCTAGTCCAGGTGGTAAGACAAGTGAAATATGTGCTTTAATGAATAATAAAATATTTGTTACCGCAACTGAAGTTAATGCTATTAGATTTGATAGATTAAAACATAATTTAGAATTACTAGGTTGTAAAAATATTACTTGTTTAAAGAAAGATGCAAGAGAATTAGATGATTATTTTGTATTTGATAATATCTTACTTGATTCTCCTTGTTCAGGATCGGGTACTATAGAAAACGCAGATTATTCTAAAATAAGTGAAGAGTTAATAAATAAAATACAAAAGACTCAGTATGAGTTACTAAAGAAAGCTTTAACAATGTTAAAGAAAGGTAATACTTTAGTATATTCAACTTGTTCTATATTAAAATGTGAAAATGAGGATATTATTAATAGAGTTAAAAAAGAATTTAATATAGAAATAGTTCCAATTGAGGCAAATATTAAAATTTTACCAAGTACAATAGATGGAGTTATAACTGTCATGCCAACAAAAGAATGTGAAGGATTCTTTGTAGCAAAAATAAAGAAGGTTTAATCCTTCTTTTTTATTTCTATTAAATCTTTATAATCATGCATTAATTCTTTTATAAATACAGATGGTTTATTTACTAAAATATAAATATTATTTTTAGTTCTTGTAAGAGCAACATAGAATAATCTTCTTTCTTCTTCATAGGGAATATAAATTTTTGTTTTGTTTATTAGGTTTATTATATTATTATTCTTTATTTTAGAAGGGATATTATCTGAGTTAACAAGTATTATATTCTCACATTCTAATCCTTTTGATCTATGAATTGTAAGTTTATTATCATAGTTTATTTTTTCTATATCAGAATTGTTTCTTCCAAGTATTAGTATTTCATTACTATTAATTAGTTTTAATGTATCTTCTAACGAGTAATTAAATAATATTTTAATTGGTTTAGGATTATTTTTTATAGATGAAATATTTTTATATAATTGATGTTTATTTTTCATTATGAAGTTAATAGATATGTATATGAGTTCATTACTATTTCTATAAGTATATTTTAAGTAATAGTATTTTGCATCTTTGAAATATTCTTTAAAGTTTATAAATATATCTATATTACTACCTGAGAAACCATATATACTTTGATAATCATCTCCAACAGCAAAAAGGGATGCATTACTTAAATGAATTAATTCTTTTATTAAATTTAATCTTATAATAGATGAATCTTGAAACTCATCTATTATTATATATTTATAATTAATGGGGAAGTTCTTAACATTATCTGTTCCTTTTATAATAATGTCATCCATATCTATTTTGTTTGATGACTTTAATTCGTTCTCATATATTTTACTTATTTCTAGAATGTATTTTAATATTGTTTTATTTTTAAAAAATGAATACTTATATTTTTTATATATCTTGTATAAAGATATATTATTTGCTTTTGATAATTTAATAAATGAAAGAATAGTTTTTTTAAGCTCTGTATATTCATAGGATGATTGAAGAGTTTCTATAGTTTTAAATGTTTTAAATATTCTTTTAAATTCACGTTCATAGTTTTTATTATATTTAATATATGATTTAAAATACTCATCAATTATAAAGGGTAGGAGAGAATCATCACATATTGAATGATTTAAATTACTTAAATATTTCATTCCTAATTTATGGAATGTTTTGACTTCAATTTCATATCCAAGACCTTTAAGTTTGTTATATAGGTTATCTACTGTTTCATTTGTAAATGAAATACAAAGTATTTCTTCTTCTTTTATATGTTCATATTCAATTAAGTATTTAATCTTTCCTTCAATAGTAAGTGTTTTACCAGATCCTGCACCTGCAATTAGAAGGACAGCTTTTTCTTTTGCTTTGATTGCTTTCATTTGATAATCATCTAATAATATTCCATTTATATTTAAGTTATCCATAATAATATTATTAAACGAATAATCTCATATTACTTGTGAAATTTGCATTAATTGGTTTTTTTTGGTATTATATGAAACCAAGAAAAAGGGGTGCATAGTATGATAGTTGGTAGTTTATATTTAGAAATTACAAGATTATGTACATTACAATGTGAACACTGTTTAAGAGGAGAAAGTAGAAATGAAGTTATGTCTCCTGAAACTATTGTTAATACATTAAAAGATATTAAAGAAATAGACTTTTTACTTATAAGTGGTGGAGAACCATTAACTGCCGTTAGACAAATTAGAACAATTATTGAAATGATTAAGATGAATAAGATTAAAGTTAAAACAATAAGTCTTGTTTCAAATGCTACTGTATTAAATAAAAACGTAATAAGTGCATTAAAAGAATTATCGACATTAGGTGAGTTTAATTTCCAATTATCATATGATGCATTCCATCATATGGAATTAGAAAGACTAGGATTACTTAGAAGAAGAAATGAAAATGCAACAGTATTAAAGAAAAAATTTAATGCAAAAGACTATGGTTCTTATGAAACTTCTCAAAGTAATACGCTTATTCCAAAAGGTAATACTCTTTCATTATCTGATGAAAGACTTGCTGAAATAAATGAAAGATATAAAACTAGATATACTAAAGTTAAAGATAAATTTGCTAATAATTATGATTGTTTAAGTGTATTTAATGCTGATTATGATAGAGATAAAAATTTATTCTATGGTGTAATTAATGTCGATGTTAATGGTAACGTATGTGCTCGTGGTCAATCATTTGATATCGAGGATGAAGAAGCGGTTGAATATAACTCAAATATTAATGATTTAGGATTCTTAAATGCTTCTGTTAACTTTATTAACCATTATAGAGCTCTAAGAAATGAATTATATAAAGGTACAATATATGAACAAATTATTTATAAACCAATGATTAGAGTTCAAAAGAAAAAGAAAAAAAATAAGAAAAACTAACCTGATGGGTTAGTTTTTTATATTTTCTTAAATAAATCTTTCTTAATTGAATATAAATAAATATTACATGGTTTATTATAAGTTTCTTCAATATAGTTTTTATATCCTTTTAATTGATCTAGATAAGCTTCTTCGTCTACTTCGGATGTTTTATAGTCTATGATATCAAAGTAAGTAGGATATTCTACTAGTAAGTCTATAATACCATGATATAAATTATTATCTTTAGTAAATAATATCTCATGTTCTTTATAGGTATTAGCATTACTTATATTCTTAGTTTCTTCATGATTTAAGAAGTTCTTTATATATCCTTTTTCTTCATCTGTAATGTTTAATTCATCAAGATTATTATTTTTAAAATTGAAGGACTCAAATATGTAATGTAAGTGAGTACCATATTCTAAAGATTTCTTTTCTTCTTTAGTAATAATACTATTAATAGTTTTACTAAAGTGTTTATTTTCAATTAATTCATTATCAATTGATATATCTTTTATATCAATTTTTTTATCTGATTTAGGAATTAATTCTTTGTAATTAGTTTTATTAGCTTCTTTTTTATCATCTATTCCTAGAGTAGATATATCAATCGTTTTAGTATATTTACTAAAGAATGATGACATGTAAGAAATAATATCTCCAAATGAAGAACATTTTTTAATAATATCTTCATTAATAGAACATGGTTCAATTTTTTCATTTTTATTATGAATCATGATAAATTGTTCTTTTGCTCTTGTTATAGCAACATAGAATAATCTTATTTTTTCTGAGATTATTTCTTTTCTTTCATGTTCATAGTTTAAATCATATATAAAAGTATTATCTATTCCTTCATTGAAAAAAGGGAATATAAAACCATATAAATCATTCACATTATAACGTGGTCTATCATTATTACTTATAAACTTTCCATCTAGATAAGGCATATAAACATAGTTATATTCAAGTCCTTTAGATCCATGTATTGTCATGATTGTAACAGCATTACTAGATACTTGTTTGACTTTTACTTCTAGTTTTTCATCACTTGCAAGTATTTCATTAAAGTATTCGATTAGACCATAGATATCTAATCCAAATGTATCTAGAGAATCTGATTCTTTAACAAAGTACTCTAGTTTCATTAATCTATTATCTACATTGTTGAAAGTTTTAAGTTTATTAACAATATCAAATTCGTTTATTAATGTCTTTATTATTTCTTTATTTGATTTAGAGTCTACGATAGAAGTTAATTCGTACATCTTTTTATAAAGAGGTGTTTCTTTAATGTTTTCATTATAGATGAATAAATCAAATAATTCTTCATCAGAGGAATTCCAGATATAACTTCTGGCTATAGAAATATATGAATGTTTAAAATCTATATCTAGATTATTATCTTTAATATGTATTAAAAGATTTACTAAGTTTTTAAGTATTAATATTTCTTCATCTTCTTTTACAGAGACTGCTTTTTCTATTACTGATGGAATACCAAATGATTCTAGTGTTTTCTTTAAAAGTTCAAAATTAGTTGAAACATCTACAAGTATTGCAAAGTCTGAGTAGGTAATTGGAGCTAAATATTTATCTCCTCCTTTTTCATGACATGCTAAGTTTTTATTATCTAATTTTTCTTTTATATCTTTAGCAACTATATATGCTTCTACTTCTTCTTTTTTATAAGTTTTATCTTCTAATTTATATTCAAGAACTTCCATGTTATAGTCATAGTCATTCATAGCTGATTTATCATATGAAGAAGCTGAACCTGCTATAGTAATATGTTCTTTTTTATAATTAGCACCACCTATAGCATCTGTCATGATTGCTTCAAATAAATCATTAACATTTTCAATTACTTCTTTTCTTGATCTGAAGTTTCGTGTTAAATCTATTCTTATTCCTTTAGACCCATCAAAAGTATCATATTTAGATTTAAATAGGTAAGGGTTAGCATTTCTAAATCTATAAATAGATTGTTTAACATCTCCAACCATGTAGACATTGTTCTTAGCAATATAATTAATAAAAGTTTCTTGAATATCATCTGTATCTTGATATTCATCTATCATTATTTCATGTACTTTTTGTTTTATTTCTTCACGTACTTCTTCATGTTTACTTACTAATTCAATTGCTTTTCTTGAAATATCTCCAAATTCATAGGCATTATTATTCTCTTTAAACTTCTTAATTCTATTATTAAGTTCTTTTAAGATATTTATTACAACTCCTACTGATGTTTTAGTACTTAAGTAATTAGTTTTTAATTCATTTGTTGAGTATAAAATAAGAGCTTTTATTTCTTTTTCTATTTCTACTATTTTTCCTCTTAAATCTTTATAATCTTCTTGTTTTTGAACTACTGCTAATTTCTTAGTGTCTAGTACTTCTTTTAATTCTTCTATAGTAGTTGCTGAATCAATTGAATTATAGTAGTCTTGGTTAGCTTCTATAGATTTTTCTGTTGGACTAATATCTATTAAAGTTTCACATAAAGGTTTTATAGATTCTAACTTTTCAAATACTAAATTAGTATATTCATCTATTTTTTCATTTATATAATCTTTACTAAAATATTTTTCTAAAGCTTCATCTAAGAACTTTTCTTTATCTAGTAAGTTACCTAGATTACTATATAGTCTCAGAATGGCTTTTTTTATTTCAGTATCATTCTTTACTGTATTAGTATTTATAAAATGATTAAATTCTTCAGTAGGATTCTTATAATAACTATCTAATATTTCATCTAGAATTTTAGTTAATTCGATTTTTACAATATTATCATCTATTATTGAAAAGTCTTTTGAAATATTTAGTAAATAATTATATTTTTTAACTATTGAAGAAGCAAATGAATCAAATGTAGTTATATATGCTGAATCTACTTTTTCACTTTCACTCTTTAGTTCAGGATGTTCTGATATTATTTTTCTTATTCTATCTTTCATTTCAGAAGCTGCATTCTTGGTAAATGTTAAGATGATTAGATCTTCAACTGATACACCTTCTTGAACTGTTTTTAAAACACGTTCCTTTAATACAAAGGTTTTACCTGAACCAGCACCAGCCGAGACAATTATGTTATTTCCAGTTGTATTTATTGCTTTTGCTTGTTCTTCAGTTGGACTACTCATCTTTTTCACCTTCTTCTGTTTTTATATACTTAATAGAATATTGTTCTTTTCTTCTATAACATATATCTTTATAATCACATAGATCACATGCTTTTTGTTTTCCCATTACCCAGGTTGGTTTAATATCAAAGTTTCCTTTTGCTACTTCATTTATACAATTTTCTATTAATGATTTAATCTCATTGTATAATTCATTTTCTCTTTCAATATCCATGAGTCTATTACTTTTAGAAAATGTACCATCTTGTTTTGTTTTTAAACTTTTAACTATTAAAGAAGATTCATATGATGAATCAAACATTTTCAATTTACTTTCATCCGTTAAAGTAAGACCATCTAGTTTTAAATTGTTATTTTTTATATCTTCTAGAGTCTTATTTTTTTCTTTTCTAGGTAGGTTAGGTAAGATATGTTGTAAGTACATACCCACGATTGTATATTTCTTATTAAAGTTTTTAAGTAAATATAAATAAATAGGTAATTGAATATTTAGACCAAATTCAAATAGCCTAGGATCTATTGAATCACTGTTACCTGTTTTATAGTCTACGATTACTACATCATCACCATTTACCATATATTTATCTACGAATCCTTTTATTACAGTATCATAAACAGTATTTAAATCTAAATCTTTAGTATTAACTTCAATTTTTTCTTCATGTAATTCATTTGCTGGATCATATCCAATTACTTCATATTGTTTATTAATTATATCTACTAGATAATGTACTTCTTCTCTTAGTTTTTCAATGAAGTATTCATCTTTAATTGTTAACTCTTTCTTTTTATTAGTTTTTATATAGTTATCATATACTTCATCTATATCATTATCTTTACTTATACATTTTTCTAATACTTCATGGAATAGGCTACCAATATAAGTATCTAGAGTTTGTTCATATTCATTTAATCTAAAGAAGTTATCCATATAGAATTTAAATGGACACTTATAATAAGTTGATATATTTGAATATGAATAACTATGTTTTGGTTTACTTGGATCATATTTACTTGGAGATTTTAGTTCATGCATTAACTTAGTATTATTAATACCTTTGAAATTATTATCATATGTATCATAAGGAATAGAATAGTTATTATCTAATACTGATAATAATTCATCTTTTTCACCAAATTTAATTAGTTTATCTATTTTATTTGCATATAAGAATTCATTGAAGTCATTTGAATAATTAGAGTAGTTTATTTTAACTTCTTCTTTAACTAAATAATTATCATCAATTATATATGATGGATAGAAGTTATCAAATGTAGATACTTTTTTATATGTAATAGTTAAATTCTTAATGTTTTTAATTGTTTTTAATAAAGCTTCTTTAGATGAAATATTAAATTCCACAGTAGACTCAAGGAATGATGGTTTTATATCATCTGTAATATAGTCTTCATCTTTTTTGGTAACTGGTAATACACCAAGATTAAATCCTATTAAGAATACATATTCATCATCACCAAAAATATTATTAATAATATCTGTAGTTTTAATCTCGTTTTTATAATGAAGAGATTCAATAGAAGTATCTTTCATTTTATTCTTTATTATTTCTTTAATTGATTTATATTCATCAGTCCAATTAAGAGAATTTAATAAGTCAATTAACTTAGAATATATTTGATTATTATTAGTGTTATGCTCAACATTGAATTTTTTCTTAATATCATCTAATAAGTCATTTATGTTGTTACTAATATTTTTAATAAAGTATTTACCAAGACTAGTATTTAGAAGCGTAGTTTCATTTTTAAAACTAAATGGAATATTATATTCTTTAAATATAGTATTAAAAGCAAAGTAGTATTCATCAGAGTAATTTGCTATATAAATTTTGTTTAAAGAAACTCCTTTTTCAACAAGTTTATAAATTTCTTCTGCAATAAAAGCTACTTCATTATTAAGTGTATCTAACTCATATACTTTATGTTTATAGTCATTATAAGCTTTATCTATTATTTCATAGTTAATATATTCTTTAGATAATTCTAGTAAGTATTTATCAAATTTATTTATATAATCATAACCATATACGTAGATAGTATCTTTAGATTTTAATAGACTTTTAAATAGATTATCTTTTATTAATAAACATCCATTATTAAGTTCTGTTTTCTTATCTAAAAGATCATTTAATTTTTTATTATCATAGTCATCTTTATCTAGATAATACATATTATCAATGTATTCTTTAGCTATATCATAACTAAGAGTATATTTATTCATTAGATAGTATATTGCTTCATCATTATAATCAAATAAAAGTCCTTTTTTTAAGTCATTAAAAGACATGAATTTTATATCTAATAATAAGTTATTATTATTTATATATTCCAAGACTTTTCTTTTTAAAGTACTTGGTAATATTAATATTGAATTATTATTTAATTTAGTTAAAAAGTCCATTTTTATCACCAGTTATATTATATCATTTTTGAATGTAATTCATTTGATTTTATACATAAAAAAATCAGGTTATTACCTGATTCTTATTTTTTAAATGTTCCTACTAACATGATAGCAACACCAAGTGCTTCTACCGCAAGTGCTACGATTACTAAAATGTTTGTTTCTTGATAACTAAGTTCAATTACACTTGTTAAATATGTTGTAAGTACTAATATGAATAATCCAAGTACTACAACAACAATACCAGCATCAATTACTTTATCTTTCTTAGTAGTATTTTCTTCTTTAATTTCTTGTTTAATTAAAGCTATTTCTTCTTTGTTATCATCTTTAATTATTTCTGCGATTTCATTTCTTTCTTCAACAGTATCAATATCTTCTTCTTTTGTTTCTTTTGGGTCAAAAGTTTCAGGATCTATTTTTACTTCTTCTACTACTGGTTCTTTTTCTACAACTTCTTCTATTTTTACTTCTTCTTGTTTTTTAACTTCTTTTACAGGAGTTGCTTTTTTCTTAGGTTTAGTAGAAGTAGTTTTCTTTTTAGTATTTGTGTTTTTAGAAGTAGTCTTCTTTTTAGTAGTAGTATTTTTCTTTGTAGTAGTAGTTGATTTTTTCTTTGTATTTTTTTTAGATTCTTCGTTTTTAACATTTTCAGCCATGTTGTTCACCTCATAGTAATTATATCTATGATAGATACAAAAAACAAGTAATTTACTTTTTTAGACAAAGTGTTTATAATATGTTCCTAGGTGATGATATGAAAAAATATATTCTATTTATTTTAATTTCATTTGTATTATTTCCATTTAATGTTAATGCTGAAGAAAATAGAATAGATGTTAGTGTTGATAACTGTAGTAATACAACTTCTTTTTGGTTTAACATAAATGGTGAAGTTAAAAGAGTAGGTATGTTAGGTTTTAGTACTGATGATACTAAACTTAATAATGAAATATTAGAATATATTTGTAATAAATTTAATAATGCTACATCTATTCAAATTGAATATGATCCTGCCAATACTGAAAAAGATAAATATAATAGAGAATTAGTATGGATATATGTAGATGGAGTATTATTACAAGATGAGTTAATAAAACTTGGATATGGAAAAGTTGATAATGTAAAAGGTGCTTATAATAATTTACATGATTTATGTATTAATGAAAAAGAAGCTATTAATAATAACTTAGGTATCTGGACATTAGGTGCCAAGGATGATTTTTGTGGTAAAAATGAAGATAAGTTAAATGATAGTTTATTAGAAGAACAAAGTGCTGATGTAAGTAAATTTAATAAGTCAATTTTAAAAAGTTTAGTTGCAGATAATTCCATATTATTATTACTCGTATTATTATTAAGATGGAGTTATAAGTATGAAAAAGAATAAATTAGATATTATATATGAAGATAAAGAGTTGTTAGTTGTTAATAAGAAAGCACATCAATTAACTGTTGCTACTGATAAGGGTGAAGTAAATACTTTATATAGAGAAGTATTTGATTATTTACATAAGAAGAATCAAAAAGTATTTGTAGTTCATAGACTTGATAAAGATACTTCAGGAGTTATTGTATTTGCTAAAAATGAACAAATAAAAAGAGCCTTACAAGATTCTTGGAATGATTACTCTGAATTGAGAGAGTATTATGCAATAGTAGAAGGTAGAGTAGAAGAGAAAACTGGTACTATAAAAGAGTATTTAACTGAAAGTAAAACTCTTCATACATTTGCAACGTCTAAAGATAAAGGTAAACTTGCAATTACTCATTTTGAAACTATTTATGCTAGTAAAAACTATTCAGTTTTAAAAGTAACTATTGATACTGGTAGAAAGAATCAAATAAGAGTAGCTCTTGCTAATATGGGACATCCAATTATTGGTGATAAGAATTATGATTCAGTTAAGAATCCTTTAAGAAGAATGTGTCTACATCATAGATGTTTAAAATTAAAACATCCATTTAAGAATCATATTTTTGAATTTGTTAGTCCTATTCCTAAGGAGTTTGATATTTTCCCAACAAATAAAGAGTAACTATTGTTACTCTTTTATTATGCTTCTTCTAATATAACTGATAAGTCTTTTATACAGTTATAGTATTTTATACTTTTTTCTTTTAATAATAATCCAGTTCCTCCAGATGAAACCCAATCATCTATGTTTGTTTGTAGATCATCTATTAAAATAGTATTCTTATCAATATTTTTAACATAATTAGTTTTCATTTCGTATTGAGGTACTGTTATAACAGGTACATTTATACCATTTTTTCTTAAGAAATCTCTTTTAACACGTGCTTCATAGTCATTGTTAACTTTTGTTAATATTGATATATCTAATCTGTTTTGAGCTTCTTTTAAATATTTAAGAGAATTATTTATTTCTCTTTTCTTTGAAAAAACATCAGAAATATTCAAATATCTAAATAGATTATTTTCATTTTCTAAGTGGTATCTTGAATATGCAAGTCTATATATTGGGATGGTATCAAGAATGACACCATCAAAATCTATAAAGTATCTTTTCATCTATAGTAAGTTATCCATTTCATCTTCAGCATATTCTAGAATATCACCAGGTTGGCATTTTAATACTTTGCAGATGTTTTCTAATGTAGAAAATCTAATTGCTTTTGCTTTTCCTGTTTTTAAATTACTCATATTGGCTGGAGTAATTCCTACATTTTGTGCTAGTTCATTTAAACTAATCTTTCTATCTGCCATCACTCTGTCTAAACGTATAATAATTTTCATACTACACCTCCGATTTATCGTTTATAAATAAATTATACCATTTTTTTATTGTTTATCAACAATTATTTATAGTTTTGGTAGTAATTTCTTTCTTGTAATACGTCAAGTAAATTGTTTAAAACATCGTAATTATTATCATCTATGTATTGTTCTATGGTGTAAATTAGTTCTTGTAGAGTTTTACACTTATTGTAATCTATATTATTTTCTTCTAATATTTCAACTTGCTCTTGAGATAAGAATAATCCATTTTTTTGTTTTTTCATCATTGTGTAATCTGGATTAATATCTATGCTTATATTGTCGTATGTTTTATTTTCCATTTTATCCCCCTAGGATTGATGTTGGGTCAAACTGATTAAGGAATAAATATCCTCCTATGCATAGAAGAATAGTAATAATTATAAAGAATAAAACAGGTATAAAGTCTTTAATTGTGACTTTTTGTTTTTTAATACTCTTTTTATTATCTTTTTCTTCTTCATCTTTTACTGTAGCAATTGTTCTAGTATCTTGTAGTTCTTCATCAACATCGTAATATTTTTCTCCATGTATACCTTTTAATACTATTTCTACTGTTTCGTTAAAATCAGGTGAAATATTATTGTTATCATCTAATAATTTAATGCTTGATGAGGCCATACTATCACTTCCTTTGCATTTAAATCTTATCACATGTTATACTTCGCTTCAATAAGGTTTCTTGAATATATTTCCTTGATTAAAACAAATGTTTTATGCTATACTTTATATAGTAGGAAAGTGGTATCATGGATAAGAAAGATAAGAGTTTAGTGAATATACTAAACACAGTTCAAAATAAAATTGGTATATATGATGAGATGATTAAAAAGGATCAATCATCTCTTGATAATCTTCAACAATTATTTAGTAAAGATATAACTACGCTTACTACTCGTGACTTAAAAGAACAACCACTTTCAAAATTAAAACGTATAATTGAAGCTATAGAAATGAAGATGACTGATTTTTCTAATATTGATTTAACTGATTATTTAGGACTAGAAAAACTTCTTAATTTGATAAAAGGATTTATTGAAGTTCATAAGGATAGAATAAATCAAAATGAAAGCTATTTAAAAGACTATAATGATTTCGTAGAATTCCTTACAAATAAAAATAGTAAAATAGTACTTACTAAAGATTTTGTTGATAAAACTAATAAAATTATTACAACATTAGGTCTATTATCTGAGGAAAAATTATTTATTCAAAGATTAGTTGCTAATAAAATTATTTCATTATCTAAAAACGCTGAAATAACTCAAAAAGCTACTTATCTACATGGATATCAAACTAATGATGTAGAACTTAAAACAGGATTTAGAGTTGATGTTGAGACTCTTAAGAATGTAATTCTATCTGAAATTAAGAAAAATGGAAATAGAATAGAACTACATGGTATAAAAGGCTTTGCTCGTGAAATAGCAGCAGCAAACAATGTTTCAAGTGAGTTAGTGGAAAATATAATTATTAGTATTTTGTCAGATCAAGAATATAAAAGATTTTCAGAAACTGGTGCATCTAAGCATTCAGATACTATTGAAAAATTATATAACATGGCTAACAGTGATAAAAGAATCGTTATTGCAGAAACTAATAGAATTATTCAAGGAGAAATTGATAAGTTAAGAAAAGTAACATTTACTGCTCCTGAAGATATTGTTGTAAGTGATGCGGATAATAGAGAAGAGTTTGATTCTAGAAAACAAACAAAAAAACTTATGATTGCTTATGTTATAAAAGAAAAGTTAAACGAATATGATAACAATAGTGATCCTGAAAAAGATGAAGAATATGAGAAATTAATTTCTCAATTATGTGAAGAATACATGAATACAGAACATATTGAATATGTAGATAGAACTAGATAAAAAATAATAAGAATAAAAAGGTGATAATATGGATGAAGGGAAAGAACTTCTTTATAAGTTAATTGACTTTAAAGAAGATAACATGTCTATTGTTAATCAAGATGATATTGTTGTAGATGGTATAAATTTAGTAGATATAGCAGATACTCTTGAAAAAGATATGGATAATTTATGTGATGTTCCTGATTCTATTATCGATAAAGTTATAGAAGATGGAAAATTGGATGATGTTAACTTAAAAAAGAACTTACTTCAATTTAGAGATCTTTTAATAGGTAAAAGAAACTATAATTTATACGTTAAAGTAAGTAAAGAGTATCAAAATGCATTTGATACTTTTAAAACTGCTTTATTAAAAATAATAAATAAAAAATCTCCTCATGCAAGAGATTATGTTGAAGTTGATAAGAATTTAAATCAATTAAAACAAGGACTAGAAAATCATAAGTTAATTAAAAACTTTGATTTTATTGAAGAACTTGCTTCTGAATATAATGAAAAAGACTTTGAAGCTAATATGCTTAAAATATATAAATACATTAATGAGCATAATTTAAAAATACTTAATCCTCCAGATATTGAATTTGAAGATTTTGATATTGAAATAGTAGAAGATATTGAGTTAAGTGATCAAATATATGAAATACTTGATAAGTTTGATATTGATTATAGAACTCTACCTGATTTCCTTTTAAAAGATTTAAAAGAAACAGATCCTTCTTTAGTTTATAGTACATTTGAAACTATAAAACAAAATAAAGCAGAAGATGGAGGAGTATTACATTTAATACCAAAAGAAAATGCAATATTAAGAGTTGTATTGGTTCTTTATTCATCACCAGCTGCAGTTAAATATGTAGTAGATTCACTTACTAGAGATGATGATGGATTAGATATTGAATCTCTTAAAATATTACTTAACTATAATATGAGTATATTTATAGATAGAGTTAATGATTTCTTTAAACCTAAGAATGATGATTATTTAAATATCATGGATGCTTTAAAAGAGTTTAATGTTAACTATAAAGTCTTAATTAAAAGAGATCCTTTATTCTTAAGTCAAAACTATGAAATGTTTAAATATACTTTAGAATATTGTCATGAATTTGGATGTAATCCTAAGGAACTTATTAATAGATGTTATAAAACACTTACTATTAATCCAACAATAATAATAAATAATATAAGTGTATTATTAAGCCATAAAGTTAATATGTTTAATTATTTTAAAAGTGGTAAAGATGACTTTAACTTACTTAAAGTAGAAAATTTAGAAAATATACTTCAACAATTAATAACTAAGAAAGCAATTAAGAAATATTCATTTACAAATTATGATACTATTAACGGTATTATAATTAATAGTGTATTTAAGAAGGCTAGAAAGAGTGTTGAAGAATGATAGAGTATATTAAAGAATATGGTGTTAGTAATTTTGACTATGAATATTTAATGGCTCATCTTACTCAAGAAGAAATACAAAGATTAGTTCTTGCAGAATCATGTGTAAGAGAAAATCTTTTATATTTTAATGAACTTGGTTTAAGAAAAAGTATTTATAAACTAATTCTTCATAGAATGGATTTAGTTATAATGCCTCTTGAACAATTAAAGAGTTTATTAAATAAAATAGATAAAGAATTATTTGTTCAGTTAGTTAATACTAACATTAAGAATCTAATATTATTGTTTTAAAAGAGTAGTTTTTGTGCTACTCTTTTGTATGGTGGAATATATGAAGAAAATACTTTTTACAATATTATGCTTTTTTTCTTTTTTTATTAGTGTATTTGCTTTAGAATTTCCAGAGACAACAGCATCTAAAGTATTAATATATGATGTAACTGAGAATAAAAGTATTTATGAAAAGAATATAAATGAAGTTACTAGTATAGCTTCTTTAACTAAATTAATGACTGTATATGTAGCAGTAAGTGAAGGTAATTTAGAAGATAAGGTAATAATCACTAATGAAATGTTATCAGGTATATCTTATGACTTACATCTAAGTGGTTTAAAAGCTGGACAAGAATTTACTTTAAGAGAAATATGTTATGCTGCCATTATTGATAGTGGTGCTGATGCTACAAATATAATTGCTTATAAAGTAGCGGGTTCTATTAATGCTTTTGTAGATTTAATGAATAAAAAAGCAAGTGAATTAGGTCTTACTAATACTCATTTTGTTAATGTTCATGGAAATGATCAAAATAATCATTATTCAAATGCTAATGATATTAAAAAGTTAATACTTGAAGCACTTAAAAATAATGATTTTAAAGATATTTATTTTAAAAGTGAATATAAGTTTAATGATGAATTAACTTTAAAGAGATGGTACACAGGTATTCTAGAAAGCGAAGGAATAGATCCTAATAATTTACTAGGTGGTAAAACTGGTTTTACTGATAATGCTGGTTTATGTTTTGCTGGTTACTATTTATCAGATGAACATGAATTCTTAATTATTGTTCTTAATTCTGATGGAAAGTATAAAGAAGGACATAATATATATGATTTTGCTCATTTAGCTAAATTTATAGATGATAATTATAATTATTATACTGTTGTTAATAAGGGAGATATTATTGGTGCTATACCAACATTCTTATCTGAAAAGAGCAATTATTTAATTAAAGCTCCTGAAGATATTAAATTATTTTTACCAAGTGACTTTAATCCTGATGATATACATGTTGAAAATACTTTAATAGATTCAATTATGTATAATTCTTTAAAAGGTAAAACAATTGGTAATGCTAAGTTTTATTATAAAGATAAATTAATTGGAAACTTTACTTTATATTTAGAAGAAGATATGAAAATAGATATTCCTGCTTTTATAAAGTATTATACAAATGACACTGTTTTATTTATTTGTATAATTGTTTTAATTGCTTTAATATTCATTGTTAGATATTTTGCACCTGCTAAAAAATTAAAAAAGAATATAATAGAAGAAAGCACAAATAGTAGATAAAATATTTTGTTTTTACTACTATTTGTGTTATTATATAAACGCAGGTTGGTCTGTTGGTGAAGTGGTTTAACACATAACCCTCTCAAGGTTACATACATGGGTCCGAATCCCATACAGATCACCATTAGTATATAAAAGAAACTTATAGAGTTTCTTTTTTATTTGTAATTATATTTAAATAGTTTATAATTATTAATAGAGGTGAAGCATATGAATCCTTTAAATATTTTTATTAATGGTCATAATGTAATTTTTATAGTACTTATTTCATTTATATTAAGTGCATGTTTTACACCATTTGCTATTAAAGTAGCTAAACATGTTGGAGCTATGGATTTACCTGATGGTAAAAGAAAAGTTCATGATAAACCAATGCCAAGAATGGGTGGTTTAGCAATATTCTTATCATTTTTAATAGCTTATATGTTATTTGTACCAAAGACTACTCAAATGTTATCAGTACTTATTGGTGGTTTCTTAATAATTCTTTTAGGTTTTATTGATGATGTTAAACCTTTAAGTGCTAAAACTCAATTTATTGGACAAGTATGTGCTGCATGTGTAGTTGTATTCTATGGAAATATTACTTTTAGTGATATGCAAATATTTGGTCATTATTTTGAATTTGGAGTATTTGCTTATCCATTAACTATTATATTTATTGTTGCTATCATTAATGCTATTAATCTATCTGATGGATTAGATGGACTAGCATGTGGTACTTCATCTATTTATTTCTTAACTATTGCTGTTATTGGATTTATAATGCAAAAGTTAGGAGGATTAGACGTTATTCTATGTTTAATAATGTTTGGCGCTTGTTTAGGATTCTTAATATTTAATTTTTCACCAGCTATGGTATTCATGGGTGATATTGGTAGTAATTTCTTAGGTTATATTATTGCTGTAATAGCTTTACTTGGATTTAAGACTGCCACAATTACTTCCTTAATTATTCCTTTATTAGTATTATTTGTACCTATTATTGATACATTACTAGCTATGGGAAGAAGAACTTTAAAAGGAAAGAGTATTGGTTCAGGTGATGCAGAACATTTACATCATCAATTATTAAAAACAACTCATTCAACTAAAAAGACTGTATTGTTTATGTATGGTATTAATTTATTATTTGCTTTAGTTTCTATTTTCTATGCTTTAGGAGATAAAAAAATAAGTATTGTTATATATGGAGTATTATTATTCTTTTTCTTAGTATTAATACTTAAAACAAATATATTATTCGATCATTCAGGAAAGGATAATAAATAATGATTAAAATAAATCTATATGATTTTGATAAGACTATATATGATGGAGATTCAACTGCAGATTTTATGTTATATCTTATAAGAAAGAATCCTGCTAGTTTAAGAAAGTTACCAATTATTATGTGGTCAGCTTTAAGATATGTACTACACACAATTGATAAAACTACTATGAAAGAAGGATTCTATTCAATTTTTTCTACAGTGGACGATATAGATAAATTACTTGAAGAATTTTGGTCTACTCATAAAGATAAAATTAAAGAATTCTATTTAGAAAAAGATCATAGTAATGATATTATTATATCTGCTTCTCCTGAGTTCTTACTTAAGCCTATGACTGATGAGCTAAAAGTTAAAGATATGATGGCTTCTAAAGTTAATAAGAAAACAGGTAAATATGAAGGTATTAATTGTCATGATGTAGAAAAGGTTAGAAGACTTAATGAGAAGTATTCAAACTATAAAGTAATTGAATCATATTCAGACTCAATTAAAAGTGATAGACCTATTCTTGAACTTGCAGAAAATGCATATCAAGTAAAAGGTAAGAAGCTAGTTAAAGTAAAATTTTAATATTCGAATAGGTTAGTTAAAGATAGAAATGGTTTTTCTATCTTTTTTATTTGTTCATCTTTATAATAAAATCCCGAGAAAGAGTAGAAAGGATGATATGTTAGAATTAATTAACATAAAAAAGAAATATAATAACGAAACTGTACTTAATAATATTAGTTTAAAGTTTCCTGATCATGGATTAATTTCTATAGTTGGAGAATCCGGTTCAGGTAAGAGTACACTTCTTAATGTAATTGGATTATTAGAAATTAGTGATGAAGGAAGTATTTTAATAGGTAACAAAGATATAAAAGATTTAAAGAATAAAGATATCGATAATATACATAAGAATTATATTAGTTTTATATTTCAACAATATAATTTAATAGAAAATATGAGTGTAATAGATAATATTACTATTACTAATGATAATAAAGATATTTATAGCATAATTAATATGTTGAAAATAAGACACTTATTAACTAAAAAAGTAAGTAAGTTATCAGGAGGAGAAAAACAAAGAGTAGCTCTTGCTAGAGCACTTTCAACTAAACCCAGAGTACTTCTTGCTGATGAACCAACTGGTGCACTAGATTCTAAGAATAGAAATATAGTAATGGAGTTATTAAAAAGTATAAGCGAAGATATACTTGTAATAATGGTTACTCATAACTACCGAGACGCAATTAAATATTCAGATAGAATAATTGAAATAAAAGATGGAACTATTATTAAAGATAATAATATGAAAAAAATAAAAGGTGTTAATAAGTTTAATGTTATTAAAAAAAGAATTAGTATATTTAAACTATTAAAGGTATCTTTTAATAATATTAAAGCTAAGTTAAAAAGGAACATTATCACATCAATAGCATTTAGTATAGGATTAATTGCTTTATTATTAGTATTAACAATTAGTATAGGTTTTAAGAATAGTTTAGATGATTTTGAAAGAAATACTATGAGTGAATATCCTTTGATAATATCTAAAAGTTCTACTAATTTAGAAAGTGATTTGGAAAACTTACTGGAAGAAAGTGTAGATGATAAAAGAGTACATTCAAGAAAGTATTCAATAGTTAATAAAATAGATGATAATCTAATTAGTAATATTAATAGTTTAGACAGTTTCTTAAAATATAAGGTATATGATTTTGAAATAGACAATTTATATAAAAGTATAAGTGATAATTTATATAATGAATTTACTTTAATAGCTGGTAATAAAATTAAAACTAATAATGATGTACTTATAGTTATAGATGATAAGAATAGTATTGATTCATTTTATTTAGATAATATGGGTTTAACAAAAGAAATATATGATTATAAAGATTTAGTAGGATATAAATATAATGATAAAAAAATAGTAGGTATATTAAAAGCTAATAACAATAGTGTATTCACTGGAAGTAACTTCTTATTTAAAAAGTATAGTGGTGAAACACCTAGTACAATTTATTTATATCCTAAAGACTATAATAATAAGAATAAAATAATAGATTATTTAAATAAATCTAATATATCATTCACGGATTACTCAAGTTCAATAAAAGGTATAAGTGATGGTATTATTAAAGCAATTAGTATAGTATTAATATGTTTTAGTTCTATATCTTTAATAGTTTCTACTATTATGATAGGAATTATTACATATATAAATATAGTAGAAAAGACTAAAGAAATAGGAATACTTAGAAGTTTAGGTTTTAGTAAAAAGAATGTTAGTTTTATATTCTTATTTGAAAGTATATTTATAGGTTTAATTGGTTCAATAATAAGTATATTAATAGTTTTATTAGTTGGAATACCTATTAATAATTTACTATTTAGTATGACAGGAATTGAGAATATATTTGTTTTAAGATTTAGTTCTTTAATATTTATTTTGCTTTTAAGTGTATTTTTATGTACAATAGGGTCTCGAATTCCACTTCGTGGTATATCAAGAATGAATATTATTGATACAATTAAATATGAATAGGTGATTTATATGTGGAAAATTGGTAATGTTGAAATTAAAAATAGAGTAGTCTTAGCTCCTATGGCAGGTATTTCTAATACTTCTTATAGAAAGATTATTAAAGATATGGGTGCTGGACTTATATATGCTGAGATGGTTTCTGATAAAGCTATTATGTTTGGTAATGAAAAGACTTTAGATTTACTTAAGATGGACGAAAAAGAAAGACCAATTGCTCAACAAATATTTGGAAGCGACTTAGATTCATTTGTAGCAGCTGCTAAAAAGATAGAAGAAGTAATGCATCCTGATATTATAGATATTAATATGGGATGTCCTGTTCCTAAGGTTGCACTTCGTGCTCAAGCTGGTTCAGCATTACTAAAAGATCCAGATAAAATAGAAGAAATAATAAAAGCTGTAGTTGATGCAGTAAGTGTTCCTGTTACAGTTAAGATGAGACTTGGATGGGATAGTGAACATATTAATTGTGTGGAAATAGCTAAACGTGCAGAAAAGGCTGGTTCAAGTGCTATTGCTCTTCATGCAAGAACTCGTGCTCAAGGTTACTCTGGAGTAGCTGATTGGAGTTATATAAAGAAGGTAAAAGAAGCAGTTAATATTCCTGTTATTGGAAACGGGGACGTTACTAGTTGTTATAAAGCAAAAGAAATGCTTGATCAAACTGGTTGTGATGCTGTCATGATAGGAAGAGGAGTTCTTGGGAACCCTTGGTTAATTAAAGAATGTGTTGATTACTTAGAAAAAGGAACAGAACCTGATCCAAATTATCCAAGTGAAGATGAAAGAATTGAAATGCTTAAACATCATTTTGATTTACTTGCTCAAGATAAAGATGAAAAGACTGCTATACTTGAAATTAGAACTCATGCTTTATCTTATATAAAAGGTCTTCCAGGGAACGCAGCAGTTAAAAATGCAATATGTCAAACAAAAACGAAGAAAGAAATGTTTGATATATTAGAAAATTATATTAATGAACTTAAAAAGAACTCTAATTAAGAGTTCTTTTTCTTTGTATATATTTACAAGAATTGTTATTTAGAATAATATTTTTACTTTCTAAATATGCTAAGTAGTTTTCTTCATCATTTGCTTTTATTATAGTTTTTAAAAGATTAAGAGTTTTTTCTGGATCACTCTTATATTCTTCAAGTAATTCAATTGATGTAAGAAATGGAATTACATAATTAAATGTACGAAGAGCAGGACTATTTGGAATATCCTCAAGTTCTTCTTTTCCATATACTCTTAAAAGATAAGCATATTTAAGAGGATCATTTAATTTTTCTTGTTTAAATCCATCATATTCCGTCATAAGAGTATTTGATATATTAAATAGTCCTACTAGTCTTGATAGTTCTTCATCTTTTATATTTCTTTTTGCTTTATGGAGCTTTTCTTTTAAATAATCTCCTGCTAAAGACTCAAAGAATAGAGAGGGAAGTTCTATAAATGGATAATTACTTCCATAATCACTTGCTTTTTTTCTTATACCATAGTCGATTGCATGTCCATATTCATGAATAGATGAAATAACCTTTTTAGTGTTACTTGCATTTGCTGCAACATTTATATAAAAAGAATTTATATATGGTAATAATAAGGTATTTGTTTCGTCCCCCTTAATACGATAGTTTTCATTATTTTTAGAAAAAGCTTTATTAAATAAGTTTCTTATTTCTTTATCTGGTAGACTTTGATAAAAGTCATGAATTAATTCCATGATTTCTTTGTTTGTTAATTTTATATCTTTTGGAGTTTGAAAACTCATATATTGATCATAGAATGGGGTTTCTACAAAGTGAGTTATTCCATTTACTAAGAATTCTTTAATTGGATCAATATATTCTAAACGTTCATCTATTGTATCAAAGTCACTTACAAGAGAACTATAAATACCATCTTCTCTTGGTATAAATGTTTCATCTACTTGAGGAGCATCATCCAATAACTCTCGTAGATATTCAATATAATCATTTAATTCTTGAGCCTTACTTAAATCTTCAAATATGTCATTTGAATCATCTATATGATCACATATATGATTTCTTATGTTTTCTAAAGCTCGGATATCTTCTTTTATAGCTTTATTACTATAACTTTTATAATTTTTCATTTCTTTACACACCTTACACTTGATATAAATATAACATATTATAGTTAATAATTGTTAATTATTTAAATTTGATATATAATGTAAGGCGTATTTGAACCGATGGAGGTGAAATCTATGGATAAAATTATAGTAAAAGGTGCTAGAGAAAATAACTTAAAGAATGTTGATATAGAAATACCTAAGAATAAACTTGTAGTTATGACAGGTGTATCTGGATCAGGTAAATCAAGTCTTGCTTTTGATACTATATATGCTGAAGGTGAGAGAAGATATATTGAATCTTTAAGTGCTTATGCTAGACAATTCTTAGGTGGTAATGAAAAACCTATGGTTGATTCTATTGAAGGACTTTCTCCTAGTATATCTATTGATCAAAAGAGTACTAATAATAATCCTCGTTCAACAGTTGGTACAGTTACGGAAATATATGATTATTTAAGACTTTTATTTGCACGTATAGGTGTACCTTATTGTCCTAATCACCATAAACCAATTGTTAGTCAATCAGTTGAAGAAATGACTAATAAAGTCATGGAAAGAGAAGAAGGTACTAAATTAGAAGTTTTAAGTCCTGTTGTTCATGGTGAAAAAGGAACTCAAAAAGACCTTTTTGATAAATTAAGAAAAGATGGATATTCAAGAGTAAGAATTGAAGGAGACATTCATGATTTATCAGAAGATTTAAGTTTAGATAAGAATGTTAAACATAATATAGAAGTAGTTGTTGATAGAATAGTAATTAAAAGTGATGTTAGAAGTAGATTATTTGAAGCTATAGAAACAGCTACTAAATTATCTAATGGTAAAGTAGTTATTAATTTCATTGGAGATAAGGAACTTGTTATGAGTGAATCATATGCTTGTCCTGATTGTGATTTTAGTTTACCAGAGTTAGAACCAAGAATATTCTCATTTAATGCTCCATATGGTGCATGTCCTACTTGTAAGGGTCTTGGTACTACAAAGAGAATAGATATAGATGCTTTAATACCTGATTGGAATCTTTCTATTCCAGAAGGAGCAATATTAGCATTTAAATACGGAAAGAGTAAAACTTTCTTTGGTAAAGAAAATGATAATGAAAGAATAGATACTCAAAAATTAAATACAGTATGTGCATATAATAATATTGATATAAATAAGAAGATGAAAGATTTCACTAAAAAAGAACTTGATATTATTCTTTATGGATCAGATATTATATATGAATATAATTTAAATAATAGAATTTCTTATGATATCTGGGAAGGTATTATTACAAACTTAGAGAGAAGATATATGGAAACTCAATCTGGTTGGGTAAGAGATTGGATTGATGGTTTCATGGCTGAGGATATTTGTAATACTTGTCATGGTTCTAGATTAAAAAGTGATATTTTAAATATTTTAATAAATAAAAAGAATATATATGATCTATGTACAATGTCTATTAAAGAATTAAGAGTATTCTTTGAAAACCTAGAACTTAATAAGACTCAAAAAGAAATAAGTGAGTTAATTGTTAAAGAGATTAGTTCAAGACTAGAATTCTTAGATAATGTTGGACTTAATTATTTAACACTTGCAAGAGAAGCATCTACTTTATCAGGTGGAGAAGCTCAAAGAATTAGACTTGCTACTCAAATAGGTTCAAGATTAACTGGGGTATTATATGTTCTTGATGAACCTTCTATTGGATTACATCAAAAAGATAATGATAGATTAATAAACTCTCTTAAGAGTATGAGAGACCTTGGTAATACTCTTTTAGTAGTTGAACACGATGAAGATACTATGAGAGCAGCTGATTGGTTAATTGATATTGGCCCAGGTGCTGGTACTGAAGGTGGAAGAGTCATGGCTGAAGGTACTCCAGAAGAAGTAGAAAAGAATCCTAACTCTATAACTGGACAATATTTATCTGGTAAAAAGAAAATAGAAATACCTGCTACTCGTAGAAAAGGTAATGGTAAATTTATTAAGATTAAAGGTGCTGAAGAAAATAACCTTAAAAAACTTGATGTTGATTTTCCACTTGGAACATTTACTTGTGTAACTGGTGTATCAGGATCTGGTAAATCAACTTTAGTTAATAGAATACTTTGTAGTGCACTTCAACAAAGTGTATATGGTTCTAAAGTAAAAGTAGGTAAGAATAAATCTATAAAAGGTCTTGAGAATGTTGATAAAGTAATTGAAATAACTCAAGATCCAATTGGTAGAACTCCAAGAAGTAATCCTGCTACTTATACAGGTGTATTTGATGACATAAGAGATGTATTTGCTCAAACTAAAGAAGCAAAGATGAGAGGATATGACAAAGGTAGATTCTCATTTAATGTTAAAGGTGGTAGATGTGAAGCTTGTTGGGGAGATGGTGTTAAGAAAATAGAAATGCACTTTTTACCTGATGTATATGTTCCTTGTGATGTATGTCATGGAACTAGATATAACTCTGAAACTCTTGATATTAAATTTAAAGGTAAAAATATAAGTGAAGTATTAGATATGAGAGTAAGTGAAGCAATAGAATTCTTTGATGCTATACCTAAAGTTAAATCTAAACTTCAAGTTTTAATGGATGTAGGTCTTTCTTACATTAAATTAGGACAAAGTGCTCCAACATTATCTGGTGGGGAAGCATCACGTGTTAAACTTGCTAAAGAGTTACAAAAGAAAGCAACTGGTAAATCTGTATTTATACTTGATGAACCTACAACTGGTCTACATACTGATGATATTAAGAAATTACTCGTTATATTAGAAAGAATTGTTGATAATGGAGATACAGTTATTGTTATTGAACATAATTTAGATGTTATTAAAGTAGCTGATTATATTATTGACTTAGGACCTGATGGAGGAGATGGCGGTGGTACAATAGTTGCAACTGGTACTCCTGAAGAGGTAAGTAAAAATAAAGATAGTTATACTGGAATATATTTAAAACGTATACTTGATAAAGCTTAAACAACTGTTTAAGCTTTTTTATTGGTTAACACTTGAATAGACAAATGGAAGCCTCTTTTGTTGTAATAAAGCAATCAAAATAATATAATTATTATGGGTGATAAGTATGATAATGGAATATAGTCCTGTTATTTTTTCAATAGGTAGTATTGAAATAAGATGGTATTCTTTATTTATATTAATAGCATTTATAACTGCATATTGTTTAGTTATTAAAGAAACTAGTAGATTTAGAATTAATAGAGATTTTATATTCAATATAGCATTTTGGGTATTTATATTTGGAGTAATTGGAGCAAGAGCATGGTATGTGCTTTTTAATTTAAAAGATTATTTATCTAATCCAATTGATATTATTAAGATTTGGGAAGGCGGACTTGCTATTCATGGTGGAATAGTTGCTGGTTTTATAGTAGTATTCTACTTCTGTCGTAGATATAATTTTAGACTTATAAGATTAACAGATTTTATAGTACCAGCATTGCTAATTGCTCAAGCAATTGGTAGATGGGGGAACTTCTTTAATGCTGAAGCTTATGGTTTAAAGACTACTGCAGAAACTTTAAGCAAATACTTTATACCTGACTTTATTATCTCAGGTATGACTATTAATGGTGTTGTTTATACTCCAACTTTTCTTTTTGAATCAATAGCATGCTTAATTCTATTTATATTAATTATTTTAGTTAGAAGAAGTAAATATTTAAAAGTTGGTTCCCTAACTGCATTCTATTTAATGGGATATGGAATTATTAGATTCTTAATTGAATTTGAGCGTCTTGATGCTCTTAAAGTAGGTGGCATTAGAGTTGCTCAAGTAATATCTGCTTTATTCTTTACAATTGGCCTATCAATTTTAGTATCTAACTCTAAGAAAAGTAAGCTTGATGATTTATACAATGATACTCAAAATGTACCAGATTTAAAATTTTAGAATAGGTTAATTCCTATTCTTTTTGTTTAAATTGCTTATAAACATAAGTTGTGATATTATTTAAGGCGGTGAGAAAATGAACAATTTAGTGCTAGCATATTTAGGTGATGCTGTTTATGAATTATATATTAGAAATTATTTAATTAATGTTAAACAAATAAAAAAAGTTAAGGATTTACAAAACACAGCTGTTAAATATGTTTCAGCAGCATCTCAGGTTAAGTTTTTGGAATACATGATTAATCATGATGTATTAACTGAAGATGAAATAGAGATTGTTAAACAAGGTAGAAATGCAAGTAGTCATTCAAGCAAGTCAACAGATATTGTTACTTATAAAAAGAGTACTGGTTTTGAATGTTTAATTGGATATTTGTATCAAAATAATTTAGAAAGATGTAATTATTTATTAGATTACATAGTAGGTATTGAAGAATGTTAGTATGTGGAAAGAATGTATTTAATGAAACTGATCCTAAAAGTATTAGAAGAGTAAGACTTAGTTCTAATTTTAGAGATCAAGATATAATGAAAAAGATTAAAGATAATAGAATTAAATATATGGTATCTGATCAAAGAGAATTAGATAGATTAATGTTACATAATCAAGGAATTGTTATTGAAATAAATGATTATGAATATAAAGATTTATCTGTAATTGGAAAAGATGAGAATTTAGTTTTATTACTAGATCATTTAGAAGATCCTCATAACTTTGGTGCAATTATTAGAACATGTGAAGCAAGAGGAATAAAATCAGTTATTATTCCTAAAGATAGAAGTGTAGTTGTTAATGATACAGTTATGAAAACTTCTGCTGGTGCTTTAAATAGAGTAAATATAATAATGGTACCTAATTTAGTTAATGCAATGAATAAATTAAAAGATGATGGATTCTTTGTTTATGCATCTGCTATGGATGGAAGAGATTACAAAAAGATTACTTATGCTGATAGAGTAGTATTAGTAATTGGTAATGAAGGAAAAGGTATTTCTAAAATAGTTAGAGATAATTCTGATGAAATTATAAGTATTCCTATGATAGGTTCTATAAATAGTTTAAATGCTTCTGTAGCTGCTGGTATTTTAATGTATGGTATCGATATTGGATAAAAAATTAGCAGATAATGAATTACTTTATTTAATTCAAGAAAAGAATGAAGAAGCAGGAGATTTATTATTCGAAAGATATAAACATATTATAGATATAAGCGTTAATAAATATTTAAGAAGTGCTTATGCTTTAAATGTTGATATAGAAGAATTAAAACAAGAGGCTATGCTTGGTTATGTAGATGCAATTCATTCTTATAATGATAATATGAATATGAAGTTAAGTTCTTTTATAAGCTTATGTGTTGAAAGAAGACTTCAAAATATAATTAGAAAAAATAATACTGGTAAAATAAAAATGCTTAAAGAAGCTTATTCTTTAGATAATGAAATTGGAGAAGATTTAACGCTTGCTGATGTAGTAGGAGATAATAGAAATAATCCTGAAGTTATTAAAGAAGAGAAAGAATCTGTTAAAAAATTAAGAGAAAAAATTGATTCTGCTTTAAGTAATTCTGAAAAAGAAGTATTGGAACTTATGCTTAATGATTATTCGTCTGAAGAGATAGCTAGTATATTAGGTGTAGACATAAAAAGAGTCTATAATGCTACTGCTAGAATAAGAATGAAGCTAAAAGAGCTTATTTAGTTAAATTTATACTTGAAAGAAACGCTTTTCGATGCTATATTATGGGTGTAAGCACGAAAGTGTTTTTTTTATACAATAAAATATAAGAGGTGTTTTGATGGCAAAGAAAAAGGAAACAACTAAAAAAGCAACTAAAAAAGTTACTGAAAAAGAAGTAAAAGTAGAAAAAGTTGTTGAAGAAAAAGTTGAAGCTGTAAAGGAAACAGCAAAAAAGAAAAAATTAACTAAAGAAGAAAAGGCTGCTCTAAAATTAGAAAGAAAAGAACAAGCTAAGAAAAAGGCTGAAAAAGCTAAAGCAAGAAAAAAAGAAATCGCTCAAGAAAAGAAAAAACTTGAAGACGAAATTGATGATATTTATGAATCAATTAAAGAAACTAAGAAAAACATTAAAAACGAAAAGAAAAATTTAAAAATTGCTAAGAAAGATTTAAGAAAAGATAAGACAAATGCTGATAAAAAGGCAGTAGTTGGAACTTATAAGAATAGCATTAAATCTTTAAAGAAAGATATTAAAGATAGTAAAAAGAATATTTCTAAGAAAGAAACAGAAAGAAGTAATGTTGGAAAAAATCCTAAAGATACATTCTTTGGTGATGTAATGCAAGAAATGCATTTGGTAAGATGGCCTTCTAAATTAGAAATCGCTAAATATACTATTGCAACATTAGTATTCATTTTATTCTTCTCAGGTTTCTTCTTCTTAATTGATTTATTATTCTTACTTATTCAAAAATTATGTGGATAGAATAGAAAGAGGTTAGATTAGATGGAAAAATTATGGTATGTAGTTAATACATATAGTGGTCATGAGGATAAGGTTAAAGAAAAACTTGAAGCTAGAGCTGCTTCAATGGGATTCCAAGATAACATTTATAGAGTTATTATCCCAACTGAAACTTATTATGAAACACTAAAAGACGGTACTAAAAAAGAAAAACATAGAAAGATGTTCCCTGGATATGTTTTAGTTGAAATGGTTATGTCTGATGAAGCATGGTACATAGTTCGTAATACTCCTGGTGTTACTGGATTTATCGGATCATCTGGTAAAGGTGCTAAACCAACTGCACTTCCACCTCAAGAAATTGATAAGATTCTTATTAATATGGGATTATCAAGAATGGATGCAGATGCTGAATTACAAATTGGTACTAAAGTTGAAATCGTTGATGGACCATTCAAAGGTATGGAAGGTACTGTTAACGCAATTGATAAAGAAAACTCTAAGTTAACTGTTCTTATTGACTTATTTGGTCAAGAAACTCCAGTTGAAGTAGAATTATTCCAAGTTTCAATTATTTAATATGAATCCAAATGTAAATAGATTAGTTCTTCATGAAATGAGAAAGATATTCTATCCTAAAGGAAAACCTTATATTGATTGGATGGGATATCAGGTAACTGAGGATAATAAACCAAGTTATCATCATATAAATAAAGCAGAAGATTTAAAACATGATAATTTAGACTACAATGCTACTGTTGATAATGGTGCATATCTTGGAAAAAGAAGTCATGAAATACTACATGCTTTAGAAGAAAGTCATTATGACTTATATAATATGTGGAATGATTTATTTAAAATTATCAATAAATCAAGAGAGTATCCTAATGATGAATTGCTTGAAATGATTTATACATTAAAACAATTTACCGAAGATATTTTATATAAAAATACTAAAAAACATTAAAAGATGGCAAGTTTGCTGTCTTTTTTCGTAGGGTATGAAAAAAATACTTGTTTTTGACAAATGTGTGTGTTATTATCTTAAGTGCTAAATTGTTTATTTGGCAAGTGGGAGGGAATGCGGATTAGCCCTATACCACTAAGCGAAAATACGAAAGGAAGTGTTTTACGTGGCAAAAGAAATCGTAAAAAAGATTAAATTACAAATTCCTGCTGGAGCAGCAACTCCTGCACCACCTGTTGGTACTGTATTAGGACCTGCTGGTATTAATCTTGCTGAATTCTGTCAAAAGTACAACGCTGCTACTCAAGACAAAAAAGGCGACATTATTCCAGTAGAAATTTATGTATATGATGATAGATCATATTCATTTGACTTAAAGACTCCACCAGCTGCAGCATTAATTAAGAAATATGCTCATATAGCTAAGGGATCTAAGAAGGGTAGCCTTGAAACTGTTGGAACTTTAAGTGCTGCAGATTTAAGAACTATTGCTGAAATTAAGTTACCAGACTTAAACGCTTATGACATTGAAGGCGCAATGAAAATTGTTGCTGGAACTGCTAAAAATATGGGTGTTAAAGTTGAAGGTATGGAAGACTAATTAAATAAATAACAAAAACAAACAAATAATTTAAAATTTTTAATCCGCTAATAAAACCACGATTGGAGGAAAAATTGATGAGAAAATCAGGAAAGAAATATGTGGAAGCTTCTAAATTAGTAGACAAAAATACTAACTACTCATTAGATGAAGCAATTGAATTAGCTAAAAAGACTGCTATTACTAAATTTGATAGCTCAGTTGAAATAGCTGTTAAAATGAATCTTGATACTAAAAAAGCTGATCAACAATTAAGAGGATCTTTAGTATTACCTAACGGTAATGGTAAAACTAAAAAGATTTTAGTTTTAGCTAAAGGTGCTGCTGCAGAAGCTGCTAAAGCTGCTGGAGCTGACTATGTTGGAGAACAAGAAATGATCGATAAAATCGCTAATGAAAATTGGTTCGATTTTGATGTAATCATTGCTACTCCAGACATGATGCCTGCTTTAGGTAAAATTGGTAAAGTTTTAGGACCAAAAGGTTTAATGCCTAACCCTAAGACTGGTACTGTTACACCTGCACCAGACAAAGTTGTTGCTGATGTTAAAAAAGGTATGATTGAATACAGAACTGATAAATTTGGTAATGTTCAATGTTCAATTGGTAAAGTATCATTTGATGCAAAAGCATTAAAAGAAAATATTCAATATGTATATACTACATTAGTAAAAGCAAAACCTACTACTGTTAAAGGTAAATACATTCAAAATATTTCTATCTCAACTACTATGGGTCCTGGAATCCATGTAGATGAAAATTCTATTGACATGTAATTAATTACGTGTTAAATTATTAATCGAATAAAAAAACGAGTACCGAAGACAGCAAGGAACTTTATGTTTTAATAATCTTGCCGAGGGATAGTTTAACTTATTAAATAAGATAAACTTTCCTTTGCGGAAAGTTTTTTTATATAAAATTTAAGGAGGACATATATGGCAAGCGAAAAAATTCTTGAAGGTAAGAGCAATGTAGTTTCTGAAATATCTGAAAAAGCTAAAAATTCTGAAAGCATTATCTTATTCAGATACGCTCAAAGTACAGTTGCAGATTTACAAGGACTAAGATCAGAACTTAAAAAGGTCGATAGTGAAGTAAAAATTTATAAGAATACTTTAGTTAATAAAGCGTTTGAATCTATGGGTGTTGATATGTCTAGTTACCTTGAAGGACCTAATGCTATCGTATTTGGTAAAGAATTATTAGATCCAATTAAGGTTGTTGACAAATTTGCTAAAGATCATAAGAACATCGAAATCGTTGGTGGTATGATCAATGGTGAAGTTGTTGGCTTAGATACTATTAAAGAATACTCAGCAATTCCATCATACGAAGGATTACTTACTATGTTTGCTGGTGGCTTGATAGAGCACTTAAAAAATCTATCTATTGCGCTTAATTTATATGCCGACAAATTAGGTGAAAACAAATAATTAATTTAAGGAGGAATTAAAATGGCAAAATTATCTACAAAAGAAATTATTGATGCATTAAAAGAAATGACTATTCTTGAAGTTAAAGATTTAGTTGATGCAATGAAAGAAGAATTTGGTGTTGATCCAAGTGCTGTTGCTGTTGCTGCTGCTCCAGCTGCTGCTGCTGAAGATGAAGGATCTTCTACTAAGACTGTTGTATTAAAAGACTGTGGAGCTTCTAAGATCCAAGTTATCAAAGTTTTAAGAGAAATCACTGGATTAGGTTTAGTTGAAGCTAAAGGTTTAGCTGACAACGGTGGAAACGTTAAAGAAAACGTTCCAGCTGCTGAAGCTGAAGAAATTAAAGCTAAATTAGAAGAAGCTGGAGCTACTATCGAATTAGCATAATCAGCTTTTGATTAACAAAAAATTAGACTAGTTTTACTAGTCTTTTTTTTGTTATAATTATTTTGGTGATTATTATGGGTAAAAAAGTATATATTGCCTGGGCTTTTTTAGTTGTTTCTATTGTTGGTCTACTTGTTTTTATTGGCTTTGAAACAGATAAACAAATAAGTGACTATGTACACTTGGAAAGTGAACTTGAAGAAGCAGCTAGTATTTATATTATTAAGGAAAACGTAGATATACCTAGTGGTGGTGAAACTAAAATCAATATTAAGGATCTTAAAAAGAAAGGATATGTTGAATCAATAAGTGTTGGCGATGATACTTGTTCTGGTAGTGTAATTGTTACTAAAAAAACAACAAAAAATATATATAATGCTCAAATAAAATGCAAAAAATACAAATCACTTAAAAAATAGTAAAAAAATACGAAAATATAACGTTAATACGTAAAAAAATACTTGAAATAGGCTTGTCTATATGTTATATTAAGCGTGCATTTGAAATTATTAGTTCAACTTTTGTTGGACTTAATTTTAAAAGGTATTTGGCACACCTGGATGTGTGCTCATAGAAAGGAATATTTATGACTACAGTTAATCAATTAGTTAAAAAAGGTAGAAGTAAGAAAACTAGAAAGAGTAAATCTCCAGTGCTAACTTTTGGTTACAACTCAATGGAAAAGAAGACTACTAATACTAACCATCCACAAATGCGTGGTGTTTGTACTAAAGTAGGTACTAAAACTCCAAAGAAACCAAACTCAGCATTAAGAAAATTTGCTCGTGTTAAATTATCTAACGGACGTGAAGTTGATACTTACATCCCAGGAGAAGGACACAACTTACAAGAACATAGCGTTGTATTAATTAGAGGTGGACGTGTTAAAGACCTTATCGGTGTACGTTATCACATTGTCAGAGGATCTTTAGATACTCAAGGTGTTGCTGATAGAAAACAAGCAAGATCTAAATACGGTGCTAAAAAACCAAAATCTAAATAAAATTACTAAACATTAAAATACTAAGGAGGAAAAAATATGCGTAAAAGACGTGCTGTAAAACGTGACGTATTACCAGATCCTATATACAATTCAAAAGTTGTTACTAGACTTATCAACGGTTTAATGATCGGTGGTAAAAAAGGTACTGCTGAAAAGATTTTATATGGTGCATTTGATATTATAAAAGAAAAAACTGGTTCTGAACCAATCGAAGTTTACGAAAAAGCTTTAGAAAACATTAGACCAGTTATCGAAGTTAAGTCTAGACGTGTAGGTGGATCAAACTTACAAGTTCCAGTTGAAGTTAACGATGATAGAGCTCAAACTTTAGCTTTAAGATGGTTAATCAACTATTCAAGACTTAGAAATGGAAAAACTATGGCTGAGAAATTAGCTTACGAAATTATTGATGCTTCAAACGGTATCGGTGGAGCAGTTAAAAAACGTGAAGATACACATAAGATGGCAGAAGCTAATAAGGCATTTGCTCATTACAGATGGTAGGAGAATATTATGGCAAGAGATATAGGAATTGATCATTTAAGAAATATTGGTATCATGGCTCACATCGATGCTGGTAAAACAACTACTACTGAAAGAATTTTATTCCTAACAGGAATTACTCATAAGATTGGTGAAACTCATGATGGAGAATCACAAATGGACTGGATGGACCAAGAAAAAGAAAGAGGTATTACTATTACCTCAGCAGCAACTACTTGCTACTGGAAAGGTTATAGATATAATATCATCGATACTCCAGGACACGTAGACTTCACTATCGAAGTTGAAAGATCTTTAAGAGTATTAGATGGAGCTATTCTATTACTAGATGCTAACGCTGGTGTAGAACCTCAATCTGAAACTGTTTGGAGACAAGCAAACCAATTTGCTGTTCCAAGACTTATTTGTGCAAACAAAATGGGTAAAATTGGAGCAGATTTCTACATGTCAGTTCAATCTGTTAAAGATAGATTAGGTGCTAATGTTGCTCCTATTGAAATTCCTATCGGAGCAGAATCTGATTTCAAGGGTGTTATCAACTTAGTTGATATGAAAGCTTATATGTTTAATGGTGATGAACAAGAAACATTAACTGAAGCTGAAATCCCAGCTGATATGAAAGATAAAGCAGAAGAATACAGACAAAACTTAATTGATGCAGTTTCTGCATATGATGATGACCTAATGATGGCTTTCCTTGAAGGAGAAGAAATTGGTGTTGATCAATTAAAGGCTTCTATTAGAAAAGCTACATTATCTGCTTCATTCTTCCCAATGTTATGTTCTGATGCTTTAGCTAATAAAGGTATTAGACCTTTACTAGATGCAGTTATTGATTATTTACCAGCTCCAACTGATGTTGAAGCTATTAAATGTACTGATAAAGACGGTAATGAAGTATTAAGACGTCCAAGTGACTCTGAACCATTTACTGCTTTAGCATTCAAAATCATGACTGACCCATTTGTAGGTAGATTATCATTCTTCAGAGTTTACTCTGGATGTTTAAAATCTGGTTCTTATGTATTAAATTCTACTAAGAATGAAAAAGAAAGAATTGGACGTATTCTACAAATGCATGCAAACAACAGAAAAGAAATTACTGAAGTTTATGCAGGTGAAATTGCTGCAGCAGTAGGATTAAAGAATACTACTACAGGATATACTCTATGTGATGAAAAGAAACCAATTATTTTGGAAAGTTTAGTAGTTCCAGAACCAG
>JAEEGL012220748.1_pt1 | contig 80235 bp, 68 predicted proteins | sample 9134231 | NCBI WGS metagenome assembly JAEEGL01 (sample SAMN16246548, study PRJNA631951) | gut metagenome | biome: gut microbiome; feature: rumen; material: fiber-attached | host: Bos | place: Iran: Karaj | collected 2018-10 | reverse complement strand
TAAAAGACGATATGGAATTTGCCGCAGGCCACTCCATTCCCATCTGGATGTTCGGCTTTATCTATTGAGGTATTAGGCATTTAAAATACGCACAACCTTTCGCTCATTATGCGTAAAAGTTGTGCGTAAATTTGTAACTAAATGATTATCAGTGTAGTTGGTGGTGCTGGGAAGAATCGAACTGCCGACACATGGATTTTCAGTCCATTGCTCTACCATCTGAGCTACAGCACCATTTCCTTTTGGGATTGCAAAGATAGGCAAAAAACCTTTCGATACAAATTTTTTTTTGGTAAATTCGCCTTGATGTACGGAAATCGATACATACAGGTGCTACTCCCTCTTCGTTTGAAATGGGAGCCTTTTTATTCCTACGATGCTGAGTTGACGCCATCCCCGCTAGCCGTTGGCGACAGGGTCCGGGTCGAATTCTCCGGCAAGGAATACGTTGCCGTGGTCACGGTTGAAGAAGCCTCGCAAGAAGCCGCAAGAATCGGATTGGAGAAAATCAAGCCCATATTGGAGACACTCCCCTCACTCGCCAAAATCAGCAGGGAGGAGATGGCCTTATGGAGGCAAGTAGCTGAATATTACCTCTGTACCGCAGGAGAGGTCTACAAAGCCGCCTACCCTGCCGGCAAGATCGAGGAGGAGGAGGTCAAGGCGAGGGTGGCGAAGCGGATGGAAGCGAGACTGGCGAAATTGGAGGAAAAGATAGCGAGGGCACGGCGGGAGGACACGAGGGCGAGGTATGTTGCCCAGAGGGAGGAGATTCTTCGCTCCGCTCAGAATGACAAGGTCGGCGAGAGGGTGTACGAGAGAGAAATGCCGCACACGGACGTTGACCATGCCGCCATTGAGCTCTCCGACGCGCAGGATGAGGCATATTCAAAGATAAAAGAGGTTTTCAAGACCGGGAAACCAGCTTTGTTGCGCGGAGTCACCGGCTCCGGGAAGACCGAGATATACCTTAAACTGGCAGCCGAGACTCTCGCCAGGGGGAAAAATGTCCTGTACCTGGTCCCGGAGATCGCGCTCAGCAGGCAGCTCGAGGATCGGATCAAAGCGATATTCCCTGACGAGCTGAGGGTGGTTCATTCCGCCGAGACGCTGTCGAGCAGGACCGGGACCGCTGAATTCATGCGAGACGCTCCCTATCTAATCCTTGGCACGCGAAGCTCGGTATTCCTGCCCCACAGGAACCTTGGCCTCATCATTGTCGATGAAGAGAACGACCAGTCCTACAAGCAGGATAATCCAGCTCCGAGGTACAACGCCAGGGAGACTGCCATCATGCTCGCGGGAATATTCAAGGCTGGAATAGTTTTGGGATCCGCCACGCCATCGCTCGAGTCCCTTTACAACTGCCAGGCCGGCCGTTTCGGACTCATCGAGCTGAAAGAAAGATATTTCCAGGCGGCAGACTCGGATGTGGAGATCATCGACACCATCGCCGAACGGAAGAAAAACGGCATGGTCGGAGACTTCTCCAGGAAGCTGATCGACAGGATCAACAACTGTCTTGCCTCCGGCGGGCAGGTTGCCATCTTAAGGGAAAGGCGTTCCTACTCTCCTGCCCTCCAATGCGAGGAATGCGGCACAATTCCCAAATGTGACCGCTGTGACGCCGCCCTCAGCCTACACTTACGTGAGGATGGATCCTCAAAACTTGTGTGCCACTACTGCGGCAGGGTTCGGGAATACACCGGAAAGTGCCCAGCATGTGGAGGTTCCATGAAGCCCCTCGGTGCCGGGACCCAGAAAATAGAAGAAGAGGCCATGCGGCTGTTCCCTGGAGCCAGGATCGCCCGCCTGGACAGCGACAGCGCCAGAAGCCGGAAACTGGAGACCGAGACTATCAAGAAGTTCGCTGATGGGGAGATTGACATTCTCGTGGGCACAAGAATTGTCGCCAAGGGCTTCGATTTCAGCGGCTTGTCCCTTGTCGCCGTGCTCCAGTCCGACTCCCTTCTTGGCCAGCAGGACTACAGGGCGGACGAGCGGGCCCTGCATCTGCTTGAGCAATTCAGGGGACGCTGCGGCAGAAGATCGGAGAAAGGTCTCCTCGTGATCCAGACATCCCAGCCCGAGCATCCTGTCTACAAGACTTTGACTGGGGATTTTGACGTGAATATCTCAACCACCCGCTTTCTTTCCGAGAGGAAACTTTTCGGCTACCCTCCATATTCCAGGGTGATTAACGTGGTCTTCAGGGACAGGAACCAGCCGAGGGTAGAGCTCATGAGCCGGAAGTTGGCCGATGTCCTGAAAGCCTCCGACTCTGACGGTCTCAGGACCATAGGGCCGTATTCCCCCGCTGTCGACAAAGTTGGAGGAGAGAACCTGAGGATAATCAGGGTGCTTCTTTCGAAAGACTCCAGGCTTAAAGCCCGTAAAAACGGCTTGGCCGAGGCTGTGGAGGCCTTCGGCAAAGAGCGGGGATACACCTCCCACATATCCCTGGATGTCGATCCGGTTTGAGAAGCGATATATTTTTACTATTTTTGTAGTTTGAATAATAGTCCAGTCATGGGAAAAGTCATAGCAATAGCCAACCAGAAAGGAGGAGTCGGGAAAACCACGACCGCCATTAACCTGGCGGCCTCTCTAGCCGTCCTGGAGAAAAAAGTCCTGATCATCGACGCTGATCCCCAGGCGAACACGACGTCCGGGCTCAATTTCTCGCCGGACAATGACCAGAAGAGGACCATCTACGAGGTTTTGATCGGGGAGATTGACATACACGATGCGTTGGTACAGACGGAAATTCCTGATCTTCAGATGATTCCGTCCCACATCAATCTCGTCGGAGCGGAGATTGAGATGACAGACGAGGAGAACCGCGAGTCCTTCCTAAAGGAACGCCTCGCCCCAATCAAAGATGATTACGACTACATCATAATAGACTGTTCCCCTTCCCTGGGCCTTATCACGATCAACGCCTTGACCGCCGCGGATTCCGTGATGATCCCTGTGCAACCGGAGTTTTTCGCCCTTGAGGGACTTGGGAAGCTTCTCCAGACCATACGCCTTGTCCAGCACAAGATCAACCCTGGCCTCGACATAGAGGGTTTCGTGGTCACGATGTTCGATGGTAGGACAAAAGTCCACGCCCAGGTCGTGGGAGAACTGAGAGAGCATTTCAAGGATATGGTTTTCAAGACCATCATCCAGAGGAGCATACGCCTGAGCGAGGCCCCTTCCCATGGAAAGCCGATTATACTTTACGATGTGGTCAGCAACGGGACCTCCAACTACATGAATCTTGCGAAAGAGGTCCTGGACAAAAACGAAAAGATTTAGAGGAACATGAGCGAGAAACGGGAAAACCGGCTGGGCAAAGGGCTCGGCGCCATTCTTGGAGACTTCGACTTCAGCGCTCCGGAAAGGAAACCTGTCGGCTACATCAATAAAGAGATAGCCGGATCCAAGCCTGTGCAGGACTACGGGGACGTGCTCCGTATTCCCTCCGGTCTTATTGATCCCAACCCTTACCAGCCCAGAATGGCTTTCGACAACGATTCCCTCGAGGAGCTTGCCGAATCCATCAGGACATTCGGACTGATCCAGCCGATATCTGTGAGGAAGCGCCCTGACGGCCGCTACCAGATCATCAGCGGAGAACGGCGGTTCAGGGCTTGCAAGCTGGCCGGGATGGATGTCATTCCGGCATATATCCGGGCCACAGACGACCAGGGCATGCTTGAGATGGCGATCGTCGAGAATATCCAGCGCCAGGACCTGGATCCTATAGAGATAGCCATGAGCTACCAGAGGCTAATGGACGAGTGCGATCTCACCCAGGAGAAGATGGCCCAACGGGTCGGCAAGAAAAGGGCCTCCGTAGCGAACTACCTCAGACTCCTCAAGCTTCCCGCCAAGGTACAGCATGACCTTAAGGCCGGATTGCTCAGTACAGGCCATGCGAAAGTTCTCCTCGGGGTGGAAGATCCCCATATTCAAGAACTTCTTTGTGACCTGACCATCAAGGAAGGGCTTTCAGTCAGGCAGCTGGAGGAGAAAGTTCGCAAGCTTGGCAAGGAGGAAACCATCGCCCCAGCTCCAAGGACCCAGGATCTTCCCGACGATTATTACCGGATTCTCGAGCACATCGGCAAGTTTTTTGATAACAGCATAAGCCTGAAACGCTCCCCCTCCGGGAAGGGAACCATGACAATCAGGTTCAACTCGGACGAGGAAGTGAGGAAGTTCCTCAAGGTCCTTGAGGACTCGAACATTTAGGCTCGGCAATGAAGAATTTGAGACTCAGGATATTACTGGTATTAGTCTGTCTAACAGGCCTTTCCTTCGCCGCGAAGGCGCAGTTCAGGGAAGAGGCCTTCAGCCAGAATTACGCCAGCCCATCAGACACCCTGGCCTCAAAGGATTCGGTCGACCAGATGTGGTCTTTCAAGGAGTTCTTCCACGGGGTAGCGAAACATGACAGCACCCTTAAGATCGGGAGTTTGTTCGCGGGCTCGACGGTTTTCATCGGAGCCGAGCAGTTCTACAACAAGCAATATTGGAAAATACCTATCACTTACGCCGGCCTCGGTACCACCATCGGCCTTGGAATCAAGTACAACAAGCAGTACCGGGCCTCAAAATCCGCCTACGAGCTCGCCCTCGAGAGTGATCCGGAGACAACGCTCACTGTCGACGAAGACGCCAAGAAAATGGCCACCTACATGTTCGCGAGCGCCGGATTGATCTACTGGGGCACATTGATGGACGGTGTAGTGAATTACAAGAAGGACATCAAGGGACAGGCGGGTAAAGCCACTTTGTATTCTATTCTCGTGCCAGGCCTCGGACAGGCCTACAACGGGGAATATTGGAAAATCCCGATCTATTGGGGCGCCCTTGTGGGATCTTATCATTACTATGCCACTTACAGCAAGAACTACAAGAGATACAAGAGAATACACAATGAGGCCACCGCGGAGGGCAGCACATACGAGGGGTTGATCCCGGCGGAGAGGGCCTTATATTATCGAAATGTGTTCCGCCGGTTCAGGGATTACTCGGTCGTCGCGATAGTCGGCAGTTATCTCCTTCAGGTGATAGATGCCAATGTGTTTGCCTACATGCAGGATTTCGAGGTCAACGACGATCTAACGATGAAGGTCAGTCCTACCGTGATCCCGAGATACAATGAATATGCGTTCGCGCCAACTGGAGCCACTGGGGTAATCGGCAACAATGCGGTCGGAGTCAAGATTGGTTTGACCTTCTAACGGATCGAAGGATGAGAAAGAAAACGCTCATAACACTCTGCCTGGCAATGGTCATGACCTGTTTGTACCCTGCTGTCTCCATGGCCCAGATCAGGCTCGACAAGATATTCCGGAACAAGTACAGGACTGAGAATGCCCAGCTCCGCGTCCAGATAGATTCCATGAGGAAAGCCATCGATGAGCTGAAGAAGGATAACCTTCGCAAGGACAGCCTGGCCAAGGAGATGCTTGTGATCTACGAGGAAAACGAGGACAAGAGCGCGGCTGGCCTCAATCCCGAGGACTACAGCCCGGAGCTGACCGACAGCCTTCTCAGCATCTGGTATCTCCACCGGCAGGTCAGGGCTTCTGACGAGGAGCGGGAATATGACATGGACTCGGTGTATTTCACCTCAAACGTGTCCGATGAGGTCCTTAAGGAGCGTCTTGAGAACCTCAACTCTTTCATCACTCTCCCCTACAATGAGACGGTCAGGAATTACATGGTGCTGTACTCCGAGAAGATGCCCACAAAAATGAGCAACATCCTCGGGCTCTGCCAGTACTACATGCCGATCTTTGAGGAGACTTTCAGCAAACACAACCTGCCGGATGAACTCAAATACGTGGCCATAATAGAATCAGCCCTCAACCCGATAGCGGTCTCCAGGGCCGGCGCGAAAGGAATGTGGCAGTTCATGACCAAGACAGCCAAGAGCTATGGTCTTGAGATCAACTCCTACGTGGACGAGAGGTTGGATCCGTTCAAGTCCTCGGAAGCGGCGGCGAAGTATCTGGAGGATTCCTACAAGTTGTTCGGAGACTGGAATCTGGCGATTTCCTCCTACAACTGCGGCCCCGGTAACGTCAACAAGGCCATCCGCCGTGGTGGCGGCAGGGATTTCTGGTCCGTCTACGATTATCTTCCCAGAGAGACGAGAGGCTATGTCCCAGCCTTTGTCGGAGCGATGTACGCGATAAAGTACAGCAAGGAATATGGCCTGACTCCCAACAACATCCAGATGCCCGTCCAGGTGGACACGTTCGAAATCCACAAAAACCTTCATTTCCAGCAGATCAGCGACCTGGTAGGGATCTCCGTCGAGGAGCTTGAGAACCTCAATCCCCAGTACATCAAGGATGTGATACCGGGCAACAGCGGATCTTACATCCTGCGGCTGCCTTTCAACTACTCCAGCGCCTTCATAGCCAACGAGGACTCCCTCTACACCCACAGGGCGGAGGAACTTCTCAACCCGCAGACCCTTGTTAACAATAAGCCGATCGCCAGCCCCAGGGAGATCACGTCGGACAAGGTAACCTACAAAGTCAAAAACGGGGACAATCTCGGGAAGATAGCTGCCAGATACCACGTCACCGTAAGTCAGCTCAAGACGTGGAACAATCTGAAGAGCAGCAATATAAGAATAGGCCAGACGCTCTACATCTACAGAAGGGGCGGCTCCTCTTCCACCGCTTCGGCATCCTCCAAGACCACCACGAAGCCCAAGTCTTCCACAACTACCAAGACAACTACAACTACGGCTTCCGGTGAAAGAACCTACAAGGTTCAGAAAGGAGACTCTCTGTACAAAATAGCCAACAAGTACGGGACGACAGTGGACAAACTCATGAGATACAACGGGATAGGAAGCAAGCTGCAGATCGGGCAGACAATCAAGATCCCTCCCCGTTAGTCAAAGCGCCAGGACTGCCTGGATCTTGCCCTCCAATACAGAAGGCTTGGCCTCTTTCATAAAGTTGTAAGACACATCAGAGACCTTGAGGTACAGCCTCAAGGTTTTCGTTTTAATAGGGCGGAATTTGTATCCCCCAATGAAAGAGAGAGCCAGTCCCCTACCGTAATACGCAGGCACAGAAAAGTTTCCAGGAGCGTCTCTCTCATAGGAGTAGATCCTGTCATCCCAATTGTCAACGATGAACACTGTCGCCCTCAAGTATGAGCTGAAACGCGAAGTCTTCCTTCCGGCCTCGACGAACGTCAGGCCTGAAAGCGACTTGCATAGCAAACCCTCCAAGCGGAAGCGTCCCTTCCAGGCATCAGAGTCAGACTCCCCGTATCTCGCCGAGAGTCCCGCCGACGACCAGTCAACGTCCGCTCTCAAGCCGGTCCTGTAGACAAGATAATTCTCATAGGGGCGATAGCGCTCGGTAAATCTCAGAGACAGAACGGCTTCCGGACTTAGTTGGAGAGGCAGTTTCGCGAACAGTTTGACTTGCTTGCGGGTTTTATCGGACGCCTTTACCCCAAGATCCACCGTAAATTGGAACCCGTATCTCTCAATCCCTACGGCCACTCCCCTCTCGTCGGATGTCTTCGTCCAACTCCTGACTCCTCCTGAATATGCCCCTTCAAATGAGCGCGGATAGATCCTCCCGACTCCACTGACCCTCCATCCTTCACCCAACGACACGGATGATCCCAGAACTGCCGCCAAGCAGCCTGATGGCGATTCGAGCGCGGCTTCTCCAAATAAATCCACGCCATATATATTCCATCTGAAATCCCCTGACACAGTTCCCCTCTCGCCCGTTCCCCACGCTTGCAAACCGACCTGACCGTTTCTTCCACCCCACCCCAACGCTCCTCCAGGCATGATTCTCACAGATTTCTTTGAAGAGCCTTCCATCTTTTCCCTCAACCCGGGGAAGGAAATGAATGGCAGGATGAAGAAACGCCCGGTCCTGATATCAGCCGCGACGCCTCGATGGCCTCCGATACCGGACCAGGAGTAAGACGGGGACAGCCCGGTAGGTCTTCTTGAGAAGGATGAAGACGAAGAGAAACCTCCCAGGGACATTCCGCTCCAAAGCGAGAGTCCTTGGCCCAGACGCAGGTTGAAATCGCCCGCGACAGCTTTGGACAGAAGCTTTTTCCCATTTACAGTGATATTCCCGGACCAAGATGATGGAGGGAACCAGGCCGCGTCCCCATAGTGATCGCGAGCTGCCATTGAGACAGCGGCCTTTCCCGGCAGTGAGAGTTTGTACTTGAGACCATAACTCGTGGATTCACCTTTGAAAGATCCGCGCAGAATAAGGTCTTGCCGGGATCGTTCTTTTTGATTCAGTTGCCCCGGGGCCGAACGGCTCTCAAGCGAGATAAAAGGTCTCAAGGCGGCCACATACACCTCATCAAATCCCTCTACCATAGCAAGTTCCGAATATGATAGCACATCTCCGTGACGTGAGCGATAATCTTCCAGGCTGGCCGCCTGGTACTGACTGAAAAGGCCGCTCGAGACGAGTCTTGATCTACTCGAGAGATTGATCGGGAGTGGATGGCGGAGATAGCGCGTGAAGCCATCGACCTCCTGTTCATCAAGCTCTTCAGCGCATGAGGCGCCGGTGAGGACAAGTATGTTTCCGATGTGTTCCCCTGTCTGCGCCGGGACAAGGACCGGGACGCAGGCAAGCCGTAGTGTCAGCAATAAGGTGAGAGTGGTGAAGGAAGCGAAGTTTTTCATCAGACGAGGTTTTCCGCGAATATACCTTTACCCGGACATATTAGCCACAAAGGATAAAAAAGTGGGCGCGTTTATTTCTGTTTTTTATAAGGATTGGCTATTTTTGTATTTACCTAAAAAAATATTTATGAGCAACATCAGACTTCACGACAAATCTTTCCGTCCATTCATCGAATACGACCGGATCGAGGCAGCCATTGACAGCGTGGCTGGCAAAATAAACGCGGATTACAAAGACTGCGAGGACGTCCCTGTCCTGCTATGTGTCCTCAACGGATCCATACTGTTCACCGCGGAGCTTATGAAGCGACTGTCTTTCAAATGCGAGATAGTCTGCATCAAGCTCTCCTCTTATGTTGGAACCAAGTCTACGGGAGAAGTCAGGGACGTAATAGGAATGACCGGCAGCGTGAAAGGAAAGAGGGTGATCATAGTCGAGGACATCATCGATTCCGGAAGGACGATCGCCAACCTCGTGAGGATGATGGAAGCCAACGGGGCCACCGAGACCAAGATCTGCACCATGCTCTTCAAGCCAGGGTGCTACAAGCTAGACAAGAAGATCGATTATGTGGCGATGGACATCCCTGACGATTTCATCGTCGGATTCGGTCTCGATTATGACGGCCTTGGAAGGAACATCAAGGATATTTATGTTTTGGATGAGAATATGAAATACTACATTCTTTTCGGCCCTCCGGGTGCGGGCAAAGGCACCCAGGCCGCCTCGATGGCGGAAAGGTTCAACCTGTGCCACATCTCAACCGGAGACCTCCTCAGGGGCGAGATGGCCAGTGGCAGTGAGCTCGGGCTCAAGGCAAAGGCCTTGATCGAGGCCGGCTCCCTTGTCCCGGACGAGATCGTCGAGGGTATGATCGAGAAAAAGTTCGACACAGTCGAAGGATATTCCGGTTTCCTGCTTGACGGTTTTCCCCGCACAACGGCCCAGGCCGAGGCTCTCGACAAGATGCTCGCCAAGAGGGACACCAAAGTCACCGGCGTTATCTCGCTGATGATCCCCGACGAGATGATCAGGGAGAGGATCAAGCACAGGGCCGCGATAGAAGGCCGGGCCGATGACGCCTCCGACGAGACCATCTCCAACAGGATCAAGACCTACCATGAGAAGACCGAGCCTCTCGTGGAGTTCTACAAGGCATCCGGAGCTTACAACGAGATTGACGGTACCGGTACCATCGAGGAAGTCCGCAAGAGGATCAATTCCTTGATGGAGACTCTTTAGAAATAATTAAAAATTAAATAGTTATGACCAGACGCTTCCCTGCGGTCCTGCTGACTGTACTTCTAACCGTTTTGCCAGTGGCCGCTCAGGAGCCGCTACCCCAGATGATAGATCGCGGTCTTGAACGAGCCAAGACCCAATCTCTTGTGCTGGCCCGCAACCTGAGGGACCAGAAAGATGTCCTTCCCCGCACATGGGAGAATGGGGAACTCAAGACGGTTCCCTACACCGCCTGGATCTCCGGATTCTTCCCGGGCGTCCTCTGGATGATGTACGAGGAGACCGGGGACAATCTTTACCGGGAATATGCCGAGCTGTTTACCGCGAGGGTTGAACCGGCCAAGAAAATGACCAGCAACCACGACACGGGCTTCATGCTGATGTCCAGTTTCGGCCACGGATACAGGCTCACCGGCAATCCTCATTATCTTGAGGTTATCCATGAAGGGACCGACAGTCTTATCACAAGATACACCCCTTCGATAGGTGTCATGAAGTCCTGGAATGAGAATGAGGAATGGAAGTATCCGGTCATAATTGACAATATGATGAACCTCGAGATGCTCTGCTACGCGACAAAGATGTTCGGTGACAGACGCTACGAGGATATTGCCGTAACCCATTCAAAGACAACGATCAAGAACCATTTCAGGCCTGACGCTTCGACCTGGCATGTCGTGTCGTACGATCCCGCCACAGGGCAGCCCCATGCCAAGAACACAAGTCAGGGATATTCCGACGATAGCGCCTGGGCAAGAGGACAGTCCTGGGGACTCTACGGGTACACCATGATGTACCGCGAGACCCTCGATCCGACTTTCCTGGACCAAGCCAGAAAGATCGCCCGGTTCCTGAAGAACCATCCGAATCTTCCCGCCGACAAGGTCCCCTGCTGGGACTATAACGCTCCAGGGGCTCCTAACGCCCTGAGGGACGCCTCAGCCGGAGCCATAATGGCATCGGCGCTGATTGAGCTCAGCCAGCTTGATCCCGGCCCTGAGTCAAAAGAATGGCTTGACCTTGCCATACAGCAGCTAAGGACCCTCAGCGGCCCCGAATATCTCGCCAAGCCCGGTGAGCAAGGAGGATTTATCCTCAAACATGGCGTCGGCCACCTCCCCGGCAATTCGGAGATCGATGTTCCGCTGACTTACGCTGACTATTACTACATCGAGGCTCTCCAGAGATTGAAGAAGGTCCTGGAGCGTCCGGACGGAGCCTCCGACAGGAAAGTGTGGGTCGAGACGATGACAAAGATCGCCGAGCCGGTGCTCACTAATCTCGCGGCCGGAACCCTCCGGAAGAATATGCCCTACGAGACCAGGAACAAGTCCCTTCCCCACCAGGATGTCGCTTATCTCGAAGCTTTCGGCAGGGTTATCTGCGGCATCGCCCCCTGGCTCGAACTCGGGCCGGACGACACCGAGGAAGGACGCTTGAGAGAGAAGTTCATAGACCTGACAGTCAAAGGGTTGGCCAATGCCGTCGATCCCTCTTCCCCGGACTATTTGACATTCGGGGGCACTCCTGAAGGACAGCCTCTCGTGGACGCCGCCTTCCTTGCGGAAGGAGTGTTGAGAGCTCCTACCCAGATCTGGGGCAGGCTTGACAAGAAGACCCAGGAGCGTCTGTCCACCGAGTGGAAACGTTCCCGCCTGATAAAGCCGGGAGAGAACAACTGGCTTCTTTTCACCTCCACCGTCGAGGCCGCCCTTCTGGAATTCACAGGGGAATGTGACAAAAACAGGCTTCTCTACGGTGTCAAGAGATTCCGGGACAACTGGTACAAAGGCGACGCCTGGTACGGTGACGGTCAAGACTTCCACCTGGACTATTACAACAGCCTGGTTATCCACCCGATGCTGACGGATGTCCTTAGGATCATGAAAAAGCATGGGATCAAGGGTGCCGACTTCCTTCCCGAGCAGGAGAAGCGCCTCGGAAGGTTCGCCTCCGAGCTTGAGAGGATGATATCCCCTGAAGGGACATATCCTGTCATAGGCCGCTCCATCGCCTACCGTTTCGGTTCTTTCCACGCGCTTTCCCAAGCGTCTCTGCTTCACTTGCTTCCCTCCAACCTGAGTCCGGCCCAAGTCCGCTCAGCCTTGACCGCCGTTATCTCCAGACAGGCCTCCGCCCCTGGAACCTTTGACAAAGACGGTTGGCTCAGAATCGGTTACGCCGGCAGTCAGGTCCAGATGGGAGAGACTTATATCAACACCGGCAGCGTGTATCTCTGCTGCGCCGCGTTCCTGCCCCTCGGTCTTCCGGAAAGCGATCCCTTCTGGTCCGCGCCCGGACGGGACTGGACTTCCCGCAAAGCCTGGAACGGCATCGATGTCGGCCTTGACCACGCTTTGTAGACACCGTTAACGATTATGCCTGATTCGAATTTCATAGACTACGTCAAGATCTACTGCGCGTCCGGACACGGAGGCGCCGGATCGATGCACCTCCACCGGGCGAAGTATGTCCCGAAGGGCGGGCCTGACGGTGGGGACGGAGGCCGAGGTGGCCACATCATCCTGAAAGCCAATCCCCAGTTCTGGACCCTCATCCACCTGAAGTACCGCAAACACGTCAAGGCGGATAACGGAGGCAACGGAGAAGGAGGCCTCAGGACCGGGAAGAACGGCCAGGACATCATCCTGGAGGTTCCGGTGGGTACAGTAGCGAAAGACGCTGAGACAGAGGAAATACTGTTCGAATTGATGGAGCCCGGCGAGGAGAGGATCCTCTGCAAGGGAGGCCGTGGCGGACTCGGCAACAATAACTTCAAGACCGCCACCAACCAAACCCCAAGATACGCGCAGCCGGGAGAGGAAGGAGAAGAAGGATGGTTTATCCTGGAACTCAAGCTTCTCGCCGATGTCGGACTCGTTGGCTTCCCCAACGCCGGGAAATCCACCCTGCTGGCCGCCATCACCGCGGCCAAGCCCAAGATCGCGAACTATGCCTTCACGACCCTTGAGCCCAATCTTGGAATAGTCAAGTATTACGACGACCGATCATTTGTCATGGCGGACATTCCGGGGATCATCGAAGGCGCTCATGAGGGAAAGGGAATAGGGATCCGGTTCTTAAGGCATATTGAGAGGAACTCCGTGCTGCTGTTCATGGTCTCCGCGGAAGAGGACGACATTGCCGCGAGCTACAGAACCCTGCTCAAAGAGCTTGAGGAATATAACCCTGAATTACTTGACAAACAGAGAGTTCTCGCAATCACGAAATGCGACCTGATAGACGGGAAGATCGAGTCGGAGATCGAGCCATCCCTTCCTGAAGGAATCCCCCACGTGTTCATTTCCTCCGTCTCCGGAGAAGGACTAAAGGAATTAAAGGACATGCTATGGTCCTCGCTTCAATCATAGAGACCCTCCACCGGGCCGACCAGCAGGCAAGTCTTTGGCTCAACAGCCTCAGCGCGCCTTGGTCGGACAGCATGTGGATGATGTTCTCGGACAAGAGCTTCTGGATTCCGACCTACATCATCTGCGTGTATTTCCTGTTCAAGAGGCTCGGTTGGAAAAAGGCTCTGATTGTCCTGGCTTCTTGCGGTGCCGCCTTCGCCCTGTGTGACCAGTTATCCAATCTGGTCAAGCATGCCGCCAGCAGGCTGCGTCCAAGCTACTCATTCTGGATGCTGGACGGAGGGCTGAACGTTCTTGAGAAAAGAGGCGGGTTCTACGGTTTCTTCTCCGCCCACGCCGCCAACGCCTTCGCGATAGCGATGTGCCTTATCATCGGTTTCAGGAACGACAACAAGCACACCTACAACGCTTTCTGCCACTGGGCGCTGATATGGGCATCACTGGTCGCTGTCAGCAGGATTTTCGTCGGGAAACACTACCTCGGAGATGTCATCGTCGGAGCGGCCATCGGCACTGTCGTAGGTTATTTTATCGGGATGTTTACAAGATACCTTGTCCACCGATATGTGGACAAGGTACCCTTCACTGGTCTTACGACCATTATCACAAAGAAGATTTCCCCAACTACAATTCAGGAAGGACCTTCTCCATCCGGATCCCCCTCGAACCCTTGACAAGTATTGTCATCCCATTGACGGGATTCTCTTTAAGCCAAGCGGCCAGCTCGTCAGAGGTAGCGAACCAGAGCACTCCGTCTTTTTTCCTGCCGGCGAGAGCCTTTTCGAACTCCTCCCCCACCAGGCACACCAGATCCAATCCCATGGAAAAGACCTGTGCAAGCACTTTCTGATGCTCCGCCAACGACTCGTCACCGAGCTCACGCATATCCCCGAGAAAAGCCGCTTTGCTTTCGGCGACAACCTGAACCAGATTGTCAAGGGCGGCAGTCATGCTGCTGGGATTGGCGTTGTAGGCATCCTCAATCAGGATATTCCTGCCGGTGTTCTCCATCTGGGAGCGGTTGTTCTTGGGAATATACCCCTCGACAGCCTTGATTCCATCCTCCAGAGACACACCGAAATGCAGGCCGACTGACAAGGCGCAGGCCACATTGGTGGCGTTATAAGCTCCAGCCAGATTCGACTCCAGGACAAGACCGCCAGGAAATTTCATTCTCAAGAAAGGATGGTCGGCGCTTGAAGGGAGTATCTTGGCTTTAAGTAAGGACAGGCCGTAAGGTATGACATGCTGGTTGGTGAGCGGAGTCGAACCACGGTTGGTGAGCGGAGCCGAACCAATATGCCCTTCACCTCCGTCCATAGGCCAACGTTCAGCGGCCATGGCGGCAAGGTCAAGGTCATCGGTATTGACAAAAGCTGTTCCGTCATGGGCGGCGAGATAGTCATACAACTGTCCCTTCGCCTTCTTGACGCCCTCGAAACTCCCGAAACCTAGCAAGTGAGCCCGCCCGACATTGGTGATAAGGCCGTAATCGGGCTCGCTGACATTCACCAGCTTGGAAATGTCATCCGGATGGTTTGCCCCCATCTCAATGACCGCCAACTGGGTGTCGCCATCAATCTTGAGAAGGGATAACGGCACTCCGATGTCGTTGTTGAGATTGCCCTGGGTGGCTGTCACATTGTACTTTGTGGAAAGTACACGGGTGATGAGTTCCTTGGTGGTAGTCTTTCCATTCGTACCAGTCAAGCCTATGACTGTCAGACGCTTCCCTTCAACGAACGTATTCTCCCGATGATAACGGGCAAGCGCTTTGAGCGCCTCAAGGGTGTCGGGGACCGGGATAACCCTGTCATCGCCAGAGAGGGCAGCCTCGGAGCCTTCCGCCACCACAGCACAGCCCGCCCCGGCCTCAAGGGCCTTGAGGGCATATTCATTCCCATCAAAGTTCTCGCCTTTGAGAGCGAAAAAGAGCTCCCCTCCCTGGATCGCGCGACTATCAGTCGTGACGCCTGTACTCTCCTTGAATAAAGAATATAACTTCTGGATATCCATTATGTAACAATTACTTGCTGCCGGTGCTTCCCCAGCCTCCGGCTCCTCTTTGGGTCTCGGAAAGGACCTCAACATCCTCCCACTCGACTCTCTCATGACGCGCGACAACCATCTGCGCGATCCTTTCACCCGGAACAAGCTCAAAAGGCTCGTTGGAGAGGTTGACAAGGCTTGTCCTCAACTCCCCCCGGAAATCGGCGTCAACCGTTCCGGGAGAGTTGATGACAGTAATGCCTTTCTTTGTGGCCAGGCCGCTCCTTGGACGGATCTGGGCCTCATAACCGACCGGAAGCTCAATGAATATTCCAGTCGGGACCAGGACCCTGTCGAGAGGCTTGAGGATGATAGGCTCATCGATATTCGCCCTCAGGTCCATGCCAGCCGAAGCCTCCGTCGCATAGAAAGGATCGGGCCACTTGCTCTTGTTGACTATCTTGACTTTAAGCATATTATTCTTTTTCAGCGACTTCCTGAACCGCTTCCTTATCCTTGTCCGGGATCAGGAGATTGAGGACGACACCCACTATCGAGGCAAGACCGATCCCGGCGAGGGAGAACTTGCCGAAGCTGATGACAGCGCCGCCGATTCCGACAGTGAGAATGATCGAGGCGATGATGAGGTTGCGGGTCTTGTTCATGTCAATCTTGGCCTTGACCATGTTGTTGATACCAACCGCGGCGATGCTTCCGAAGAGGAGCAGCATGATGCCTCCCAGAACAGCCTGGGGAATGGTCTGTATGGCAGCTCCGACCTTACCGATAAGAGACACGATGATCGCTGAAAGGGCGGCGATCCTCATGCAGGCGGGATCTGTGGCCTTGGTGAGCGAGACGGCTCCCGTGACCTCTGAATATGTCGTGACAGGGGCTCCGCCCAGGAACGCGGCAAGCATGCAGGCGAGTCCGTCTCCCATCATGGTCCTGTGCAGACCGGGATCCTTGACATAGTCCTCTCCGGCGATCTCGCTGATGGCGTAGACATCACCGACATGCTCGATGATAGGTGCGATGGCTACGGGGGCCATGAACACAATGGCCTGCCATGAGAAGCTCATCTTTGTGAAATGCGGGAGAGCGAACCACTTGGCGTCGGCAAGGGCGGAAAAATCCATCCCACTGCGGAAGAATATCAGAGCGGCGATGTAACCGGCGATCGCTCCGAAGAAAACAGGGATAAGCTTGATTATGCCTTTACCCCAGATGGAGCAGGCGATGGCGACCAAAAGCGAGATAAGCGCGAGTGTCCAGTTCTGGCTTGCCATGTTGACACCAGTTCCGGCGAGCGAGAGACCGATAAGCATGATGACCGGTCCGATCACGATCGGAGGGAAAAGTTTCTTGATGAAGCTGATGCCGAAAAGCTTGACAAGCAGACTCATCAATAGGTACACCGCGCCAACCGCCACAAGACCACAGAACATACCAGGCATTCCGTAAAGCTCAGTAGCCTTCACGATAGGAGCGATGAAGGCGAAACTGCTACCGAGATAGATAGGGACTTTACCCTTGGTGACACCATGGAACAGCAAGGTTCCAAGACCCGCCGCCAACAGCGCTATAGCCGGGTCAAACCCTACGAGCAGAGGAACAAGCACCGTGGAACCGAAGGCCACGAACATGAACTGAACGCCTACTATCGTACGCTTCAGTGGAGTTAATGATTGGGTTGCCATATAATAAAAGATATTATTTGGATGCTCTATAGTATATGAAAGCGGTGATTATTCCGAATACCAAATTAGGGAGCCAGAGCGCCACGGCAGGGGTCATCGCCCCGGAATAGACGAACATCTGGCTGAACCTCAAAAATAAGATATACGTGAAACTCAAGGCTATCCCAATTCCGATATTAAGGCCGATTCCTCCCCTCCTCTTACGGGACGACAAGCTTACTCCCATGATTGTAAGGATAAAGGCCGAGAAAGGCAGAGCGTACCTGGTGTGCTTCTCTATCAGGGCATACATGACATTCGTGTCTCCACGGAGCTTCTGTTGTGAGATCAGATTGTCGAGCTGGGCTATCGGCAAGGTCTCCACAGTGTTCTTGTTGCGATAGAAATCCGTCACGGTAAGGTTAATGACCGTGTCTATCTGCTTGCCGGTGGTGACGGCATCCTCAAGGCCCTCCCTGTAGTCACGGATAAAATACTTGTTCAGTTTCCAGCTTCCGCTCGTGCTGTCCCAGACTGCTGTCTCGGCGGACAGTTTGCTGACCAGCTTGTTGTCTTTGATATCCTCCAGAGTGAAGCCATAGGCTGTGTTGTTCCAGGCCGCGAAGGACTCGACATAGACGAATTTACCAGTGTCGATCTGGTAGTGCACATTATTGGTGCTGAACGGGTTCCTGTGTTTCACATAGGTTGACTCGAACTTCAGCCTCGTGACATTGGACCGCGGGATTACCCACAGGCTCAAGGAGAGCGACAGCATGGCGATCAAAGCGGCGGAGATGATGTATGGCCTCATCATCCTCCGGTAACTCACGCCGCAGGACAGGATGGCGATAATCTCGCTGTCAGCCGCCATCCTCGACGTGAAGAATATGACCGTAATGAACACGAACAGAGGGCTGAACATGTTCATGAAATACGGGACCCAGTTTACATAGTAGTCAAGGACGATCGCTTTCAATGGAGCCTTGTTCTCGACAAAGTGACCGATCTTCTCACTGATGTCGAAGATGATGACGATGACGATAATGAGCAACAACGCGATGAAGAAGGTCATTATGAACTTCTTGATGATGTACTTGTCTATCTTCTTCAACAGCGGCTCCATATTCCTGAATTATAATCTTGCGCTGACTTTTTTGACGGCGACTTCCTTCCACGCGGTAAAATCCCCCGCCTCAATGTGCGAGCGGGCCTGCCGGACGAGATCAAGGTAAAACGCCAGGTTATGCTCGCTCGCCACCATGGCGGCGAATATCTCCTTCGCCACGAAAAGGTGGTGAAGGTAGGCTTTGGAATATACTTTGTCCACAAATGACGTACCATCGGGATCAAGCGGGGAGAAATCATCGGCCCACTTGGCGTTACGCATGTTGATGATACCGTTCCATGTGAAGAGCATCCCGTTTCGGCCGTTCCTGGTGGGCATCACGCAATCGAACATGTCCACTCCCCTGGCTATTCCCTCGAGAATATTGGCGGGAGTGCCCACCCCCATCAGATAGCGTGGCTTGTCCTGTGGAAGAAGCGGGCAGACGAGTTCCAGCATCTGGTACATCTTCTCTGTCGGTTCCCCGACCGCGAGGCCACCTATGGCGAATCCGCCGACCGAGGGGCTGTCCCCCACCAGGGTCAACGCATGGTCCACAGCTCTTTTCCTTAACTCCGGATAGACGCATCCCTGGATGATCGGGAACATCACCTGATCGTAACCGTACAAGGGTTCCGTCTCCTGGAAGCGCTTGAAATAGCGCTCCAGCCACCCCTGTGTCAACCTGAGGGACTTCTCGGCGTAGCGCTCGTCGGCGTCACCGGGGCAGCACTCGTCAAGGGCCATCATGATGTCGGAGCCGATGATCCGCTGGGTGTCCACATTGTTCTCTGGCGTGAAAGTGTGCCTCGAGCCGTCAATATGCGACTGGAACCGGCACCCTTCCTCGGTGATCTTACGGATCTGGGTAAGTGAAAAAACCTGGAATCCGCCGCTGTCCGTAAGGATAGGCTTGTCCCAGGACTCGAACTTATGGAGCCCGCCGGCGGCACGGAGGGTCTCCAGGCCCGGTCTCAAATAGAGATGATAAGTGTTGCCAAGGATAATCTCGGCGCCGATGTCCCCTATAAGGTCCCTGTGGTAAACACCCTTGACGGAGCCCACAGTGCCTACGGGCATGAAAATCGGGGTCCTGACCTCACCGTGTCCGGTGGTGAAAACCCCTGTACGTGCCCCGCTGGAGGGATCCGCGGCTATTCTGGTAAACCTCATTCTTTGCGATTTGACTTTCAAATATAGTGATTTTTATGCTAAAAACTCTTATTTTTGTTTGATTATAACTGCCAATACAATCATTAAAGCATAACGATAATGAAGAACAACTCCATTTCCATCAGGCTAATCCTGATGAACTTCCTGGAATTCGCCGCCTGGGGCGCCTACCTCACCTCCATGGGAAGTTTCCTCGGGAAGGCCGGCCTGGGACCGCAAATCTGGCTATTCTTCGCCTCACAGGGTTTCGTCTCCATCTTCATGCCAGCCCTCATGGGAATTGTCGCCGACAAATGGATCCCAGCCCAAAAGGTACTCTCACTCTGCCAGGGACTCGCGGGCGTTTTCATGCTCCTGACCGGATGGTACGCCATGGGGCATGTCACCCTCACCGACGGGTCCTACGTGATCTCCCAGAACTTCAACTTTACCGTATTCTACCTGTTCTACCTGATGAGCATCGCATTCTTCATGCCGACGATCGCGATCTCCAACTCAGTGGCGTACAACGCGCTGGAGAAGGAAGGAAAGGATCCGGTCAAGGATTTCCCTCCGATAAGGGTTTTCGGCACCGTAGGATTCATCCTGACCATGCTGTTCGTCAATTTCGTAAAGAACGGAGACGGCATCCAGTACCAGCACACCTACAACCAGTTCTTCGTCTCCGGCATAATCAGCCTCGCGCTTTGCGCCTACTCGCTGACTTTGCCGAACTGTCCTTGCAAGCCCAAGGCCGAAGGGACCCAGTCGTTCGCTGAGGCCACTGGCCTGAACGCGTTCCGCCTGTTCAAGGACCGCCAGTTCGCGGTGTTCTTCATATTCTCGATGCTTCTTGGAGCCTCCCTCCAGATCACGAACGGGTACGCCAACACGTTCATCACCTCTTTCAAGGACAACCCCGCTTTCGCCAACGCGTGGGGAGCGAACAACGCCAACGCCCTTATCTCCCTCAGCCAAGTCTCCGAGACCCTTTGCATACTCCTCATCCCGTTCTTCATGAAGAAGTTCGGCATAAAGAAAGTCATGCTCATCGCCATGTTCGCCTGGGTGTTCCGTTTCGGATTCTTCGGAGCCGGCAACCCCGGAGGCGGTGTCTGGATGTTCATCCTCAGCTGCATCGTCTACGGTGTCGCTTTCGACTTCTTCAACATATCCGGATCGCTCTTCGTCAACGAGAACACGGACAAGGGAATACGTTCCAGCGCCCAAGGCCTCTTCATGCTGATGACCAACGGACTGGGCGCCTCGATAGGCACATGGGCCGCTGGCCGGGTAGTGAACCATTATGTGTACAACGCAGCGGAGCCTTCCTGGAGCACAGCCTGGTACATCTTCGCCGCGTACGCCCTCGTGGTCGGCATACTCTTCATGATCCTTTTCAAGGATCCTGGCAAGGAGACTCCCACGGAAAGCGGCAGCGTCCAAGCCTGAAAACCTTGCTCCCAGACATACAGTACTTGATGTCGTAGCATCGGTACTCCTCACGATTCCTGACCTTGTGGCAGGAGGTTACACAATAAAAGTTGTAACCCAGCTGCGCAAGGTCAGGAACGTTTATTGACGTGATGCCGGACTGGATGAGAGACTCCAGTATCGCGTAATTATTGTCAAGAATCCTCATCGCCTTGTTCCTCATCTGGCGAGTCTTCCCTTTCACCAGATAGTGCCACTTGCTCTTGCATGAGACGGAGCAGAATCTCATGTCCCTCCGCCCGGCAGGAAGCTCTTCCCCGCAGACAAGGCATCTCCTCTGAATCATATTCCCCTCTTTGTTCATGAACCGCAATATGCGAAAAGGCTCTCTCATCCGCAAGAAGCGCTGGGGGTACAGGGCAAAAAAGCCCCAAACCCCCTCACGAATAATTCTCATACCACGATAAAAAGTTTCCCGCCGAGCCGTTATAATTATACTGAAGGAAAAAGAAAAAGGGGTAACACGGTCATTTCAGAAAAAAACGGAAACAAATCAAAGAAGATTCTTCCCGATCGTGCCGACGCCACGGAATCTTCAATAACTTCGCGGCATTAACCATTTAAACAAAAGGATTATGGAACAACTCAACAGAATCGAGATCCGCGGAAATGTCGGATTCGTGAGCATCTTCAATGTCGGAGACACAAGGGTGGCGCACTTCTCTGTAGCGACAAATTTCGCCTACAAAGGCAGGAATGGCGAACCCGTTATCGAGACCACTTGGCACAACGTGACAGCATGGGAAGGGAATAAAGGAATACAGTCCCTTGACATCATCCAGAAAGGCTTCCCGGTGTTTGTTTCCGGACGGTTACGTACCCAGAAATACATCGGCGAGGACGGGAATGAGAAAACAAGCTTCGAGATCATCGCGAACACAATGGAGGCAGTGGAATCAAACGTATCGCCCCAAATGTGATGATATTTTTCTTATTTGATCTATTACTTTAAATACTTAATTTTAAGCTTAATTGATTTATTATTAATTTATTAATATATGTTAAGTAAACAACAATCACAATAAATTGCAAAAAAAATATTTGGAGATAAAAAAAATATACTTATATTCGCGGTACAATAAGGCCAGCAGGCAAAGGCTGGTGGATGCCGAAGCGGAATTCCTTGTGTCGATCAAGGCCGCCAAGCAGCAGTAATGCCGGTGAGTCCGCTCCCCACCACCAGAAATCCTTACCGCAGACCGAAACGAATTCTTGCGAAAACCGCGGCCTTCTGGCCGCGGTCTTCCATTTTACTATGTCGCAGTAGCCTCGAAGCTACTTGCTGTACATTCTCTCGTAATACTTTAAGTAATCACCGCTAGTTACCTCATCCAGCCAGTCTTGGTTGTCGAGATACCAGCGGACGGTCTTCTCGATTCCCTCCTCAAATTGCAAAGAAGGCTCCCAGCCCAACTCGTCCTTCAGCTTGGTAGAATCGATCGCATACCGCATGTCATGGCCCTTCCGGTCAGTGACATAAGTGATGAGATCATCGTCGGCTCCCTCCGGTCTTCCGAGCAGACGATCCGTCACCTTGATCAGGACCTTGATCAGATCTATGTTCTTCCACTCGTTGAAACCTCCGATGTTGTAGGTCTCCCCTATAATGCCTTTATGGAATATGACGTCGATCGCCCTGGCGTGGTCCTCCACGTAGAGCCAATCCCGTACGTTCTCTCCCTTGCCATAGACAGGCAGCGGTTTACGATGGCGTATATTATTGATAAATAAAGGAATGAGCTTCTCGGGGAACTGGAAAGGACCGTAATTGTTAGAGCAGTTGGTCACGATGGTAGGCATCCCGTAAGTGTCATGGTAAGCCCTGACGAAGTGGTCGCTGGAAGCTTTGGCCGCCGAATACGGGCTGTGGGGATTATACCTGGTGTCTTCGGTGAAGAACTTATCGCCGAATGGGCCACCGCCGCACTCGCTTGCGGAGGGATCGCCTTCGGGACGATTCAACTCAAGGGCGCCGTAAACCTCATCGGTGCTGATGTGGTAAAAACGGCAATTGGCCGACCATCCGGTAGGCTCCCAGAAATCCCTCGCGGCCTGGAGCAAAGAAAGCGTCCCCATCACGTTAGTGCGGGCGAAAGTGAACGGATCCACGATCGACCTGTCCACGTGACTCTCTGCGGCAAGGTGGATTATTCCATTTACATTATTAGTTGAAATAATCTTCTTAATATTCTCATAATCACATATATCAGCCTTTATAAACTGATAATTGGGCATATTCTCCACTTCCTTCAGATTGGCCAAATTGCCGGCGTATGTGAGCTTATCGAGATTGATGATCTTGTAGCGAGGATACTTTTTCACGAAAAGCTTTACCACATGGCTCCCGATGAAACCCGCTCCTCCGGTGATGATTATTGTCTTCTCAAAATCCATATTCTTCTCAACGTGTTATTTTACTATCATGCATATTGTCGTACGCCTCGCGGTTGCGGAATATGTCTATAGCCGCATAGATCGAGGACATCATAGAGTGAGGATCAGCCTCGTCCCTTCCGGCCATCTCAAAAGCCGTTCCATGGTCCGGGGACGTTCTGACGATCGGGAGTCCGGCAGTGAAGTTAACACCGTCCTCGAAAGCCAGGGCCTTGAAAGGTGCCAGGCCTTGATCATGATACATCGCCAGGGTGGCGTCAAACTTGGCGTAGTGCCCCAGTCCGAAGTAGCCGTCGGGAGAATAGGGGCCGAAAGCGAGTATACCCTCGTCATTGGCGGCTTTCACGGCTGGAAGGATGATCTTTTCCTCCTCGTCGCCCAGAAGTCCGCCGTCTCCGCAATGCGGGTTGAGGCCAAGAACCGCGATCTTAGGCTCTACGACTCCGAAATCCCTCTTGAGGGAGGCGGCCATCAAACGAAGTTTTCCGACGATACGCTCGACAGAGATCGAGGACGGGACATCCTTAAGGGGAATATGGCCGGTCACGACACCAATTTTCAACTGGTCGGAGATCATGAACATAGCCACGTCGGAAACCCCGAATTCCTTCTCCAGATACTCCGTGTGGCCGGTGTTGCCGAAGCCCTCGTTGACCATCGCCCTCTTGTTGATCGGAGCCGTAACAAGAACGTCGATGTCTCCGTTCTTGATGTCCTTCACGGCCCATTCGAGAGATGTTATGGCCGCCTTGGCGGACTCGGGAGTGGATTGTCCAGGCTCCACGTAGGTGTTGTCCGGAAGACAGTTAACGATGTTTATCTTCCTCGGCTTGGCGTCCTTGGCGCTCTGGATGACATAAACATCCATCTGCTGGTCGAGGTTGTGGATTCTTTTGCGGTAGAATCCGAAAATCTTGGACGACCCGTAGATGACGGGAGTGAAAGACTCAAGGATTCTGGCGTCCGCGAGGGACTTTATTATCACCTCGTAGCCTATTCCGTTGCCGTCACCTTGGGTGATTCCGACAATCGGTTTCCTTTTGAAATTGTCCGACATTTATAGTAATATGTTATCTTGTTCATCAATAAGCTTCTCATACCCCTCATCCAACGGAAGTTCCACTCCGGCGGCCACCGCTCCGGCTCCCGCGGCGACCGCAAGCGCGTCACACCGCTCGTTCTCGGGATGCCCGGCATGTCCTTTCAGCCAGTGGAAACTCACCCTATGCTGTTTGTAGACCTTGATAAACCTTTGCCATAGGTCGGGGTTCTTGACTTTCTTCCACCCTTTCCTCTCCCAGTTGGAGAGCCAACCTTCATTGATGGCTTTCACGACATAGGATGAGTCGCTGTACACCTCGACAACGGCATTCTCCCACTTTATAGCCTCAAGCCCGACGATCACGGCCAGAAGCTCCATCCTGTTATTGGTCGTGCGGGAGAATCCTCCGCTCATCTCCTTCTCAAGAGTCCCGCAACGAAGAATCACGCCATACCCTCCCGGTCCCGGATTACCACTCGAGGCCCCATCGGTGTAAAGCATTATCGCAGGTCTGACATTATCCATGAGTACAAATATACGGTAAAATTTTTGCGCGACTTCAATTTTGTGACTATTTTTGGAAATATGAATGTACTTGTCACAGGAGCCAACGGGCAGCTCGGGAGCGAGCTTAGGGAAGCTTCGGCCAAAAGGGGCGGAAGATACGTCTTCACGGATGTCACATCTGTTCCTGGAAGGGAAACAGTGTATCTCGACATCACCAACATCGAAGCCGTCAGGATAATCTGCGAGTCGGAGAATATTGATGTCATCGTCAATTGCGCCGCCTACACCAATGTGGACAAGGCGGAGGATGATTCACAGACCGCCCTGCTTCTCAACAGCACGGCCGCGGGCATCCTGGCCTCGGTCGCGGCGGAGCGGAAAGCGACCCTGATCCACATCTCGACAGACTATGTCTTCCATGGCGACACGGCGAAACCTTGCCGGGAGGATTGGCCCACTCATCCCCTCGGGGTCTATGGCTCGACCAAACTGCTTGGAGAGAAGAAGATCGCCGACTCCGGATGCGACAGCATCATTTTCCGCACAGCCTGGCTCTACTCCCCTTTCGGGAATAATTTCGTCAAGACCATGCTGCGCCTGACACGGGAAAGGGACGCCCTTAAGGTCGTGTTCGACCAGATCGGAACCCCGACCTATGCCCGCGACCTTGCCGAGCTGATTGTCAAGGTCATAGAAGAGAATATGCTGGACAAGACCGGAATCTACCACTTCAGCGACGAGGGCGCTATCTCGTGGTACGACTTCGCCCAGGCGATCATGGAGCTCGGCGGCACCACTTGTGAGATAAGCCCATGCCACAGTGAGGACTACCCTTCAAAAGCCCAAAGGCCAAGCTTCTCGGTTCTGGACAAGACAAAGGTAAAGGAGACATTCGGCATCACGATTCCCTACTGGAGAGACTCGCTGGTGGATTGTATTAAAAGAATAAAGGATTCGGAATGAAAGGAATAGTTTTGGCTGGAGGAAGCGGGACCAGGCTGTATCCCATCACCAAGGGAGTCAGCAAGCAGATGCTTCCCATTTACGACAAACCGATGGTCTATTATCCGATCTCCGTGCTGATGAACGCGGGGATAAGGGACATCCTGATCATCTCAACCCCTACCGACCTCCCCGCTTTCAGGAGGCTGCTGGGAGACGGAAGCGACTTCGGAGTCAGGTTCGAATATGCCGAGCAGCCGTCTCCTGATGGGCTCGCCCAGGCTTTCATAATCGGTGAGAGTTTTATCGGCGACGATTGCGCCTGCCTCGTCCTCGGGGACAATATTTTCCATGGCGCCGGCTTCGAGGAGCAGCTTCGTCAAGCCGTGGACACAGCCGAGAAAGAAGGCAAGGCCACTGTCTTCGGCTACTGGGTCAGTGATCCCCAAAGGTATGGCGTGGCCGAGTTCGACGGTTCCGGCAACTGCCTCAGCATTGAGGAAAAGCCAGCCGAGCCAAAGAGCAACTACGCCGTGACTGGACTATATTTCTACCCTAATGAGGTTGTGGGCATAGCGAAGACCATCAAACCCTCCGCACGGGGGGAACTGGAGATCACCACGGTCAACCAGGTATTCCTCTCCAAAGGCCTGCTGAAGGTCCAGAGACTAGGCCAGGGGTTCGCTTGGCTGGACACCGGCACCCATGAATCTCTCACTGAGGCTTCCAACTACATCGAAGTGATCGAGAAGAGACAAGGATTGAAAGTGGCCTGCCTGGAGGAGATCGCCTTCAAGAACGGTTGGATCGACGCGACAACTTTGAGAAAGGTCGCCACCCCGATGGGCAAGAACCAGTATGGACAGTATCTTCTTAAACTCGCGGAAGGATGGAAGTGATAAAAACGGGGATTGAAGGTGTCTTGATCATCGAGCCCCGAATATTCCGGGACCAAAGGGGATATTTCTTCGAGGCTTACAACCGGAAAGAGTTCGAAGAGAAGGTCGGCGCCGTGGATTTCGTCCAGGATAACGAGAGTGAGTCGTCCTATGGTGTCGTCAGGGGCCTCCATTTCCAGAAAGGTCCCCATGCCCAGGCCAAGCTCGTAAGGGTCTTGAGCGGGACAGTACTGGATGTGGCCGTAGACATAAGGCCCGGATCCCCCACTTTCGGGAAGCATGTCGCCGTGGAGCTTTCCGGAGAGAACCACCGCCAGTTCTTCCTGCCTCGCGGGATGGCTCATGGTTTCAGCGTTCTGTCCGAGAAAGCCGTATTCCAATACAAGTGCGACAATTTCTACAGCAAGGAATCTGAAGGCGCGATCGCATGGGACGACCCGGCATTGGGAATAGACTGGAGGATCCCTAAAGAAGATGTGATCCTTTCAGAGAAAGACAGTCACCACCCAAGGCTCTCCGAGCTTGGTCAGGAAATCTTGCTGTAATCCTTAACGGAATATTTGTCTTTGCGCAGCTCCGCGACAAGCGGGGCGTTGACAGCGGATTCCAAGGCGGGATCCTGGGCCAGGATATGCTCGGCATACCCCCTGGCATCCGACAGGATCTGTCCGTCATGCGCGAGTGACGCTATATTCAAAGCTATTGGAAGTCCGCTCTGCTGGGTCCCTTCAAGATCACCGGGACCTCTCATCTTCATATCTTCCTCAGCGAGATCGAACCCGTTCTCAGTGGCGCACATGAGCTCAAGCCTCTTCCTGGACTCCTTGCTGACTTTATTGCCATGCATCAGGATGCAATAGGACTTCTCCGAGCCTCGGCCGACACGGCCCCGCAACTGATGGAGTTGGGCCAGGCCGAATCTCTCGGCGTTTTCGATGACCATGATCGAAGCGTTAGGCACATCCACGCCCACTTCAATAACAGTCGTTGACACCAAGATGTCAGCCCTGCCTGCCACGAAGGCGTCCATGTTGAACTTCTTCACCTCGCTGGTCTGCTGACCATGCACGATGGCGACTTTGTAATCCGGCATCGGGAACCGGCGGACAATTGCCTCATAGCCGGATTCAAGGTTCTGGTAATCCAGTTTCTCGCTCTCGAATATCAGGGGATAGACAATGAAGACCTGCCGGCCGGCCGATATTTCCTTCCGGATGAAATTATACATCTGCGGGCGTTTGCCCTCCCCTATCAGCATTGTCTGGATGGGTTTTCGTCCCGGGGGCATCTCATCTATCACGGACACGTCCAGGTCCCCGTAAAAGGTCATGGCAAGGGTTCTCGGGATCGGTGTGGCAGTCATCACCAGCACATGCGGCGGAGAAGATCCCGCGCCCTTTGACCAAAGTTTGGAACGTTGCTCGACTCCGAACCTGTGTTGCTCGTCGATAATCGCCAGGCCCAGGTTTTGAAAAACCACGTCGTCCTCGATCAAAGCGTGCGTGCCGATAATAATCCCGACAGAGCCGTCTTTAAGTCCCTGATGGATAGGACGCCGCTCCGCCTTGGTGGTCGAACCTATCAGCAGCTCGCAACGGACGCCTGTAGGTTCCAGATATTTTCGGATATTCGTAAAATGCTGCTGGGCAAGAACTTCCGTCGGAGCCATCAGGCAAGCCTGGTAACCGTTCCCCACGGCGATAAGCGCGGACAGGACAGCCACCATCGTCTTTCCGGAACCGACGTCGCCTTGAAGCAGGCGGTTCATCTGGTGCCCGCTCATCATGTCGGCCCTTATCTCCTTGATCACCCTCTTCTGGGCTCCGGTGAGCTCATACGGAAGAGCCTCGTAGCACGCGTTGAACGCGGCCCCGACCTTGGGCATCGGGATCCCGTTGTCCGCCCTTGAACGGATGTATTTCCGCTTCAGGAGTGACAACTGCAGAAGGAAAAGCTCCTCCCACTTCAAACGGTACTGGGCCTTGGAGAGAGCCCCTTGATCTGATGGGAAGTGAATATTCCTGATCGCGTATTTCAGAGGCACAAGCCCCTTTTCACGAAGGATATATTCCGGCAAAGTCTCCTGCACATCGCCTATAGCGAGATCGATAGCTTCCGCCATCAGTTTGTTCATAACCTTGCCGGTGACTCCACCGCCCCGAAGTTTGTCCGTCGAGTTGTAGACGCCTGTCAATACTCCCGAGAAATTCTGGGCGCCTTGAGTAGGAGGGTTGTCAATCTCCGGATGGACCATATTCATCCTGCCGTTGTAGACGGATGGCCTTCCGAAGAAAAGGAAGACGGATCCGGGCTTCAGACGGTCATAGGTGTACTTTATGCCCTTGAAGAAAACAAGTTCCATCTCTCCGCTGGAATCCCTCACCAGAACGCTCAGGCGCTGTTTGGCGCCTTTGCCGGCAAGTTCCGTGGACACCACCTGGGCCAGGATCTGGACATAGGCGCTACCGGAGCGGACATCGGAAATGAGCTGGACGGAACTCCGGTCGATGTAACGGAAAGGATAGGTGCGCAGGAGATCCCCGACAGTGGTGATTTCCAGCTCAGTCCGCAAAAGCGAGGCTCGTTTTGGCCCCACTCCCGGAAGGAACTGCACCTCCATATCCAATTTATTCCGCGTCATAACGCGAAAATACGGATTTTTATCCGTTTGATGACATCATTTTTTGGTATATTTGTAAGTTGTGAGAAAGGCTCTCAAAATACTACGTGGCATCATTGTGACGACTGCTGTCCTGCTGTTCGCCGCATGGGTGCTTATCCAGATGCCAGGGGTACAGACTTTTGTCGCCAAAAGAGTCACTGAAGCTCTCGAGGACAAATTCAACGGGAAGATAGAATTCTCCAAAATCCACCTTAAGCCATTCAATGCCATCGTGTTGAAAGACGTGAAGCTGCTGGATGCCGATCCTCCTGTCACCCCTTCCGGAGAAAGCCTTGATGTCTTGGCCGGAGCCAAGAGCATAACAGCGACCTTCTCTATCAAGGGCCTGTTCAGCAAAGAGGGACTTCACCTTGGGAGAGTGACTGTCAGCGAAGGATCCTTCACCCTTGCCATGGATGAGAGGGGAAGCAATATTGCCCGCATGTTCAATACCAGCCCCAAGGAGAAAGAAAAGAAGGAGATGGGAAGGGTATTTGACGCCGGGAAGGTGGAAATAGACGACTTCCGTTTCAGGCTCGTCAACCTCAAGCACCAGTTCTCTGACAAAGAAGGATCTATAGACTGGAGCGATCTTGACGTGCTGGTACATGAGCTCGAGGCCAGTGATCTGGATCTCTCCCGCGGCTTCATGAAAGGCAATTTGGAGAATCTCAGCGCGACCGAGAAGAGCGGTTATCACATCAATTCCCTTTCAGGTGAGACGACTGTGGGAGGAGGTTCAGCCGTCGTCGAGAATCTCAAGCTCAAAGACAGCTGGTCGGACATCCGGATGGATGAGTTCATTCTCGGATATGGCGACATTCAGGCTTTTAACGACTTCATGGATAAAGTCCGCTTGAGGGGTGACATAAGGAACAGCGTGGTCGATTTCAAGAGTCTGGGGTACTTCGCGAGCGCCCTGAAGCCTATGACCGCCAGGTTCAATATCAAGAAAGCCGACGTGGACGGGACCGTGAGCGACCTGGCGATCGACAGGATCGATTTCCTGGAGACCGGCAGCGGGGCGAGCGGAAGAGCGGAAGGACGCCTCACCGGACTCCCTGACATTGACGCGACGGTCTTCGATTTCCATGTCGAGGATATTCTTTTCACATCGGAGGGGCTGGGAAAATTCATCACTTGTTTCGCCCCAAAGACCAGGCTGGCTCTTGGCAAATTCGCCCCTGGTGAGCATGTCAGATTTGACGGGACTGTCCGGGGCACCCTGAACAATCTCGCTGTCAAAGGCGACGCCTCGACAAGGTCGTCCGGATCGCTCAGGGCTGACCTCAAGATGAAGGATCTGATCAAGATGTCAGGATCCAGGGACTTCTCCGGCCACTTCCAGGCCAACGCCTTGAACATCGGGAGAATCGCCGGAATAAACAAGGTCGGCGAAGTGACGATGAGAGGAGCCGCCGACGCCGTTATCGGAAAGGGCGGAGTCAACCTTAAGATCGACTCGCTTCTGATCGACAAGCTGCATGTCCTGGATTATGACTACACGAACATCAAGGCCGCCGGAACCTACTCTGACGAAGCCTTTGACGGACGACTGATTTGCAACGATCCCAATCTCAATCTGTTGTTCCAGGGAATATTCACCTTGTCAGACAAGACCAGCAACGGCCTTTACAAGTTCTACGCGGACCTTGGATATGCCGACCTTCAGGCTCTTGGGCTTGACAAGAGAGGGGTCTCAAAAGCATCCGGAAGAGTCAACGCCAACTACATGACAATCAGCGGCGGAGACATCATAGGTGACTTAGACATCCTGGACATCAATCTGGAGAATGCCCTTGGGAAATATGACATCGGGGACATAAGGATAGCCTCGCAATCAGGAGGTGGCATGCATAAGATCAACCTGAGCTCGAGCTTCGCGGATGCCTCATATTCGGGGACAAAACCCGTGAAAGGGATTGTCAAGGACCTGAGGGACCTTATGCTCGCCAGAGAGCTGCCCGCCATCTGCAAGGACACGACAAAGACGTGGCGTTCAGACCGTTACGATGTCAGGCTTGACGCCCATGACACGCGTGACATCCTGGCCTTCGCGATGCCCGGGTTATACATCGCGGACAGCACCCGTATAAGACTCGCCGTCAATGGAGACGGAGACGTGAAAGCGACCGTAAAGTCCTCAAGGATCGCGATGAGGAAGAATTATCTCAGGAACCTGGACCTGACTTTGGACAACCGCGGCGAGAGTGTGAACGGCCAGTTGCGCGGGTCGGAATTGATCGTGGGTGGACTGGTCTTCAAAAACAATCTCCTCACGTTATTGGCCAATGACAATAAGGTCGGATTAGGATATTCCTACGACAATCAGGAGGCCCTGGCCTACAAAGGTAACGTGTTCATGTCCGGAGTTCTTGACCGGGGAGATTCCGGAGAGCTTCTACTGGACGGAAAAACACTCCCTTCCAGCGTATGGTTCAATGCCCAGGAATGGAAGATATCCCCATCCGTTTTCAAACTGGCGGGTAAAGACATATCCCTGGACAACTTCATGGCCGCAAGCGGAGGACAATCCATCAAAGTCGATGGCGGATTCTCCTCTTCCCACCCTGACACCCTCACCGTGGACATGGTGAAATTCGACATCGGGCTCGCCAATAAACTCGCCGGGATGGACCTTGGCGTCTCAGGTCTCGCCACCGGACACGCGATGGTCACATCCCCATGGAAGGATAATGCCGGGCTGGCCCTGGCTCTTGTTTGTGATAGTGTCCAGATGGGAAGAAGACCGGTTGGAGACCTCGCGCTGAACTGCGGGATGACCGAGAACGGACTGTTCAAGATAAAGGCTGCCAACAATCTTGACGGCCAAAAGACCATGGACATTTCCGGAGGCTATGACACCAAGGGCAAGACGCTGGACATTCTGGCGGAACTGGAGGGGATGGACGCGGGCTACATCGCGCCCTTCCTCGAATCGGTATTCAGCGATGTCAGAGGGCAACTTGACGGCAAATTGCGTGTCAGCGGACCGACCGACAAGCTCTCGTTCTCTGGGGAAGGCACAAGGTTCAAAGATGTCATGATGAGAGTGGCATACACGAATGTGCCGTACTACGCCAACGGTCCTTTCACATTGGACGACAAGGGCCTTCACCTCGACGGAGTAGCCGTCAGCGACCGTTTCGACGGGACCGGCACGATGTCGGGTGGAATCCTCTTCGACCATCTCAAGAACATAAGGATGGACATGGGGATCAACATGACCCGAATGGAGGCCATGAACCTTGACAGCGGTTCCGGCCAGCCTGTCTATGGTAACCTCTTCGCGACGGGAAACATAGGGATAAGGGGGCCTTTCAACGCGGTCAGGCTCGACGTGGAGGCCAGGACGGACAAGAACGGCTCCATCCACATCCCGATCGACAACTCCTCCTCCGACGCCAACACCAACCTGCTCACTTTCAAGGAGCCTTACAAGGAAGTCTACATCGATCCCTATGAGGAGATGATGAACACTCTCGAGAAGGCCAAGAGGCAAGGCAGCGATTTCGGAATACGGCTCAAGGTGGAGGCGAATCAAAGGACAGAGGCTTTCGTGGAGATCGACAGAGTGTCCGGTAACGCCCTGAGCGGCAGGGGCCAGGGAAACCTTGACATCCAAGTGCATCCCGGCAACGGGCTGTTCACGATCAACGGCGACTACACCCTTGCATCGGGCAATTTCCACTTCAACGCGATGAACATAGCCAAGAAAGACTTCACCCTTTCCCAAGGCAGTTCCATCAGGTTCAATGGAGATGTCATGGAGAGTGATCTTAATATCAATGGAAAGTACACGACGAAGGCCTCCGTGGCGACCTTGATCTCCGACACGACCTCCGTCTCCACCAGAAAGACGGTCAACTGCGGGATCGGCATATCAGGCAAGATAATGGAGCCGCAATTGACTTTCTCCATCGATATTCCCGACATAGACCCTATGACCAAGTCGAGGGTAGAAAGCGCCCTCAACACTGAGGACAAAGTTCAAAGGCAGTTCATTTCGCTGCTCATCTCCGGAAGCTTCCTGCCCGAAGAGCAGTCAGGCATCGTCAACAACACCAACACCATTTACACGAACCTGGCCGAGATCATGGCGGGCCAGCTCAACAGCATCCTACAGAAACTGGACATTCCTTTGGACTTCGGCCTCAACTACCAGTCCAACTATGCCGGGAACAACATTTTCGACGTGGCTGTCAGTACGCAGCTGTTCAACAGCCGAGTGATAGTCAACGGCAACGTGGGGAACAGGGAATATGGGAACACGTCCTCCGGGGAGGTGGTCGGTGACCTGGACATCGAGGTCAAGCTTGACAAGCCCGGACAGGTCAGGCTCAAACTGTTCTCCCATTCTTCAGACGATTATAACTCGTTCATGTTCATGGACAATTCACAAAGGAACGGAGTCGGTGTTTCCTATCAGAAGGAGTTCAACAACATTCCGGAACTGTTAAGAAGCATATTCACAAGCAAGAAGCGGCGCCTGGAGAGAGCCAACGCTCCAGTCCTTCCTAAAGAATACAACCAGGTGCTAATCCTTGATGACATGGACGGGACCGAGAAGCCCAGAAGGAAGTAAGGGATCCTCCGCTTTGTAGAAGCGCCGTATCGCGGTGACTGGATGCTTCTCCCCCGGCTGGACATCACCTATCATGCGGTTACGCCACAGGTTCGTCACCTTTATCTCCAAAGTGTTCTTACCCATCTTAAGGAATGGCCGGATATCCTCAGTCCTGAAAGGAGATTTCCAGAGAACTCCAGCCGGCTTTCCATTGACAAAAACCTCAGCGATATTCTTCACGGACCCGAGATCCAGGAATATACGGGAGTCGCCAGAGAGGTCCTCAAGAGAGAATGTCATCCTGTAAACAGCTGTACCTGAATAGTATTTCGCGATCGGGTCGGCGCATTCAGTCCATGAGCGCAAAGACGTGAACACTTCTTCCGCCTTCCCGCCTCCCTTTTGGTTGAAGCTGACCGTCCATGGGCCGTTGATTTCAAAAGAGTCCGATCCTTCGCTTCGCCTAGATCCTTCGCTTCGTTCAGGATGACAGGAGAGAGGATTGCCTGAGAAGACAATGAAGAACGCGTCAGTTGAGAGCATCGGGATCTGGACAACTGTCATTCCGTCTTCCTCATGAGAGTCCAGGGAGAGGATTTTCCCATTCTCCGGATTGAACAAAAAAGCGTGAGGGCCGCCATTCCTGAAACGCATTTTGGCAAGAGCGTCTTTACCCGAGAAATTCCGGACCCAGTAAATCCGCGTCCCATCTTCCATCGAGCGATGGACATAGCGGAATTCTTCCGGAGAGGCAAGAGTCCCGTCAAACTCGGCAAGGCAGTCTGGCAAAATGCCTTCCAGGGCTTCATCAAGTGTGTCAAAGACATTCTTTCTCCCACTTCCCCAGATATTCCTCACAAGCTCCTTGAAAACCTTGTGGTCAGCCATCAGGCCTGAGGGACGCTCCGGCCTGGCCCCGCAAATCCGGATTCCGGCATCCGCGAATTCCTTGATCCTACGTAATGTCTCCAGCGACATCTCTTCGCTATTGCCATCTATCCACAACACCCGGTAACTCGTTCCTCCGGCGCTGTTCATCACCGGCTCATCGCTGGCCGGAGAAACATAAGAGCGAAGTACGGTGGGATTCGCGAAATCGTACTCGAAGCCCGCCGGGACCTTAGGCAGGTAGGCAAACGAGTCTCCGCCGTACAGAGAGGTCACATTGCTGTCCTCTCCATAATAAAGCAGGATGTCAGCGACCGGTTTCCCTTGCCTTAACATGGCGCTCGACCTCCCAAGGTAATCCATCAGCACCCAGGTATATTCCCCCCAAGTCTCATTTCTGTGCAGCCACTGTCCATAACGGAACAACTGCAGGCCAGGGAGATAGGCGTCATTAGGCTGAGAGGCGCTCTCATGGATGATGAAACGGTTGACTCCCGAGGCCATAGCGATGTCCGCCACATATTTCATGTTCTCGGGGCAATACGTGTACGCCCTTCCCTCGTCACCATTGACAGAGAAAGTCTCTGAGGCTACTACGCCGGCGCCCGTGACATGGGCAGCGGAAGCCGATTCCCTGATGTCCGCTATCGATGAGGGAATACTGGAGCCTGTCGGCGTGTTCTCCATCCATATCGCCGCCATAGGGAAAGTGGCGGATAATTTGGGATCCATCCCATCACCGGTGTAGGCGCGCCCTCCCTCGTGCGTCTCGCAGTAATACCCCGCCAAACCATATTCCTCAACGAAATCATTGATTCTGGCGTAGTTCTCCGTGAAAAGCTCCCCCAATGTCTTTCTCCAGTCCCATAAGAAACCCTCTGTCTGGGCTGAGCTTTGGATAACCTCACCGGTCAGGGCAGGAAGCCAGGGCAAAAGGTCGTATCCCCGTCGCCGGAGAAACTCCTCACGCAGAGAAGGTGTCCAAGTGAAAGATCCGGCCTCATAGCTGTCTGTCAACAGATAGCGTATCCCGCGGCCGCCGAGCAATCCTCCGGCAGCCTCTTTGTAAAGATCAAGATAATGGTGGAAATAGTCCATCCAGGCGTCCTTGTCGAGTTTGTCGACCTCGAGGCCGGTAGCCTCAGGCGAGGCGGGATGATTGACCTTGCCTGTGATCGACCAACCGAACCGGTAGATTCTCCAGCGCCCACCGGGAAGCGTACATGACAAATGTCCGTCGGAGGTCATCTTCCCTGTAAGGTCGATTATTCCGGAAGCTTTGACGACATCGCTCCCTGTCCGGAGCCCTTTCCTTGAAGGAATATGGAACCTGTTGAAATCAAACGTGTTGCTAAAACCTCCAACCTCCTCCGAATGATGTACCTTACGGGAAGTGTAAAGTTCCAGGGACTCGAGTCCCACTCCCCTGACACGGAAATATCTAGCCCTCACAGGCGTGATGTCCTCGGTCATGTAGGGAATCCTTGAAGGAAGGATCTTGTGGATTTCATTCCATGTTTTTCCGTCATCGCTGCACTCCAGGATACCCTTTGGAGCCACGGTCCCCTGCCTCGGCCGCCCGGCCATAGCGGTGGATTTGAGAGTGAACGCCCTGATGGTGAAGCGCCTGCGAAGCCCGACGGTGATGACGCTGTCTGTAGCCTCTACCCGGGCTCCCATCTCTTCCATCGAACGGTCCGAGCGCGGACGCTTCAAGGCTACCACGTAGAGATCCTCCCCATAAGGCTCGACCTCTATCCTGTCGTTCCCCTGAAAAAAATCCTGATATGGGCCCGTGACCTTATAAAGATCAGGCAACTTGATGTCGACTTGCCCGCCGCGGACATCTACCGACCTCCACTCGAGCTTTTTCACTGCATCCTTGGGCTCTACCCAGATGCCACCGGTAGAGCTCCACCCCGGAGCGCTAGCGATGGTGACATCCATTCCATAAGAGTCAGCAAGGGATATAGCGTACCTGAAAGCTTCCTTCCATTCCGGAGAGAGATAAGGCAGCTTGACCTTGGCCGCCCTTGGCATGTTTATCCCCCCGACATCAAACTGGTGGAAGCCGCCGATACCCGACCGCCTCATCCATCCCAAGTCTTTACTGATTCCTTCCTTCGAGATGTTGCCATCCATCCAATGCCACCAAACCTGTGGCTTGGCATAGTCCGGAACGGAAGAGAAAACGCTGGCAAGACTGTCCTGACCTTGGCTGGAGGCAGGAGCGACGGCCAGCATGGCAGCGACTATCGCCGGGAGGATACTCATCTAACGGCAAGCCTTGACAAACGCCTTGAAAAGGGCAAGCCAGTTGTCGTCCGCCCTGACGAGCTGTTCAGGATGGAACTGGACAGCGAGGATCCACTGGCCTTTGATGGCGCTCTGGTAAGCCTCCACAACCCCATCCGGGGAATACGCGATCACCTTGACCATGTCTGACGGGGTCTTCACGGCCTGATGGTGGGAAGTGTTGACCATAAGAGAGGTCTCCCCCATGATCTTATTCAGCAAGGACCCTTCCTCGACAGTGATGGAATGGGTCGGGAACCTTGAGTCGGTTTTCTGCCTGTGGGCGATCCCGCTTGGCTTCTGGGTGGGAAGGTCCTGATAAAGGGAACCGCCCAGCACGACATTCAGGATCTGCTCTCCACGGCATATCGCCAGGATCGGAACCCCTTTGCTCAAAGCCGCTTCCGCGTAGTAAATGTCCATGGTGTCCCTGTGGGCGTCAATCTCGACCGTGGCGTTAAGTATGGACTCGCCATAATGCGCGGGATCAAGGTCGGCGCCTCCGGTGAGCATCACCCCATCAAGCCTTCCGACGATTTCCTCGGCCTCGGCGGGATTGTTGACCTGCGGCAATATGAAAGGAATGCCGCCGGAGCGGATAATCGCATCCGTGTAGGCTCTTCCGATTGTCGACACCATACTGCCGTTATACCCGGGCGCTACACCGATAAGGGGTTTCTTCCTCGCTTCGGCAAAGACCGACGAGCTTATGGTCAAAATGACGAGAAAGACGAGTTTAAGGGTTCTCATATCTGACAGAATTTAATCTTCTTGTTGCTATTTGGACAATTATAGTGTCTTTTAGTCGAAAGATCACATTCGCCGTTTTGTATGGCAAAGAAAATGATATATATTCGCAGCGGATAGAAGATCTTACGTTTTATTCATAAATTAGGTTTGTATTAAGTGGGAAAGGCCATCGCCGTGAGGTGAAGGCCTTTTTTCCATATTTACTCAGCAAGGCATGAATCCATCAGCTCATCAATGAGGCGAGTGTCAAGATCCCGCCCGATGAAGACGATCTTCTCCATCCTGTCACCGTACTTCGGATCCCAGTCCCGGCGAAGGTTCTTGTCCCTGCGCATCATCTCCGCGAGCTGGTCATCAGGCATGGTCGCGAACCACAGACCGGCTTCCTTGATGGACTTCTGGGAACCTGACTGCTCAAAAAGGTAGCATTTGTCCGGCTCGTCGGCGAAATAACAAAGCCCCTTGGCCCTGATGATGTTGGAAGGCCATTTCTTGGAGACAATGTAGTCCAGCATGTTGATATCCATGGCTGGCCTCCGGTAATACACATAAGTGCTGATGTTATACTCAAGCGCCTCTCCGGACTCCTCATTATGAAGCTCCTCGTCCTCATCGCCCTCTATGGCGGCAATCCACGCCGCTGATGTGGCCACCTTGTCAAAGTCGAACAGGCCGGTATTCAGGATAAGGTCAAGATCAATCTCTCCGTAGTCGCACTCGTGAATGACAGCCTGCGGGTTAAGTGCCTTCACGATTCCCCTGAGTTCACCGAGCTCTTCCGGAGAGACCTCCGAGGCCTTGTTGAGAAGCACTATATTGCAAAACTCAATTTGCTGGATGACAAGTGATTCCAAATCATCTTCCTCAATGTCAGGTCTTTTCAGAGCCTTTCCGGACGCGAACTCGTCTTTCATCCTGAGGGCGTCGACCACCGTGACGATGGCGTCGAGCTTCGGGGTCGCGGCCCGATTGTATTCCGGAAGCAGCCGCGGGATCGAGCAGATAGTCTGGGCGATAGGCGCTGGCTCGCAGATGCCGCTGGCCTCGATAACGATGTAGTCGAATTTCCTCATGCGGCACAGTTCGTCGATCTGGTTCACGAGGTCCATCTTCAAGGTGCAGCAGATGCACCCGTTCTGCAAAGGCACGAGACTGTCGTCCGTCTGCCCCACGACACCACCCTTCTGGATGAGGTCGGCATCTATGTTGACCTCGCCTATGTCATTGACAATCACGGCGAACTTAATTCCTTTCTTATTGGCCAGAATCCTGTTGACCAGAGTAGTCTTGCCGCTCCCGAGGTATCCTGTCAGGAGGAGCACCGGTATTTCCCTGTTTTCTACTGTTATCGTCATTTTTTTTCGTTTACGCGAATTTAGCTATTTTGCGCGAATAAAGATTATTTGCTAAATTTGCATTCGGCGGGAAATGACCGGCCGGATGAGAAATGCTTGAAAATTTAAGAAAAGAAATAGAAAAGCTGATCTCCCTCTACGAGGCGGAGAAGGCGGAGCGTGTAAGGCTCCAGTCTCTTCTCGAAGAGTGCAAGGCCGAGAATGAATCCTGCCGGAAGCAGATCGGTGATCTGGAGCAACAGGTTAACAACTTGCAGCTTTCTGAAGCTTTTGGCGCCGCCGGCGACAGGGATGCGGCCAAGGAAAAGATCGAGAGGCTTATCAAGGAGATCGACAAATGCATCGCCTTGCTTGAGAATTGAGAATGGGACAGAGCATAAAGATAAAAATCGCGGGCAATGAATACCCTCTTGTAGCTTCCTCTCCCGAGATGGAGAGGCTGATGAGGCTTGCCGCGGAGGCGATCAACCAGAAGTTGAGCGCCTATGACGCCAAGTTCCCCAACAAATCCCTCTCTGACAAGCTTGCCTTCGTAGCCCTGAATGAGGCGGTCAGCCGTCTGACCTACCAGAAGAGACTCTCCGACGTGGGAGACGAGGCCGGAAAGCTTCAGGAAGATGTTGAGTCATACCTTAAGAATATTGAAAAAGACGGCCGTTAGTCCCACGTGCTTAAATCAACAAGTTCCACGGAACCGAGAACACTCAGGACGGCAAGGGCAGGCCAAGGTTACCATACGGGATTGTACGTCGATGGCGTACGACGGTGGATTTCCGAACCGGACCGGATCTCAAATCTTATTCATTAAGATTTTAGACAAGTGACTAACGGCTTTTTTTAATATCCGGACGACCGACTGGTTCTAAAGACCGGCGGTCGTCTTTTGCGTTCTCCGGGAAAGTTGGTTGAGTTTTTAATATATTAGTATAATACAATTACCAAGTCATGATCGCATACGTTATAGGGGCCCTGATCGGGGCCGCGATAGCCATCGGGGTATACATTCTGGTCCAGAAGATGGTTCTCGGCGGACGTCGGAACGAAATCATCGCCAAAGCCGAGATCGAGGCTGAGGGGATCAAGAATGAGAAGATTCACCAGGCCAAAGAGAAATTCCTGCAGCTCAAGAGCGAGCACGAGCAGTACATCAACGAGAAGAACAACCAGATCCGTGAGGCTGAGAACAGGATCAAGCAGAAAGAAAACACTTTGAACCAGCAAAACGGAGAGCTCCAGAAAAAGCTCCGCGACGCCGAGAACGCCAAGAACAGCCTCCAGGCCCAGCAGGAGAAACTCGCGAAAAAAGCTGAGGAATATGACAAGCTCAGCGCCCAGGCCAACAAACAGCTTGAGACAATCGCCGGGATGACCGCCCAAGAAGCGAAGGGCATCCTGATGGAGAACATGAAAGCCGAGGCCAGGACCGAGGCGCAGGCCTACATCAACGACACCATGGACGAGGCCAGGCTCAATGCCGCCAAGGAAGCCAAGAGAATCGTAATCAACACCATACAAAGGACCGCTACCGAGACCGCCATCGAGAACGCCGTCACCACCTTCCCCATTGAGAATGACGAGATCAAGGGACGTATAATCGGCCGCGAGGGAAGGAACATCAGGGCTCTCGAGGCCGCTACCGGTGTCGAGATCGTCGTTGACGACACTCCGGACGCCATCCTTCTTTCCGCCTTCGATCCTGTCCGCAGGGAAGTAGCCAGGCTCGCCCTGCACCAGCTGGTTGTCGATGGCCGTATCCATCCGGCCCGTATTGAAGAAGTTGTGGCCAAAGTCCAGAAGCAGCTTGAGGAAGAGATTCTCGAGACTGGAAAGAGGACCTGTATCGATCTGGGCATCCATGGGCTCAACATCGAGCTCGTCAGGATGATAGGCCGTATGAAATACCGTTCATCCTACGGGCAGAACCTTCTCCAGCACTCCCGTGAAGTCGCCAACATCTGCGCCATCATGGCCTCTGAGCTGGGTCTGAATCCCAAGATCGCCAAGAGGGCTGGTCTCCTCCATGACATCGGTAAAGTCTCCGAAGAGGAGCCCGAGCTTCCTCACGCCCTCCTGGGAATGAAGCTGGCCGAGCAATACAAAGAAAAGCCGGACGTCTGCAACGCCATCGGTGCCCACCATGAGGAAATCGAGATGACATCTATAATCTCTCCCATCGTCATGATCGGTGACGCCATCTCCGGTGCCCGTCCCGGAGCCCGCAGGGAGGTTATCGAGTCCTACATCAAGAGACTGAAAGGAATGGAAGATCTGGCAGCCTCATATCCGGGAGTCACCAAGAGCTATGCTATCCAGGCCGGACGTGAGCTCAGAGTCATCGTCGGCGCCGAGGAAGTCAGTGACGATCAGGCCGCGAGACTTTCCGCTGACATTGCCCAGAAGATCCAGGAAGAGATGACTTATCCTGGGCAGGTCAAGATCACCGTCATACGTGAGACCCGTTCAGTTTCCTATGCCAAATAACGCCATGAGGACATATTTGAAAACGATAATGACATCGATCGCGGCAGCGTTCCTTTGGAGCGCCGCCGCTTTCGCCCAGGCACCTGAGGCGACCGCCACTTGGAAAGTCACTCCAAAGGAAACAGGCGCCAATGAATATGAGCTCATATTCACAGCCACAATAGAATCCGGCTGGCACATCTACACCACCGACAATCCCTATAATCCGACCACCCTTGAGCTTGACTCCCCTACCGGGTACTCACCTGTCGGGGCTTTCACTCAAATCTCAAAGCCGGAAAAGTTCAAGGATGACCCGGTCTTCTTCGACAGCGCCGTCTTTTCACAGAAGGTCAAACTCGATGGGATGAGCGCTACTGTGAGTGGTGAGCTTACTTGGAGCGGCTGTAACGACCAATTCTGCGCCGCCCCCGAGCACTGGGAGTTCTCCGTCACCCTCGGTGGTTCGACTCCGCTCACCAACCAGTCACAGGACACACCCACCAACCAGTCACAGGACACACCCACCAACCAGTCACAGGACACACCCACCAACCAGTCACAGGACACACCCACCAACCAGTCACAGGACACACCCACCAACCAGTCCCAAGACGCACCCTCAAACCAGTCCCTGAGCACACCTTCAAATCGGTCCCTGAGCGGAGCCGAAGGGCCTGAATACAACGCCGCCTCCGCCAGTAATGGTTCCAACAGCCTGTGGGGACTGATCATCGAGGCGATTCTCTGGGGCCTGGCCATGTTGCTGACTCCCTGCGTGTTCCCGATGGTCCCCATGACCATCTCCTTCTTCATGAAGCAGTCCCAGACCCCCGCTGAAGGGCGGTTCAAAGCCTTCATGTACGGTCTTTTCATCGTCCTGCTCTACACCGTCCCGATCTCCATAATCATCGGCCTCACATGGCTCATTGGTGGCAACGCGGTCACAGCGGACATATTCAATTGGCTGGCAACTCACTGGCTGCCGAACATCATATTCTTCATAGTGTTCATGGTGTTCGCCGCCTCCTTCTTCGGAGCCTTTGAGATCGAGTTGCCCTCAAGTCTCGCCAACAAGAGCGACGCCAAGGCCGGTAAGGGTGGCCTCGGAGGAATATTCTTCATGGCCCTCACTCTTGTCCTGGTCTCCTTCTCCTGCACCGGTCCCATCGTCGGAACAGTGCTGATCAAATCCACTTCCGGCGAATTCTGGACCCCGATGGTCACCATGCTGGCATTCAGCATTGCTTTCGCCCTGCCTTTCACCATCCTGGCGATGTTCCCTTCCCTCCTGAAGAAGATGAAGAGCGGATCGTGGCTGAACAGCGTGAAGGTAGTCCTGGGATTCATCGAGGTAGCGCTCGGTTTCAAATTCCTGAGCGTGGCTGACCAGACGTATCATTGGGGGCTTCTGGATAGGGAAATCTACCTGGCGATCTGGATCGTGGTGTTTACCCTGCTGGGCCTCTACCTTCTGGGCAAGCTCCAATTCAAGAATGACTCGCCGGTGCCTTTCATCTCTGTGACAAGGCTGGCATTGGCTATAGCGGTGTTCTCTTTTGTCGTCTACATGATTCCCGGGATGTGGGGAGCCCCTCTCAAAGCTCTCTCCGGCTATCTGCCGCCAATTGAGACTCAAGACTTTATCGTCTGGAACTATGCTGATTCCCCTGACTCCCCGGGTGGCGAATCGCTTCGGCGACCATTTACCCGGATAGGGCGCGAAGCGCAGGGAGACGAAGCGATTGGCGCCACACGGGAGATGCCTGTCGGCAATAGTTTTGCGGAGAAATACAATCTGCGCCTGCCGATGGGATACAATGGTTATTTCACCATCGAGGATGGCCTGGCAGCGTCCAAAGCCACGGGGAAACCCGTCTTCGTCGACATCACCGGCCACGGCTGCGTCAATTGCCGCGAGATGGAGCAGAGGGTATGGTCTGACCCCAAAGTGCAGGACATCATGAAGAACAAATATATCATGGTGTTCCTTTACAATGACGACAAGACCAAGCTCGAACAAGAGGATTGGGTCACGACTCCGGAAGGCAAAACCCTGAAGGACATCGGCAGGGTAAATTCCTACATCGTGCGGGAGAGATTCAATGTCAATGCCCAGCCGAATTACGCCTTGCTTGATTCCGACGGCGAGTTGCTGGTCCCGGTCAGGGGATACAATCTCAGCGTGGACGGGTTCGTCGACTTCCTGGAATCAGGTCTGGCGAAATTCAACGCCAAATGATCTAGAACGAGACTGGACCTAGCATTCCAGTAGGCTGGAGCTCCTGGTGGGAAGTCCACCGCTGAGCCACCGGATTGTCTTTCAACGATTTCATGTAATTGCCCATCGTCGTGGTCACTTTGACTGTGACTTGGGCTTTTCCGTTCTCGATCAAACGAGCGGGGATGCCGTTGATACGACCTCCGTACCAGTCAACGCCGACCTTGACCCCATTTACGTAGACCTCGGACACCCCATACACATCACCGAGATTGATGAATCGGTCTTTCCCGGGAGCGACCGTCACTTCCGCCGAATAAGTCACAACACCGGCAAAATCAACGGTCCTCGGATCTTTTGAGAGATCGAAAAGAGGCGAATCTTTTAGAGTGAAGGATGTGCCGTCCACCTTGTCGAAAAGGATGTCCCACCGTTTGATGAAGACAGGATCCGATTGATATTCAGGACATACGGCAGTGTATCCTGGATCCTTGGGAGGAGCGGCGAGAAGATTCGCTTCCGACTCTTTCGGCTTTTCAGAAAGAGACTCGAACACAATCAGCCTGGATCCCGCTTTCTCTATCGGGAGCCTCATGACTCCATCCTCCCCTACTTCCATCCGCATCCTGTTTCCGTTCTCCGGATCCCAAAGCATAGGAGTGCCAGTCGAATGGAAACGGACGTTTAGCATGTGACCTTGCACAGGGTCGCTGTTTACGAAGAAATAAATGTCAGTCTCACCGGCGACATGCTTTATCTGGGAGACATAGACAGAAGGATCGGCGATCTCGACATAAGGTGTGATCCCGCATTGTTTCTGGACACCGGAGAACCATGAGGTGATCTCACCGTCCGGCGCGCCGACATTGAACACCTGGTCCGGATAAGAGCTCTTGAGAGCGGTGAAAATCTTTTTCACTTCACCGTCGTGTCTTTCATGGTCGAGGAGCCCTACGGATTTGAACGGTGTCTTGCCGACCAGAAGGAGTTTTCCTCCCGAAGAGACGAAACCACGAATCGCCTCAGCGGTCTCAGGCATCATCGATTCCACTTCCAGAAGCATCAGGACCGGATATTCACGTCCTCCGATCTTAAGTTTCCCGCCGGTTGATGAACTTCCCTGAAGGATAGACTCGCTGACATAATCGCACGCGTTGCCGTTGCGGTGGATGGCAGCCCAGACCTCATCCGCATAAGACGGGTAATGGAGCGCCGGGAAGGGGTCGCGTTGGGGACCGATCTTGGTCCAGAGGTCGCCCCAAGGCATCATCAAGGCAATGTCGGCATAGAAATCAGACCGGGACAGGACCGCCGAGATCCTGGCCTTGTAGTCCGTCCAAAGACGGAAATATGGCCAGATAGGATTATTCTCATTCAGATATGTGCCATACTGGACCCAACCTGGGAAGGGAGCGTCGGCCGGGGAATAGTTGAAACCGTGCAGGATGGAACGCGTCACTCCGGAGAGATTACTCTGGTCCCCTGTCATCTTGATTCTCTCAAGTGAGGCGTTGAACACGCGGTTCGTGTTGGTTATCTCCTCGCAACTCACCAGGCGTCCCCCCTTGAAATGGACAGCGGAAGCCACTGACTTGTTGACATTTGTGTACGTGGGATTCTTGATGAAAGCATCCCGTTCGCAACCATCGGCATGCCAAAACCAAGTCTCGCACTCAGGAATATCCACGGCCATTGACGCGTCGACAGGATGAAACTCCCTACCATAGGCCTGGACTCTGGATTTGAAGCCATTGGAGTTGCACCATTCGGTAAAAGTCTTGAGGAAACGCTCCTGCATCACATCCATGCAGCAGGTGAAAAAGTCGTAACGTGCCCTTGAGACAACATCAGCGGCCTCTCCGGACAATGATGTCTCCACAGCCCCCTCGATAGCATGGCCCATATGCCCTACCTTATAGAGAATAAAAGGCAAATATGGCGTTATGTCATATCCTTTCCTGCGGCGGAATTCTTCAGCGAAATCGTCGCACCAATTCGCTCCTTCAAGCTCCATGCTGTCACAGAAAAGAGCGCGGAAGCCATCAGTGCCCTTCAAGGCCGGAAAGAGGTTGTCCGACATTTTATGGAGGAAATGAAGAGTGGCGTTCTTGTCGTAATGGTTAAGGACAGGGCCAGAAGCTCCGGGACCGCCATTGATAACCGACTGGAATCCTGTGACTTTCACAATGGCGTACAAAACATGGTCACCCTCGGGAACATTGACGGTAACTTCACCGGCTCCCTTGTCGAAGGGGACCTCAACCCCAGAGGCGAACTTATCCATGGACAACGGAGCGAGGACAAGAGATTGAAGGCTCATTGTCTGTCCGGAATATTTGAAACCGACCTTGGGATCAGCTTCGGAAAGCAGATCCGCGACGGGGATAGTCACCTCTCCAGGGCCTGAAACGAGTCTGGAAGTCTTGGTCAACAGTTGCGTGCGCTCATTCTCCTCAAGGAATTCCGCTCCGAAAGGCCATCCTGAACCGACGATGATGTCGCAGGTCATTCCGCGCTTGGAAGCTGACTCGACGGCGGACTTAACCATGGCTATCCACTCCGGGCTCATATAATCCAGAGAAGGAATTCCAAGATCATCACCCCCGGGGAAGCGGATCGTGTTGATCTCGACTCCTCCGATGCCGGCATCTTGCATGATGGCCAACTGACGGTCGATCTCCTCGGCGGAGAGTTTCGCGCCGTTCCACCACCAACGGACAAAAGGTCGGTCAGTGGAAGCCGGATTGGAAAAAGCGGCGTACAACTCCTCGATCTCCGAGCCACTATCATTTGAACAGGAAAAAGAGACCACAGCGGCGGCCATCAAACTCAAGAACAAGACTATCCTTCTCATCTCAAAATAATTAGCCAGTTAAATCAGCCTGATGATTCAAGCCTGATAACAAATATGGCAATATTTGCCCGAAAGTCAAAAAAAGTGTAACTTCACATATTCCTATCCAAATACCCACCAGACAATGGAAGAAAAAGTATTGATCGGAGTGGACATCGGCGGGACAAAATGCGCCGTGACCCTTGGACTGCCCAAAGAGGATGACCTCGACATTAAAGACAAGATCAGTTTCCCGACCACTGATGTCAGGAATACTATCGAAGAGATAAAAGCCTCGATCAACGCCATCCTCAAGCGATCGGGTCTGGACAAGACATCGATCCGGGCGATCGGCATCAGTTGTGGAGGCCCTCTCGACAGCAATACGGGGATGATCATGTCACCTCCCAACCTGCCGGGATGGGATAATATTCCCATAGTGAGAATATTATCGGATGAGTTCGGAGCTCCTGCCGCGGTCCACAATGACGCCAACGCTTGCGCTCTGGCAGAGTGGAAGTTCGGTGCGGGGAAAGGCACCAGGAACATGGCGTTCATGACTTTCGGGACCGGTCTCGGAGCCGGTCTGATCCTTGACGGGAAGCTTTACACCGGGACAAACGACAATGCCGGGGAACTGGGTCACCTCAGACTGGAGCCTTTCGGGCCTGTGGGTTATGGCAAGACCGGTTCATTCGAGGGATTCTGCAGCGGGAGCGGGATCGAGCAGCTCGCGAGGGATCTGGCCAAGGAAGAGCTGCAGATGGGGCGCAAAGTCTCCTGGTGCCCAGGCGGGGACCTTTCTGGGATCACTGCCAAGAGGGTGGCCGAGGCTCTAAGGGACGGGGACCCGCTCGCCCGGAAGGTGTACGACATCTCCGCCAGGCATCTCGGAATGGGGTTATCCATCGTGATCGATATCCTCAACCCCGAGATGATAGTCATCGGCAGCATCTATGCGAGAAATGAGGATGTGTTCCAGCCCCTGATGCGGGAAGTTATCGATAATGAATCACTTCCGCTAGCCAATAAAGTCTGCCGGATCGTTCCTGCGGCACTCGGGGAATCAATCGGCGACTACGCCGCCTTGTCAATCGCGGCTAATATCCAATAAGAAATTATTATGACTGAGGAATTAATATCACAAGGCCTGTCCCAAGCCAGGAACGAGCTCGACTCTTTCATCAACGATCCCGAGACGGTATCTTCCATAGCCGAGGCTGCCTCCATCATGGCGAACTGCCTCAATAACGGGGGGAAGATCATCAGCTGCGGCAACGGCGGCTCCCTCTGCGACGCCACCCATTTCGCCGAAGAACTGACAGGCCGGTTCAGGAATGACCGGAGGCCTCTTCCCGCGATGGCGATAAACGATCCGGCATATCTCACATGCGTCGGGAACGATTATTCCTTCGACGTTGTGTTCTCCAGGTGGATAGAAGCCTTCGGACGGAGCGGCGATGTCCTCCTGGCCATCAGCACAAGCGGATCTTCCAGGAATATCCTGAAGGCGGCCGAGGCCGCCAAAGGCCTCGGGATGAAGGTCATAGCCCTGACATCAAAAAAAGGCAAGTCCCTCGCGGGACTTGCCGATCTGGCTATTATGGCTCCGGACGCTCCTCATTCGGACCGGATCCAGGAGATCCATATCAAAGTGATTCACATCCTGATCGAAGCCATAGAGCAATCTATCTCTTAGAGGTGACTTCCTTCTCGTATTTCTCGATGCAAGGGATGAACTCCTCACCCACGGGAACACCGTTCTTGCAGTTGAAGTAATCGAACACGGCGCCGAACGGAAGAGTCTTGGCCTCCTCGAGGAGGGCGAGCTTCTGGAAGCCCTTACCCTCAGCCTCGTACTCACGCAGCTTGGCGAGAGGTTCGAGCAGGGCGGAAAGGATGCACTTCTGGGTGGCGCGGGTACCGATAATATAGGCACCGATCCTGTTGATCGAGGCGTCGAAGTAGTCCAGGCCGACATGGGCGCGGTGCAGGGCCTCGCTGCGGACAAGCTCCTTGAAGAAGTCAAGAGTCATGTCGTTCATGATGGTCACATGGTCGGAGTCCCAACGGACAGGACGGCTGACGTGGAGCATCAGCTCGGGAACATAAAGAAGCAGGGAAGAAACCTTGTCCGCGACATTCTCGGTGGGCTCGTAGTGGCCTGTGTCGAGGGTGTAGATCACGTTGCGGGAAGCGCAATAGCCCTCGAAGAAGTCCATGGAACCTACAGTGTAGCTCTCAAGGCCGATACCGAACAGCTTGGCCTCGACACAGCTCTTCATGCCGGGGAGGTCCTCCTTGAGGATCTCGTCGAGGGAAGCGGCGAGGATCTCGCGGTACTTCTTGCGGTTGACAGTGTAGTCCTTCTGGCCGTCATGGACCCAGATATTCATGATACAAGGATCGTTCTGGGCCTTACCCATAGCGTCGGCGATGCGGCGGCAGCGCTTTGTGTGCTCGATCCAGAACTCGCGGATAGCGGGATCAGGATTGGCCAGGCTCAAATCCCCGCTCTTCGGATGGCCGAAAGAAGTGGAGTTGAAGTCAAGCTTGAAATTGTTGGCCTTAGCCCACTCAATCCAGCTCTGGAAGTGCTCGACTCCCACCTGGTCGCGGTCCACGAACTTGCCTCCGAAATCCCCATAGATCTCGTGGAGGTTGATACGGTGGTTACCGGCGAGAAGGGTCTTGACAAACTCGAGGTCAGCGCGGACCTCGTCGATATTACGGGCGCGTCCGGGATAGTTTCCGGTGGTCTGGATACCTCCGGAAAGGCCGGCGTTGCTCTCGAATCCCATCACGTCGTCTGTCTGCCAGCAATGGAGGGAAATCTGCTGTTTCTCAAGCTCGGCGATAGCCTTGTCGGTATCGACACCGATGGCGGCATAGCGCTCTTTGGCCATCTCGTAGGCCTGGATGATTTTCTGCTCGTTCATATTCTTGGATATTAATTATTTGGATAATAAGTCTTTGTCTCAATGGAGTTTCCGATGATGCGGCGCATCTCCCAGCGGTCCTTGACGAGTCCCGCCACCTTGGCCTGCATCATGATATTGCCGATGGCCGTTCCTTCGACAGGGCCGGCGACCACAGGGATTCCGAGGGTATCGGCGGTAAGCTGGCTGACCAGCTTGTTGGCCGAACCGCCTCCGATCACATGGAGCTTGTCGATGGTGAACGGAGCGAAATCCTGAAGCATGGCGATGACTTCCTTGTATTTCTTGGTCAAGCTGTGGTAGATGCAGCTGATCATCTGCGCGTCATTCTTGGGAACCTCCTGGCCGGATTCGGCAAGGGCCTTCTTGATCTCAGCGTCCATGTCCTTCGGGGCCGCGAAACGGGGATCATCGGGGTCTATGGTCGAAGGGAAAGCAATCTCGCTCTTACCCATGGCCTCGATCTGGGCGTAATTGTATTCCCGGCCCTCGGCCGCCCAGGTCTTGCGGCTCTGCTCAAGGAGCCACATGCCGGTGATATTCTTAAGGAACCTTGTGGTGCCTTCGATTCCTCCCTCGTTGGTGACGTTGTACTCGTAGGACTTGCTGTCGATAATCGGCTTGGGAGACTCGATGCCCATGAGGCTCCACGTGCCGCTGCTAAGGTAAGCGAAATGCTCATTCTCGGCAGGGACAGCGGCGATGGCGGAAGCGGTGTCGTGACCCGCTATCGCTATCACGGGGACTGGATCCATTCCAGTGGCATTGCAGATTTCCTGCTTCAACACCCCAACTTTGGTTCCAGGCTGGACAATAGGGCGAAGAATGCCGGGATTTATCCCAAGACGCTCCAACAGGCTCCGGTCGAAATCCCTGGTACGAGGATCGATCAGGCCGGAAGTCGATGCGTCGGTGTACTCGCAAACCCTCTCCCCTGTCAGCATGTAGGCGAGGAGATCAGGCATGAACAAGATCTCGGAGGCCTTGTGGATCGGAGAGGTCGGGTCCTTGTGCTGGGCATAGATCTGGAAAATGGTGTTGAAATTCATGATCTGGGTCCCAGTCACTGAATAGAGCTCCTCTTTCGGGATGATCTTGAAGACCTCTTCTGGAATCCCGTCGGTGTAGGGGTCGCGGTACGCCCTTGGAAGGCCCAGGATAGCCCCATCCGGCCCGACGCAACCGAAATCGACACCCCAGGTGTCAATTCCGATGGACTCTATCTTGACTCCCATCCCGGACACCGTCTTCAAAGCGGCTTTGAAATGGTCGAAAAGGGAATATATGTCCCAATAAAACTTGCCCCCGTCTTCCTTAACGGCGTTGGGGAAACGATAAACTTCTTCGGAGGAAAGCTTGCCGTCCTCGACTTTGCCGAGAATAGCCCTTCCGCTTGTGGCTCCGAGATCGAATGCTAGAAAAATCATAGTGTCATGTGGTCTATTACGTGTTTTACAAATTTCCTCTTTTTTATCATCAGTAACGCTGAAGAATCTGACAATAGAACTTGGAAATTTGATCCAGATTTTTCATATATTTGCAGATAATAGTCAATTATGGAATCCGTCCACCTCAAATATTTGGCAGTGAATCCGGTCGATCTCCAGTGGGGTACCGCCGTCAATTCGGCAGGCTTTCAGGAAATCGCTCCGGGGATGGATTACCCACCGAGGAACCACCCCTCCAGATACGTTTTCACAGTTGAGAGCGGCAGGATCCTGGAAGAGTACCAGCTGTTGTACATCACCGAGGGCAGAGGGAAATTCCGCTGCGAGACCCTTGGCAGAAACAAGCCGGTCCATGTCGAGAGCGGGATGATGTTCCTCCTTTTCCCTGGAGAGTGGCACTCCTATCACCCCGACTTACAGACCGGATGGAAGGAATACTGGATCGGCTTCAACGGTCACTTCGTGGACAACCTCATTGAGAAGGGTTTCTTCTCAAAGGCGAGGCCGGTGTTCAAGGTCAATATCCACGAGGACATAGTAGCCCTGTACAATGAGGCGATCAATGCGGCCGTCAAGCAAGAGTCTGGTTTCCAACAGTTTCTGGCCGGGATAGTGGGGCGCCTCCTGAGCCTGGCTTATTTTTACGACCGCAATTCCCAGTTCGAGGAGTCCGACATGGCCCGCAAGATCAGCCAGGCGAAAGTGATTATTCAGGACAACTACACGGACATCTCCCCGGAGGATCTTGCCTCGAGGCTCTGCGTCAGTTATTCAACATTCCGGAAAACGTTCAAGGAATACACCGGATTCTCTCCAGCCAGGTACATCAGCGAGGTCCGGATGAGCAAGGCCAAAGAACTGCTGACCAACACCTCGGTGAGCATAAAAGAAGTAGCCTACAGGGTAGGCTACAACAATCATGATTATTTCTTCACCGCTTTCCGTCACATGACCGGACGTACTCCAGCGGAGTACAGGGCCATGACCCAGGGGGCGCGATTATAGGTTCGCTATCATTGGCCGAAAAGGAGCCTCATGTCTCTCTCCATGGCCTGGCCCGCAAGTTTCTCGGGCACGAAACGCCACTCCCCTATCTTGCTCTTGTCGCCTATCGACACAGGATCGATGGAGCCATATTTCACCAAAAAATCATAGAGGATCGCCCTGAATTCAGGATAGGTTTCCACGACCCTTTCCTCTATTTTTCCTGTATCTATCCCCGCCTGTGTCATAAGGCCGCCGCCACCGCTGGCGCGGTAGGAAGTCATCGCGACCGGGTAGGTCTTGGCCGGATCGAGAGGCTCGCCTCCGACAAGAGACTCGATGAGAACCCTTTCTCCACGTGGTTTAGTGACATCCACTGTGTAAATGAGCCCGCCGGCGGAATCGAAATTATAGGACCTGTTGACGAAAGACCAGCGCTCAGTCCCGGTACGGGGATCAGCGCTGTTGGTTATCTTCAAGACATGGTCGGACGGTTTGGAGACAGTGTTTATCCAATTGTCGTACGAGGCCTCCAGGTAATCCTTGATCTCCTTGCCGGTCATATTGACGACATACACCTGGTTCTCAAAAGGATAGACGGTGAACAAATCGTTGTACACAAGGCTCCCGGCCTTGACGGTGCCATTGAAAGTCAATGGAGCCGCGAAAGATAACCTCGCGGGAGCGCATCCAAGCGAAAGCGTGTGGATAAGGTTAAGGTAATGGCTCATCCCTTTGTAGGCGTCCCGGGTGAGAAGGTCGACTTTAAGGTCCCCTACCTTCCTGGTTGTGAATGCCTTGACCGCGGCGAAGTCCTCATGGAAGGTCTCAGCCATCCGCTTGTCTATCTTGAGGCGGTCCACAGGTATCAGATCTGCGGAGACTTTCTTGCCGGTCACCTTTCCGCCCTTGATGGTGAAATCGATCTGGCCATGGCCGACGAAGCGGCTGTGGCTTCCGGAGTTGATCAGGCAAAGCGTGTCGCTCTCAACGACTTTTGGCCTATGGTCGTGGGAACAGACAAGGAAGTCCACGCCATGCAGGGTCTGCATCAGGTCAAGTCCTTGGCTTTCAAGAACTTTACCATCACCTGATCCCGTGGCGGAATGGACGGCTACTATCACGATATGAGGTTTCTCCTTGGCGATGACCTCATCCACATCCTGCTGGACAAGAGGGATCAGGCTCTCGAACTTCATCCCGCTCCAAAGGCGCTCTGGAAGCCATCCCGCGATATTGGCGTTATCGTATCCCAGGACAGCGATCTTGAGACCGTGACGCTTCAAGATGGTGTAGATCGGGAAGTATCTCTGTCCGTTGTCATTGCGGATAGCGTTGCCGGCAAGGAGAGGTATTCCCTGTTCCTTCATGTCACGGGCGAGGCGGTCATAGACAGGATGGCCGGCCTCGATGTCATGGTTCCCCAGAACGACCGCGTCGTACCCCATGTATTTTGCTATTCTCGGATAGACATGGGGAGTTACCGTGTCCACATAATTGAAATAATAGGCGGCATTGTCGCCCTGGACAATGTCTCCGGCGTCCACCAGGATGACGTTTTCCTCCCCCGCCGCGGCGCGGACGCTGTCCACGACATATTTCACCGCATAAAGGGAGCGTTTCACATTGCCACCGACATAAGTGGAATCGAAGAACGTCCCGTGGACATCATTTGTGGTCAAAAGTGTCAATGAATATGTACCATCCTTGGGTCCGGCGCAGGAAGCGAGACCGACGGCCAGGATGAAAGCTGATAACAACGGATAAGATCTCATAACCACAAAAATACTATTTTTTCGTAATTTAGCGCCATGGAAGAATTGAAACTTCAGACTCCGGTACAAATCGGAAGGAGCAGGGTGGAAATCTCGCTTAAGGACAAGATTGTCGCCCTTGGGAGCTGTTTCGCGGATGAGATAGGCTCCAGAATGTCCCAGCTGGGCTTCGACATAACTGTCAATCCTTTCGGGGCGCTGTACAACCCGGTCTCCGTCCACAACTCCGCGGCAAGGCTAGCTTCCGCCATCCCTTTTTCCGAAAAAGAGTGTGTCAAGATGGGAGCCGGCTCTTCTCTGGTCTGCTCTTTCTGCCACAACACCACGTTCGCCAGAAAGACCCCGGAAGAGTTCCTGTTGAACGCCAACGAGGCCTTGGCCTCCGCCGCCAAGTCATGGAAGGCCGCCGGTAAGGTGATCGTCACCCTCGGAACAGCCTGGTGCTTCGAATACATAGAGACCGGGGAGATAGTTTCCAACTGCCTGAAAATCGACGGGAAACTATTCCGCAGAAGACGCCTGACCGTCCGGGAGACGGAGTCGATCCTCAAGAATATGGTCGCGAGGTTTTCCGACAAGAGTTTCATATTCACGGTCTCCCCTATCCGGCACCTCAAGGATGGAGCCCATGGGAACCAATTGAGCAAAAGCACCTTGCTTCTGGCCATAGAGAGCGTCATCGAGTCTTTCCCGGACAGGACGGATTATTTTCCCGCCTATGAGATATTCATGGATGAGCTGCGGGACTACCGGTTCTATGCCCCAGACATGACGCATCCCACTTCCCAAGCCGCCGATTACATCTGGTCCAGATTCGTGGACTGGGCCTTGCCTGGAGAGGATATTCCAGAGCTCGCGGAAAGGAAGAAGGCTCTGGCCGCCTCGCTTCACCGCCCGCTCACCGGAGGGAGCGGTCATGTCGCGGATATTTAGTATATTCGCGATCCGTTTCCAACAATTTGATTTAAAGAATACCCGATATGTTCGAGAACTTACAGGAAAGGCTTGAAAGATCTTTCAAGATCCTCAAAGGAGAAGGCAGGATCACCGAGATAAATGTCGCCGAGACTCTCAAGGACATCCGTCGCGCGTTGCTTGACGCTGACGTGAGCTACAAGGTGGCCAAGGAATTCTGCGACAGGGTCAAGACGAAGGCTATGGGCCAGAACGTCCTCACCGCCGTCAAGCCGCAGCAGATGATGGTTAAGATCGTCCACGACGAGCTTGCCGAGTTCATGGGCAGCCAGTCGATGGACATCAACATCAAGGGCAATCCCGGGATAGTCCTCATGGCCGGTCTTAACGGTTCCGGTAAAACCACTTTCTCTGCCAAACTGGCCTCCTACATAAAGAGCAAGAGAGGGATGAAGGTCCTTCTCGCCGCATGTGACACGTTCCGTCCCGCGGCTATCGAACAGTTGAAGGTTCTTGGAGAGCAGATCGGAGTCGAGGTCTACACCGAGGACGGGGAAAAGGATCCTATCAAGATCGCGAAGAATGCCGTCGCCAAGGCAAAGGCGGAAGGCTTCCCGGTTGTGATCATCGACACGGCGGGCCGTCTGGCCGTCGACCAGGAGTTGATGGACGAGATCTCCGCCCTTCACAAAGCCGTCCAGCCGACAGAGTCCCTCTTCGTGGTAGACGCCATGACAGGACAGGACGCGGTCGAGACCGCTAAAGTGTTCAACGACAGGCTTGACTTCGACGGAGTCGTTCTCACCAAGATGGATGGTGACACCAGAGGCGGAGCCGCCCTCTCGATCAAATATGTCACCGGCAAGCCGATCAAGTTCATATCCTCCGGCGAGAAGATGGATGCCATGGACGTGTTCCATCCGGACCGTATCGCCGACAGGATCCTCGGTATGGGAGATGTGGTCTCCCTCGTCGAGAAAGCCCAGGAGCAGTTCGATGAGAAACAGGCCAGGGAAACCCGTAAGAAACTGGCGAAAAACCAGTTCGGCCTGATGGACTTTTACAACCAGATCCAGCAGGTCAAGAAGATGGGAAACATCAAGGACCTCGCGGGAATGATCCCCGGCGTCGGAAAGATGATCAAGGACATTGACATCGACGACGAGACAGCCTTCAAGGGTATCGAGGCCATCATCATGTCCATGACTCCCGCCGAAAGGGACAACCCTGAGATCATCAACGGCAGCCGCAGGAAAAGAATCGCTGACGGAAGCGGGACTAACGTGGCCGAGGTGAACAAGCTGTTAAAGCAGTTCGAGACCACCCGCAAGATGATGAAGGGCGCCCTTACAGGCAATCTTGCCCAAAGGATGAGAGGTTTCAGGAGATAAACCTAGTCTACACTCGCGAAATAATCCTTCCTGCGAGGAGCCTCAGCAACTCTGTCCGAATAGACTGACGGGGCAATGGGCCGCATATTGTAATGCGAGGCCATGACCTGCCCGTAAGCGCCGGCGCTGCGGATAGCGATGCGGTCTCCCCTGCGGCTCTTGGCCAGGGAACGCTCCTTTCCGAAACAGTCAGCTGACTCGCAGACCGGTCCCACGACATCGTACACGCGCATTTCCCTCTTGTCCTCATCCTCGTAGTGGGCGGTGACATTCTCTATCTTGTGATAGGCCCCGTAAAGAGCCGGGCGGATCAGGTCGTTCATCCCCGCATCGACCATAAGGAAACGCTTGTTCTCTCCACGCTTGACGTACAGCACCTCGGTAATCAGGGAGCCGGACTGGGCGACAAGAGAGCGGCCAGGCTCAATGTGGACTTGCTGGTCCGGACGGTGCTTGAGGTGATCGTGGATTGTCCTGAACCAAAGGTCAAAGTCCGGAACCGGATGCCCGTCGGGATCATCATAATCGATTCCAAGGCCGCCGCCAAGATCTATATTCTTGACCACCAAGCCAGTCTGCTCGAAACGCTCCACAATGTTGTTGACCTTCTCGCATTCAAGCGCGACAACGCTCTCAACCTCGAGAATCTGCGATCCGATGTGGAACTGCAAGCCATAAAAGTCGATGTAGGGATTGTCTTTGACCATAGCCACCGCCTCATCGAAACTCCTGTCGGAGATTCCGAATTTGTCCTCGTAGAGACCGGTGGTGATGTAGTGATGGGTGTGCGGGTCGATATTCGGATTAATACGCAGGCTCATCGGCGCCTTGCGGCCAAGCCTCCGGGCGATGTCGCTGACTATCTCGATCTCTTCAAGCGACTCCACGACAAATGCCCCGATCCCGACCTGGAAGGCCTGGCATATCTCCTTGTCGGACTTGGCCACGCCGGCGAAAAAGATTTTTTTAGGATCGTACCCGCAGCTGACAGCGAAATCGATCTCATCCCCGCTAACGCAGTCAGCGCCGATTCCCCTTGAGCTGATTATGTCATTGAGGCGGCGGTCAGAGTTCGCCTTGAGTGAGTAATGCACATGGATGCCTGTGCGGGCGGACAATTCAGCGACCTTGTCCACAGTCTTCTGGAAAAGGTCTATATCATAATAATAAAAAGGAGTCGCCACCCTCCCGAAAGAAGCGAAATCGTCAATTCTCAACATGTTCGATAATTATACACAACAATTGCAAAAATACGGCATTTTTTCTAAATTGCTAAAAGTTTTTTTAACTGAACTACAATTATGCTAGACTACGAAAAACCTCAACTCATCTCAATCAGTCTCAGACTGAAGAAACGGTACCACGAGACAAGGAAAAGAATAGCCGACGCGAGACTCGCCCGCAGGACCCTCAAGATGGTTGGCGGAAGGCTATCAGCCTGGGTGGAGAGTGGCGGACATCGAATGACTTACGACTCAATAGACGAGATCCTCGAAGAGCTGGGACTAACCTCCGATGAACTGTGTTTCTTCTGCTCCAAGACCTTCAACAAGAACTTTCTTACATGGAGAAAGGATCTCCGCATAGAAGAAGCGAAACAGACTCTTCTGGACTATCCCGACCTCCCCGCCTACAAAGTAGGGCACATGGTCGGTATAAAGGACAAATCCAACTTCAGACATCAGTTCAAGGCTGCCACCGGGATGACTCCGGGACAATGGAGGGAAAAATATTCCGCTAAAAAGTCAAAATAAATTTGCTGAATTGAAAATCATTCGTATATTTGTGGTGTACTATTAAACTAATACACTAAAATCGCAAATATATGATTGAGATCAAAGACCTCTCTTTCAGTTACGGAAAGGCACCGGTACTGAAGAACATCACGACAACGCTCGAGGAGGGCAAGATCTATGGTCTGCTCGGGGAGAACGGGGTCGGCAAGACGACTTTACTCACACTGCTCTGCGGCCTCAAGAAGGTCGGGGGCGGAAGCATCACGACGGATGGAGAGGATCCTTTCGACAGGACTCCCTCCCTCCTGGAGAAACAATACTACCTCCCGGACGAGGTCATGCCGACCCCGTTGACCGCCGAAGGGTACGCGAAAGAACGGGGCAAGTTCTGGCCACTCTACGACCACGAGAAGTTCCTGCATATAATGAAGGAATTCGAGAATGACTCCGCCAAGAAGATGAACCAGATGTCGGCCGGCCAGTTGAAGAAAACCTACATCGCTTTCGCGCTGGCGACCGGAGCCAAGTATCTCTTCATGGATGAGCCGACAAACGGGCTCGACATCCCCTCGAAGGCGCAATTCCGCTCAGCCATCATGAGCCACACGGCCGAGGATTCCACCATCGTCATCTCCACCCACCAGGTCAGGGACCTGGAGAACATCATCGACCCGGTGATCATCCTGGACAAGCAGGATGTCCTGCTGAACGCTTCCATGGAAGAGATCTCCGAAAAGTTGTTCTTCGACTATGGCACGACATTGATGGATGGCGCGCTGTTCCGCGAGCAGCTTCCCGGAGGCTTCCTGCAAGTTTATCCAAACTACGACGGCCAGGAGAGCAAGGTCAATGTGGAGGCCCTCTTCAACGCCGTCCACTCCCATAAGGATCTTATCAAAGGACTATTCACCAAAAAGGAGGCATAATCATGAGCAACACATTCAACATAAGCCGTTTCTGCAAATATTTCGGATTCGACCTCAAGTCCAGGTGGAAGGACCAGGGACTTTTTCTGGTAATCTTCGCCATCCTCCCGATCATATTCCATCTCATCTTCCTGTTCTTCGCCGCCCTGGGCTACGACGGAATCAACGCCTTGTTCTCAGGAGCCCCGATCAGCAGGCCTCCTCTCGGAGTAAGGGCCGGAGTTTTCGCACTCGCCACTGGTATATTCCTTATGGTTTTCCCATCAAGGACCTACGGTTTCCTGACAGACAAGGCCCAAGGATCCGAGTGGATTGAGCTTCCGGTCTCCAGGCTTGAGAAATTCACCTCCATGATGCTGACCTGCCTTGTGGTCATCCCGGTGGCATTCTTATTCGTGTACCTTCTAAGTGACGCCCTGGTTTGCCTCATTGACGGCAAGGCCGGCATGTCATTATTCGGCGCGTGGAGGGACTTTGATCCGGGATTCAGTGAGGGAATGGTCCAGTTTGGCGCGCGGGGACTCTGGTTCCTGGTGGCCAGTGTACTCCAGACCGTCTCAGTATTCCTTCTCGGCGCCCTGCTGTTCAAGAAAGGAAAGATATCCAAAACGATCCTCGCCCTCTTCGTCATCTCGATGGCAATCTCAGCTATCACGGCTTCAGCCGTTTCCATGATCGACATGGAGAGATTCGCGGAGACAATTGAGAGATGGGCGGAGAACCACCTGAGCAACATAGATTTCTGGTTCAACTTCTGGAGTAACCTCAGCCTCGTCGTGGTGGTCGGAGGACTTGGCCTGTGGTCCTGGTTCAAAGTCAAGAACCTTCAACATTAATATAAAAGACTATGGAATTCAATTCAAACAAAGCGATATTTCTCCAGATCCGTGACACGATCCTGGAGAGGATTCTCTCCGGGGACCTGAAGCCCGGAGACAGGATCCCGTCTGTCCGGGAATACGGGGCGACGATCGGAGTCAACCCGAACACCGTGATGAGGACCTACGAGAGGCTCACTTCCGAAGGGGTCATACACAACAAGCGCGGCATCGGGTATTTCATTTCCGACGACGCCAAAGACATAGTGCTGGAAAATTCCCGGGAGGAGTTCCTCAAGGAGGAGGTCCCGGTCTTCATCCGGAAGATGGATCTGTTAGGTCTTAAACCAGAGGAAATATTTAACAATAAATAGATTACAACATGAAATCCATAAAAATCACAATAGCCGTCATCACTTTGGCGGCAATGGCGGCCGGGACCTCCTCATGCTATATCCGTATCAGCGACGAGGCCAGGGAGAAGATCAAGAGTGAGATCAATTACCGAAGGACATTTTCCGAGGTCGTGTATTCAGAATCAGAGCCCGCGGTGTTCCATCCAGGGGAATTTAACAGCTTGGATGTATCTAACTGGATGGATGTCACATTCATCCCTCGTGAAGGCGAGCCGGAAGTCCTCGTGTCAGGAACTCATCGCTCAAGGGATGAGGTCAGGGTAGAAAACGAGGCTGGCACATTGAGGATATTCTTCAATTCTAACGACAGAGGTGTGATTGTCGCCAACGATGAGAAAGTCACGATTTATGCTCCCGGCATATCTGTTTTGAATAAGCAAGGAAGCGGGGACATCCATTTCGGGAAAACGCTTCGTGGCCAGACTTTAACAATCAGCGCCAGCGGTTCCGGGGACGTGATTATAGATGAATGCGAGATTGTCGGCCCGGTCACTATCAACAAGACCGGATCAGGGGACGTGAGAGCCACGATCCGAGGAGATGTCGTCTATGTGACAGCTGACGGATCCGGAGATGTGAACCTCGAAGGAAGCGCCAAGGAACTCATCCTGGACAAAAGCGGCTCAGGATCATTCTATTCCGGCTACATGGACGCAAGCTCAGTCACGCTCCAGCGAATCAGCGGTTCCGGAGAAGTGGCCTACCGTGAGAAAGGGAAGGTCGTAAGCGCGACAAAAATAAATCAGTCGATGTAGAACTCCCGGCGGTACTGGTAATGGGAACGGAGGCTCTCGAAAGCCCCGGGATCCATTCTGAACATGAAATCGTCCGTGAATATCGGATAGTTATATTGCAAGGCAGAGGTGATTTCACCCTGCCTTTTTCCTTTCAGGTCAAGTTTAACCGCCTCCAGGCTTTCAAGTTCAGTCTTTGGGAAGAACTCATAAAGCTTCTCGAACCCGAAGAAGCGCGCCAGAGCCCGCACAGAGGCGGCCGTGCCGTTCTGCTTGCCCTGATAGGAATAGCCCGCGATATGTGGAGTCGCGATGTCGACCATATCCATAAGTTCCCTGTCGATGTCCGGCTCATTGTTCCAAGTGTCTATGATCACAGGGCCGAGTTTCGGCATCGCCCTTTTCAAAGCCGCCTCATCGACGACTTCTCCTCTGGAAGCGTTTATGAATATGGCCCCTGGACGCATCTTGGCGAAGAAAGCGTCGTCGCACATGTGGAACGTAGTATCATCCAAAGGGACATGCATCGTGACAATCTGGGAGTTTTGGAGCAGGTAATCCAAAGGGCAGAACCCTTCAGGTCCTTCTGCGGCCATCCTCGGAGGGTCATTCTTCAAGACCTTGAAACCCAGATAGCCCGCCACCCGGTCAACTCTCCCGCCGACATTTCCGACCCCGACTATTCCCAGCTTCGACCCGTCAAGACGTATAGCCTTGCGGGAAGCCACTCCATAAAGGGCTGAGAAAACATAGTTCATCACACCGCCGGCATTACATCCCGCGGCGTTACGTACAACTATTCCCTTGCGGTCGCAGTAATCATGGTCGATATGATCGGTGCCGATCGTCGCCGTCGCGATGAACTTGACCGAGGTCCCGTCCAGCAGGGCGGCGTCGCACTTGGTCCTGGTGCGGATGACCAATGCCTGGGCATCCAGGAGGTCATCCCGGCAGATATCCCGGCCTCCCTTGTACACGACCTCCCCATAAGGCTCAAGGACTCCTTCAATAAAAGGAATCGCGTCATCCACGACTATCTTTATCTTATTCTCTTCCATATTACTTCAATATTATTTCCTTTACCAGGCCCACCCTCTGGCATGTCTTGTCAAACAGAGGATCTTTTTCAAGGAAGGCATTGACTGAACTCAAAATAGAATCCTTCTGGAACTCGACATGACTTCTTACCATCGAAGACGACAGGGTCACGAACAACTTGCCATCCCTGAAGAACCTCCTGAGAGTGAAATCCTTGACACCTGAGACCTCATCCCACGCGGCGAAGATCCGTTGGGTGTTGAGTCCCGGGCTCAAGCCCCTTGAACGCACGAACAGGGGGATCAGGTCGCCCATCGGGATCGCCTCCTTACGGGGGGTCCCTTTTATCTTACGATACGTCTCAGGCATCACGCACCTCCCTGAACTCTCCCCCTTCAGCCTCGAAATACGCCCTGTCGGCTGTCAAGTCATCAACAATGCCGGACATGCGCACCTTATTGCTGTCTGTTATGAATATCTGTCCGAAATCATTTCCCGCCACCATGCCCAGCAGGTTGCCGATACGCCCCATGTCCAACTTGTCAAACACATCATCAAGAAGAAGCATGGGAGGGAAGCCATACTTTTTCTTCATTATCTCGTACTGGGCGAATTTCAAAGACACCAGGAAAGATTTCTGTTGTCCCTGGGAGCCGCACCTCCGGATCGGATAACCATCCATCTTGAAGATGAAGTCATCTCTTTGCACCCCGACAGAGGTGTACCCGAAAGCCAAGTCTTTTTCCCTGGCTTCCTTCAACTGGTCAGCGAGGGACCCTTTACGCAAATCCGACTGGTAGCAGACAGAAACGGTCTCACGGCCACCGGAGAGAGTGGCGTAATAATCCGAGATTATCGGAAGCAGTTCTTTGATGAACTTCTCCCTGAGGCCAAACACTGTCTGGGCATATCCTTCCATCCTCTCGTCGAAGACGGAAAGCAACCCGTCATCTATTCCCCCATCTTTCAGCATCCGGTTCCTCTGCGAGAGAAGCCGGTTGTATTGCTGGATCGCCGAGAGATATTCCCGGTCCATCTGGGAAAGGACGGAATTGACAAAACGCCGGCGATCGTCGCCGCTTTCGCTTACCAGCGAGGTGTCCGAAGGAGAAACCATGACAATCGGCAAGACTCCGATGTGCTCGGATACCCTGGAGTAGACCTTGTCATCCCGGCGTACCTTCTTCTCACCCTTTGAGTCGACCTGCACCGAGAAACGGGTCAGAGGTCCCCCGAGCAAATCATAGGTGCCGGAAATCGCGAAAGAGTCGGTCCCATGCCTGAAATTGAAACGATCCGAGGTCGAAAAAGAGCTCTTCGTCATCGAAAGATACCAGATAGCATCCATTAGATTTGTCTTTCCTACGCCGTTGTTGCCCGAGACGCAATTGATGTTCGGAGAGAAGGACAACTCCTGGAAAACTATATTCCTGTAATCCTGTATGACTATTTTTTTCAGTACCGGCATTCCGTCTTGCTATGCTACGCGAATATAATCATATTGCATGATTAAACAATTTTTTCTAATTTTGCGGTCTGTCTAAAAGATAATGACAAAACAAGTATAGAAATGGCAACGAAAAAAGAAGAAGTGAAAGAGCTGGAGCGCCAGGAAAGGGTGAATGAGACCGTATCCAAAACCGACCAGTTCTTCCGTGAGAACAAAAAGACAATTTATGGTGTCCTTATCGCCTTGCTGGTGATAGGACTTGCGATTGTCGGTTATTACAAACTTTCCTACCAGCCCAAGGCCAAGGAGGCCGCTAGGCAGATGTACCCCGCCGAGGCCAGTTTCCGCTCCGGAGAGTACGATCTCGCCCTCAACGGTGACGGTAACGTGCTCGGTTTCTCCCAGATTCTCGAGGACTACGGTGCCAAGGGCGGCAAGGACATCTACCTCTATGCCGGTCTTTGCGAGTACAATCTCGGCAACTACCAGCAGGCCGTGGATTACCTCAAGAGCTACAAGGGCAAGGAGCCTCTTATGAAGGCACGTTGCCTCGCGGGTATCGCCGACGCTTACACCGGACTCGAAGATTACAACGAGGCCTTGAATTACTACCAGAAAGCTCTCGCCGTCACTGAGAATCTGAACGAGGACTTCGTCAACGTGTTCAACGCCACTTATATGCTCAAGGCCGGAGTCGCTTGCGAGGAGATTGGAGACAAGGCTAAGGCTTTGGAGTTCTACAAGACCATCAAGGACAGGTATCCCCAGTCAATTGAGGGATATGACATCGACAAGTACATTTCCAGGATTGAAAGCCAGCAGTAATCATGGGAAGAGCGTTTGAGTTCCGCAAGGAAAGAAAATTCAAGAGATGGGGCCACATGGCCAAGACCTTCACGAAGATCGGGAAGGAAATCACCATCGCTGTCAAACAAGGTGGTCCGGACGTGACCGGCAACCCCAGGCTCAGGGCTCTCATGGCTGAGGCCAGAAGCGAGAATATGCCCAAGGAGAACGTCGAGAGGGCCATCAAGAAAGCTCTCGAGAAGGATCAGGGCGATTTCAAGGAGATAGTCTACGAGGGATACGGCCCCCATGGTATCGCTTATCTCGTGGAAGCCGCGACGGACAACAACACGAGGACCGTGGCCAATGTCCGCAGCTATTTCACAAAATGCGGCGGAACCCTCGGGACCAGCGGAAGCGTCAGCTTCATGTTCGATCACAAATGTGTGTTCCGTATCAAGGACCAGGAGGGACTTGACATTGATGAGCTCCAGCTCGAGCTTTGCGACTGCGACGACGACCCCGAGGTCTTCACCGAGGAGCAAGAGGATCAGGACGGGAACATCACCAAGAACATCGTGATCTACGGTGCGTACAGCTCTTACGGAGCTATCCAGAAATTCATTGAGGACAATGGTTACGAACTCGTTTCCGGAGGTTTCGAGAGGATTCCCAACTCTGAATTGAAGGATGTCACCAAAGAGCAGAGGGACACCCTCGACAAGCTCACCGGACTCCTTGAGGACGATGACGACGTCACCGCTGTTTACAACACGATGAAGCCCGCCGAGGAATAATTCCCGGCATGAGACTGCTTCGAAAGCACATATTGACGACCCTGGTCTGCATTGCGGTCCAGGGTTTGTCATGTCCGGACTCCCCCGCCCAGGAAAAATCTTCCGGATGGGGAATCAAGGCGGCCGCCAACCGCATGACCATCGGGTCTTTCCGTGACACTTACACATCGACCGGATTCAACTCGTTTTCGATTGAGTTTGACTATGTCACTGGTCCCTCTGGCGAGAAAGGCGGTTACGCCGAGAGCTTCAACTACCCGGTGCTCGGGATAGGACTCACCTACAATACTCTGTCCGACGTCATTTTTAAAAGCCCCCGCGGGCATTATTCCGACATGCTGGCCCTTTACGGGAAGATATCCCGGGACCTGATAAGGACAAGGCACATCGGTTTCGGTTACGACGTGTCGCTTGGACTCTCCTATTCTTCAAAATATTACGATCCCTTGGACAATCCGTCCAACTGGTTCTTCAGCGCCCCGATTCTGTTCTACGTCGCCGGAGGAGGACACCTTACCTGGATGGTCACCCCTAAACTGGACATCGAGGCGGAGATAAATGTCAGGCACAACTCGAGCGCCCGCTTCGCCTACCCTAACGGCGGCCTGAACTATTGGGGAGGAGGGCTCGCCGCAAGGTACCGGCTCAAAGAGAGGTCCGCCCCTAAAGGAAGCGTGTTCAGAGCCGACCTCTTCTCCGGAGACCTCAACAAGAAAGGATGGAGCAGGGAGATCTACTTCGGGGGAGGGATTCATGCCTGCGCCGCCGAATGGCTGGCGTTCACTAAAACGGAAACAGTTGATACTCAGGCCGCAACCAGGCTCAAGAGGTGGCCGATGGCTTCCCTGAGCGCCGATCTCATCTACAGGACCGGAGGAAAATTCGCCGCCGGTTTCACCTTGGACGGTTTCTGGAATTCAAACACCGAGAGGCTTCGCTGGGCAGACAGCGTGCTTTACAGCGAGGAGGAGAATGAGGCATCAAAAGGATACGCCCCATTCTCGGCCGGCGTCGGTATCGTACAGGAAGTTTTCTACAACAATATAGCCCTCTACATTCAGGAAGGAGTCTATCTCTACAGGCGGATGGGAATCCACGGAGAGCACGGATGGCTCTATGAGAGAGCTGGGCTCCGCTACTACCCGGAGGCCCTGAAACCATTTTTCTTCAGCGTCTGTATCAAGGCTCACAAGTTCAAAGCGGATTACATGGATTTCTCGTTTGGCGTAAAATTCTGATTTTTACCTTTTGTTGCCTCTATTTCTTTGAAAGAATCCGGATTCTTGGTAAATTTGTGATTCAATATATTTATATCATAGGAATATGAGCATTCAACAGGAAAATATCGCCAAACTGGTCGAGAAAAGAGCCGCGGCCCGCCTTGGCGGAGGACAGAAGAGGATTGACGCGCAGCACCAGAAAGGTAAGTTGACAGCCCGCGAGAGGCTCGGCTTGCTTCTTGACGAGGGCAGTTTCGAGGAGTTCGACATGTTTGTCCGTCACCGTTGCGTCAATTTCGGGATGGAGAAACAGCATTTTGATGGAGACGGAGTCGTCACGGGAATGGGCACGATCGGAGGAAGACTCGTCTATGTGGCGGCACAGGATTTCACTGTCTCCGGCGGTTCTCTTTCCAAGACCATGTCCGAGAAAATCTGCAAAGTCCTTGACTTGGCCTCCAGGAACGGCGCTCCCTTCATCTGCCTGAACGACTCAGGTGGCGCCAGGATCCAGGAAGGAGTCGATTCCCTGGCCGGATACGGAGATATTTTTGAAAGGAACATCCTGGCCTCAGGTGTGGTTCCCCAGATTTCGGGAATATTCGGTCCCTGCGCCGGAGGAGCTGTCTACTCCCCCGCGCTTACGGATTTCACCATCATGGTGAAGAACACATCCTACATGTTCCTGACCGGCCCTGCCGTAGTCAAAAGCGTTCTTGGAGAAGAAGTTTCCCAAGAGGAGCTCGGTGGAGCCAGCGTGCACGCGTCCAAGAGCGGAGTGGCTCATTTCGCCGCAGAAAATGAGGAAGAGGGAATCCGGACAATAAAAGAATTGCTCTCCTATATCCCCCAGAACAACATGGAGGAGGCCCCGAGAGTCCCCACGAACGATCCCGTGAACAGGATGGACGACAGCCTCAATGAGATCATCCCCGACAATCCCAACACCCCGTACGACATGTACAAGGTTATCGGGAGCATTGTGGATGACGGCAAATTCTTCGAGATCCACAAGGATTTCGCCAAGAACATCATCGTCGGCTTCGCCCACATGAACGGCAGAAGCGTTGGAATCGTCGCCAACCAGCCCAAGATGCTGGCCGGAGTCCTTGACATCAACGCGTCGAGGAAAGGGGCTCGTTTCGTCCGTTTCTGCGACGCCTTCAATATTCCTATCGTGTCGCTGGTGGATGTTCCCGGTTTCCTTCCGGGCACCCAGCAGGAGTACGGAGCGGTCATCACCAACGGAGCGAAGCTCCTTTACGCTTATGGCGAGGCTACCGTTCCTAAAGTCACTGTCGAGTTGAGAAAGAGTTATGGAGGTTCTTACATCGTCATGAGCAGCAAGCACCTCCGCGCGGATCTTGTTTACGCCTGGCCTTCCGCCCAAATCGCCGTTATGGGAGCTGATGGAGCCGTCAATGTGCTGTACGCTAAAGACATAAAAGCTGTCGAGGATCCTGGGGAGCAGAAGAAGATAAGGGAGGAGAAGAAAGCCGAGTACGAGGAACTCTTCAACAATCCCTACCAGGCCGCCCAGAAGGGTTACATCGACGACGTCATAGAGCCCCGCAACACACGCTTCCGCGTGATCAGGGCCCTTGAGCAGCTCGCCGGGAAGAAGCAGCAGATGCCTGCGAAAAAACACGACAACCTTCCCTTGTAGAGTAGAAGACAGAGAACGATGAGAGATTTAAGGATATTCATCATTTCAGTTCTCTCGCTCCTTGGCGCGACGACCCTTGGAGCACAGAATCTCACCGACCTGCTGATCGGCGAGGTCCTGGTTGAGAACACCAACGGCCTGACTGACGGCTACGGCCAGAGGAACGGTTGGATAGAATTGTTCAACACATCCAGCGGGACCGTCAAATTCGGAGGATGTTACCTCTCGGACGACGAGTCCAATCTCAGGAAGTACCACATCCCCACATCCGACATGGCCGCGAAGCTGGGTCCCAGGCAGAGCATAGTGTTCTACGCCAGCGGCAACGCCTCCCAGGGAACATTCTACACCAATTTCAAATTGAGGAACGGGTCCACCATCTTCCTCGTAAGCAATGACGGAAGGACAATTATCGACAAAGTGGAAATCCCTTCCGATCTGCCCGCGGACCAATCTGTCGTACGGATTCCCTTCGGAATTAAAGGAATGGACTTCGAGACAAAAGTCAACCCGAATCCCACTCCCGGATCATATAACGGGGATGTCGATGCCAAGACCAAGAGCCAGATAATGAAGGAGCAGGATCCTCACGGCTGGGTCCTGACCTTCATCGCTGTCATGGTGGTGTTCCTCGCCTTGATGATCCTGGCTTTCATCTTCGGTTGGATCGGCAATGCCAACAAGCGTGAAAAGAAAAGCGCGCCCAAAGCCAAGAAAGTCCACAAACAGGGGAATATGTCTCCTGAGGTAGCCGCGGCGATCTCAATGGCCCTGTCCATGGAGCTAGGTGATGAAGTCTACGCCGCCATAGCCATGGCATTGGACGACTACCTCGCCGGAGGTGTGCATGACGTAGATAGCATGATCATCACCATCAAGCCCTCAGTGGGCAGCCAATGGGCAGACAAAACACAGAATTTCAGACAATTACCACGATAATACAAGATTTTAGATATGAGGACCTACAAATTCAAGATTAACGGCAACGAATACAATGTCGAGATCAATTCAGTCGAGGGGAATATCGCCAACGTGAGCGTCAACGGAGCCACCTACGAGGTGGAGATGGATAAGCCTATGGCCCCGGCAGCCCCTGTCGCGGATTCTCCGGCAAAGCCTCAGAGCGACAATCAGGGTGCTGTTGCCGTTCCAGCCGCACCTTCGACAGGAGCAGGGAGCGGCAATGGAGCGGGCAAACCCGTCACCTCTCCCCTCCCCGGAGTCATCATCGAGGTTTCCGTCAAGGAGGGCCAGGCCGTCAAGGCTGGACAGAAAGTGGCTGTCATCGAGGCTATGAAGATGGAGAACGAGATCCCAGCCCCGTGCGACGGCACAGTGACAGCGGTGTTGGTGAACAAGGGAGACTCCGTCCTTGAGGGAGCTGAAATCGTCAAGATAGCCTAGGATGAACACAATCATCGAAAACCTCGAACAATTCTGGTACTTCACAGGATTCGCCAATGCTTCATGGCAGAATCTTGCCATGATCGCTATCGGCATTTTATTCATAACGATAGCCATCAAGAAAGGTTGGGAGCCTCTGCTTCTGGTCCCGATCGGTTTCGGAATGATCATCGGGAACATCCCGATGTTTCCTGGCCTGAACATCGGAGTCTACGAGGACGGTTCAGTCTTGAACACACTCTACCAGGGTGTGAAACAGGGCTGGTATCCTCCCCTCATATTCCTCGGGATCGGCGCTATGACAGATTTCTCCGCCTTGATCTCCCAGCCGAGGCTTCTTCTGATCGGAGCCGCGGCGCAAACGGGAATTTTCGGGGCCTATCTGCTTGCCCTCGCGCTGGGGTTCGATCCCAACCAGGCTGGAGCTATCGGTATAATCGGAGGAGCGGATGGACCGACCGCCATTTTCCTCTCATCGAAACTTGCCCCGGACCTTATGGGAGCGATCGCCGTGAGCGCATATTCCTACATGGCGCTTGTACCTGTGATCCAGAGGCCGATAATGCTCGCTCTGACGACTAAGAAAGAGCGTCTCATAAAGATGCCAGCCCCCAGGCAGGTCAGCCAGAAAGAGAAAATCATATTCCCGGTGGTGGGATTCCTCCTTACCGCCTTCATCGTCCCGTCAGGACTTCCACTGCTGGGCATGCTCTTCTTCGGTAACTTGCTGAAAGAGAGCGGCGTTACCAGAAGGCTTGCCGAGACCGCCAGAGGCCCGCTCATCGACGTGGTGACCACCCTGATCGGTCTGACTGTCGGTGCCTCGACCCAGGCGGACAAGTTCTTGACCGGCAACTCCTTGAAGATATTCCTGCTCGGACTCCTTTCCTTCGTGATCGCCACCACCATGGGCGTGCTGTTCGTGAAATTCTGGAACCTGTTCCTCAAAGGAGACCGCAAGATCAATCCCCTGATCGGCAACGCGGGTGTTTCCGCTGTTCCCGACAGCGCCAGGGTGTCTGAGATAGTTGGCCGGGAGTTCGACCCGAACAACCATCTGCTCATGCATGCCATGGGCCCCAATGTGGCAGGTGTGATCGGTTCCGCCGTGGCGGCAGGTATCCTGCTCGGATTTTTAGGTTGATAGTTTTATTTTCCGCATTTTAGTAAACACAGACTCAATAATATGCAAAGCAAACTTCAGGAACTGACCGACAGGCTCTACAAGGAAGGACTGTCGAAAGGCAAGGAAGAAGGAGAGGCACTCGTCGCCAAGGCCGAGGACAAAGCCTCCGAGATAATAGCCGAGGCTCAAAGAAAGGCTGAAGCGATCATCGAGAAAGCCCAAAAGGATGCTAATGACCTCAAGATCAAGGTCCAGGGAGATGTCAAGATGGCTGCCACCCAAAGCATCCAGGCCACCAAACGGGACATCGAGAACCTTCTGATGAATGGGATGATCGGCGGGAAAGCCACATCCGTCCTGTCATCGGCCGATTTCGTCAAGGAAATCATCACAGCTGTCGCCAAGAATTTCAATTCCCAGGATCCCGTGGACCTGGAGGTTGTCTTGCCCGAGAGCCTGAAGAGTGAGCTCGAACCCTTCATCAACACCCAACTGGTGAAAGCCCTCTCCTCCAATGTGACCGCCAAGTTCTCCGGGAAAATTCCCGCTGGATTCACAATCGGTCCCAAGGACGGATCATATTTCATCGATCTCACCTCCGAGTCATTTGAGAATCTTATCGGAGAGTATCTCAGACCAGCAACCAAAAAACTCCTCTTCGGCGAGTGATGGGAGGCTACGAATATATTATAGCCAGCCTGCCGTCGATCAGCAAAGATTGGCGATTCGCGGATGGGAAGTCCCTGGAAGGTTACGTCAGCTGGATTAAGACCCAGATGCCTTCAAGGGATGCCAAAGCTGTCGACACCCTCCTTGACAGCCTCAAGGAGGAATGTATGACTCCCGAGTTCTACGAGACAGCGCTTAAGGACAAGAACAGGTTCATCCGTGAATACCTCGCTTTTGACCTTGGTTTGAGGAACACCCAGGCAAGATTCGTCAACAAGGTTTTCGGCAGGCCGGAGTCTGACGACACAATCAACTTGGAGGGCGTCCCCGCGTTCGAGGAGTCCGACAAGGTGACCCAGGTGCTCTCCGGCCACGACATCCTGGTCAGGGAAAAGGGGCTGGACTCAATCAGATGGGACAAAATCAGCGATCTGACCACCTTCAATTATTTCGACCTTGACGCCGTACTTGGAATAATCGCCAAGATGAGTATCGTCGAGAGATGGAGGGCGCTTGACCCCGAGTCAGGAGCAGAGTTGTTCCAGCGTCTGATCGCCGAGACCCGAGGCACCTACGGAGGCGTCAATTACACAGAACCGGCTAAAGAATAATAAAGAAACTCAAGATATGAAGACAACAGGAATAGTGACAGGCATCGTCTCAAACCTCGTGACCGTGCAAGTGGACGGTCCCGTGGCCGAGAATGAACTCTGCTACATCACCCTTGCGGGCACCCCGCTTCTCGCGGAAGTCATCAAGGTGTCAGGAGATAAAGCCTCCGTCCAGGTGTTTGAGAGCACCAGGGGGCTGAAGAACGGTGACAAGGTTGAGTTCGAGGGAAGGATGCTTGAGGTAACATTGGGCCCCGGACTCCTCTCCAGCGTCTATGACGGGCTCCAGAACAATCTGGCCACGATGGACTCCGTTTTCCTCAAGAGAGGAGAGTACACCGATCCTCTCGACCACAAGAAGCTCTGGGAATTCACTCCCATTGTCTTTGAGGGAGACAAAGTCATCGCCGGCGACTGGCTGGGTGAGGTGAAAGAAGGATGGCTTCCCCACAAGATCATGGTTCCTTTCAATCTCAAGGGGGAATACATTGTCAAGAAAATCATCCCTGCCGGAAGCTACAACATCGACATGGTGATAGCGGTCCTTACCGACGAGGCAGGTGACGCCCATTACATCACCATGACGCAGAAATGGCCTGTAAAGGTCGCTATCAAAGCATATAAGGAAAAACCCAGGCCCCAGAAAATCATGGAGACTGGAGTACGATGCATTGACACGTTCAATCCGATAGCCGAAGGTGGCACCGGGTTCATCCCCGGGCCGTTCGGATGCGGAAAGACCGTCCTACAGCACGCTATCGCCAAGCAGGGTGAGGCAGACGTGATCGTCATGGCCGCCTGCGGTGAGAGGGCCAATGAAGTGGTGGAGATATTCACAGAGTTCCCCGAACTGATCGACCCGCACACCGGAAGGCATCTGATGGAGCGTACGACCATTATTTGCAACACTTCCAACATGCCTGTGGCTGCCCGAGAGGCCTCCGTCTACACCGCCATGACCATTTGCGAGTACTACAGGGCGATGGGACTTAAATGCCTTCTTTTGGCGGACTCCACCTCAAGATGGGCCCAGGCCTTAAGGGAGATGTCCAACAGGATGGAAGAGCTTCCGGGTGCCGACGCGTTCCCCGTTGACCTCTCTGCCATCATCTCAAACTTTTACTCCAGGGCGGGCATGGTCGTGTTGAACAACGGCAAGACCGGCGCGGTCACATTTATCGGTACGGTCTCCCCCGCCGGAGGTAATCTCAAGGAGCCTGTCACCGAATCGACCAAGAAAGCCGCCAGGTGCTTCTACGGACTTGAGCAGAACAGGGCCGACCAGAAGAGATACCCTGCCGTCAACCCGATCGAGTCGTATTCAAAATACCTTGAATATCCGGAGATTATCTCTTTCCTCGACAAGAATGTAGAGAATGGATGGGTTGAGAAGGTCCTTTACGCGAAGAACCTGATACGCCGCGGACGTGAAGCCAACGAGCAGATCAACATTCTGGGAGATGACGGTGTTCCAATCGGCTACCACATCAGCTTCTGGAAGTCTGAGCTGATAGATTTCGTGTTCCTCCAGCAGGACGCTTTTGATTCCGTCGACGCTCTCTGCCCCATGGAGCGGCAGAAGTTCATGCTCGACGTGGTGCTCAAACTCTGCGACATTGATTACCAGTTCGACGACTTCGAGCAGTGCCGCGACTTCTTCAAGGAGCTTATTAATGACCTGCGCCAGATGAACTACACCAAGTTCCACAGCGAGGCTTTCGAACAATACGCAGACAAGATCAATAATCTCTTGACCGAATATGGCAACTAAGGCATTTCAAAGAATATACACACGGCTGGACGCTATCACAAAGGCGACAGTCTCGCTAAAAGCGAAAGGAGTCTCAAACGACGAGCTGGCCATTGTGGACGGCCGTCTGGCACAGGTTGTCAAGACCAAGGGAGACTTGATCACATTGCAGGTGTTCTCGGGGACAGAGGGTATTCCGACCAACGCCGAGATAGCGTTCCTTGGTGAGCCCCCTACCCTCAAGGTCTCTGACCAACTGGCCGGACGTTTCTTCAACGCCTATGGGCATCCTATTGACGGAGGTCCCGACGTTGAAGGTGAGGAGAGGGAGATCGGAGGTCCTTCCGTCAATCCTTACAAGAGACGCCAGCCCTCGGAGCTTATTCCCACCGGCATCGCCGGCATCGATCTCAACAACACCATCGTGTCCGGCCAGAAGATTCCTTTCTTCGCCGATCCTGACCAGCCCTACAACCAGGTCATGGCCGATGTCGCCCTAAGGGCAGATGTCGACAAGATCATTCTCGGCGGAATGGGTCTGTCAAATGACGACTATCTCTTCTTCCGCCATGCTTTCGAGGACGCCGGAGCTCTGGAAAAGATCATCTGCTTCGTCAACACCACCGAGGACCCGCCCGTAGAACGTCTTCTCGTGCCGGATATGGCCCTGACAGCCGCCGAATATTTCGCGGTCGACAAGAACGAGAAAGTTCTCGTGCTCCTGACCGACATGACATTGTACGCGGATGCCCTTTCCATAGTGTCTAACCGAATGGACCAGATTCCCTCCAAGGACTCGATGCCCGGATCGCTGTATTCCGACCTCGCGAAGATTTACGAGAAGGCGGTGCAGCTCCCGACGGATGGCTCGATCACAATCATCGCTGTCACCACCCTGAATGACGGAGACATCACTCACGCCATACCGGATAACACCGGCTATATAACTGAAGGACAGCTGTTTCTGCGTGCGGACTCCGATTCAGGCAAGGTCATTATCGACCCGTTCAGATCCCTGTCCCGTCTGAAACAAAGGGTTCAGAACATAAAGACAAGGGAGGATCACAGCCAGGTCATGAACGCTGGTGTCCGCCTTTATGCGGATGCCCAGAACGCTAAGACAAAACTGGAGAACGGATTCGACCTGTCAGACTACGACCGTCGCTGCCTTGACTTCGCGAAGGAATATGCCACAAGGCTTCTCTCAATCGATGTCAACATCACGATTACTGAGATGCTTGACACAGCCTGGGAGCTGTTCGGTAAGTATTTCAGCAAAGCCGAGACAGGAATCAAGCAAGCACTCATCGATAAATACTGGAAAGGCCGTTAAAGGATTAAGATGGCTATCAAGTTTCAATACAACAAGACAGCGCTGAACAACCTGCAAAAGCAGCTTAAAATGCGTCAGAGCGCCCTCCCCACATTACAGAACAAGGAGAGTGCCTTGAGGCTTGAGGTGCGGAAAGCCAAGGACAAGAGTGAGAGCCTGATCAAAGAACTGGATGAGGCCGAGAGACGCTACGACTATCTGGCTCCCTTGTGGAACGAGTTTGAGAGCGACATGGTATCCATCACGGATGTCGAGCTCAAGACCGTGAAGGTGGCCGGAGTGAAGTGTCCGGAACTTGGCGAGATCAAATACGAGATCCGGCCTTTCAACACCTTCCGGAAACCAGCCTGGTACATGGATGGTGTCTCAATCCTCAAGGAATTGTCCCGGTTGGGCATTGAGTCCGAGGTGATGATGGAGAAAAAGCGCATACTTGACTTCCACAGGAAGAAGACGACACAGAAAGTGAACTTGTACGAGAAAGTCCAGATTCCGGGATATCAGGAGGCGATCCGTAAGATCAAGAGATACATGGAAGATGAGGAGAACCTCAGCAAGGCGTCATCGAAAATCGTCAAAGAGCGTCATGCCTTGGAAGAAGATATGGAGGAAATGAGCCATGATTGATAAAATGACAAAATATTCCTTCATTCTCCTGAGCGGCGACGCGCCAGGATTCCTGAAGGATCTCGAGGGCCTCGGAGTTGTCGACATCACACGTTCCGAGAAACCCGTGGATGACATTTCCGGAAAGTTATCCGCCGAGGCGGAGGCCTGCCGCAAGGCGATAAACCATCTCAACGCTATCGAAGTGGAGGAGGATTCCGGCAAATTCACGGTCTCTTGCGACGGGAAGATCAGCGACCCGTTGGCTCTTTTCCAGGACATTTTCCCAAAAGAGAGACAGTTGAAAGAGGAGGTGGAGGCCGCCCACAAAGAAGTTGAGAATTGCAGGGTTTGGGGCAGCTTTGACAAGGAAGCTCTCGACGATCTTGAGTCCAAAGGGCTGAAAATAAGGTTCTACCACCTTCCGAAAAAGTCTTACGACCCTGCCTGGGCCACTCAGTATGCCATCGAGGAGATCGCGGACGACGGGAAGAGTGTCTGGTTCGTCACAGTCTCTGATGACCCGGACTACGCATTCCCTGCCGACGAGATTCCTTCTCCAAAGCATGACCTCGCCGGTGCGGAAGGGATCCTCGCGGACAAGGAAGGAGAACTGATCGCCTGCAAGGGCCTCTTGTATTCGCTCAAAGACTATATTCCCGCCTTGGAAAACCGGGAAAAAGATGCTTTGTCGAAGTTGCAGCGTCACCTCGCTGACGCTGGCAGCGGAAAGGCCGCCGAGGGACATGTGACCATCTTTGAGGGATTCGCCCCGGTCGAGGATGAGAAAAAGCTTTGCCAGGCTTTCGACTCAATGGAGAATATCCTTTACCTTAAAGAAGATGCCGTCAAGGCAGATAATCCGCCTATCAAACTCAAAGGCAACTGGTTCACAAGGATGTTCTCGGTCCTGACCGACATGTATGGCCGCCCTGAATACGACGAGTTCGACCCTACTCCTTATCTCTCCGTGTTCTTCCTGCTCTTCTTCGCGATGTGCATGGGAGATGCCGGTTACGGACTTGTTCTGATCGTTCTCGGCCTCCTGCTTCGCCGTTCAGAGGGGATGAAAGACATCGCTCCATTGGTGTCCACTCTTGGTGCCGGGACCTTTGTGATAGGCATTGTGATGCACACGTTCTTCGGCTACGACATCTCGGCGGCAGCTTGGGTACCTTCCTGGCTGAAGAAATGTATGGTCACTGGCAATATCGCCGGATTTGACGCCAACATGGTGATATCAGTTCTGATAGGAATATTACATCTTTCCCTTGCCTTCATTCTTAAGGCTGTCTACGCCACAAAGAAGAATGGTTTCGCCAATTCGCTTGGCACATGGGGATGGACCCTTCTGATCGTAGGTGGAGTCATCATCGGCGGAATATCGCTCACCGGAGTTTTGAGCTCCGAAGTCACGAAATGGATAATCATAGCCATTGGAGTAATCTCGGCAATAGGAATATTCCTTCTCAGTGACATCCACCGCAATCCCCTTAAGAACATCGCTCCGGGATTGTGGGAGACTTACAACACAGCCACAGGTTTGCTTGGAGATGTTTTGAGTTACCTGCGTCTCTACGCACTGGGACTTGCTGGCGGAATGTTAGGAAAGGCTTTCAATGACATCGCCGCGATGACCGTCGGGGACGGGGGTTTCAGTGTCGGCTGGATAGCTTTCGCGTTGATATTCCTGATCGGTCATGCCCTGAACCTGGCCATGTGTTGCCTTGGAGCGTTTGTCCATCCTTTACGACTCAATTTCCTCGAGTTCTTCAAGAACAGTGGTTATGAGGGTAAAGGCCGTATTTATAGACCAATAACAAACAAATAAATAAAACTTATAAAATCATGAATGAGATTCTAGGTTATTTAGGATTGGGCCTCATGCTCAGCCTCGCTGGCGTCGGAAGCGCTATCGGCACAACAATCGCGGGTAACGCCGCTGAAGGAGCCCTGAAAAACGCTCCTGAGAAGTCCAGCAGCTATATGATTCTCTCGGCCCTCCCGGCCACCCAGGGTATCTATGGCTTCGTTGCCTTCTTCATGTGGCTGCTCGTCTACAAGTTCGATTTCGCGGCCCAGGGTCCCCTTCTCTTCGGAGTTGGAATCGGTGTCGGAATCGTCTGCATGATCTCCGCGATCCGTCAGGGACAGGTCTGCGCGAATGGTATTGTCGGAATTTCCCAGGGACATGATGTCCAGACCAACACTCTCATCTACGCCGCCCTTCCTGAGTTCTATGCTATTCTCGGGCTTGTCGGAGCGTTGATGCTCACCCTGGCTGTGTAATGAGCCTTATCAAATCAATCTCCGGAATCCGGGGAACCATAGGAGGAAAGCCCGGAGAAGGGCTTTCTCCTGTTGATATAGTAGGCTTCACTTATGCCTATTGCGCCACCCTTCCTTCCAGATGTCCCAAACCTGCTGGTTCAAAGTACAAGATTGTCGTTGGAAGAGACGCCAGGATCTCCGGCCCTATGGTCGAGAACCTGGTAGTAGGAACATTGGTCGCATGCGGAGTTGATGTGGTTAAGATCGGACTCGCGTCAACCCCCACCACAGAGATGGCCGTGACTTTCGCCGGTGCGAATGGCGGGATAATTCTCACCGCCTCGCATAATCCCCGCCAATGGAACGCCTTGAAACTCCTAAACGATAAAGGAGAGTTCCTGACGGCCGCTGAAGGGAAAGCCATTCTGGACCTCGCTGAAAAAGGGAATTTCGACTTCGCGGAAGTAGACGAACTCGGGACCGTTACAGAGCATGATTACACTGACGAACACCTGGAAGCGGTCCTGAACCTTCCTGAAGTGGACAAAGAATCTATCGAGCAGGCTGGTTTCAAAGTCGTCCTCGACGCCGTCAATTCAGTCGGAGGCATAATCATGCCCCGCCTTCTGGAAAAACTCGGCGTCGAGTGCATCTGCCTTAACTGCGAGCCGACCGGTAATTTTGCCCACAACCCGGAGCCTCTTCCTTCCAACCTCACAAGCTTGAGTTACGCTGTGGTACAGGAAAAGGCCGATCTTGGAATATCCGTGGATCCGGACGTGGACCGTCTGGCGTTTATCTGTGAGAATGGCGAGCCTTTTGGTGAGGAATACACCTTGGTAAGCGTCGCGTCCTACCTGTTTGAGCGTGCCGCTAAGATAGCGCAAGCGGAAAGCATTTCCATGGAGGAAGTCACCTATCCTTACGCCCCCGTCTCTTGCTCGAACCTATCCAGCAGCAGAGCCTTGCGGGATGTCACCGAGAACTTTGGCGGTTCTTATCAAGCCGCCGCTGTCGGTGAAGTCAATGTGACCACAAAAATGAGGGAAACCAATGCCCTCATTGGCGGAGAAGGAAATGGAGGTGTCATCTATCCTGCCATTCATTATGGCCGTGATGCTATGGTCGGAGTGGCCTTATTCCTGTCAAATTTGGCACGGAAACAATTAAAAGTCAGCGAATTGCTCAAGACATATCCTGAATATCACATCGCCAAGAACAAGATTGAGCTGTCAGACAGCGGATTGATAGACAGGATTCTTGACTCGCTTAAGGAGAAATATTCCAACGAGGATGTCAACTGCATCGATGGTGTGAAAATCAGCTTTGAAGCAGACCGCAAATGGGTACATCTCCGCCGCTCCAACACCGAGCCGATCATCAGGATCTATTCAGAGGCTCCCACGATGGAGGAAGCCGAGTCTCTCGCCGCAGAGGTTATCGCCGTGGCGAATAGCATAATCAACTCCTGATGTTCTCCTTTAGGACAACGGCGCTGGAGGACCAGCTTGACAAGGCTCTCACAAGTGGAAGAGTCGGGTGTTTTTGCACCCAGAACTGCTGGGACACAGCCCGTGGCCGTTACATGTATGATTTGTTCATCGAGAGAGGCAATCTCCAAGTTCTATTCACTCCGAGAGACACGGAGTTGACTCCCGGGACAAATCACATTTCATTTGAGCGATCCGCCCTGAATGATCTGGATGCCATCGTAGTAGAGATCCAGGACGCCGGGGCGAGATATTTCAACTACAGCAAGGACGTGTTCCATCTGATGGAGACACTCTCGAAGATGGAGCACTCCCCTTCGCTGTATATTGTCGACCACATAAATCCGGCTGGAAGGATTGTAGAAGGATCGATGCCTTCCGGTCCAGCCGAGCCACACACGCCCAAAGTGGCGCACAGGCATGGCCTGACATTGGGAGAACTGTGTGGACTATATTACACGGAGATCGGAGCCTCTTTTCCGCTTCATGTGATATCCGCTCTTGCAAGCGACGCCACGAGGCAGCTTCTTCCCTGGACCATCGCGCCCGCATCTGACATTCCCGGAATGTTCACTTGCCAGATGTACCCTGGGGGCGGGCTCTGGAACAACACGACCATCACGCCCGCGATCGGAACCGCGAGGCCATACGAGTACTTCGGTGCTCCATTTATTCTCCACAATAAACAAGAGGTTATCCCAGCTCCCGCAGGAGTCATGATGCGACCTTGCACCTTCACTCCTGCCGCGGGACGTCACGAGGGAAGACAATGCCAAGGCTACCAGATTATGCTTCAGCCAGGAGCGGAATATCACTCCTTGCTGCACGTGGTTCAGCTAATCAGGTATTTCCTCGAGAGATACTCCCAATTCGAGTTACTCGACGGATTTGAGGAAAAGCTTTCCGACAGTACTCTCATGGACTACATCAAGGGGAAAATTTTATTCCAGGAAGCCCGGGAGCATGTCAAGATAGAGGAGCAGAAATGGATACGCAAAGCCAAACGCTACTCCCTTTACGACGACCAGCCTTACCGCATTAAATAATCACAGGGGTACGCCCTACATTATAACCCTCGGAGGCCGCCATGCGCCCTCCGAGCGTCAGCGAGCAGCTCAGGTCCGGCGGGGGACAAGTCGGCATCAGCCGACCGGCCGGGGCGGGACTTCGCGACGGCGAAGTCGTGGAGCCGGAAAGGCCGCGGGGGGTCTGGGGGCGGCTTAGCCCCCAGTATAAAACGAAGAAGTCCCTGGCAGACAACGTCTGTCAGGGACTTCCGAAGAACGGCGGCGACCTACTCTCCCAGCTGGTGTGCCAGTACCATCGGCGCGGATGAGCTTAACGGCTCTGTTCGGGATGGGAAGAGGTGGGACCTCATCGC
>JAEEGL015699983.1_pt1 | contig 80289 bp, 74 predicted proteins | sample 9134231 | NCBI WGS metagenome assembly JAEEGL01 (sample SAMN16246548, study PRJNA631951) | gut metagenome | biome: gut microbiome; feature: rumen; material: fiber-attached | host: Bos | place: Iran: Karaj | collected 2018-10 | reverse complement strand
GCAAGAGATAAAACGCTGTTTCTGGGCCATTCAGCGCCCCCATTTGGGGGCGTCTGCAGGAGATAGGCCCTTATAGGGCCTGTTCAAACCACCCGTTCAACGGGTGGTTTTGATTCACAAAACCGTACTCACTCTGCAAATCAAGCAAAAAACCGTGCGGAACCGACGAATTACCTTCTCATTGTAAACTCAAAGACAAATTCCGCATAATTATATATCAAAGGCTCAAGCTCCTCCCTGACCTGCGGAGGAAGCTTAACTCGCTTAAGCTCCGCAAGATCTATACTCATCATGCGGCGAAGCGCTTCCAGTGAGAGAGCGCTTACCGTCTTGTATGCGCTGCCGCAGCGTTCGCAAACAGAGCCTCCGAGCGAGTTTGAAAAATGCAGCGATCTTTCGCCCCTTAGATCCGCTCCGCATTTTACGCACCTTGTCAACGTCGGCGCGTAACCGCATTGCTGCAGCAGTTTGGAAACGAATGCAAGCTCAACATCCCCGGGGTCGCCGCTGCCGTAAGCAATGACCGAAAGCGTGTTGTAAACGAGTATGAACAGTTCGTCATTCGCCTGCTCCTTTTCGGCGATATGCGCCGCGGCATTTACAACGCGGGTGGCGGATAAAAGCTGTTCATAGCTTTCGCGGATGGAATAAAAGCTTTCAAGCACAGTCGCCGAGGAAAGCTGCAGCTTACCAAAGCGATCGTTGACCTCCATCTCTCCGAAGGCGAACTGCTGGGAAATTGCAGACAGCTTGGAATTTGGTTTTCTGCATCCGCGCGCGGTCACGGCAATAAGGCCGCGCTCCCTGGACAGAACGTTAAGGATCCTGTCCGATTCGCGGTATTCCGTGGCCCTGAGAACTATACCGTTGTAAACGTCGTTTGGCATATTTTGACCGGTTTGCTTAATGCCGCCGGTGGGACAATATCGAAAAGGAGGGCTTAAGTATGGAAAGACAGCATTCGCTCTGGCTGATATTTGAGAAGAGCGGCAAGCTGACCGACTACATCAGCTTCTGCGAGGAAAGGCGGCGCGCTCAAAACAGACGCGAAGCACCCGGGCCGAATGACAGCGGGGACGACGATCAATCCTCGTTATAGCCGAGCTCCCTCAAGGCGTTGGCGCTGTTGCGCCAATCCGGCCGCACTTTGACCCACAGCTTAAGATTGACCTTGGTGCCGAACAGGGTCTCTATCTCGGGCCTTGCCGCGGAGCCGATGCGCTTCAGCATAGCGCCCTTTGCGCCTATTATGATGCCCTTATGGGAGTCACGTTCGCAATAAAGCACGGCGTCGATATCATTGATGCCGTCCTCCCGAAGGAAGATACGCTCAATGTCAACGCCTATGCCGTGAGGTATCTCCTGCCTAAGGGACTTTAATGCCTTTTCGCGGATTATCTCGGCAGTGATGACACGCATAGGCTGATCCGTCACCATGTCCTCCGGATAGTACTGCGGCCCCTCGACAAGATACGAAGCAAGTGTTTTCTCAAGCTTATCGACGTTGTGACCGGTCTCGGCGGAGATGGGTACTATTTGCTTGATGAAGCCTTCGTTCATAAGCCTCTCGCGCACGGTCTCAACACCGTCGAACGAAACAAGATCAATCTTGTTTATTGCCGCGACAACGGGAGTGTTGCCCACCCTGCCGCGCAGCTCCCCGATCAGCGTTTCATCCATATCGCGCACGCCTTTGGACGCGTCAAGCATGAACAGTATGCATTCAACGTCGGAAAGGGATGAATACGCGACGCGCAGCATAAACTCGCCAAGGCGGTTTTTAGCGCCCGTAACCCCGGGCGTGTCAAGAAAGATCATCTGGTAATCCTTCCTTGTCACAACACCGGCGATACGGTTGCGGGTAGTCTGCGCACGATCGGAGACGATGCTGACCTTTTGCCCGACAAGCAGATTGACGAGCGTGGATTTGCCCACGTTAGGCGAGCCGATTATGGCTATGAAGCCGGATCTGTATGCCGATCTGCTCATTTGCTCTCATCAATGTCCTTTTTGGTAAAGGACATGGGCAGCATTTCCCTTAGCTCATGTACGACGTAATTGCCGTCCCTGTCGGCGCAGATGACGGGCATATCCTGAGGGCAGAACTCGGCTAGTACCTGCCTGCACACGCCGCAGGGCGCAACGTAATCGACGCCGTCGGATATTACGGCAATCGCTTCAAAGTCGCGTTCGCCCTCATAAACGGCCTTGAACATAGCCGTGCGCTCTGCGCAGTTAGTGGGCGTAAATGAAGCGTTTTCTATGTTACAGCCCAGATAATACGCACCGGACCCTGTCTTGAGACAAGCCCCAACGCGAAAACCGGAATAAGGCGCATAAGCCTTTTCCCTTGCTTCGGCTGCAAGACGCAGCATCTTCTTGATCTCGAATTCGTGAAGATTGATCATAGTACTCCCCCGTTATTCTCAAGTATGACCGCGAGTATCTTGCGTTGCTCGGCGATCATTGTATTTTCATCCTCAGGCTCCATGTGATCGAAGCCAAGTATATGCAGCGTACCGTGTATCGCAAGGAAGGTAAGCTCCCTGTATAAGCTGTGCCCATATTCCAGCGCTTGACGTTCTGCCGTTTCGACAGAGATCATGATATCTCCCAGATGCCCATCGGGCGGCGATATCAGTTCCGCTCCCTCAAAGCAGGGAAAGCTCAGTACGTCCGTGGGCCTGTCCACACCGCGGTACTCACGGTTGAACCCGTGTATAACGGCGTCGTTTGTAAGCTCAACCGTTATATCGCCGTCTGCGTTTTCAAACCGCAGCGCGGTGACGCATCCCAGCCTGACTTTCTCGATCAAACGGTCGTCTTCGACTATTCCGTTACAGTAGACCTCTGCATCGATCATCTTACGTCGATCTCCTCCAAATCGGGATATTCAACCCGCTCATGATACAGGGCGGTAAAAGATTCGATAAAGCTTTCCTCAATGAGCTTTATTTCCGCAAACGTCAGGGGCGAAGCCCAAAGCATGCTGTCGCGTTTGTCCCATTTATGGGTGATGACCTCGCGCACCTTCTCACGGATATCGTCCATAGTCGGGCTGACCATGCTCCTGACCGCAGCCTCACAGCAATCGGCAAGCATCAGCAGCGCGCTCTCCTTGGTCGAAGGCTTATGCGAGGGATAACGGAACAGGCTTTCGTCGATCTGTGTTCCCTCAGGAGCAAGCTTCTTTGCCTTGTCGTAGAAATAAACCATGACCGAATCGCCGTGATGCTCGCCAACAATGCTGATGATCTCACGCGGGAACTTGTGCTTTTCAAGTAGCGTTACGCCATCCTGCTGATGAGCTATGATACGCTTTGCGGATTCATACGGGTCAAGTTCGTCATGCATATTGACGCCCGTCTTCTGATTCTCCTTGAAGCAAAGGGGGCTGCGAAGCTTGCCGACGTCGTGATAATACGCCGCTACGCGTACAAGCAGGGGATCTGCTCCGACCTTTTCAGCTGCGGACTCTGCGAGGGAGGCTACGAGAAGCGAATGATGATAAGTCCCCGGCGCCTCGTTGATCAGTCGCTTTAAGAGCGGGTTGTCGTTGTTCAAAAGCTCGTTAAGCCTCTCCTCAGAGGCGATGTCGAAGAGCGATTCCAGCACCGGCATACTGCCCACCGTCAGCAAACCGGAGAGCAGACAGCTTCCAACAAGCCACAGAAGGTTCTTCGGAAGAAAGCCTAACGGCAGACCGCCCGCCATAACGGTAAGCGTGTAGACAGCTGCGCCCACAAGACCTGCAATGAGCGACGCAAGCACAACGGTCGTCCTTGTACGGCGAAGCTTAAGCGCAAATACAGCTGTCAGCGATAATGCGGAAAGGGATAGTATGAGCGCCGCCCCTCCGGCGGAGGGCCCGCTGATTCGGGTGACAGACGCCCACGATACGGCCGCAAGCGGAAGCACGGCTACCGCCGCCGCCCCCTGATCGATCATGAGCGCAAGCAGCATAACGGCGATCAGTACGGGCGTAAGGCATGCGTTGACACCGACGGCAAACGGGATCAACGCACCGAATACGGCAAGGATCAGCGTAACGAACAGCATCTTTCGAAGCGACGCCGTTACGAAACCGCATCGCAGATAAAGAAAGACTCCGTAAATGCCGTAGTAAACAAGAACCATGCCGGCAGAGCCTATAATGCGCCGTATGCTTAAATATCCGTCTGAATACAGGCAATAAGCCATCGACGCAATAGGCAGAAGATACGCTCCGACAAGCATAAGCACACCGAATACAGGCAGCAGTTTTTTTTCGGTCCTGTGCTTAACGCCCCGTACAGCAATATCGTTTTTTACGTTTTCATCCATTTAGTCTCCTTCAGGATGCTCCGCCGGAGCTCCTTTCGGCCGCACGCTTTTCAGCGGCATTTTTCGCGGCCTGTTCGTATGCATTGACGATCCTCTGCACCATCTCATGACGAACCACGTCGCGCGAGCTGAGCTTGATAATGGATATGCCCTCAACGTCGGCAAGCACATGCATGGCGTTTATCAAGCCGGATTTCTTGTCCTGCGGCAGGTCGATCTGTGTAATATCGCCCGTTACGACTACCCTGGAGCCCTCGCCGAAGCGTGTCAGGAACATCTTCATCTGTTCAATGGTGCAGTTCTGGGCTTCATCGAGTATTATGTAAGCGTCGTTCAGCGTCCTGCCCCTCATGTAGGCCAGAGGCGCTACCTCGATAACGCCGCGCTCCGACAGGATCTTGAAGTTCTCGGAGCCCAAGAACTCGTATAGCGCATCGTACAGCGGGCGCAGATACGGATCGACTTTATTCTGCAGATCGCCGGGAAGGAAGCCCAACTTCTCCCCCGCCTCCACCGCGGGCCTTGTGAGGATGATGCGCGATACTTCTTTGTTTTTGAGCGCAAGAACGGCCATTGCTACGGCAAGATAAGTTTTGCCCGTTCCTGCGGGACCCACTCCGAACACGACCGTATACTTTTTAAGCGCCTTGACGTATTTCTTTTGGCCAAGCGTCTTGCACTTTATCTGTTTGCCTTTGCTGGTAAAGGCGACTACGTCGTCCGCAAGTTCGAGTATAAGGTCTGCGTTGCCCTCCCTTGCAAGATCGACCGCATACCTTATCCTGCCGCGGTCCACGGCTTCGCCTCTGCGAATAAGCTCAAGGAGCTTTTCTATCACGGCGGACGCAGTCTGCACCTCCTCCTCTGATCCGGTTATCCTTATGCTGTCCGCATCGGAAGTGATATGTGCGTTGGTCTCCGCCTCAATTATCTTCAGGTTTTCATCGAACACGCCGAACAGCCTTATCAGCTCGTCCATCTGCTCGATCGCAACTGTAGTCTCGAATTCTTTGTTTTCTTCCATTAATGATCCGTGGGTACTCCTATTGGTTCCAATGTTATAACCGTCAGCAGCGCCGTTATGCTCCCGTCCGGGTTCTCGTTATAGTGTGCTTCGGCGCTGATTATGCTCGCATCTTTTGGCAAGATGGCAGCGAGCTTTTCCTGCGCAGCAAGCTTCGCCCTTTCTCGTATCCCCTCGGGCGTATCGGGGACGGGCTTATCATCAAGCTCATAGTCGGTAAATGCGTTCACTTTTACAGCCAAACCGAAGCCGAGGTAAGCCGAGTGCCTACATTCACGTTCTGATCGGACAAACGCCTTTGCGGTCTCGATCTCTCTGCCAAAAAACCCCAACGATACCCCTTCGCAATGAGCCCCGGTGCGTTCAAGGCTGTTTCGCAGGTATCCGGCGGTTGCAGAGGCGCTGTATGCCGTTTCTCCGAGAACTATCCCTTTTGCGGGAACGAGGTATCCTTCCTTCATATCCGACAGATCGCCCGATATGAGTACGTCCCCGGCATGGACCGACTGACCCTTTCTCACGAGCGCTCTGCCGCTCTCGGCTGAGATAAAGCCGACGATGCAATCCTTGGATGCAATGATGCTGTCTCCGCATACAGCCCAGAATACGGGCTCCCTGTCCGAAATCTCCTTTACGATCACGTTAACCGCTATCCCGGTGAGACTCAGTTTGGAATAAGCAACGCGGTCATCCCATTGGAGAGCCCTCCCTGCCTCGGCAAGGTCAATATCCCGTTTCAGCGCGCCGACGCGAACTCCGGCGCTTTCGAGAATGCGGATTATCTCTCCTGCCGGCATCTCCTCGCTTTGTACCCTGATGAGCCATACCCGCCTTGACAAAGCGTACATAGCTATAGCGCCTATAATAAGCGTTAATAGGAATACAGTCGCTGAACCGAAGCCCTTTGTTATTCGAACAGCAAGGCTTTTCTGCACGATCGAAACCCGGCAGCCCGAACCGCGCGCAGCGTTCTTGAGCTTTTTCACGTCCCTTGCCCTCATGCGAAGGGATACGCCGCCTGCCGTCCTTTCGACCCGGCTGACCCTAATGCCGGACGCGATGCAACGATTGAGGAGGTTTTCCGGATACCTCCCCATTATCATTATATTAACATATCCAAACGGAGATTTCCACAGTTTCATAAAAAATTCCCGTACAGTGTTATTCGAACACCGCGCCGTCAATGCGCCCCTGCAGAAGTATGGAGCTTTCGTCGATCTCAGAGGCGCGCATCCCGCAGCCGTCTATCCTGATTATGCCCAAGCGCGAATACAGCTTTACGCAGCAGTCCGAAAGCTGTAAAAGCCCCGTATGGTTTTCGACAAGAGCATACTCGGTACCTGTCAGCGTAATGCAGGGCACAGTTCCTCCGCAATCCGCGGGAAACCCTATTCCCGTATAAATATGCCCCTTATTCATGCATCTTGCCTTTGCACGTTCCGACGCTGTCTTCGTTTTATTCATACCTGGTTCCGTTCCTTAAGAATGATTAATGATATGCGCCGAGCCTTCAAAGATATGATTTATGCGTCTGCACCTGAGCACATAGGTTTACTTCGCAATCGGCACAAAAGGCCGGATCAAACAGACCCGATGCAAAGAGGGCTTTGCATCGGGTCTTGAGATATTCGCGTTTTTGTTTATAGGCGCAGCTTTATAGGGGTGTAGCTGCAAACCGACTGCCTTCAACGAGCAGTCTCACCGTTTAATCGGGCCGTTCAACAAGCCACCGCGGCTCACGAAGCATTTCGGCAATATGCTCCGTTCCCTTTTCGATATCGCTTTTTTCTATCACCGTAATGCCCATATCCCTGGCCCGCAGGTAAATGGCCCAAGCTTCTTTTGAAAGATCGTACGCGGTTGCAAGCACAACGGCGGCTTTTCTCCCGCCGAACCTTTTTGCAAGATAGCTTATCTCATAAAGATCGCGCGTATCCGGCCTGGCGGATTTACAGGAAACAAAAACAGAAGAAAGCCCTTTTGACGCGACAACATCTATCTCGTTTGTCGTATCGTTGAAGCTGCCGTGAATGACGCCGTCCCAATCGAACACCACGCTCATTGCAACGTCGTCATAATCGCCGTGATCCATCGCCGCAGTATAGACTGTAAGTTCAAGGCACATTCCCACGGTTGTAAGCAGTTCCTTGATGAATGCGCTCCTGAACCTGAAGGTTATGTTTTCACCGTCGGACACGACCTCGGTCAACGCCCCCGCCTGCTCAAGTCCGAGAACGAGTCGCCTGCTGCAAACGAGCAGCGAGTGCCCGTTTAGCAAAGTCATCGGAGCCATCAGCAGACCGGTCCGCGCATCGTAAAAACTCTTGCAGGCAAACTGAAGGTACTCGGAAAAACCATTCCAATCGGAAAGGTGATTGATATAAAGGTCGATGACGCCTCGGGCGGCCTGTTCATCGGTCTTATAATTGGCGATCGAATGACCCGTGCCTGTAACGAGCCCCCCGCCCATATCGATGAGAGAACGAATATTCAACGCTGGGAGCCTGGCCTTTGATATCTCAGCCGCGCAGCCGTAAACGTTAATGAATCTCCCGCGTTTATCGTCGTAAAAGAGTGATTTGAACCTATTGCGAACGCAGTACCTGTGAGCGGCTATCAACAGCCCGGAGGGGCCTCCCGTCATGTCGATCACGCTGTCGGGGTACTCGCCTACGGTTTCACCGACCTTTCTGAAAAGGGATGAAAGCGATCTGCTTCCCACGTCAGTAAACCTCACCTCGCAGGATTCGTTAGCGTTTTTGACCGCACGGGTCAGACCCAGACGCGTCTCCCTGTCCGGAATAAAGCCCGAGCATAGATAGACCACCCGCCGCGGTGCAAAAGTGAGCGCCGCGGCAAGGTTGTCGAACCTTTCGTTCACATATAGTTCAATAAGCGTTTCCATCCGTTATTCAACACTCATGCCGATAACGAGCTTAAGTGTGTTTTCCGCTCCTTTCACGTGTGAGCGTTCGTATCCATGTGAAGCATAAACGCCCGCTCCAATAAGGCCGTGGCGCAGATCGTATCCCGCATCGAGCGCGGCGTCCGCATCCGAACCGTAGTAGGGATATACGTCGAGCGCATAATCGAGGCCGAGCTTCTTCGCGGCAGCGATCAGTTCGCCGGTCAGGTCATAGTTGTACGGACCGTGCGAATCCTTTACACAGATAGAGACCTGTTCCTCGCGGCAAGCAAGACCAAGCCCAACGCATCCCATATCTACGGAGATAATGTCGCGGGCATCCTCGGGAATACCGGAAGAACAGCCGTGCCCTACCTCTTCAAAAACGGTAATGTAAACATACACCTTGCGGCGAAGCTTCAAGCCCTCTTCCTTGATGCGCCTTGCAAAGTCGATGAGTATCGCTACCGAGAGCTTGTCGTCAAGGAAACGGGACTTTATATAGCCGGACTCGGTCACGCGGAAGCGGGGCTCAAAGCAAACATAGTCGCCGGTCGCAATGCCGAGTTTTTCGACGTCCTGCTTTGATGAAACGAATTCGTCAAGCACAAGTTCCATACCGTCCCAATTGCGCTCCTGCTTGGAGTAATCGCCGTTTACGTGAACGCTGGGATCGTTCATCTGGAAGCAGCCCTCGTACTTTTTGCCATCGCGGGTATAGACCCATGCGTTTTCGCACTCGGCGTTGTTCGGGTTCATCCCGCCTATGCGGGTAAGCCTTAACCTGCCGTTGCCTTTGACCTCTGCGACCATTCCGCCCAGTGTGTCAAGATGTGCCGAGAATACGACCGGGGCTCCTTCGCCGCCAAGGCAGCAGAGAACGCAGCCCTTATTGGTCTTAACGGGCTTATAGCCCAGTTCGGCAAGACGCCCTGCAGTATAATCTGCGGCGGCTTTTGTAAAGCCGGTGGGGCTGTCGATAGAAATAAGCTTCTCAAGCTCCGAAACGATGCTGTTCATAGTATGCTCCTTTTACCATTTATTTCTGACCTTTTCGGCAAAGCCCAAAAGGTTTTCAATGCTCAAAACAGATCCGTCATCCAGTACGGCGCGGCCGGTAAACCTGCCGAACACCTGATGCTGGTCGCTCATGATCACGCCGAGCGATATCTTGGCCTTTCGGTCGATGATCGGCACAAAATCAAGCTCGAGCCTCCCGTCGTCTGAGGTGAATTTCCACGGCTTTTCATACTCTTCCCTGCCGTCCGACCCTTTCGGGATCACAAATTCCACACCGTTAAGCTTATGTGCGGCTCCGTCAACGAAGAGCATATTCTCGCTTGCGGCGGAAGTATCTCCAAATCCGTATCCGAGATTAAACCCGAATTTACGGCCTCCCACCATGCCCTGAGCGGCGCTCCAATACCAGGTGTTGTCGTAAGTCCATACGCCCCTGCCCCAATCCAGCAGGCCGTATGAGTTGCCCGGTGTGAACTTATACTTTTTGCCGTTGTGCCACACCGTGCCCTGTGCGCGCATCGCCACCGTCTTTTGATTATAGTAGAACGCAGTTTTCTTCTCAGGGAAAGGTGTTGCGATTACCATCGAATCCCGCGGCTCCTCCGTCAGAAGAAGGTCGCACTCGAAGTCGGCTTTTCCTTGGAAGTTTTTGTAAAAGACCTTGAGCCTCCGCCCCTCCGCCTCGTGGGTAAAGCTGACCTTGACCCGCTTCGACTCATAAACGGCGTCGCCGTATGCGGGCGATGAAGGCAGACCTATTTTACCGCGGGTAAAGGGGATTATCTTGGACTTAGTTACCTCGGTCCTCTTATCGAGATCGATAAACGAAACGCTCATCATTCCCATATAGGAGTTGTCGTCGCATGTCAGCGCAATGGCGTAGCGGTCGTTCTGGATAAGATAATAGTCCCATTCCTTTATCCTGAGCCTGCCGCCCCTGATGCTCGACCTGTCATAAACGAGTATCGGATAGGTCGCATAGCCCGCTTCATAGAGTGAGCCGTCATCATTCAACAGCGGAGCGGGAGTTGTTATCTCGTGCTGCATAATATGCCTCCTTATACACCGTACAGCAGATTCTGCGCGTCGTTCAGCAGTTTATACGCGCCGTCAGCGCGCATAAGCTCCTCATGAGTACCGCGTTCAACAATGCCATCCTCGTTGATCACCATTATTTCGTCGGCTCCGCGCACGGTGGAAAGCCTGTGCGCGATTATGATCGTTGTTCTGCCTTGGGATAGCCTTTCAAGCGCTGCGGATATGCGCGCCTCGGTTGCCGAATCAAGCGCGCTGGTAGCCTCATCAAGTATCAGGATGGGCGGATTCTTAAGGAATATCCTTGCAATAGACACCCTCTGCTTCTGCCCTCCCGACAGCGTTATGCCCCTTTCTCCGACTACCGTATCATAGCCTTCAGGCATCTTCATAATGTCGTCGTGTATCTCGGCGGCCTTGGCGGCCTCCACGATCTCCTCATCTGTCGCGTCAAGGCGCCCGTAGCGTATGTTCTCCTTTATGGACGCGGCAAAAAGGAACACATCCTGCTGAACGATGCCTATGCTTCCGCGCAGCGAGCGAAGCGTAACGTCTCGCACGTCATGCCCATCGACCGTTACGGCGCCGGACTCGACCTCATAAAACCGCGGAATCAGGTGACAGAGAGTCGTTTTGCCTCCGCCGGAGGGGCCGACCAGCGCTACGGTCTTGCCGTGAGGAACGGTAAGCGAAATGTCCTTGAGTATCTTACGCCCCTCGTTATAGGCAAACGTCACGTCCTTGAACTCTATATCGCCGCGGACGTTCTCAAGCTCTTTGGCGTCGGGAGAATCGAATATGGTCGGGTCGGTATCCATGATCTCGACGAAACGGCGGAATCCCGCCATACCTGCGGTGTACTGCTCCATGAACATAGCGAGCTTGCGGATAGGCGACGTGAACGAAGTAATGTACAGCAGAAACACGAAAAGATCGTTTGAGCTCATAATATCGCGTTCGAGTATTATCAGAACCCCCGCAAATCCAAGCACGAGAACCTTGAGGATAGTCGTGAAAAACTCCATGCCGCACATGAATTTACCCATAGCCTTATAATTCATTGCCTTTGCATGAATGTACTTTTGATTGCCGTCGTCGAATTTGTCTATCTCGTGCTGCTCATTGGTAAAGGCCTTTGCCACGCGAACGCCGGAAATGGCGGACTCTATGTCGGAATTGATACCCGCAATGCTCTCCTTGACCTTTCGGCTGGTGAGGTTAAGCTGCTTGCGAAGGTACATGACAAACGCCACCATGAAGGGGATAGTCGCCATCAAAAGCAGCGCGAGCTTTAAGTTGATCGCCGCCATTGCGATGAACGAACCTATAAAAGTCACGAGCGAAATAAAGAGATCCTCCGGGCCGTGATGAGCAAGCTCAACGACGTCGAAGAGGTCAGTAGTGCATCTTGCCATCAGCTTGCCCGTGCGCGATCTATCGTAAAAGGAGAAGCCAAGCTTCTGCATGTGCGAAAAGACGTCATGCCGCATATCGGCTTCGATATAAACGCCCAGCAAATGGCCGTAATACGTTACTATATAATTGCATACGGCGCGAACGACGTGCATGAGTATAGCAGCCGCAATAAGCAATATGAACGGACGCAAATGCTCCGCTCCCGGAAAAACGAGGTCATTAAGCGCGCCCCTTGCCATGAGCGGGTAAAAAACGTCCACGGCAGAAATAATGAGCGCACACAGCATATCAAGCGCAAACAGCGGAAGATGCCCGCGGTAATAGCTTGCAAAGCGCCGGATCACCCCCGGCTTTTTATTCTTTTTCACTTTGGTCCTCCGCTGTATCCGCGTTTTGCTGTGCGTCGTATGGGGTCTCAGCCGGCATGCGCCTTAGCAGCAGCAAAAGCAGAAAAGACCCGAGGATAAGCCCGATGGGAATAAAATAATGTATGTTGTACCTTATGGACAGAGCGATAAGCACAAAGCCCGCAAGGGCCATAAGTATGCCCAGAAGGGCTAGTATCCGTCTTAGCATCGTACGCCTCACAATCGTTTATTTCCTAAATGATACCACAAAGCGCGTTGATAAACAATACGGGAGGCAAGAAAAACCCTTGGATCCGGTCCTCTTGAAAATGCCTGTCTCCACGGCATGAGCACAACTAAGCTTATCAACGATGCCGTTTCCTGTTATCGCACGAAAAAAAACGAGTCCGCTTACATTCAAAGCGGACTCGCTGGCTTAACGATTATTCGTAAAGGGGATGCTTATTGGTCAGCTCGATAACGGCAGCCTTTACCTCGGGGATAGCTTCTTCACCGCGAAGCGCTATCTTGGAGATGAGAGCGCCGATCTCGACCATTTCGTCCTCCTTGAAGCCGCGGGTGGTGACGGCGGGGGTGCCGATCCTGAGGCCGGAGGTTACAAAGGGGCTCAATGTCTCCTTGGGGATGGTGTTCTTGTTGACGGTGATGTTTGCGGCGTCGAGCCAATGCTCAACGTCCTTGCCGGTGCGGCCGACGGGGGTCAGGTCAACGAGCATAAGGTGGTTGTCGGTACCGCCGGAAACGATACGCATACCGTTATCCGCAAGGGACTTGGCAAGAACGGCGGCGTTCTTAACGACCTGCTGCTGATAAGCCTTGAACTCGGGCTTCAGGGCCTCGCCGAAGCAAGCGGCCTTGGCGGCAATGATGTGCATGAGGGGGCCGCCCTGAGTGCCCGGGAAAATGCCCTTATCTATGGCCTTGGCGTACTGCTCCTTGCAGAGAATCATACCGCCGCGGGGACCGCGCAGGGTCTTATGAGTGGTAGAGGTAACGACGTCGGCATAGGGAACGGGGTTCATGTGCAGACCTGCGGCTACAAGACCCGCGATGTGAGCCATATCAACCATAAAGATGGCGCCGACCTTATGGGCGATCTCGGAGATACGCTCAAAGTCGATAGCCCTGGGGTATGCGCTTGCGCCCGCAACGATCATCTTGGGCTGATTCTCAACTGCCAGCCTTTCAAGCTCATCATAATCGATCCTCTCGTCCACGTCGGAAACGCCGTAAGGAACAAAGTGGAAATACTTACCGCTCATGTTGACGGGACTGCCGTGGGTCAGATGACCGCCGTGGGACAGGTTCATACCGAGGATGGTATCGCCCGGGTTCAAGAGAGCGAAATAAACGGAAAGGTTGGCCTGTGCGCCGGAATGAGGCTGCACGTTGGCATGATCGGCGCCGAAGAGCTCCTTGGCCCTGTTGCGGGCAAGATTCTCGACCATGTCGACCTTCTCACAGCCGCCGTAATAGCGCTTGCCGGGATAACCCTCGGCGTACTTGTTGGTCAGATGGCTGCCCATGCAAGCCATAACGGTCTCACTCACGAAATTCTCGGATGCGATAAGCTCCAGATGGTCACGCTGACGGGCGAGCTCCTGCTCCATATAGTCGCAAAGCTCGGGGTCATTCCTGCGGATAAGGTCAAACTGTATCATAATGCTCCTCCAAATAATCATCCCTAAATCGGGTGCTTATATTATAGCGCAAATCACAGCTCAGTTCAACACAAAAAAAGAATATAAAAAAGCATGGTTTTGCACAGAAAAACGCTCCGCGGCGCATGCCGCGGAGCGTTTTGAGTATGTTGGTCGAGTTTGATCTTTACCCCTTACGCACCGAATACCATCTGGGCAAGGAGCGAAGCGTCGGTCGCGTTGACCTCGCCGTTGCCGTCGATGTCGGCGTTAAGAAGCGCCTGCTCGCTGAGCGAGCCCGCGTTCATAACGTAAGCGAACAGCGAGGAGATATCGGACGCGGTCACGACGCCGTCGCAGTTGACGTCGCCGAGGAGCACGGCGGGAGCGGCGTTCTCCTCATACATGGCGGTGACGGTAAGATCGCCGGTGACGTTGGAGAAGTCAACGTCCCAACCGATGAAGGTATAGCCCTCACGCTCGGGATCGGCGGGAGCCGTTGCGGCAGAACCGTGGTTGACGTAGTCCTTGGCAATAACGCTGCCGTCCCAATCGAGGAAGGTCACAAGATACTGGTTGATCTCATAAAGCGCGGTTACGGTCAGGTCGCTCGTTACGTTGGAGAAATCAACGTCCCAACCGGTGAAGTGGTAGCCCTCATGCTCGGGTACGTCGGGAGCCACAGCGGCCTCGCCGTCATTGACTGTGACCTGAGCGATCTGCTCGTTGGTAAGGCCGTCGACGAAGGTCACGGTGTGGGTCTCGGGAGCAAAGGTATAGGGGATGAACAGCGCGGTGCATTCCATACCGTATACGGCGCCCTCAGGGCCGGTAACGCCGGCGTTTACGGTAACGCCGGACTCAAGATCGGTAACGAGCATGTAAGCCGCGTCGTTGACGGTCGCCCAGTAGAGCATTCCGTCAGCGGGGTTGAGCCACATCTTCTGATAGTAGTTGCCAATAGCGCCAACCTGATCCTTAAGGGTGGGGTGGTTGGAAGAAACGTAACCCATGGCAAAGCCTTCGCCGTTATAATCGGCGTTGATCCAGATGATCATGCCACCATAATAAACGAGGAAGTAGCCTTCGCTCCAATAGGTGCCGTGGCTGCAAACGAATTCCCAATTGGAGGAATCATCATAGGGCTCGTTATAGGTATCGATCAGCAGATCGCCTTCAAGGCCGGTGCCAAGGACGATCGCGGCAATATCGAAATGCACCGTCTGGGAAGAATCCTGATAGTAGAAAGCGCCGTACATGACGTCGTTTTCATAATCGTAGGCCATCCAGACGGGGAAGTCCTCAAGACCCTCCGCAACGGTCGTCTTTGCATAGTCGTTCGTCACGTCGTACGACACGAAGTTGTAAGTCTCGGTATCTCCGGAAGAGACGCTCTCATAACCGTAGAGAATACCGTGGTTGATATCATACTCGGAAACGAGCAGATCGCCGGTCGCCTCAGCCTCGAGCACAGCCGTGCCGAAGCGGTCCATGGCGTAGAAGTTGCCCGATGTTTCGTTATCGATATCGTAGAGGTTATAGGCTACGAGATCATCCATGAATTCATAGCTGCCCTCGGAAACGGTGACGGTACAGGTCGCGGTGTTGCCGCTGTGGCTCGAAGCGGTTACGGTAGCGGTGCCCACGCCCATTGCAACAATACCGCCGATGTTGTTAACTGCGACAACAGAGGGATCGCTGGAGGACCAGGTAACGGTCTGATAAGTCGCATCGGCAGGGGTAACGGAAGCGGTAAGCTGAGCGCCAGCGGTAAGATCAAGAGCCATGGTCTCATTGCTGATGGTGACGCCGGTATCCTCGATTATCTGAGCGCCTTCGCCAAGACCGACCTGAATATCGTCCAGCGCAACGCCGTACTGGTTATTATCCTGATGGCGGAAAGCGATGGTTATCGTTTTACCTGCATAATCAGAAAGATCGATGGTCTTCTGCTGATATTCTGCGGGTACCTCGTAGCGGTCGATAAGGGATACCCAGGCGGAGGTATCAACGTTAGTGCCATCATAGGCTACGCCGGGTTCGCCGACAAGGACCTGCAGATGATCGGGATAGCTTTCCTCCAGCGAGCTGGCATAATAGCTGAGGCAATAGCCTGCAGCGGGTATCGTGATCTCGGGGGTGGCTACCCAGTTATCCTGATCGAATGCACTTCCCCACCAGGATACGGAGTACAGTGCACCTTCGCCGCCGTGAGCGAGGTTGACGCCATCGCTGTCGGTCAGGGCAAGCCAACGCCAGTTGGACCAATCGTTATCGTCATAGGTAGCGGTGTTGCCGTCGGCGTTAAGTGTCCACCAATCGGTCATGCTGGATTCGAAATCCTGATCGATGATGAGGTCGGTAAGCAAAACGTCGTCCCTTGCGGGATAGTCGACAGACTTGACTGCACTGCGCATCAGCCTGTCCTTCGGCATCATCTTCTGCGAACCGCCGAAGTCAATGCCGGAAACGCTCTGTCCCTTGGCAAAAGCGCCCATGGGTACGAGCGCAAGCACCATAAGAGCAGCAACGAGCAGACTTAAGAGTTTCTTGGTCATTTTTGTTCTCCTCCTGTTTTTCGGACGAAACCGTCCGTATTCATGAGCAGAATTATATACCAATCCCCGGTCAACTTCAATTCAATCGAAAATAATATATCGCTCTGGAGAAAAATAACGAAATCTATTCACATTCTGTACTAAAAATGTCAAAGTTTTTTAACAAGTTTTCAGCATTTATCCTTGCGTTCTTTTCTTTGGTTTCCAGCTTCTTCTCTTTATACAGAAGTGGCGCCGCGGCGTTTGCCGCGGGGCCAGCTTTAGGTCAGGTCGATGCTTTACACGGGAAGCGAAGAGATGAGCCCAAAAAGATACCTCTGGATCAGAAGCGCATATGCAGCAGATCTGCCGGAGATTGAAACGCTCCTGAGAGTGCTTCAAAACCTGCAGGAATACATCCTGAATGCATTCGACTGTCATTACTCAAACGGCTTTACAGAGGGCTGCTATATCAAGATAAAGGTACTAAAACGCACAGCCTTCGGCTATCGAAGCTTCGGTAATCTACGCCAGCGAATCATGATGACCGTGAACGCGCCGAAGCCTACGCCCTGCAGGGCGTAGGCTTCGTGGGAATCTCGTTGTACTTACTCAACCCCAACTATTGACATTGAGCCACGAAAAGCCCGCCGGGGCAAAAACCCCGGCGGGCTGTGTTTTATACTCGGGCTGTCGCCCGATCAGCACCGTTTATCAGAAGCAGGGAAGCTCCGCAATGGTGCCGTTGACGTAACGTGCAACGAGCAGAGCGTCGGTCATGTTGACAACGCCGTCGCCGTTTACGTCACACCAAGGATCGATGTTGGCGGGATCGAGCTCAACAAGGTTCATGGCGAACCTCATCAGGAGCAGTACGTCAACAGAGTCAACATCGTTATCACCGTCAGCGTCACCCCAGAGGTGAGTGGGCTGGGGCTCGCCGCCCTCATTTGCCCAGAACTCAACCTGGTCAACGTCGAGGATGAACATGTCGCTTACGTTGAAGTGACGGATCGCAACATACACGGTCTGGCCGGCAAACTGGGTGAGGTCGGCGTCGTACTGAACGTAATCAGCACCAACGATCTCCTCATCGTGTACCAATACCATGGAAGCGGGATCGGGAGAGGTACCGGCATATACAGCGAAGTGCTCGGCAACATAGCTGGGATCCTGACCCTTGGCAAAGAAGGTAACGGAACCGCCCGCAGCGGGGATCGCAACAGCGGGGCTGATCGCCCAGTTATCGGGATTCAGCGCGAGGTAGTCAGGATTGTAATAGGACTCGGAGATGATCATACCGGTGCCCTCATAGCAGGAACCGGAGAGATTAAGATAACCGGTCACAAAGGGATCCTGGCTCCACATCCAGTTATAACCGTCGCCATCCTGATCGACGAAGGTCCACTGATCGACTTCGGCCTGAGTCTCGAAGTAATAACCAGCGAGCTGCTCGCCGAGAGGCGGGATAACGTTGACGATAGCAAACGCATTGTAGCCGCCGTCCTCAGTGGTAACACAAACCATAGCGGTGCCCTCGGCAAGACCGACGACAAGACCGTTCTGGTCGACCATGATGATCTCCTCATCGTCAACAGACCACTCAACGTTCTTGTTATCGGCGTTGAAGGGCTGTACGGAGGCGGTGAACTGAGCGGTTTCACCAACACGGATGGTGACCTCGGTGGGATTGATGGTAACACCGGTTACGGGGTTCTCATCGCCAGCGCCGGGCTCCTCATCGGGGATAAGGAACATACCGACGAGCTCGATGCCCGCAGAGCCGATATAGCCGCAAGGAGTAGCGTCGCCGGTCGCCTTGTCGATACGATAGAGACCATTAGTGGTCTGATCGAGGAGCTGTGCCCAGTAGATGTCGCCGGTATTGAAATCATAGGCGATATCCTGTACATAGGAGCAGGCAAGACCGGTGCTGCCGATGAAGGTAGCGGAAGCGTTATCAAGGTTGATGCTGTACAGATCACCATTGCTGGCAACGCCATAACCAACACCATTCTCGTCTACGCAGATACCATAGAAGTGCTGCGCGAGAACGCCGACAACGGTAACGGCGCCGCTGGCAGGATCAATAGCGATGAGGTAGCTGTCGTTGTCACCGGAAGAGATGCCAAACAGGCTGCCCCTGGTGTAATCGTAGGTCATCGAGGTGACGGTAGCTTCGGTGTAAACACCGGGTGTCACAGTAGCATTACCGATATTATCGAAGGGAGCGGTGAAGAACGCGCCATCGGTAGTATAGCCGAACACGGTGCCGTAAGCATAAGCAGCGCCAAACGCTTCGGGAGCGGATGCGATGGAGGTTACGGTGCCGGGATCGACATCGGTGAAGGTGATCCAGTCGTTGCCGATAGTGCCCGCCATGTCATAGGTAGCAATACCGTAGATCTGAGCAAGGCCCAGGCCGGTGTCAACAACGGTGATCTCGCAGACTGCGAAGACCTCGGGGTTCTCGGCGGAAGCGATGGTAACGAAGGTCTCGCCCTCGGAAACACCGAAGACAACACCGTTTTCGTTAACGGTCGCAATGGAGGTATCGTCGGAGACGAAGGTGACATCCTTATTGAAAGCCGCCTCGGGGAGAACGGTCCACTCGATATGGCCGGTACGATTTACGGGTACCTCAAGCTCCTCGGTGGCAATGATCTCCTCAACATGGACGGGCTCGCCAACGTAGACGTTATCTAACGCGAAGTAGTCGCCCTGGGGGTTAACGGAGCTATCCTTCGTGTAAACCCAGGTCAGAGTGTAAGTGCCCGCAGTCTCGAACAGATAGCCGTAGGTGGTCCAATCGTTATCCTCAGCACCATAGGTGAAGACCTGACTGCCGTTTACAAGGAAGTCGCAGTGATCCCAGAAGGTATAGGAGCCTTCGCCCCAAGCCTTGAAATCGAACAATGCGACGTCGTTTGCTTCAACAGTAACGGTGGTCGTTACAGCAGAAGAAGTGGAAGCCTGACCGGCGTTACCGGACTGAGCATAGAAGCGGTCGCCCTCTTCAACAGTGAACCAAGGATAGTTGGCGTCATTCTCGAAGTGGAGAGTACCGCCGGAAATGTTCAGCGCGCGGTCGAGATCGTTGAGATCTACGGGAGGCTCGGTCTCTACGGGAGGCTCGGTCTCTACGGGAGGCTCGGTGGGCTCGCCGCCGCCCTCACCGAAGAACTCGACCTGGTCGATCCAGATCTCGTAGCAGTCGTAGCAGTTATCGTAGAACGCAAGGTAGATGGTCTGACCGGCATAGTCGGAAAGATCAAGCTCGTAATGGGTCCAGGGATCGTCATAACCGGTGTTCGGGGCGATGTTGGCCTGGAGCAGAGTCATCTCGGCGGTGTCGGGGGTGGTGCCAACATACACGCTGATGGACTCGGGATAGGTAGCGTTAGCCTGGTTGGCATAGAAGCTTACGGAGCAAGTGACATCGGGCAGGTCAACAGCGGGAGAGATCGCCCAGTTGTCAGCCTGATAGGCGCCTACATAGTCCACGAAGGAGTAGGACATGATGAAGCGGCTGCCCTCGTGAGCAAGCTCGGTGTAATCATAACCGCCGGGGTTATTGACGGACCAGACCCAGTTGGTGTTGTTGGTACCGATGAAGGTCCACTGGTTGACCTCGTCCTCGGACTCGAAGTAGTAGCCGGCAATGAGGAAATCATAGGGTGCGGGAGGCTCGGTCTCTACGGGAGGCTCGGTCTCTACGGGAGGCTCGGTCTCTACGGGAGGCTCGGTCTCTACGGGAGGCTCGGTGGGATCAACAGGTTCGGAAGCGAGCTCGACCTCGTCAACTGCGAAATAGTCGCCGGTGGGGTTGACGGAGCTGTCCTTGGTATAAGACCAGGTGAAAGTATAGGTACCGCTGGTCTCTACCTCGTAATCGTAGCCTTCCCAATCATTGTTGTCATAGGCGCCCCAGGACATGACCATATTGCCGTTAACAAGGAACTGGCACTTGTCCCAATAGGTGTAGCTGCCCTCGCCCCAAGCCATGAAATCAAAGCTGAGGACGTCGCCGGCATTAGCGTCGACAGTGGTGGAAACGGTGGAAGTGGAGCTGCCAACGCCCTTATTGCCGGACCAAGCGGCAACGCGGTCGCCATCCGTGAAGACTTCCCAAGGATAAGTTTCGGAAGTCACGAAATGGAGATTACCGCCCTCAACGTTAAGAGCAGCATCCAGATTGGAAGCTACGGGAGGCTCGGTCTCTGCGGGAGGCTCGGTGGGCTCGACAGAACCTTCCTCAACGGTGATCTCAACGAGGTCAACGTTAAGGTAGAACATGTCGGTGCAGTCGAAGTGGCGAATACCGAAATACACGGTGCCGGGCTCTACGGCAGCGTCGCCAATGTTCCCGGTGAACTGATACCAGGTACCGGTAGCGCGGGTGACGGAAGCGGTCATATCCCACTCCTGAATAGCTACCATATCGTCCGGGGTGTTGCCGTTGCCGACATACAGACCGAAATGCTCAGCAGCATAATCGGCATCCTGAGCCTGTGCCCAGAAGCTGATGGTGACGCCGGAGAGATCCTCCGCTTCAACCGCGGGAGAAATCGCCCAGTTGTCGGGGGTGAGCGGGCCTGCGCTGCTGTCATAGGACTTGGAGGCGATACAATCCGAACCGTTATAAGCGGGGATTATATAACCTGCATAAGCCACAGAGGCAAGCTCCCAATTGTAGCCGTCTCCGTCAGCATCGACGAAGGTCCAGCCATCAGTAGCACCCTCGAAATCATACGTGAAAGTATCACGCTCGGGAGCTACGGGAGCCTTTGCAGATCCGGTTGCAAATACGGTCATGGGAACGAGAGCCATCACCATGAGGACTGCAACAAGAACGCTCAAGATTCTCTTAGTCATAGATTTTTCCTCCTGAAAAATTTTTGTGACAAGATTCTGCCCCTTCTATGCCGCAAGGGCACATACGGGGCTTTATCCAATAACACGAGTATATTGTACCACAACATGTTCCGCATGTCCATACGGGAAAGAGTTTTTCTTGAAAAATTTTTTGTGTGGGAGTCATAGTGTATTCGATCGAAAACGGACGAACGCGCAAATCTGTTTGGAAATGAAATGATATTACTTCAATGATCTACTGCCGTCAGCACCAAAAAAAATAAGGAAGCCTTGCCGAAGGCTCCCCCTAAAAAACGCTCAAAGCTCCTTTTTCAAAACAATTATTTCATCAGTTCTGTACGCTTCCTTGAAGCCGTGTTTTATAAACATACTCAGGGCCGGGTTATCTGCAGCGATATCGTCGTACATAATACGAATACCGTTTTCCTTTGCATAGGCGCAGAGCAGTTCAAGAGCAGCAGAGCCTATCCCCCTCCCCATGTAGTTTGCATACACGAGCACGTTTGCAACGAACCCGTCGATCTGTAAGTCGTAATGATATGCTATCTCGCCCAGAAACTCTCCGGTATCGTCCATAATATAGCGGTAATAACGCTTGCCTTCCGTGCGGACGACCCAGCGATCGTACCATTCGGCCCACCGCTCCTCAGGAAACGGTATAGTGCCTCCCCATGTGTGATTATACGACATGGTTTCTTCATCGGAAAGCATGAGCTGTCTGAACCAGAGCTCCTTCAGTTCGGGCTTATAGACCTTCAGCATCGTTCCATCCTCGTTCAATAGTCAAAAAGAGCTGCGATCGCAGCTCTTTTTTGTGGTACCTGGTAGGGGAGTCGAACCCCTGTTACCGCCGTGAGAGGGCAGCGTCCTAGGCCACTAGACCAACCAGGCATATCGCCATCAGCGACATTGACTATTATACAGATTTTGGCCCGAATGTCAATAGGCAAATAAGATATATTATTGTGCGGATTCAGAGCGCTATACCGCAGGCAAGAGCATAAAACACGGCTGCCGTAAGCGGGGCAAGTCCCTCCGGATACGAGTATGCCTCAGTGTGCAAAGGAGCAGTATCCGTACCGGAACCGATCCCCAAAAAAAGCGCACGAGAACGGGCGGCATAGTGACCGAAATCCTCCGACCAGCGGAAGGGAGTATCTATATATGAATAATGTAGGTTATGCCTTAACAACACGCTTTCCGCCGCCTTTACAAGCGCGGGGTCGTTAAGCGTTGCGGGGAATTCGTCAAACCTGCCCGTCTGCACGGCAAGCGCGTCACGGGAGGCGAGCTCTGCTGCCGCAGACTCCGTTCCTTCAACGAGGCTCGTGAACGCTTTCGAGCTCTCGGAGCGCAGTGTGATCCACAGTTCGCCCTCGCTTGCAGCCATTCCGAACGCCCTCTCCCCAACCTTCATTCCTACCGGGGTAGCAAGCGTCATGCATCCATACTCGCGCGAAAGCGACTCCGCAAGCTTCGGTATGCGCAAAGATAGCTCCGCAAGCGCCGCTGTAGGATTGATTCCGTTCTCCGGATATGCGGCGTGAGTGGGCTTTCCGCGCAGCTTGATCTCCATTCCGCAGGATGCACAAGCGAATGTACCGTGCTTCAACAGCACCGTGCCTAAAGGCGATCCCGGAATATTATGCGCGCCGATAACAGCGTCGATTCCTTCCTTATCAAATAGATCGAGGCATACCGGGGCGCCCTCTCCCGTTTCCTCCGCCGGTTGGAACAGCAGTATTACGTTCCTTCCGATGCGCCGTCCGCTCAGCATAAGCGCCAGCCCCAAAAGCGACGCGGTATGCCCGTTATGTCCGCAAAGATGCCGGGCGCCGCAGGAAGTGGGGACCGCGTCAAAATCCGCACGGAACGCAATCGTTTGAGCGCCTTCTTCACGGTGAGCAGCATACAGATATTTACCGCAGTCATGCAGCTCCAAATCGGTATGATCAATAATGAAATCGCTGATATAACGCTTCGTTGCGTTCTCATAAAAGGCTAGCTCGGGAACATCGGCAAGATCTTGCCTTGCTTTTTCGATCAACAAGTTTATATCCATACTAAATACCCCCGTTTGTTTTGATGTGCTCGGCGACCTCACGGGCGCATCTACCGCCATCCATAAGCGCCCGTACAAGCGATAAGCGCTCGAAACGGCAGTTTTCAAGCAGCTTAGCCAGTTCTTCAGGTAATCCTGCGTCGAGAGAATCGGTATATGCATGTACGCCGCAAACGATCCCGTTTCGCAATTTGAGTTTAAGCTGCAGCTCTCCGAACGAAAAACGGTGATCGAGTTCCACGTCGAATTCGGGCGTTCGTCCGAACATCCATTCCCACGAGCGAAGTTCATCAGTCATTCGTCCGATTTCCTCAATGTCACTCTCGGTCAATCGTACGGCGCAAGCTTCGCCGTATTCATCAACAAAAGCATCCGTAACGGCTTTCATCATACTGTCGACCGAAACATCCGCCGTCTCTTTGAGGTTCATTACCCTTGCGCGGACGCTCGTTATCCCCTTTGCCGCAAGCTTCAGTTTCGACGGATTCAGGTACTCGGACAAACGTCCGAAATCGGTATCGATCAGCAAAGTACCGTGCATCCCCCTCGCTCTGCCAACAAGGGCGTATGCACATCCGGAGAACTTCTTTCCGTCTGAGGTCAAATCGTTGCGCCCGCTGACTTCTGCGTCAATGCCAAGCGATCTGCATGCGCTGATTATCACGCGAGTCTGGCGTTCTTTATCGTAGCGGCTTTCGTCGGTTATAAATGAGAAATTGAGGTTGCCGCTGTCATGGTACACCGCTCCCCCGCCCGTGTGCCTGCGAACGAGCTGTACGCCGTCACGGTTCATCTTTTCGATATTGCATTCGCGCCACGCGTTTTGATTCCTGCCTATAATGACGGCGTTGGAATTGACGTAAAAATACAGCGTAACGTCCTGCATTACGCCTTGGCGATACTGCTCAAGAAGATACCTGTCTGCGGCCAGATTATAGTATCCGTCCCCCGTTGGGCTTATATAAATTCCGTTCATGGCTGTAATATAGCACACGAGGCTGTTTACTTCAACCCCCGAAAGCAAAAAACCAAAGCCATCGGCATACCTTTAATCATGAACGTTTTCGAAAACATAATGGCGTTTGCCATACTTATCACGGGGATTATTATGACGGTGAAGCTGCGTTTTTTTCAGATCACTCACTTGAAGAAAGCATTGACCGCGGTGTTTTTGAAGCGCGGAGGCTCCGGCGGCATTACTCCGTTTCAGGCGCTGGCGACAGCACTCGGAGGCTCGATAGGAACTGCCAATATCGCCGGAGTCGCCGGAGCGATACTCACAGGGGGCCCTGGGGCGGTGTTTTGGATGTGGGCAGCGGGATCGCTCGGTATGGCGCTTAAGGCGTCTGAGATAATCCTGGCAGTCAAGTATCGAAACGATTCTGTGCATCCGTCTCAAGGAGGACCGATCCACTATATCGTAAGGGGACTCGGACCGCATGCGCTGCCGCTTGCGCGAGCTTACGCCGTATTCGGAAGTCTTGCCGCAATTCTGGGGACCGCGCTCGTACAATCAAACACCATCGCAGAGTCTATTGCCGGGTTGATCGGAGGATCTGTCCTCGGAAGCCGTCAATATGTCATAAGGCTGCTGTCGGGAGCTTTGACTTCCGCAATGACAGGCGCCGTCATATTCGGCGGAGTTAAACGCATCGGCAGGTTTTCCGCCGCAGCAGTGCCGTTTATGGCGCTTATTTATTCAGCTGCGGCGTTATGGGTCATAAGTGCAAATCTCGAAAGGCTGCCGTCTGCGATAGAGGCAATAATAAAGGGCGCATTCGGAGCAAAGCCCATACTCGGCGGCGCCGCAGGTTACGGCTTTATGCGGGCGCTGAGGGTGGGCGCGGCGCGGGGCGTGTATTCAAACGAGGCGGGAGTGGGTTCCTCTGCAATGGCGCATGCGGCAAGCTCAGAGAACGACCCAGTATGTCAAAGCTTATTGGGGATATTCGAGGTTTTTGCGGATACGTTCGTAATGTGCAGTCTTACGGCATTTGCCATTCTCACCGCATGCCCGCTGCTTCCTCCGGCTAAAACCGGGATGGAAGCCGCGTTCTTTTGTTTCGGCTCCGTAATGGGCGAAGTCCCCGCCTCTTTAACCCTCTCGGTCTGCGTGTTGTTGTTTGCATTCACCTCGATTATCGGCTGGGAGCTGTACGGCGAAAAATGCCTCTCGTTCATATTCGGAGAAAAGAACTGCAGCGTTTTCAAAGCGCTTTTCCTTGTACTCATACCCATCGGAGCCGTAACCGACGCCGAACTGTGCTGGAGGCTTGGCGAAGTATTCAACTATCTGATGGCAGCGCCGAATCTTGCCGCTCTGCTTCTGCTTTCAAGCCATGTCAAGCGAGAGATCCTTTCGTATAAAATGTTTGAAAAAAGTCGCAGGAGGGGGTATAATAAGGGGTAAGGATATTTTTGAGGAGTTTTATGGCAAACAAGGTAAACGGCAATTTAAGCGGCGTCCGCACCGCGGTCACCGAGCGAATACGCGCGCTATACGACCTTCGCATGGGGCTGAAGGAATACGCCTCGCACGAGCTTATTTCCGCTATGGCCGAGCTTACCGGAGAGATAGGCCGCGAGATCTCCGTTTACATCGCAAGGGACGGACATATCGTAGACGTTTCCGTTGGCAGCGACAGCAAAGTTGACCTGCCCAATATGCGGCTCGTGCGCAACGAGGACAGGCTTTGCGGCGTACGCTGCCTGCATACTCACCCAAACGGCGACGGGCGGCTGTCGGGGGTGGACCTCGGCACGCTCCGTTCAATGCAGCTGGATTCCATGGCAAGCCTCGGTGTGCTTGAAGGCAAGCCCACTCAGCTTTACGCCTCCTACCTGGGGGACGAGGCCGAGGACGGAACGCGTGAAGCGCTGATCTATGGGCCGCTGCGCCCGTATAAGCTGCCGAACGCGGCGCTTACAAACGAGATCTTCATTTCAGACGACCGCTTCCGCTCCGTAACGAAGGATGTACGCGAAGCCAGCCCGGAGCGCGCAGTGCTGGTGGGCATCGACTCGGGCGAAGGTTACGACACCCTTTCCGAGCTTGCTGAGCTTGCAAAGACCGCAGGTGCAGAGGTTTCGGCTGTAGTGCCTTTGTCGAAACGCCCTATTGACAACGTTTCATACGTTGGCTCAGGCAAAGCCGAGGAGCTGAGCCTTCTGGGTGCCGAGAAGAACGCAGACCTCTTCATTTTCGACGATGAGCTTTCTGCAATTCAGCAGCGTAATCTTGAAGAGATACTCGGTACTGCGGTCATCGACAGAACAACGCTCATTCTTGACATATTCGCTTCACGCGCACAGAGCCGTGAGGGCAAACTGCAGGTGGAGCTGGCTCAGCTTTCGTACCGCCTCCCCCGCCTTCTCGGTCAGGGTCAATCGCTTTCGCGCCTTGGCGGCGGCATAGGGACTAGAGGACCCGGTGAAAAGAAACTCGAAATAGACAGAAGGCGCATCAGACGCAGGATCTATGAACTTGAGACCGAGATCGCCGAGGTAACGAAGCAGCGTGAGCTCAGATCGGTCAGCCGCAGGAACGGCAGCGCGCCGCTGGTTGCGCTCGTCGGATACACCAACGCGGGTAAAAGCACCTTGCTGAACACGCTTTCGGGGGCCGAGGTGCTTGCCGAGGATAAGCTGTTTGCTACGCTCGACCCGGTTGTGCGCAAAACAGAGCTTCCCGCCGGCACGGAGATAATACTTTCCGACACGGTAGGTTTTATTAATAAGCTCCCGCACGAGCTTGTAAAAGCTTTCCGCTCCACGCTTGAAGAGGTATCGAGGGCCGACCTGATCCTTCACGTGATCGACGTTTCATCACCGCACCACGACAAGCAGATGCAGGTCGTTGAAGAAGTGCTTGCCGACCTTGGCGCGGGTGATAAGCCGAGAATAGACGTTTTTAACAAGACGGATAAGCTTGACGAAACGCCTGCGCAGCCTTCCGTCACGGACGGCAGACGTCGTGTGTTCATAAGCGCAGCGGAGGGGTACGGGCTTGACACGCTGAAAAACTGCGTGGAAGCTATGCTCAATTCCTCACGACGCCTTATTGATACGGTTATACCTTACAACCGTTATGAGGCTGTCAGCTTTATTTTCAAAGTCGGCTCCGTTATAGAGGAGGAGCATACGGGGGACGGCACGCATATACGCGCCTATCTCAATGAGGCCGATTACGGTCAGCTTAAAAAACTGCTGTAAACAGGAGGGAAAACGATGAAAACGAGGATCATCACGATCGAAGGTATCGACGGCAGCGGCAAAACCGTGCAGTTTAACAAACTGTGCGGCGCACTGCGGGAGATGGGCTATACCGTTGGAACGATGTCGTTCCCTATGTATGAGTCGTTCTTCGGCAAGCAGGTCGGCAGATATCTGTCGGGTGAAGAGGGTGTTTTTGCCACCGACGTAGACCAGAAAAGTATGGCGCTGTGGTTTGCGCTAGACAGGCTCGACGCATTTCGCGGCTGGAAGGATGGCGAGTACGATTTTCTTATAATCAACAGATACGTTCTTTCAAACGCGGTTTATCAAAGTATTCGTGATATAGACCTTGGTAAGCCCGACATTATCGACTGGGTTTTTGAGCTTGAATACGATAGGTTCTGTCTGCCCCGCCCTACGGTCGACCTGTTCTTCGACGTTTCCTGCGACAGCGCGGGAAAGAACGTAGATAAGAAGGGCTTCCGCGATTACGTTGGAGAGGGCCGCGACGTTTATGAAAAGAGTCTCGGCATTCAGGAGCGTGCGCGCAATATGTACATTCGCGCCGCAGAGCGGTACGATACCGTGAGGATCATCAACTGTATGGACGGTGAAAGGCTCCGCACGCCGGACGAGATAGCTTCGGACGTTTTAGCCGAGCTCCGTTCACGCGGCATTATAGATTGCGATAACAAATAAGGAGATACAGTATGAGTACACGCATTTTGGGCCACAGGGGAGCTTCGCACTACGCTCCCGAGAACACGCTTCCTGCGTTTGAAATGGCGCTGGATCAGGGCGCGGACGGCGTTGAGCTGGACGTTCACCTTTCAAAGGACGGTGAGCTTGTCGTAATGCACGACGAGCGTGTAGACCGCACGACCAACGGTCACGGCTTTATTAAGGACTTCACGATGGACGAGCTGAAAAGGCTTGACGCCTGCTGCGGCATGACGGGATACGCAGGCGTCACCGTACCCACTCTGAACGAGGTCTACGGGCTTTTCCGTGCAACCGATAAAATGATCAATGTGGAGATCAAGACCGATATCATAGATTATCCCGGCATCTGCGAAAAGCTGCTCGCCCTGGAGGACAGCATGGGGATGAACGGCAGGATCGTCTACTCCTCGTTCAACCACTATACCGTGACAGAGCTTAAGGCTCTGCGCCCCGAGGCGAAGATCGGTCTTCTCTATATGAGTATGATCCGTGAACCCTGGGAGTATGCCGCGAGGATCAACGCGCAGGCGCTCCATCCGCATTTTATAACCCTGTCCAAGACGCCCGACATGGCGGCTGAGTGCGCAAGGCTCGGGATCGAGACAAACGTATGGACCGTAAACGAGTCCGAGTGGATGGAACGGCTTGCGGCGCTTGGAGTTACAAGCATAATCACAAACAAGCCCGACCTTGCAAGGACGGTAATCAAATGAAGGTTTGGGGCAGAATAAAAGTGGATAACGCAATAGTCAAAAGCGTTACCGTTACCTGGCCCGCAAAGACCGTGCACGACGTTGAGGATTGGGCCGAACCCTTTGCAAAGCTGTGCCACGAGATGGACGTTTCAAGGCCGGTCATATTGAAGAAGCATATCCGAGACCTTGAGCAGTTCGGCTCGGCGGTTTTCCGCCCGGCAGATTTTCTGGAGCCGGTCAGCTTTGACAGGTTTGAAGTTGAGGTATTCTGAAGCTCAAGCAAAAACGAGCCCCGCGATCGCTCACGGGGCTCGTTTTTTAACCGTCGCTGTTTTCGGTTTTGATCGGGCGAATACCAACTTCCGTCTCAAACTCAAGCGTGAATTCACGGTCTGTGAGTGTCATATCGGTCAGTATCCTTGCAAGTACAGGCGATTCTCCGGGTGCAAGCACAAGCAGATAGCTGCCGTCACGAGTCTGCAGACGGCTCCTTGCGATCTCCTCTCCGTTTTCGTCACGGTAAACAACATCCACAGCGCACGATATAGGAGAGATATAGCTGTTTTGCGCGATGCCGTCGAGGAAGGTATCCCCTCCCTCCTCGTAAACCATTATGTTCTTGAAGGTCAGATAACGGGCGTAATGCTCGGCGCCGGTTATAAGCGCACCTTTTGCATCATAAGCCTCGCCCGCCTCGTTCGTCGGTTCAGGCGAGGAAACCGGCAGCTCTGTGGGCTCGGGCGTTTTACGTATCGCGCCGCGCGTCGGCTGCGGAGTCGTATCCGCGTCGATCACGGGTCTGCTGTTTACGCAGCCGGTGCAAAGCGCAATGCACAGGCAAACGACCGCCGCAAGAAGCCTGCGCAATACCGCATATTTGTTTTGCATTAAAGCAGCTAACATGGCGTTCACTCTTGAGTTTCCTTAGCGTCTGCTGTGGGAGCTTCCACGGAGGGCTCGGTTTCCTCTGTGCTCTGCTCTTCGTTTTCTGTAACCTCGCGGCTTGGCTCTTTGGGCTCGGCTTCATCTGCGGGCGCTGCTTCGGCATTATCCATGGCTGCTTCGGCCTCCACTGCCGCCTCCTCGGCGGCTTCATCGTCATGCCAGCCGTCCGCTTCCTGCTTGCTTTCATCGGGTTTCTTGCCGTAGTAGACCTCTTCAACGGGCATAACTATGCGTCCCTTTTTCTTTTCGACGATGGCTCGTACGATTATAAGTACAACCGAAATCACAACGAGCGCGGCTGAAAGCACCTGAGATACGCGGAAGTTTCCCCACCACAGGCTGTCAGTCCTGAGCCCCTCAACAAAGGTACGCTCCGTACCGTACATAATAAGATAGCTGAGCAGTATGTCACCGCGGTGCTTAACCCGTTTGCGAAGTATGAACCACAATACGAGGAAAATGACTATGCACCAGCACGACTCATAAAAGAACGTTGCGTAATGGATGTTGCCGAGGTTTGAAGGAAGCTCCGCACAGCAGCTCTGATGGCACTCGTCGATCTTGACCGCAAGCGGGAAATACGGCGGGAAGCCGTCTGCGATGACGCGGCCGTAAGCCTCCTGATTAAAGAAATTACCCCAGCGTCCGATGCCCTGAGCAAGCGCAACGGAAGGCATGATAAGGTCGAGCAGCGAAAGAACGTGCATTTTCTTAACTCGGCCGTAGATGATTATTGCAATGACCGCGCCGATTATAGCGCCGTAAATTGCAAGACCTCCGTCACGCACGTTGATTATGCCAAGCAGTATTTCGCCAAAGCTCATACCCTGCTTGAAGAACATATCAAGCTCGAATATGACGTAATACAGCCTTGCAAATACGGCCCCGAACGGAACGAGCAGAATAACGAGGTCGATAACGCAGTCCTTATGGAAATTGCGCCGTTTGGCCTCATGTGAGCAAAGTATGAACGCTATCAATATGCCGAGCACGATAAGCGCGCCATACCAATAGATCTTAAGCCAATCGAGACCGAACTTGGAGCCGTCGATAAGTATCCGCGATGGATTGGTCATAAAGTTTCCTTTCTACCCGGAGGGTAATATAAGCTATGCCCCATTATACTTCATTTCTGAACGAAAAGAAAGCCAATGGGGCATTTTATTAATGGATTTTGGTCTTATTCGACGCCGTTCCTTTCAAGGAACAGGGCGAACACCTTATCGAGCAGGTCGGCGTCGTCAAACCCCTCAAGCTCGCCTTCGGCATTCTCGCGCAGAATAATAGCCTCCGGTTCGGAGCTGTCGTCGTCAACGGGGATCAGCACGTTGAAAATGCATCCATCGAACTCGATACGGTCAAGAAGCTCACATTCTATCTCGCTGCCTTCCTCGTCGGTGAGCAGCACGGTTTCGTCAAAATCGCTCATACTTTGGGCTTACGCCTTGCCGTCGCAGCCGAGAACGTCAACGATCTTATGCTTTACGAGCTCCTTGATAGCGGCGCGGGCAGGCTTAAGGTACTGCCTGGGATCGAAATGATCGGGATGCTCTGCAAAGTACTTGCGGATATTGGCGGTCATGGCAAGCCTCAGGTCGGAGTCTATGTTGATCTTGCAGACGGAGCTCCTTGCGGCCTTCCTGAGCTGTTCCTCGGGAATGCCGACCGCGTCGGGCATATTGCCGCCGTTTTCGTTGATCATCTTAACGAACTCCTGCGGTACGGAGCTGGAGCCGTGAAGAACTATGGGGAAACCGGGCAAACGCTTGGAAACCTCTTCGAGGACGTCGAAGCGGAGGGGCGGCGGTACAAGGATGCCCTGCTCGTTGCGGGTGCACTGAGCGGCGGTGAACTTGTAAGCGCCGTGGCTGGTGCCGATGGCGATGGCAAGGGAGTCGCAGCCGGTCTTCTGAACAAACTCCTCAACCTCTTCGGGCCTGGTATAGGAGGAATCCTCGGCCTTGACATTGACCTCGTCCTCGACGCCGGCAAGAGTGCCGAGCTCGGCCTCTACTACAACGCCGTGATTGTGAGCGTACTCAACGACCTTGCGGGTGATCTCGATATTCTCGGCAAAGGGCTTAGAAGAGGCGTCTATCATGACGGAGGTAAAGCCGCCGTCAATGCAGCTCTTGCAGAGCTCGAAGGAATCGCCGTGATCGAGGTGCAGTACGATGGGCAGGCCGGTTTCGATAACAGCAGCTTCGACAAGCTTCATCAGGTAGGTGTGGTTTGCGTATGCGCGCGCGCCCTTCGAGACCTGCAGGATAAGCGGTGCGTTGAGCTCGGCAGCGGCTTCGGTAATGCCCTGCACGATCTCCATATTGTTGACGTTGAATGCGCCGATAGCGTAGCCGCCGTCATATGCCTTTTTAAACATCTCGGTGCTTGTAACAAGTGCCATTGGTTCGTTCCTCCATATCATTTGATGTCGGGGTATCCCCCATTAACATTATAACTCCCTTTTATTGTTTTAGCAAGCCCGATTATACTTATTTTCGTCTATCGCGGTTTTGGCTAAGGATCGGGTCTGGGCGTTGGCGTAAGGTTGGGACGAGCTGTTTTTGCATAGGCGGGAGCCGCGTTCATGGCTCGCTCATAGAATGCTTTGCCGCAGCGTATCCTGCGTGGGTGCATGCGGTACTCGCTTACGCACACCGTCTCGCGTTCCGTTTTACCCGCAACCGATTTTTCGCGGTAAGTGACGTATTTATAACCCGTTATTGCCGCGTTGTCCTCTACCCACTCGTTCCTGCCAAGCGTTTCGTCAAGCTCAAATTCGTCCTCGGTCGGTACGATCGTTTCAACAAGCTCTGTATCGACGGAGATATCTGCGTCAAGCGCTTTTCCCCATATCTCGCAGCGAACGCTGCCCTCTTCTTCATCCGCCCAACAGAAAAGATACATCGGTTCGTCCGTGGTGTTTTTCAGCACCAGATCAGTCCCGCCCGTGACAACGGTCGCGTCACGGCCGGGGTCGACGTAAGCCACCGGTCTTGAGTGTGAGGTTCTTGATATCACAGCCATGTCGGCATACAAAGCGGCATTGAAAACCGTGCTCGTCACCTGGCATACGCCGCCTCCGGGCTGATCCTCGGTGTCTGCGCCGCCCTCTGTAATGCCGGGTGCGAGCCGCCAGCCGTTCACCTCCGTCCTGTCGCCAATGGCTTCGTTGCAGGAGACGGTACCGTAAGCGGGAATCACCGTGCCGTTTATCAGCGCCGCAGCTTTTCGGATATTGAAAACTCGCTCCGGGCGTGAAAGCGTGCCCTTATGAAACGATGTTTCGAACGAGCCTCTGAGTACGGGAAGAGTTTTTTTGCCCGTGTTCTGCTCTGCAAGGGGCAATTCGAATTCGTCCGTCCCCGACGCGATAAGCTCCGCACAAGCTTCAACGTCCAGCTTTATCCCCTCTGCTCCCGGCCTTAATGCAAAGCGTTCGTTCTCCGGGTACCGTGCCGTGCTGAATTCAAACAATACATCGTCCGGTTCGCGGTTTATCTCTTTTGCAAGCTCCGCGGCATACAGTCTTGCCCGATACGCGCTTATCACATAGGAGAGTTCGAACCTCCCGCCCGAAAAGGCGGCATGCAAAAGCTCGTCCAGATCGCTGCCTACCGGTATGTCGCGTGAGGTAAGCAGATACTCGTCTTTCCCACAGCGCATGGTGCACGAGTACTTTGCGATAAACGCCTCCTCGTAACCGGAAAGCAGCTCCTTCGCTTCCTTTTGGCTGAGTCCGGCTATTGAAACTCCGTTAATAACCGCGCCCTCCGGATAGCGTTTTGAGTTCTTCATGCCGCTACGCATTGAATCGCATCCGAGGGACGATGCAGCCGCAAAGGCGAAAACAAGCGCGATAAACGCCGCTGAAACATGTACATGGGTATGAAAGGTATTCTTCATAGGCGTACCTCTTTAGTGTTCTTAACGGTATCTATATTCATAAACAGTATCGAATATGCATGAGTTGATGATTTTTTTGTTTTCAACCGCGCCATGAGATGGTATAATCAGTTAAACGGAGGCTAACATGGTTATCGACGCAAAATACATGGATCTCGCAATAGAAGAGGCAAGGCTTGCTTTCACCGGAGGCGAAACGCCAGTGGGCGCTGTGGTCGTCTGCGAAGAAGAGATAATAGCACGGGCTCACAACATCGTTGAATCGAGCGGCGACCCTTCCATGCACGCGGAGCTTGCGGCGCTTAAAACGGCATGCGAAAGAAAAGGACGGTCCCTGACGGATTGCGTGCTGTACGTAACCATGGAACCATGCCCGATGTGCGCCGGGGCATGTCTGAATTACAGGATCGGCGCCGTGGTCTTCGGAGCATACGACAGCACCTGCGGCGCGCTTGGCACCGCTGCCGATGTGGGAAACGGCGATTTCGGCAGGAAGATACCCGTTTTCGGCGGAGTGCGTGAGAAGCAATGTGCGGCTTTGCTCAAGGACTTTTTCAAAGACAAACGCGGATGAATACGATAGATATGAGAATGCCTCTGCCTATGACCAAGGCGGAGCTATATGAGGTTTTCGGTGTTGAAACGCCGGATTTTGTGATAGTCACGGGCGACGCATACATCGATCACCCGTCGTTTGGAACGGCAATTATCGGGCGTATTTTGGCCTCGCGCGGGTACTCCGTGGGCATTATCGCTCAGCCCGATTGGAGAAGCTCCGACGGCTTTAAGGTATTCGGACGCCCCCGTCTTGCATTCATGGTAAATTCCGGCAATATGGACTCCATGGTCAATCACTACACCAGCTCCAAAAAAAGACGTTCGGAGGACAGCTACTCCCCCGGCGGCAAAGCGGGGCGCAGGCCCGACAGAGCCGTCACCGTTTACTGCAACCGGGTACGCGAGGCTTACGGCTCGATACCCCTTATTATCGGCGGGATAGAAGCAAGCCTCCGTAGGTTTGCTCACTACGATTACTGGGACGACAAGGTACGGCGCAGCGTACTTGCGGACTCCGGCGCAGATATACTGACCTACGGAATGGGCGAAAAGCAGACCGTTGAGATCGCGGATGCGCTTGCCTCGGGCCTTGACGTACACGATATCACCTATATTGCCGGGACCTGCTATATGACTCCTTCTCTCGACCGAGTTTACGACTACGACGAGATACCGTCGTTTGAGGAGGTATCGGCGGACAAGCGCGCTTACTGCCGTGCGTTCATTCGCGAATCGCAGGAGCAGGACGCCATATCAGGAAGGAGACTCGTGCAGAAGCACGGCGATAGGTTCCTGGTTGCGAATCCTCCCGCAATGCCTTTGACCACACAGGAGCTCGACGACGTGTATGAACTGCCTTATACAAGGAAGCCGCATCCATCTTACAAGGAGCATATACCCGCAATTGACGAGGTCGAATTCAGCCTTGTTTCGACCCGCGGGTGCTTCGGCGCATGCTCGTTCTGTGCGCTGACGTTCCACCAAGGGCGCGTTATACAGGCAAGGAGCCACGAATCGCTGATAAGGGAAGCTGAGCTTTTGACGAAGCTCCCAAACTTCAAAGGCTACATTCACGACGTCGGTGGCCCGACGGCGAATTTCAGACAGCCCGCATGTAAAAAGCAGCTTACAAAGGGCGTATGCAAAAGGCGCGACTGCCTGGGATACGAGCACTGCAAAAACGTAGAGGTCGATGAAAGGGATTTCACCGCTTTGCTCAAAAAGCTGAGGAGGGTGCCCGGAGTCAAAAAGGTATTCGTACGCAGCGGCATACGCTACGACTACCTCATGTTCGACAGGGACGACGGGTTTTTGCGCGAGCTTGTGGAGCACCACGTTTCGGGACAGCTTAAGGTAGCGCCGGAACACATCTCGGATAACGTGCTGAGGCTCATGGGCAAGCCCGCTGGCGGTCTTTACGACAGGTTCTGCCAAAAATACGACCGCATGAACGAACGTTTGGGCATGAATCAATTTATAGTGCCCTACTTCATGTCAAGTCACCCCGGCAGCACGCTCGATTCGGCGATAGAGCTTGCGCTTTACTTAAAGCGCACGGGTCAGCGCCCGGAGCAGGTGCAGGACTTCTACCCCACCCCCGGGACGCTCTCGACCTGTATGTTCTATACGGGGCTCGACCCGAGGGACATGCAGCCGGTGTACGTACCGCGCGACCCGAAGGAGAAAGCCATGCAGAGAGCGCTTATGCAGTACTTCATGCCCTATTACCGGGAAACCGCAAGACAGGCGCTCATCAAGGCGGGAAGGGAGGATCTTATAGGAAATGGGCGCGACTGCCTCGTGCCGGAGGGAAGACCGGCCCCGACGCCCGGGAAGAGAAACGCAAAAACGCCGGCAAAGCCCTCTGTAAAGATCAAGGGCAAGCCGCAAACCGGCGGTGACAAAAACGCGGGCGGAAGAAAGCCGCAGCATAAAACGGCTCCGAAAAGGGGCGGAAGATGAGCAAGTACATTCAGCTGCTCATCGTAAGCGGCTTGTTTTACATATTCCTGAACACGCTTGCTTTCCCGACCGAAAGGACCGATCCGGAGGACGAGATCACGCTGCCGCGGCCGATAGCATTTATACTTTTCCCTCCCCTCGCCTTGGGCAGGATGCGCGGCTATTTTGCCATCGCCGTTTTCATGCAGGCAGGCAATCTCGTATTTGCGGCGGCGTTCGGCGTTTTGGCGTTGCTTGAGCATTTCGGCGTGACGATTCCGAAGGTCGTCGGAACCGCCTTGTTCTATGCATTCATGGCGGTGATCGGATCGTCTCTGATCGGGGCCCTTGCGGTCAGGTATAAGAAAACTCACAGCGCATACCGGCAGAAAAGACGTAGAAGAAGGAGATAACCAAAAGAACCGTCGGGCAAACCCCGACGGTTCTTGTTTGCTGTCGATCACTCGCCCTTTCGCTGCTTCTCCTTCTCGAACTGGAGCATATAAAGGGCGTGGTACTTGCCGTTGGGATTCTTCAGAAGCTCCTGATGGGTGCCCTGCTCGACTATCTCGCCCTTCGAGAGGACTATTATGTTATCCGCGTGCTGGATTGTGGAGAGGCGGTGCGCGACGATGAGCATGGTGCCGATATTCATCATCTTCTCCATGGAATCCTGTATGAGGACCTCAGTCTCGGTATCGATGTTGGCGGTGGCCTCGTCGAGTATCATGACCTCGGGCTTATGGATAATGGTGCGGGCAAAGCTCAAAAGCTGGCGCTGACCTGCGGAGAAATTGTTGCCGCGCTCGCGGACGACCTCGTCAAGGCCGTTTTCAAGGCGATTAATGAAGTGATCCGCGTTGACGTAACGGCAGGCCTCCATGACCTCTTCATCGGATACGCCATCCTTATCGAGCAGTATATTGCTCCTTATCGTGCCGGAGAACAGGAACACGTCCTGAAGCATCTGGCCGAAATGCCGACGAAGAGCAGGTATGCTGTATTTGCGAATATCGACGCCGTCTATGAGTATCTCGCCCTTTTGGAACTCATAATTGCGGCAGATGAGCGAAAGTATGGTCGTTTTTCCGGAGCCGGTAGCTCCGACGAACGCCACGGTATCGCCCGGATCGACTTTGAACGAAACGCCCTTTAGCACCCATTCGTCGGGAATGTAGCTGAACCAAACGTCGCGGAACTCTATCTCGCCCCTGATAGTATCGGGAGCTATGGCGTCGGGCGCGTCCTGAAGCGCAGGCTCGATGTCCATTATCGTAAAGACCTTTTCAGCTGAAGCGAACGCCGACTGCAGCCAGTTGAACTGCTCCGCAAGATTCTGAATGGGGTTGAAGAACTTGTTTATGTACATATAGAAGCTGACGATGGTAGACGCCTCTATCGCCTTGCCCAGGAACGTCGCCCCGCTCAGATACCCCTTTCCGCCGATGTAGAACAGCGCAAGCACGGAGCTTATGTACAGCATGTAAACCAGCGGGCGGAATATGCCGAACACCAGTATCTGCTCGCGTTTGGCTTTGCCGAGGCCGCGGCTCCTGTCCGAAAAGTCGCGCAGCTTTGCCCCCTCGCGGTTGAATATCTGCGTTATCTTGATGCCCGAAAGGTTCTCGGAAAGGTACGTGTTTATGTCGGTAGTGCGGTCCTTGACCTTGCGGTAAGCGCGCCTTGCGAACTTACGGAAGATGACCGTGAACAGCACTATGAACGGCACAAAGCAAAGCACCATGAGAGTAAGCTCCACATTGAGCGCAAGCATCGCTGCCAAAACGCCGAATATGATAAACATATTCTTAACGAGATTCACAAGCAGAGAAGTGAACATCAGCGATATGGCGTTGGTGTCGTTTGTTACTCGCGTTACGAGCTTGCCGACGGGAATCGAATTCATCTGCTCGTGCGAAAGGGACTCGATATGGGTAAAAAGATCCTCACGCATGCGCGAGATTATCTTCTGACCGATGCGCTGCAGTATTATGGCCTGCGCATAGGTGCAGATCATCGAGACTATCAGTATCCCCGCATACAGGCCAACGAGCAGGAAGAGCTGCTTAAGCTCAAAATGCTCCTCGATGAGCTTCGTAATGCGCCCGATGATAAGCGGAGAGATTATGTCGTACGCTATACCCAGGAGCACTATTACGCCGACCAGAACGAACTGCCATGCATAGGGCTTTGCGTACGCAAGAAGACGCTTGACTATTTCGCCGTCCTTCATGTGACGGTCGAAGCCTATCGCCTGCTTTTTATCCTTTATCGAGGCATAGGCGACGATAAGAACGATGGAGATCAATCCGATAATGCCTCCGCCGAGGAGCAAGGGTAAATATTCACGCATTCTTATCGCCTCCTTTACTTGGCCGCCTCTTCTTCAAGACGCTGCAGTTCTACCATCCTGGCGTACTCGGGGCAGCTTATTACGAGCTCGTCATGATGACCGACGGCTGTCACGCGCCCGTCCTCGACGAACACTATCTTATCGAGTTCCTTGACCGTGGAGATCCTGTGCGCGATAAGCACTGTCGTCTTGCCCTTGCGCGAGGACTTGAGGTTTGCGAGGATGACCTTCTCGGTATCGGTATCGACAGCGGAGACCGAGTCGTCCAATATGAGTATGGGCGCGTCCTTCATCAATGCGCGGGCGATCGAGATGCGCTGCTTCTGTCCGCCGGACACGGTGACGCCGCGCTCGCCGAGCACGGTAGAGTACTTGTCCTTGAACTCGGCAATATTGTCGTGTACGTCAGCCAAACGCGCGGAGTTTTCGACGGCAGCATCGTCGGGTGAGTCAAACGCAAAGCTGATATTGTTTGTGATGGTGTCGGAGAACAGGAAATTATCCTGCGGTACGTACGCGCAAGCCCTGCGGACGGAGCTTATCGTAAGCTTGTTCACGTCGCAGCCATCGATAAAGAGGGAGCCGTCGGGCACGTTATAAGTCCTTAATATAAGGTCGACTATCGTAGTCTTGCCGGAGCCGGTCTTGCCGACGATACCCACGCTCTCCCCTGCCTTTATGCTGAATGAAACGTGGCTTAAGGCGTCGAATTCGCCGTCCGGATAACGGAATGTGAGATCCTTAAACTCTATATCGCCGCGAACGTCTTCAATATCCTTTGCATCGGGCGAGTCCTTTACGGTGATCGGCGCCTCCAAAAGCTCTGTCACGCGCTTCATCGAAGCCTTGCCTCTGGCGGTCTTCTCTATAAGCATTGAGACCGCCATAACGGGCCACACGACAGAGGAGAAATACCCGATGTATTCCACAAGCCGCCCTGCACTGAACGAGCCCTTGTAGACAAGATAGCCGCCGTAGCCCAATATGACGCAGATGACCGTTTCGACAAGTGAAACGATCAGCACGTGCATAAGCGTAGAGATCCTTGTATAGTCGATGTTGGTATCCTCGTTCTCAACATTGAGCTTGCGGAACGAGATGAGCTGTTTTGCCTCCTTGACGAAGGCTTTGATCACGGCATAACCCGAAAAGCTCTCCTGTGCGAAATCCGAAAGATTGGAGAACGCCTGCTGTCTGACCTCCCACTTTTTCATCATGGCCTTTCCCATGAGCGTACCGATGAGAAGGAGAAGGCTCAGCGGGATAAGCGTCAGCAGAGTCAGCACCAGATCCATGCGGAGCATATTGTAAAAGCCAAGCAGCCCCAGGAACAGCGCGTCGAAGAACATCAGCATGCCGTCGCCGAAGCATTCCTGTATGGTATCGAGGTCGTTTGTGAAGAGGCTCATGAGATTGCCGACCTTATTTACCTGGTAGTAATCCCGTGAAAGATCCTTGCAGTGATCGAACATTTCGATCCTTATATTGGTCTCGACCCTGATGGCGGAGCCGAAGAAGCAAACGCGCCAAAGGAACCTGCCGATGACCATTACAACGACTATGCCCACTATTGGCAGACAAATTTTGTCAAGCAGGAAATCAAGATCGAAAACGACAGAAGCGCCGTGATAATCAACGACTCCTTTGTTTATGCCGTCGATCAGCATGCCGTAAAGATTCGGTATGATAAGCTGGAAATAGTCAACCAGTATCAAAGCCAACGCGCCAAGGATCAGCAGCGGTGCATACTTAAGATAGTACTTATTGATATGCTTTCCGAATATCAAATCCATCCCCTCCAAAGCCAACACATATTTGCATTCATTATATGACTTTTGGGTGAAAAGGTCAATAGCCGAAAAGCGGTTTTGCAATGCAATGCGGGGCGACGAGGGGTTGACGGGATCGCTCCGCAGGGTGTATAATGAAATGCTAAAATTAATTCGGAGGTACACCCATGGGTTTTATAAACGTAAAGTCCGAGATCGGTCCGCTTAAAAGGGTAATGCTCCATCGCCCCGGCGTTGAGCTTGCAAACCTTATGCCCGATTTTTTGGAGCGCATGCTTGCCGAAGACACTCCCGACGTTGAGATGGCCGGGCGCGAACACGACGTGTTTGCCGACATCATTCGCAGCGCGGGCGCTGAAGTTGTTTATATCGAGAAGGAGTTTGCCGAGGTAGTACGGGACGACGCCGTGCGCCGTGAGTTTATCGAAGATTTCGTTGAGCTCGGCGTTAAAGGCGATTCGCTGAAGCCCGCTGTGCGCGAGTATCTGCTGTCCGTCCCTTCCGCAGGCCTTTTCGATGCGGTTGCAAAGGGCATAACAAGGGACGATCTTGCAAATATCGAGACCAAACCCATTCAGGCGATCGTAAAGGACAGCTATCCCTTCCTTACCGACCCCCTTCCCAATATTTATTTCACCAGGGACATCAGCTTTTCGATCGGTACAGGACTTGCGATCTCCGCAATGAGCATGCCCGCCCGTATGAGGGAGACCCTTTTCATCCGCTATTTGCATAAGTACAGCGAAAAGTTCGGCAAGGGTTCCGTCGATCTGCTTTACGATTATAACTGCGGCTGTCAGATAGAGGGCGGCGACGTGCTGTCGCTTTCCGATAAATGTGTGGCGATCGGCTGCGGCGAGCGCACCTGCGAAGCCGCTATCGAGAAGCTTGCAAAAACGCTGTTCGCCCGCGGATATGAAAAGGTGCTGCTCTTCAAGAACCCGGCAAGCCGCACATATATGCACCTTGATGTGCTTATGACCCACGTCGATTACAACAAGTTCCTGGCTCACCCCTGCATGGCGCACAAATGGTTCGACGTATACGAGCTTACTCCGGCGGGTCACGGCGAGATAAAGGTCACCCGCACTACAGACGGCATCGACAGGATACTGGAACGCGCACTGCATATAGACGGCGTTCAGTTCATTGAAATGGGCGGCGGCAACGATATCATCTACAAACGCGAGCATTGGAACATGGGCTCTAATTCTCTGGCCCTTGCCCCCGGCAACATCATAACCTACGACCGAAACCACGTTACCAACGAGCTTTTGGACAAGGCCGGCGTGCACGTGAACCCCATACCCGGCGGCGAGCTCTCGCGCGGGCGCGGCGGCCCCAGGTGCATGAGCATGCCGATGATAAGGGAAGATATCTGGAAGTAATATAGCTTTTAAAAAGCCCGCATTTTTAAAATGCGGGCTTTTAATACTATGATTCACTCTCCTATCGAGCAGAGCATATCGCAGACCGTCTTCGGATCGCAGCCTTTCTCTGCCATGAAGTAGATAAGAGTATCCCCTCTTTGGAGCCTCACTTCGTAACGTCCCATGTTATCGCCCGAGTTCAGACCGTTCTCGACCTCCTCGAATGTGGGTAAGTCTTCCCTGCCGCCTGTCCCCTTGCTTGCTTCGAAGTGGATATACGCATTGTTCTTCTTTATTTCAAACTCGATCCTGTCTGTGCCGGTGATTGCGCCGGTCGCGTTATCGAATCGCCTGTAGATCCAATAATAGACCGTATCATAATCGTCCGGTATATAGGAGGGCATGAAACGCCCGAGACTTTCGTCAGCTCTGAGGTCGTCGGCAGTCGCCATCCGGCCGTCCACCGAAGGGTAATCGGTTTTAGTGCAGTTCGCCTTGAAATACTCGATCAGTGCGTCAAGCTTTTCGGCGTCGACGAAGAGCAGGCTCATCGTATCGACTCCGCCTTCAAGCCACAGTCTGCCGTCTGGGTACGCCCTGACACGGATCGCAAGGCCGTTATCCCGGCAGAAATAGAGCTCGGTTGCGCTGCCGGTGTTCTTCCCGCGCTGTTCATTGAACGAGGAGGCGAATACGCCCTCGTTCATAAGCTCTATCAGTTCAGTAAGCTTTTCATTGCCGGGGTCCTTAAGCTCAAAAAACTCGTTACTGCTCGAGAGCCATGAATCAAAGCTTTGGAATACGAGCTTGTCCGTATCGACTAAACGGAGCAGATCGGAATAGAGCTCGCGTCCGGTGGAAAACTCGGTTTTATCCACATTGAGCATGGTATAGAGCGAACCATCACCCTCTCGCCAGCAGAGCATTATGGCGGGATCGACGCCATCAACTTCAAAAACAGGGCCGGTGACGCTTCCGCAAAGCTCTGCGTAATCCTCGGGCTTTTTGTTTATCGACGCCCCGAAATACGCGTTGCCCACCTTAGCCCCTATCATCGGGGCGTCATAACGAAGCTTTTCGCACTCCATGTACTGCTCCCCATTATGGTAGAAGAAGCGCATCCATTGGGCAAACGCATCTTCTGAGATCTGCCCTGTATGCTGTGTCTCTGTCTTCTCCGGAAGCGACTGCGTCGGCACGGGCGTTTGCAGCTCGAGCCCCGCTTCAATCTCCTTTGCATTACCTTTATTCTTTTCCATAACCATACCGAATATCATGGCAAAGCCCAATGCCAGCACAAGGCACGCTGCCGCGACGATCGAAGCCGTGCGGCTCCTCCTTTGGCCCTTTTCGGGCGCGGCGTCATTAAGCAGTTCCTCGTCGACCCCGTTCAACGCTTTATAGATATCGTTCCCGTTCATACCGTTATACCTTCTTTCTCCAAATGCACCTTCAGCTTTTTCCTGATTCGCGAAAGCCTCATCTTGACAGCGGCGCGCGATATGCCGTACATACCCGCAAGCTCTGCCACCGGGCAGGAATAGAAGTACCGTCTTAAAAATAGCTTTCGGTCCTCCTCGGTCAGCGAGCCTATAAAGGAATATATCAGCTCCTTCAGCGCAAGCTCGTCGGCGTGGTCGTGCATGTGCGTATCGGGTACAGCTTCGGAGAGTTCATCCAGTATCATGGATAGCTCTCCCCCGCCGCGCTTATCGGCCCTTTTTGCCCGCACGGCATCGACCGCAGCATTCCTAACGAGCTTTGTAAGATAGGCCGGAAGGCATTTCGGCGCAGGGGGAATGCTCTCCCATGCGGAATACAGGGCTGTGTTCACGCACTCCTCCGCGTCCTGCCGACTGCCAGTGATGTTCAGGGCGACACGAAGGAGCATCGCTCCGTACGCCTCCTGAGTGCGCAGTACAGCGGCTTCATCCCTTTTGTTATAGAGTTCAAGGATGCTTTCGTCTTTCATCGGCCGATCATGTCCTTCACCCTATATGACGTAAAACGCGGCATAAAGGTAACGCTCGAATGGGGTGTTTTTTGGAAAAAGAAATCCCGCCCCTGAAAAGAGGCGGGAAAAACGGACAGCTTTAGTTGAGGCCCATAGCCAAACGCATTATGATGGTGGCGTCAACGGAATCGACAACGCCGTCCCCGTTCATATCGCATCTGTCAAGATCGAGCGCATCGGGACCCACAAGGCCCATAACGTAGCGCATGACAAGAAGCGCGTCTGCGGAGTTCACGCTGCCATCGCCGTCGGCATCGCCGTCGACTACCGCAAGCTGACCGGAGTAGATAACGTCGTCAACGTATGCGCAGTCATCATACCTGTCTGCAGAGTAGTCCTTCTCGAAAGACCACTTGAAGGTATAGGTCTTGGTGGAAGAAGCCGTGAACGTGTAGTTGGACCATGAGGTATCACCCGAGGTCTGAACCTGCTGGACATTGTCCACATAGAAGCGGAAGTAGTCGTAATTGCTCTCGGAACTGGACCTGTAGCGGAAGGACAGCGTTTCGCCCGCCTGCATGGGCAGGGTCAGTGTGAAGTAGCTTGAGGTACTGCTCTCGCCCCAGTTGGAGGAGCCAACGTAATCATGCATGGCATACCAGGGATAATCCGTCTCGTTATCGAACGGGAGGAAAACATCGGTGCCGTTAATAGCGGACTCGAAGGTATGATAGAACGCGAAGTACTTGACAAAAGCACAGTCACTGCCGGAAGAGCCGGATGCATTCTTTTTGAACACGAAGGAGAGCTGATGCTCGCCTGTGTTGGGAACAGTGTACTCGAAAGCGGTATAGCCGTCGGTCGTGCCGGAAGTAAGGACCGTTCTGCCGTCGAACTTGAACAGGAAGTTGTCGCCGGAAGCGGCGTCTACCTTATACTTAAAGGTCAGTATCATTCCCTTTTTGAGGGTAACGGCGGCGTTCATTACCGATTCGGAATTGTGTACGCCGGCATTGCCGCTCATTGCGGCATTTTCCTCGGCATTGACTACCCATGCAAGGCTGCCGGTGGACGTGAAGAGAACGTCGCCTCCGGTGATGTTTGCCGCGGAAGAGAGCGAACCTTCAACCTTTACGTTGCGGACCCAAGCCCTATCGGAGCCGGACGCGCCGGAGGAATCCTTGGAGAACTCAAACGTGACGGAAGCGCTGCCGTGACCGGGAACCGTGACGGACCGGGTCTGCCAGCCCTGCTCGCCGCTTGTTTCGAAGAGTACGGCTCCGTTGGCCTTTACGCGGAAGAAGTCCTTGCCCTGTTCGCTGCTGACCTTATAATCAAAGGTGAGCACCTGATCGAGACCGAGGGTAAGCTCGGTTTTGAGAGTGGAGGTGGTATTGTTGACGCCGGCGTTGCCGCTTACAACGGAGCTGCCGTCGACCGTCCAGGCATAGCTGCCGGAGGAGGTGAAATGGTTATCCTGTCCGGCGGCGTTGGCGGCGGGATCGAGACCGTACATATCGGCAGTAAGGTGAGCCATGCCTGCGCCTGCATTGGAGGAGTTTATGGCAACCGCCGCGCCCTTAATAACGCTGATGACTTCATCTGCGCTCATGTCGGGGTTTGCGGACTTGATCTGCGCCGCAACCGCCGCAACGTGGGGGCTCGCCATGGAGGTGCCGTCCTTGGAGCCGTAACCGCCGCCGGGCACGGAGCTGGAGATGCCCTCACCGGGTGCGGCTACGTCAACAACGGCGCCGTAGTTGGAGAAGTAGCTGAGGTTATGACCTGTGCCGATGGAAGCAACGGTGCAGAGACGCTCGATATTGGCGGGGCAGCAGTTGATGGCGTCCTGACTCTCATTGCCGGCGGCAACGACTATCGTGGTGCCGTTATCGAACGCGGCGTCGACTATCTCGGCCATGAAGTGATGCTCTTCACCGCCGTCGCAGGTGCCGCCGAGAGACATATTTTCAACGTCGGCGCCGTGCAGGGAGCCATACTCCATACCGAGACCGACGTTCAGCGTACTGCCTGCGCCTGAATCGGAGAGGACCTTAATGGGCATTATTTTGACGTTGGAGAACGTGCCGTCTACGACCGTGCCGCAAACATGGGTGCCGTGGCTGTGACCGTCTTCGGGGTTATTGGTGTTGTTTACGAAGTTCCAGCCGGGTACGAGCCTGTCCACAAGGAAGGGATGGTCGGAATCGGCGCCCGTGTCAATGACCGCAACGGTGATCGTGGGGAGATTGTTCAGATTGCTTCCGTACTCCGCATACAGCCACTGGTTATACTCATACATGTTGATATGAGACGCGCCGAATCCCCAGGACCTGAAGGTGCTGGAGCCGGGAGTTGCGAATGCGTACATGATCCCGTCGGGCTCAGCCCACTCAACGCCCTTCATATCGTTGAAGCGTTTACAGGCAGCTTCGGCTTCTTCGGCGGTCGCATACTGGAAAACGTGCCAGTCATTGTAACCGGAAGCCTCGGCGACGGCGGCCTCGTCATGAAGCTCGCCCGCAGCCTTTACGATCACGCGGCAAAGAGCAAACTCGCCTCCGTCCTTTTTGGAGTCGATGTCCTGATCGTAAACCGCAGTTATGGCGACGACTTTATCTGCAAAGCCGTCAAAGTCGCGGATCTTCTCGGCGCGCTCTGCGGAGGACATCGCCTTATGCCCGCCGGCGGACCCGAAAGCAGGGACCACGCATGCAGCCATGACGACGGAAACGAGGAGCGCAAGAAGCTTCTTGAGTGTTCTCATATGTATTCTCCTTTTCATTATTTTCGTCTAACAGCGGAGGTCAGGAACGCAAGGATGTCGCGGTAGACCTCGTCCCGGTTTATCTCATTATGCATCTCATGCCTTCCGCCCTGATAGAGCTCAAGCACCACCTTTGTATGCCCTGTCTTTCTGAGGTCGTTTGCGACCTCCTCCACACCCTTGCCGTAGGAACCAACGGGGTCTTCACGGCCTGCAAGAAGAAGTATGGGAACGTTCTTTACCTTTTCCGCCCACTTTTTACCTGCTATCTCGCCAAGGCCGTCAAAGAGATCGCGGAAACCTGCGGCGGTGAACGTGAAGCCGCAGTACTCGTCCTTAACATACTCGTCGACGATGGCGGTATCGCGCGTGAGCCAATCGAACGGCGTCCTCGGTTCCTTGATGCGCTTAAGGTACGCACCGAACGCTATGGAGTTGAGCTTTTCGTCGGGCGCAGCAGCGCCCAACTTTTTTATATCGTGGGCAGCCAACGCCTTGGCGACACCGAGCACCGGGTTTTTGCCCGCTGTTCCGGAGAAGATAAGAGCGTCGAACTTGTCCGGATAACGCGAAGCGCAGGTCCTTGCAAGGAACGAGCCCATGGAGTGCCCGTACAGCACGTAAGGCATGTTGGGGAACTCCGCAGAAGCGGTATCATGCAGAGCAACAGCGTCGCGCACGAGAACGGTCCACCCGTCCTTGTCGCCGAAATAGCCCTTGATAGGCGCGTCTCCGTTGATGGAAGCGCCGTGACCCGCATGATCCTCGGCATATACGGCAAAGCCGTTTTTGGTAAAGAAGCGGGCTATGTCGTCATAGCGCGTAGCGTGCTCCGCCATGCCGTGAACGATCTGGATAACGGCCTTGGGCTTGCCGTCGGGAAGCCACTTATAAGCCGCAATGTCACAAAGACCGTTTGATGAACGATAACTGAACCTTTCCATACTCCCTCCGAATAATAACGCTCACCCGAGGAGCATCGCGCAAACGGCGTATGCCGCCGAAGCAACGAACAGCCCTGCCAGGATAAGCGCAATGATGCGTACGCTTTTCTTCATTGATACCTCACAGTTTAACGGGTCATCTGCCGAACACAGCGCCCAGCATTTCGGAAAGAGAGCCCTCTTCGCCGCCGAGCTCGAGCCATTTGAACACGGCAAAGCACCCCGCGGCAACGAGCAAGAGGGCAAGCACCCCAAGGGCAATACTGCCCCAGGGCACCTCCTTATGCTTGACGCGGCGCATCGGCTGTGCCTTGTCGTTATAATGGATACGATAATGACGGCGTTTCATACGCTCTCCTTCACTGATTTAACTTATATTATACCACAGAACAAAACCGTTTGAAAAGACGCTTGTGAGCGATTTTTCAAATTTTATACTTCGGCGAAGTGCCGAAAGCGCTTCATGCTCAAAACAAAAACCGCACGGGAGAACCCATGCGGCAATAGCAGAAATCTTTCACAGGATCGAGCGAACGAGCTCAGCAAGCTCCGAGGGATGCGTCCTCACGACGTCGTGCCCTGCCGTCTTGAACTCCACAAAGCTGCCGCGTGGAATGGCGTTTGCCGCCCCTTCGGATTGCTCACGGCGGACGCACTCGTCCTTTTTGCCGTATACGACGGTGGTTTCACAGATGATCGAAGCAAGGTCGGCGCCTGTGATATGGGGACCGGTCAGCATCATACGGCAAAGAGCCGCCCCTTCCGAGTCCCTTTTGCGCTCGCAAAGCTTAAGCTCTCGCTTGATCGCTCTTGCGATCTTGGGCTTGAGCCCCGAAGGATCGGTATTGAGCCCGATAAGAACGAGGCGCCTTACCCGAATGGAGCGCAGAGCCATAAGAATTGCGACTATCGCGCCGTCGGAGGATCCTATAACGTCATATTCGGTAACGCCGAGAACGTCTTCCATCAGCTTTAAGGCGTCATCCGCCATAGCCTCATAGCTCAGATCGACTTCAGAGTCGGGATATATCGGCTCTGACTCGCCCTGATAGCGGCTGTCCATCAGCACAAAACCGCGCGATGACGAAAGAAGCGGTACGAAACCGTCGAACAAATGCATGCTCTCTCCATTGCCGTGCAGCAGCAGCGCAGGCGTACGAAGCTTGAAATCCGTAATGCCTGCGGTCTCGTAATGGATTGAATGATCGTTGATAACAGCGTTAGCCATAATCGCTCCTCCCTTTTGGGGATTATACCATAAAAGAATATAGAATGCAAACGCTTTTGGGCATACGCTGTTTGGCAGGCATTTCGCGCTTGACACGGAGCATAGTTTAATATAAAATCAACCTGATAAAGTCGAAAGGAGCTCACCTGTATGTGCGGCATAGTCGGCTACACCGGAACTAAAAACGCTACCCCGATCCTCATTGACGGACTTGAAACGCTTGCATACCGCGGTTACGATTCCGCAGGTATCGCCGTATGGAACGGCGCTGATATCCTCATGCGCAAAGAGAAAGGGCAGCTTCAAAACTTAAAGGATATTTTGGAGAACGACCCCATAGGAGGGACCTGCGGGATAGGTCATACCCGCTGGGCGACCCACGGGGAACCGAGCTATATCAACTCGCACCCGCACGGCGACGCCAAAAAGCAGCTCGTGCTCGTGCATAACGGCATCATCGAAAACTACGTTCGTCTGAAGGCCATGCTCCAGGAACGCGGGTGCAAATTCGTTTCCGACACGGATACCGAGGTGGTGGCTCAGCTTTTGGGCGACCTGTACCACGGGGATCCCATCGACGCGATAACCGAGTCCATGCGCTTGATCGAGGGCTCGTTTGCGCTTGCGATCCTTTTCCGCGACGATCCGCACCGCATTTATTGCGTTTGCAAGGACAGTCCCATGGTCGTTGGTTACGGAAAGGACGGCGCGCATATCGCGTCCGACATTCCGGCAATGCTCGCATACACCCGCGACGTCACCTTTATGGGCGACAAGCAGATAGCCGTGCTCTCACCCGAAGGCATAGCCTTCTATGACGAGTTCGGCGCGCCTATCGACAAGGGCTCCACTCATATTGATTGGGACCTTGACGCCGCCAAGAAAGGCAGTTACGAACACTATATGATGAAGGAGATCTGCGAACAGCCGGTCGCCTTCCGCAAGACCGCCGAGCAGTACGTCAATTTCAAAGCGGGCAAGCTCAAGGCCGACTGTTTCCCCTGGTCTGATGACGACGCAGCCGCAGTTAAGCGCATTCGCATTATCGGATGCGGCACGGCCTATCATGCCGGGCTTTTGGGCAAGCTTTACTTCAAGCGGCTTGCGGAGATACCCTGCGAGTCGGAGATAGCCTCGGAATTCCGTTATTCGGGCTATGAGTTTGAGCCCGGCGAGCTGTTGTTTGTGATCTCGCAGTCAGGAGAAACCGCCGACACCATCGCGGCGATGCGTATGGCCAAGGCCGCAGGCGTGCGTACCGTAGCCGTCTGCAACGTGATAGGCTCCACCATCGCGCGTGAAGCCGACGAGGTGCTGTTTACCTATGCCGGGCCGGAGATCGCCGTTGCAGCTACCAAATCCTATTTGACTCAGGTAACGGTGCTGTTCCTTGCGGCGCTCAGGCTTGCTCAGGTGCGCGGCCAAGTTGACGAGGCGCGCTCACGCGAGCTTATAGATGGGCTTGCCGCCCTTCCCCCCGCCATGGACAGCATATTGGCCAAGAAGGAAAAGATACAGTATTTCTCAAGCCGCGTATTCTCCTCGCGCCACGTATTCTTTATAGGCAGAGGTGCGGATTCGGCGCTTGCCATGGAGGCCGCGCTGAAGCTTAAGGAGATCAGTTACATTCACTCCGAGGCTTACGCCGCAGGCGAATTGAAACACGGCACTATCGCCCTTATCGAGGAGGGCACGCTCGTGGTCGCCCTTGTCACCGAGCCCTCGCTTGCGTCCAAGACCGCCAGCAATATAGAGGAGGTTCGCGTGCGCGGCGCAAACGTGCTGGCGGTTACGAACGGACCCATGCCCGACGTTGACTCGCATTGCGCTTCAGTTTGGCGGATAGAAAAGACAGACGAGCTGCTCGCCCCATTTACCGCGATAATACCCATGCAGCTTTTTGCCTACTATATGGCTGTGCAGAAGGGCTGCCCCGTCGACAAGCCGAGAAATCTCGCAAAGAGCGTTACAGTTGAATAAGCTTTACGGGCCCATTTGTTTTGGGCCCTTTTTCGGAAGAATTATGAAGAAGGTTTATTTTGCAGGATCCATTCGCGGAGGCCGCGCAGACGCCGACCTGTACCGCAGGATGATAGAGTTTATAAAGGAGCGCGCGCTCGTTTTGACCGAGCACGTCGGCGACCTTTCCTTAAGCGAGCTTGAGGGTGAATACGACCGCGACAGGCTCATCTATACGCAGGACACTCAATGGATACGGGAATGCGACCTGCTTATCGCGGAATGCACCTGCCCCTCCCTCGGCGTGGGATATGAGCTTTGTTATGCCGAAAAGCTTTCAAAGCCTTGCTTCGTGTTTTACAACAAAAGCAGCGGCAATCTTTCGGCTATGATCAAGGGCGACCCGTACTATAAGATCATGCCGTATGAGAGCGCGCACGAACTGTTTGAAAAGCTTGGCGAAATATTTGACTGACAGCAGTCATGCATACCCGGGATCGGACTCCGATCCCTTTTTTGATTTCATCGGGTGCGAACTGTCCCTTGAACGACGTACCGTCCTTTGATATAACAAAAATGCAAACCAAGCAGAAAGGAGATCTGTTATGGACATTGGCAAAAGGATCGCCGCTGCGCGTACCGCAGCGGGTATGACCCAACAGGAGCTTGCCGATAAGCTGTACGTTTCCCGAGATCTTGTTTCAAAATGGGAGCAGGGAAAACGCAGGCCTGATTACGGCACGGTACTGAGGATATCAGAGGCGCTCTCCGCAGATCCTGACGTTATCGTCAAGAAGAGCGAATGTGTTTTTCGGGAGCTGAACTCCTGCATACCCGCGGGCAGAGAGCTTTCGGTTGAAAAGCTGTCGGCGCTGATAAGCAGATTCCTCAGAGAGCGAAATCAGACGGACGCAGACATATTCATCCGCAAATACTATCTGCTCTTATCAAACGCAGAGATCGCCATGAACTGCGGCATGGGCGAGAACCAGGTCAGAAGCCGCCTTTCCAAAACGACGAAGCGGCTTGCCAAATTCTTAAAGGAGGAATGCGAAAATGAAGGGTACTGAAATGTTCGACGCTATTGCGCATATTGATGAAGACCTTATAGAGCGCTGCCTTTCCGGCGACAAGCATACGAGCGTGACCGTCGCCGTGCGTGAAGACTCCGATTCGGATTCCGTTGAGAGGATAGACCCCAAGACCTCGCGCCGCAGGAGTATTGCAGCGTTTGCCGCATTAGCGGCCGCGCTTGTACTGACGATGGGCATCATATCCATCCTGCACATAGGGCGCGAAAGTCCCTGGCGCCCGGGTACAGAGTCCTCGGAATCTCCGGAAATAACCGAAGCAATTCTGACGGAAGCGCCCACTCATGAGCCGGCCCCGGCTTTAAGCGAAGACGCTCAGGCGCTCCGCCGGTACTTTGAACTGACGGACGAAAACGGCGTCAAGAACGGTGAAAAGCTCTTCCCGAATTATAACCCCGACGACCCCGCTAGCTGGAAAGACGATGGCGATAAGGTGATAGTATTCGACGATGAAGGACAGCTAACTTTCATTAACCTGACCTGCGCCGAAAGCGAAAGCGTCACCCTCACGGGAGACCTCGACCTTACCGGGTTCAAGAAGCTCAATACGTTCTGGACTGCGTTTTTAGATATTGACGGCAGCATCGTATGCGATAATATCGACGCGAACAAACTGTACGATCTGACTTGCCGACGGGTCACCGGTGAAGCGATCTATCGCGGGAATTATCTTAAACACGTAAGGATGCTTTCGGCGAAGCGGACGCTCGTTGAAACGACGGCCGCAAACAGCGGCATAGATTGGCTTACGTTCGACTTCAGGGTCGAAGTAAACGTCGAAGGTGCGGGTTATGCCGGCGTCAGCGGATGGGACGACGAAAACTATTATGAGCTCCATCTCGTCGCCGAACCCATGGACGGCGGAAGCTTTATCGGATGGTACTATGCGGACGGAACTCTTGCATCGACCGAGTATGATTATGAGCTGTACGGCGAGGACTCCGGCAAAGACATATCGGGAGTGCATCACGAACTCGAGATCACCGCGGTATTCGATTCTGCTCAGGTTCCGGAGGGATACGACCCGCACGAGTATGCCGTGCTTGCCGAATTCTTCTCGACGCCGGTCAGCAGCTCGTCGAGCGAGACCATAGGTAAAAACTGTTACGGAGACCGCAATCCGCGTGTTCCGTACAGCATCAATGACCCATCCACCTGGCATGACGACTATCATGGTGTAAAATGGGATGAGACGGGCCACGTTACCGAGATAACCTTCTATCCTTCTTACGATCGCCTCAATGCCGAGCTTGATCTTACGGGCTTTGAAAAGCTCGAGAAGGTCGCGATCTGGTACACGACCCTCGATAAGCTCACAATTGCCGACTGTCCCAAGCTCACCGACGGCTGTATGGTCTATACCGGCTCCGCAGAGGGCGAGGCGCACGTGGAGGCCGGATACGTGAATCAGCTTCACGTTACCTCCCGAACCAACGTCTACTGCTCGCTTATAAGCGATAAAGGAGCGCCGTTCACTCTCGATCTGACGGCGGACGGTATGGGCAGCGTCACGGCATCCGCCGCTTCAACGGAAGAGGACGGCAGCGGTTACCGCGTTGCCGCAACGGCGAACGCCGACAACTACGTCGACTTTCTCGGATGGTATGATGAGGACGGAACGCTCATTACGAACGAGATAACTATCCTCCTGACGGACGACGGCTCCGCTGTTCCCATCGGCGGTGATCACAAGTACATTGCCAGGTTCTCACAGCCTCCGTCCCCCACGCCGCTCCCGGAAGGCGACTTCTTCTGCGAGATCGTGCCGAACGTCCCCTCGGCGATAGATATAGACGGCGACGGCGCGGATGATACCGTGCTGGTTTCGATAACCGAAAACCAGCTCGGCATTGATAACGATCTGGAAATGACGGTCAACATCACTCTCGCGTCCGACCCCGGGAACAGGTACAGCTTCGATACCGATTATTTCCCCGGCGACGTCTGCGCAGCGGCTGTGGATTTCGATCCGACGGACGGGCATACGGAGGTCCTGGTCTCCTACGACTGCGAAGACGGCGACCCGCTGACGTACGTTTACAGGCTGAAGGACGACGGCACAGGTTTTGACGTGTTTGTTGAGCCCATAGAAGTCACTCTTGATGAAACGCGTATCGAAAGCTGGTACTACAACGGCATTCCCGAGGGGTTCGCTTTCGACTCCAAGACGGGACTTGGATTCCGCAGACGTACCGAGATACTCGGCACCACGTTCGTATCCAACAGCTTCACCGTTGACGAGACTGGGATAAAATACATAGACGACGAGTTCATGTATTTCTATCCCGAGGAAATGAGATTTGCACTCAAGCGCGACCTGACGGTCACACTTGAAAGCGGCAAAACGGTCACCCTGAAAAAGGGTGACAAGTTCGGAGCGTACTCCACCGACAGGCAGACCTACCTGAAGATCAAGCTTGAGGACGGCAGGATAGGCAAGGTAGAAGTCAGCTTCGGAGACGGTACGAGCTGGCCCGTTTACCTGAACGGGATAAACCAGAACAAGTACGCCGAAATCGCATACGCCGATTGACGCGGCAACAGCAAAGCAGCGGGTCGATCGCCCCGCTGCTTTATTGTGTGAATCGATCGAATTACGCGAAGAACTTGCCGATGATGTCGACGATCTCAGCGCCGATGCGCTTCTGCGCCTCAACGGTGGAAGCGCCGATATGGGGGGTGCAGCTTACCATGGGATGGTTGTAGAGCGCCTCGTTCTTGGAGGGCTCCTCCGCCCAAACGTCAAGACCCGCAGCGCGGACCTTGCCGGACTCGAGAGCTGCAAGCAGAGCAGCCTCGTCGATGTTGGCGCCGCGGCTGGTGTTGATGATGTTGACGCCGTCCTTCATCTTGGCGATGGTCTCCTCATTGATGAGGGGCTTGCCGTCGAGAGAAGGAGTATGGAGGCTGATGAAGTCGGAGTTGGCCAGCAGCTCGTCCATCTCGACGTACTTCATATTCTCATTCTCTATGCCTTCAACGTGGAAGATATCATAGGCGAGGACCTTCATGCCCAGAGCCTGCGCCTTGCGGCCGAGGCTCTGACCGATGCGGCCGTAACCGATAACGCCCAGGGTCTTGCCCGCAAGCTCGATACCCTTTGCATAAGCCTTCTTCTCCCACTTGTTCTCACGCATGGAGTGACCGGCAGCGGAAACGAAGCGCGCGCAGGAGAGCATATGAGCAAGAGCCAGCTCGGCAACTGCGTCGGAGGAAGCGCGGGGAGTGTTGCGTACGGCAATGCCCTTTTCCTCGGCATACTTATGGTCGATATTGTCGATGCCTACGCCGCCGCGGATGATGAGCTTGAGCTTGCCGCCTTCAACAGCGGAGTCGATAGCGGGAACGCGGACCTTGGTGGCAGAACGGACAACGAGCACGTCAAATTCCTTAACGAGCTGGAGAAGCTCATCGGGAGTCGGGGTGGACTCGGGAAGGACGACCTCATGGCCGAGCTCACGCAGCTTGGCGACTGCGCCTTTTTCCATACCGTCGGAAGCTAAAATACGCATTTTAAATCTCCTTAATCTGTATTGATATGCGCCGCCCCCTTTCGGGGGCAGCGATGTTACCTGGACTCGGCTTACGCCATGTGTTCCGCTTCGTACTTCTTGAGGAACTCAACAAGCGCGACAACGCCCTCTTCGGGCATGGCGTTGTAGATGGAGGCCCTGAGGCCGCCAACGGACTTATGACCCTTGAGGTTATCGAAGCCCGCAGCCTTGGTGGCGGCTACGACGTCGGCGTCCTGCTCCTTGGTGGGAGTTACGAACGGGACGTTCATGAGGGAACGGAACTCGGGCTCGACGGTGCCCTTGAAGAGCTTGGACTGATCGAGGAAATCGTAGAGGATCTTGGCCTTATGCTCGTTCATCTTGGCCATGACCTCGAGGCCGCCAATGCTCTTCAGGTACTTGAAGACCTGACCGCAGACGTAGATCGACCAGCAGTTGGGGGTGTTATAGAGGGAGTTGTTGGCCGCATGAGTCTGATAGCTCATGTAGGTGGGTACCCAGGTGGGAAGCTCGGAGCTGTCGCGGATGAGGTCCTCACGCATGATGACGATGACCATACCGGCGGGGCCGATGTTCTTCTGTACGCCGCCGTAGATCACGCCGTAATCGGACACGTTGCAGGGCTTGGACAGGAACATGGAGCTCTGGTCGGAAACGAGTATCTTGCCCTTGGTGTTGGGGAGCTTCTGATAGGTGGTGCCGTGGATGGTCTCATTCTCGCAAATGTAGACGTAATCGGCGTCCTCGCTGATGGGCAAGTCGGAGCAATCGGGGATATAGCTGTAGTTGCGGTCCTCAGAGGTGGCGACAAGGTTGATCTTGCCGTACTTCTTGGCCTCGTTATAGGCTTTCTTGGACCAGTTACCGGTAACGATGTAGTCGGCAACGCCGTTCTTCATAAGATTCATGGGGAGCATAGCGAACTGGAGGGTCGCGCCGCCCTGAATGAACATAACCTTGTAGTTGTCGGGAATGTTCATGAGATCCCTGAGGTCCTGCTCGGCCTCGTCGATGATCTTCTGGAAGACCTTGGAGCGGTGGCTCATCTCCATGACGCACATACCGGAGCCCTCATAGTTCATGAGGTTGTCACGGATGCCCTCAAGCACCTTTTCGGGGAGAATGGAGGGACCGGCAGAGAAGTTGTAAATACGATCGTAAGCCATATTGAATACTCCTTCAATAGTTTTTTTAGCCCGACCCCGGGCTTTATTTTGCTAATTTCGATTATACCACAACGGCCGATTCATTCAAGCTTTTTTCAGAAAAATCAATGATATATTTATTTTATTAGGAAAAACAAGGCGCGTCCGATTTGCATCGGATCGCGCCGAAATAGCCGGTGTCAAAACGCGGTCAGCCGACCATGACGTCCTCTTTGTCGTGCGAACGGTCGCGCCGTCGTTTCTTTTTGACGGGGTGACGCATATAGACGTTCAGGACCAGACCCACGCCGATCATATTCGTCAGCATATTGGAACCTCCGTAGGAGATGAACGGGAGCGGTATGCCTGTCATGGGCATAAGGCCGATGGTCATGCCGATGTTTTCAAACACATGGGCTATGAGCATACCCGTAACGCCGACGGCAAGGAGCATGCCGAAATTGTCCCTTGCCTTGCCGGCTATCCACAGCCAGCGGAACGCCAGTATGAAAAACAATGCGATGAGTATTGCTCCTCCCACAAAACCTACGCCCTCGACGATCCCGCTGTAGATAAAGTCGGTATGTCGTTCCGGCACGTATTTGAGCTGAGCCAAGGTCGCTTCATTGAAGAATCCTTTGCCGAGAAGCCTGCCCGAGCCTATGACGACCTTGGACTTGGACACCTGATAGCCCGCTCCCAAAGGATCGTACTCGGGATTCAGGAATGAGATTATCCTCTCCTGCTGCTTGTCCGTAAACACGAAGTAGTACGCAAGCGGCAGCGCGGTGCCCGCAAGCAGCAGCGCGCCGAAGATGTATGACCACTTTATCCTTGCGGCAAACACGACGAACGCCATTATTACGAGCAGTACGAATGCCGTGCCGTAATCGGGCTGAAGCACTATCAGCATGAACGGAACAAGCGTATAAAAGCCAACTTTTAGCACGTCCTTGAAGCGCAGGAGGCGTCCGTCGGTATCCATGGCCTTGGCCGCGACCTTGGCCGTCATCATAATGACGGCAATTTTCGCCAGCTCTCCCGGTTGGATGTTTCTCTCTATGCTTTCAAAGACGAACCAGCCCTGCGAACCGCCCCTGACCTTGCCGAAGAAGAAAAGCATGGCCAGCAGGCCTACGATGCCGATATAGGCTATTATCGAAAGCGGCTTGAAAATATTGTAGTCGAAGAGCATCACGACTATCATAGCGGCAAGGCCTACGAGGAAGTTTATTGCCTGGCGCTGAACGTAATCGAGATTAAGCTTTGCAACGATGTCTGCAAGACCCTGTTCGGAGCCGTCAAACGGGGTGGCAAGCACCGAACAGAGCGCAACGATACCAAAGCCCACGAGCGCAAGCACAAGCAGTATCGTGAACCAGTCTATGCTTTTGAGGTCTTTTTTATCGTAAAGGCTCAAACGGTTTTCCTTTCAAGGCCGTCTTGCATTTCGGCAAGCTTAGCCTCGTATCCCTTTTTGCCAAGCAGAGCGTAAGTCATGTTCTTGCCCTCTTCAACACCGGGCTGATCGTACGCGTTGATACCGAGAAGCTCGCCCGCATAGGCAGTCGCAAGCTCAAAGAGCATTATGAGCTGTCCCACGGTATTGGCGTTGACGCGCGGCAGCAGTATCGTTTTATTCATGTGGCCGCTTGCGGTAACGGCATGCTCGGTCGCGCGGCGCTCCGCCGAGATGAGCTCGTTGAAGGTATGCCCGGAGAGGAACGCAACGTTCGGGTTTTCGTCGACGGCGTGCGGGATAACAAACTCCGTGCGGTATTCCTCAACGCCAAGGAAGGTGACGGTCTTGTCAAAGGGGCCGTCGGTATAAAGCTGGACCTGCGAGTGCTGATCGGTTACGCCCAAAGCCTTGACCGGCGTTTGACCGAAGCGGCTCTCCCCCGCCTTTTTACCGAGGGATTCAGCCCAAAGCTGAGCATACCAATCCGCAAAATACTTGAGGCTGTCGGCATAGGGCATGAGCACGCCCACGTTTGCCCCGCGGCGCATGGCCTCGACCTCGAGCAGCGCGTACATGAGGGCGGGGTTTTCAAGCGGATCCTCGCCGTCGCACAGCGAATCCATGTAAGCCGCGCCTTTGAGCATTTCATCGATATCTATACCGCAGACCGCAGCGGGAAGCAGGCCGACGGGGCAAAGCTCCGAGAACCTGCCGCCTACGCCCTCGGGTACGTAGAACGTGGTAAGGCCGTACTTTTTGGCAATGCCTATGAGGTTGCCCTTCTCGCTGTCGGTGGTGGCGATAAGGCGCTCGTGCAGCCTGTCCTCACCGTAAAGGTCGATGAGCATACGCATGACGGTCAAAAGCTGCGCCATGGTCTCGGACGTGGAGCCGGACTTTGTGATGACGTTGAACACGGTGGTCTCCGGATCGATCACGTCGAGCAGCGCAGCCATGCGCTCGGGGTCTACGTTGTCCTCAACGTAAAGCTTGGGACCGCCGCGCTTATCACGAGGCAGCTCGTTCCAACGGGGATGATTCAAAGCCTGCTGAACGGCTATGGGGCCGAGCGCGCTGCCGCCGATGCCAAGCACCACAAAGCTTTCAGCCCTCTCGCGAACGTACTCTGCCGCTGCCTTGATCCGGGGAAGCTCCTCCTGCATATCGCGCGGAAGATCGCGCCAGCGGGTCGACGGACGTTTTGCACGAAGGCCGGCGACGGCCTCGCGAGCGGGAGCAACAAACGAAGCAAGCGCCTCGTCGGGTATGCCGTGAGCGCCCACGGCGGAAGAAAGCATATTTGTATAATCAATGCGTATGCGCATACTGACCTCCGATTTTGATATTTGAATTCATTATAACACAGCTTGACCGGTTTTTACAGGGGAAAAATGCGCATATCATGAAATATGTTTATAAAAAAAGCGGTTTTGGCTCTGGCGTTGCTGTTCGCAGCGCTGGAAATATCGGGATGCATGCGGTGCGCCGAGGATAAGAAGTTCGGCGAAATGATAGTATGCGTGCGCGACGGCTTTACCGACGAGCCCATTCGGGGCGCTCTCGTCGTGATCCCGGAAGCGGGTATCGAGACCGTAACGGGACCCGACGGCGGAACGACCGTTTTACGGCTTCCGATCATACCCGACGCCGAGTACGAAAAGCTTCTTCCCGCGAACGAGGGGCGGGTGACCGTATTGGTGTATGCAGACGGAAAGACGCCCTATCTGCTGTTATACGCAAGAGTGCGTGAAGGCGAATTACGAAAGCCGCAGGTGCTGATGTTCCCCTCTGACGGAAGCATGGAAGTGTTCCCCGTATGCGAAGCACCCGGTATGAGCTGGTGTGAGGAGCTCGCCCGAATGTACGGAAACAGAGACGGCGGCCGGCAAGAAGGCTATTCCGTTTTACCGCTGCGGCGTCGTTCTGTCAGCCGTCCGACGGCGGCCGATATGGAAAACGCCGCCGCAATGCCCAGCGCATACGCGGCAAGGTCGCTCCATAAAAAGCCCTGTCCAAGCAGCATGTGACCTATAAAAGTGGATCTTAAGCGAACGAGCCAATCCGCCGTTATGAGTTGAGAAAACTCAACGGCATAAGCCACGGCAACGGCAAGCCCCGCCGAGAGCGCCCGTCTTTTGAGCGGAAGCATGAACCTGAAGCAGCAATAGACGACTGCTGCCCAAAGGGCATCGCCGACAAAGCTCGGTATGAAAGCGACCTTGCGCGATATGAGCCCCACCGCGATAAGTCCGATCACAGCGAGGGCGTATATGACTCTGAGAGCGGCTTGTTTTTTCATGACGACACCTTAAAAAAGCAGAGCCTAAAACGGCTCTGCAAATCCATCAATGTGCGTTTTTCCGGGCGGCGCGCCTTATTCGCGCGGCGCGTCGTTTGAGCGCTCTGCGTTCGCGGCTCACGCTCATATCTCGGTCGATCTCGCCCGCTGCGGATAGCGCGGCCTTGGTAATGATGGGGCCGGTCAGCTCGTAGACGAGAGTGGCAAACAAAACGACGGTAACGACCTGATCCGCAACCACCGAAAGCTCGCTCGAGGCGGCGACCATCTGTGCCATACCTATCGCAACGCCCGCCTGTGGCAGGAGCGTAAGGCCAAGATAATCGCGCACGGTGCGCTCGGACTTGACCATGGCGGCGCCGGAGAAAGCGCCGAGGTATTTGCCCGCTGCGCGGACGACAACGTAAATAACGCCCGCAAGCCCAACCTTGGGCAGTATGGAGAGTTTAAGATCGGCGCCCGATATCACGAAGAACAGCATGAAAAGGGGCGGCGTCCACTTTTCGCAGTGGGATAAAATGTGAATGGAATCCGCGCGCATATTCGCAAACACGGCGCCGATCATCATGCATACAAGCAGGCTCGAAAGGTCGAGTATCTGGGAAAGACCCGCGCCCAAAATAACGGCGCACACCATGAGCATAAGGCGGCTGTCGCGGCTTTTGAAAAAGCGGCACATGAACCCCAGAAGCGCGCCGAGCGCGGAACCCACGACGAGCGACAGGCTGATTTCGCGCAGCGGCTCGAGAAGCACCTTCTGCACGGTGAGGTCGGAACCCGCGGCAAAAACCTCGGCAAGCGAAAAGCAGACCGAGAATATTATCAGGCCTACGGCGTCGTCGAACGCTACAACGGGAAGCAGGGTCTCGGTAACGGGCCCCTTTGCCTTGAATTGGCGAACGACCATGAGCGTTGCGGCGGGAGCCGTTGCAGCGGCTATCGCGCCAAGAAGCAGCGCGCGGGACACGTAGTATTCGCAGTCGTTCCTGACGAACATCATAACGACCATAACGAGCATAACGGTGGTTATAGCCTGAACGAGCGTGATGACGATTATCTTGCCGCCGAGCTTTTTGATGGTGGCAAGCTTGAACTCGCCGCCGATCGAGAACGCGATAAAGCCGAGCGCGACGGTGGTAATGATATTTAGGCCCTGAAGGCCCTCTTCGGTTATGAGCCCGCCGAACTTGCCCGGGGTGATCAGCCCCCAAAGGTTGGGGCCGATGAGCAGACCCGCGATCAGATAACCCGTGACATTGGGAAGATTGAAAAGCTTCATCACACGGGTGAGTGCGAGGCCTGCCGCCATGGCGCACCCGATCATTATAAGGTTTGTCAACATCAGCGGACCTCTTCTATGCCCTCAAAACTCGAAATGGGAACCGTAAACATAACGCCCTTTTTGCCGAGCCCCTTCGTGTTGCGGCGAACAACGCGCTTTGCGTGCTCTATCTGGTCCTCGTTCAAAAGCAGGAACGCGGTATGGCTCATTTCAAAATCATTCGAAACGACCTTGGAGAGCGAGCCGAATATGGGAGCGGCGTCAATGGTGCTGTTGAGCAGCGCGTGTTTCAGACTGGTGGACTGAATTACAACGCCGTTCATACCGTGAGCCTTAAGACCGGCGAGAGTCTCGAGAAACTCGTCGGTTTCGTCAATGGTTATAACCAAAAGCTGCAGCATAAAATACTGTTCCTTTCATTTTTTATCCGCCTTAATGATAGTCCGTTTTATCCTTTTGTCAAGGGGAGAAGATTTTTATATTCTTTTCACTTTTGCCTCAAGGTCATTATTGCAAAAGGCGCCTTTTGGCGGTATAATATCCAAAGTCAAATATGATCATGAAAGGATAACGATATGGAAAAAAGCAGCGGGGCCGCGCGAGAGCGCAGGCCGGTAAAAATATGGAAGGTCTTTCTGGCGCTGATACTTGCCGCCGTCATCTGCCTTGCGGGAGCTTTTTTAACGCTTGCAGTTACCGAATACCGCCCGCAGGAAGTCGAGGTGCTGACTCCTTCTAACGGCACCGAAAAGGTAAAGACGGGCACTGTTTATACAGTAGTCTCGTGCAATACGGGCTATGCCGCGCTCGGCAAGGACGCCGACTTCTTTATGGACGGAGGCAAGACCACAATGCCCGAGTCCTCCGAAATCGTGGAAGCGTATATGGCGGGGATCGCCGCTGAGCTCGCCCCGCTTGACGCGGACATCTATATGCTGCAGGAGGTCGATACTGGATCCAAACGTTCCTTCGACACCGACCAGGCCGCGTACTTTGCGGCAGAGCTCGGCATGCCTTGCGCCTACGCGCTCAACTACAAGGCCGCGTTCGTGCCGTACCCTTTGAATTCGATGATCGGCAAGGTATCAAGCGGGCTTGCGACCTATACCGGGTTTGAGGTCGCAGAGGCGGAGCGCATACAGCTTCCCATTCCGTTCTCCTGGCCGGTGCGCTGCTTTAACCTCAAGCGCTGTCTTCTCGTCGAGAGGATGCCCGTTGAAGGCACGGATGCGGAGCTTGTGGTGATAAACCTGCACCTTGAGGCATACGACAGCGGCGAGGGCAAGATAGCCCAGACAAAGCAGCTTTACAAGCTCCTGGAAGACGAGTACGCAAAGGGAAACTACGTGCTTGCCGGAGGCGACTTCAACCAGACCTTCCCGGGGGTCAAGCTCTATCCCCCCGTGTTTGAGGGTTGCTGGATGCCCGGTGTGCTTGAAGACGAGCTTCCCGCCGGCTTTGCCTTTGCCAACGGCGGCGACGTGCCCACCTGCAGGCTTTTGGACAGGCCGCTTACGGGCAACGATTCCCCTATGTACTACATCATCGACGGGTTCATCGTGTCTGACAACATTACCGTTGACTCCGCTTCCGTTGTGGAAACGGGTTTTGCAAACACCGATCATCAGCCCGTTAAGCTGAGCATAACCCTTAATTAACGAAAGGATGGCATACCATGGCAAAGAACAAGATCTCAAGCAACGTACCGCACATGCTTTGGAAGGACCGCAAGCGCATACTGGGTATGCCGCTTTCGTTCATCAGGTACAGTATGAGCGAGGACAGGCTCTTCTTTGAGACGGGGCTTTTGAACCTGCGCAGCGAGGAGATACTCCTCTACCGTATCCGCGACGTCAGCGTGACCATTTCCCTGTGGCAGAGGTTTACCGGAGTCGGTACCGTTACGGTATCCTCTACCGATAAGTCCGTGCCTCTCCTTGCCATGCGCGACATCAAGCACCCGAGGCAGGTCAAGGAGCTGCTGCACACACAGGTGGAGAAGGCCAAGATCGCTTACCGCGTGCGCTACACCGAGATGATGGGCGAAGGCCCCGGCGGCGGTCCCGGCATGCCCGGCGGCTCCGTCGATATGGACAACGACGGGATACCCGATATGCTCGAATACTGACCGTACCCTTATTCGGCCCTGTTTTCACCGGGCTGAATGACTGGATCTCAGAAACCGACCCGATGCTGAGCTGCCGCCTTGGCATCGGGTTTTTTGTTTCGCGGGATCGCGTCACCAAAAGAGCTGCGCGGTCCACGGTCTACAGCTTGTGTCTTACGGCACCTCGTTTATCTCTGCGGGCGGAGCGACCGCCTCCGGCTCGAAGCCGCATCCGTTCACCTGAAAACGCAGCTTCGAGAAATCATTCCCCTGTGACAGGGTAAGCCATGCGGCCTTATAGCACAGTGAGAACAGCCCCTCTGTTTCAGCGGTCTCGGCAAAATCCTGCGAAAGATTCAGCGTCAAAACCCCGTTTTCAAGCGTTGCCCCCAAAAGCAACGTGTCCTTCGGAAAGCTCCTGAGCACGGCGCTGCTCTTCGGCCCTTCTATAAGCGCCGCGGCAACTGTATACAGGTTCGCACCTCCGACGTATCTTGTAACGGGTATAAAGAGAGAACCGCTCCGGTTAGGATAATACAGGGTGACGGGCACGGCCCCGGTCGAGGCAGAGAGCTCGCCGTCCTCGGGGTTCAGCTCATACGCCGGTTGACGCACGGGCAGTTCGGTGCCGTTTTCAAGCGCATCTCCCCTGCCGTCGCGAGTGATCGTTACCGAGTTTATTGTGGGAAAGCCGCAAAGGGTGTTGACTATCGCCTTAACCATGGCGATCTCATCCTCGGGCGAGGAAAGTGCGGATAATGCTTTAAGGTCAACAAGCGCGTTCCCGTCGGCTATCGAGATGCTTACCGACGTGCCGGCCGGGATCACTGTGGAAAGGCCCATTTCCTTTGCCTCCGAAACATTTACGGGATCGGATACCATGAGCTTGAGCACAGCAGAGGCTATACCTTCTTCCCACGGGATACGCTTTGTCACCGGCACGAGAAAACCGTCGTCGGATTTGAAATACACACAGGCGCGGCAGAAAGCCGACTCTATATCGGGTGTTTCGTCCACAGCCTCGGGCAAAGCCGAAGGCTCACAAGAGGAGACCGGCTCCTCCGTTCCCCTGCGGGCGCATCCCGCAAACGCAAAACAAAAGGCGAGAAATACCGTTAACAGCTTTTTCATACGCCACCTCCTTCTATGAGAAGGTATTCATGCCGGGCAAAAAAAATGATTCACAAATCAAGGCTTCGGGTGTATAATTAATTATCATTTGCAACAGAAAGGTCTTAAGCAATGAGCAACGAGAAGAAGCCGCTTCATTACGGTCACAGGCAAAGGATAAAAGAGAAGTTTCTGCGAAGAGGCATAGGCGATCTTGACGACACGGATCTGCTTGAGCTTTTGTTGACCTATGCCATTCCAAGGAGGGACGTTTACGAGCTCTCACGCGAGCTTTTGCAGACCTTCGGCTCGATGGAGAACATACTTAAAACCGACGTCCGCGACCTGTGCGACGCGGGTCACGTGACGGAACATGTTGCGATACTTCTGAAGCTCGTAGGCGATATCCGCTATAACCGCGCCGCATTCATGCGTTATACGCGCGAAAAGCTCGTTTCGCTGGTTACGGCTGCGGAATACTGTCACAAGGCGCTTGCCGACCTGAGAGAGGAGTCCGTGCTGGAGGTGTTTTTGAGCGAGGACAGCTTCGTGAACCAAACCACGCTCGTGACCCAGCAGAAAAAGGACGAGGCGATACTTCCCGTGGATTCCATAATCGCCAATGCAGTTAAGTACAATTCAAGGCGTGTGCTGATCGCGCACAATCACCCCTCGGGCAACTCTTCGCCGTCAGCCGCCGACCTGTTCTCCACCGACACGCTTTCAAAAGCGCTTGCGTTCCGCGGAATAACACTGATGGAGCACATAGTAGTCGCGCAGAACGAATGCACGGCCGTGCTCCATCACCAGAAGATAGAATTTGTAGACGGCGAACCCTTTGCTCCGTGGAAGAACGCGCCCATCGAATTCTGATCATTCGCCAACCATATACCAATCCTTGACGTTTGCGAAAATGTCGGGCTCTCTTGCTGTTTCCGCTCCGTGGATACGGGCGGATATTATTATGCTGTTGAGTCTGAAATACAGCGGCATGAACGGCAGCGAATCAACAAACTCCGCCTGCAGGTCATACGCCGCGGTTCTCAGATCCTCCTCTGTGGAAGCGTATGTCATGAGCTGAGCATACCGTGTCAGCTCGGGCATATTGACTCCTCCGAAGTTATTCGCGCCGTCGGGATCGATATAGCTTGAAAGCTCGGGGCTTCTTCCCATGTTAAAGCCAACGAGCGCCATATCCCAATCGCCCTCGGCAAGCGTTTTCATAAACTCGCTTTCGGGCTCGCCCAGGGCGTGAGGCTTGGTTATAACATCCACCTTGAATCCCAGCCGTGCAAGCTGAGAAGCTATCATCTGAGCCGCATCGCTGCGCACGGTGTTCTCGGTGGTGGCGCTTGTCAGAAGGCGCATATAGAGCGACGCTCCCGCGCGCGAATACCTGAGCCCGTCCTCTGTCTCGGAGATGACCGTATAGCCCGCCTGCTCGATCAATGAAGCGGCTGTATCCGGATCGTAGTTCAAAACAGCGCATCGGCTGTCGTAAAGCCACGAATCGGGCGGAAGCGGCACGTCGGACGCGCGCGCTTTATTGGAGTAGATGTTCGTAATAATGCGGCTGCGGTTAATGCCGTGCGCGACCGCAAGACGTATCTGCGGGTCGGCAAGCGCCTTGTTATTGAAATTGAACAGGAGCGCCTCCATGCCCTGCGTCATAATATCGTGAACGTCGGTCACGCCGGGGTCGGAATATTTACCCGAGGTGAGTATCTCGGTGGGGACCATGTTGAGCTGGCCTGCCTCATACGAAGCGAGCGCCGTGGAATTCGAGTCCCTCTCGTAAAACACCACGCGGTCTATGTAGGGGCGCCTGTTCCACCAGTCTTCGTTGACTATAAGCGATACCGTGGTATCGTCCATGCGTTCAAGCTTGTATGCGCCCGTGCCAACGAGCACCTTCGCGCGTCTGATCGGGAAGGTGAGCGAATACAGTGCGGCAATGCCCTTTATGTCGAACTGGACGCTGACGGAAAGCTCGTCTACCGCAAACATATTCGTAACGTGTTTGAGGCAGGGCTTATAATAGCTGTCCTCCATTGCGGCAAGCGCTCGATATGTGGAGACCACGTCCTGTGCAGTCAATGTGCCGGAACCGTCGTGCCATGTTACGCCGCGGCGAAGACGAAGCATCCACGTGCCATTGCCGCCCGTCCAGCTTTCGCACAGACAGGGCTCTATTTCCCCCGCGTTGTTTACGGTGAGCAGGCTGTCGAATACGAGTGAAAACAGCGAAAGCATCTCCTCTGTCGTAACGGCAAGGGGGTCGTCATACGGGGCGTTTACCGGCATGGCGAGACGAAGCTCTCCCCCGTTTTCTGCAGAGGGCAACTGCGAGGGTTCGGCTGTCTGCAAGCCCGTCGGGTCCGGACGAACGTTTTCGCCGCGGCTGCAGCCCGCAGCAAGCGGCACTGAAAGCAGCGCTGCGCAAGCCGCACATATCACTTTTTTAATTGCCCTGAGAAAGCTCTTCTTCATAAATCTCACCGTAAACCCTTTGGGCCTTCAGCACCTTGTCAACGTAGTTGCGCGTCTCTTCGATGGGAATATCCTTTAGCTCGCCGTTTTCGTCCGCACCTGTTTCAAGCCATGTGTCAAGGCGGTTATGCCCGGCGTTGTATGCTATGAGCGCGTTTCGGACGCTGCCGTTATAGCGGTCAAGAAGGAACTTAAGCAGCCAGCATCCTCGATCGAGATTCGTTCCGGGATCGAACAGGCTGTCTTCTGCATATTCGACCTTCATGTGCCACGCGATCCATTCGGCGGTCTCCGGCATTACCTGCATCAGCCCCTGCGCCCCCGCGCTCGAGACCGCGTTTGCGTCAAACCCGCTCTCGACGTAGACTACTGCCGCCGCAAGAGTGGGATCCACTCCGTACCGTTCGGCTGCGTCTTTCAGCAGTTCGGTGTATTTGAGCGGATAAACGTACCGCTTGAGGCGTCCGCCGAATGCAAACAGAAGCCCAATAACGATCGCCGACAGCACCGCGGCAATTATGAGGGCCTTTACGACTCCCCTGCTTTTACTTCTCATAAACTTCCTTTATCTCTTCAAACAGATCAGCCGCATCCGGCACGGAAGCGCGTGCAAGCGCTTTATAATACTCTTCATCGACCTTATTTATCAGTTCTTCCGGCGTGCCGTCGTTGCCGATCACAACGGTAGCAAAGCGGCACTTTTCGCTGTCGGGCATCTGCCGCGAGATCCTCATAGACGCCTCTTCAAAGGATAGCCCGTCCCTTTGCATTACACGGAGAATGCGGGCACTCTCGTCTGCGGTTATAAGCCAGACCCCGTCGCAGTAGTTGTGAAAACCCGTCTCGATGAGGAGCGCCGCATCGACGAAAACGAGTGGATACCCCTCCTCCTCGGCATTTTTTGCAAGCTCCAGAAGCCGCGAGAGGATGGCGGGATGCATTGCGGCATTCAGCGCAGCAGTGCCCTGAGAAGTCGAAAAAGCGAGCGCCGCAAGCGCCCTGCGGTCAAGCGAACCGTCGGCGCGGAAAACGCCGCCGCCGAACTCCGAGCGGATCTTATCAAGCACCTCGGGATAATCTATGACCTCACGCGATACGATATCCGCATCCGCAATGAACGCGCCGAGCTCGCGCAGCCGGTTTGCCGCGGTGCTCTTACCCGATGCTATGCCGCCAGTTAATCCGATCATGCACACACCTCCCTATTTTCTATAATACCATAACCCGAAAAAAAAATAAAGCAAAAAAGAACTGCCGCTCTGCGATAGGTCAGCAAAGCGGCAGCAGTGAAAGAGCGACGATCAGTATTTGAGCGCCTTCTTAATTGCGTTCCTGAAGGGGGGAAGCAACGCAATAAGGAAACAGATGGCAATATCCGCAAACATGTAGGGAGCGTTATAGAGGAAGGATGCGACGACGTTGGGCCAGATCATTTGGCCGAAGGAGACGCCGGAAGCGGCGTCCTGACCGATCATCACGTACTCGCCGAAGAACACGACGCCCGCGACAAAGTGGGCAAGGAACCTTGCGGTACCGCCGATGAGCACGGAGAAGGGCAAATTACGCACGCCCTTGGTAAGGCCGCCGAGCCCGATAAGTGCGAAAGCGACGGGGTATTCGAGTATAACGTCGATCCAATGGTAGATCTCGGGCTTCTGGATGAACTGCAGAAGGCCGTAAACAAGGCCCGCAAACAGCCCCCACTTTACGCCGTGGCGGTTGGCAAATACCATCAGCGGAAGCATGCTGGCAAGAGTTACTGATCCGCCCGCCGGCATGGAGAAGAGCTTGATATAGCTTAATGCAAAGCTCATCGCAACGCAGAGCGCACCCTGGCAAAGAATGAGCGTGGTGCTGACCTTAGCGGTATTCTGGGCAAGATCCTTATCCTTTTTGCGGGTAGCAAGGAATACTATGAGCGAGACGGTCAGAACGAGCGCCGCGGCAAACATTATCCAGCCCTTCGTATCGACCTTCCTGAGCTTTTCAAAAAGCACGAATTCGATATGGGGTTCCTCCTCTGCCGTCTCGGAAACGTCCTCAGCCTGCGCAGGCTCGTCCATTGCGCCGATGGTAGTCGTGTCGTTGGGATCTGCGGCGTCCGGCGCAGCGTCCTCTGCAAGAGCCATAGAGGCCGTACCCAGAGCCGCGCACACGAGCAGCAGGACCATCAGAAGAGAGATCAGTTTTTTGACCATAATTCCTCCCAAAACAAAACGCCGCCGCATAACGGTGCGGAGGCATAAAGCTGTTATTTCCGTACCGCTTCCCTACGCAGGTATTACCCCAACAGGTTCAAAGGCTCATTCTCAGCTTCGGATCAAACGAAGCGCGCCCAGCGGAGCTGTTCTGTTTCTCGGCATTATTATAGCACATGTTTCCGCAAATGCAAGCCTGCGATGAGCAATTGACCGTAAATATCAGTTGCGTTCGGGGCGGCGTTATAATATAATATTAGCAGCAATTTTTCGGAGGATCGTATGAAGATCAATTTGGACGGACGGGAAACGGATTTTGCTCCCGGCACCCCGATACTTGAAATGATAGAGCGCGAAGGCATGTGCGGCTGTGACCTGACGAACCGCCCCATTGCCGCAAGGATCGGCGGCGAGGTGTTCAACCTTGCCTATACTCCGATGCACGAGGCGGACGTTGACCTTTTGTATTACGCCGAGGAAGAAGGCGTTAAGGTTTACGAAAGGACGCTGCAGTTCGTGCTTATCATGTGCATGCGCAGGCTCTTCCCCGACGCGCGGGTGTTCGTACGTTATTCACTGGGCGAGGGAGTGTATATGACTGTCACCAAGCAGCCCGCTTTTTCCGAGGGCGATCTGGAGATGCTCAAAGCCGAAATGCACCGCGTAACGGAAGCGGACTACAAGCTTTTGAGAAAGCGCATGAGTATCGCCGAGGCCACCGCAGCATTTGAACGCGACGGGCAGATCGACAAGGCGCAGCTTCTGAAGTGGCGCAGGTTCAGCTATTTCGATGTTTACCGCTGCCCCGAGTACAGCGACTACATCGACTATTACTATGGCGAGACGGCCCCTTCTACCGGGTATGTTTCGCTGTTCGACCTGCATCTTTTGGACGGCGGGTTGGTAATGCTCAGGCCCAGGCGTGAAGCCCCCCTGGAGCCCATCGAGTACGTGCCGAACCCCAAGATGGCCGCCGTGTTCCGTCGAAGCGACGAGTGGGGACGCATCATGACCTGCTCGACCGCAAACGAGCTGAATACCCGCGTTAAAAACGGGACCGTGCGCGAGCTTATCCGCGTGAACGAAGCCCTGCATGAAAAGATGTTTGCCAAGACCGCCGACGCAATTATCGAGCGCGGCGCAAGGGCCGTAATGCTTGCGGGGCCCTCGTCCTCCGGCAAGACGACCAGCGCGAACAGGATAGCAACGCAGCTTCGCGCCGAGGGGCTCGATCCCATCATGATATCACTTGACAACTACTATTGCGACCGCAAATACTGCCCCCGCGACGAAAACGGTGAGCTCGATTTTGAGCATATCAACGCGCTTGATATTGCGCGGTTCAATCACGACCTTAAGCTGCTGATGGCGGGCGAAGAGGTGGAAACGCCGCTGTTCGACTTTATCGAGCAGCGGCCAAAAGACAAGGGTCTCGTCATTAAAGCCGGCAAGGATCAGCCGCTGATAATCGAGGGCATACACGGGCTGAACCCGCAAATGCTCGGTGACGACATAGACCGAAGCCGTGTTTTCAAGGTGTACGTTTCTGCATTGACTACCATAAACCTTGACGACCATAACCGCGTTCGCACGACGGATCTTCGCATACTGCGCCGTCTCGTGCGCGATTATGAGACGAGGGGCGCCTCCATGGAGCGCACTCTCTCGATGTGGGCAAGCGTACGCCGCGGTGAATCACGCTGGATATTCCCCTATCAGGAGGAGGCGGACATGATTCTGAACACAGTCCTTCACTATGAGCCCGCCATTATGAAGCGGCACGTTTACCCGCTGCTTTTGACGGTGCCGCCCGAAAGCGAGTATTACTGTATGGCGCGTTCCATTGTCAAATATTTGAACTACTTCCTTGAAGCGAACGTTGAGGATGAGATACCGCCCACCTCGATACTGAGGGAGTTCATAGGCGGGAACACATTCTATAACTGATATGGAAGGCATCCGTATAGAAATAAAGACCGCGGAAAGCGAACGGGAGCTCATTGCATTCAACCGGCTCTGCTTCCCCGCCGATTATTGGCGTGAGGAGGATTGGCACGAGCTGCTTTCCGATCCGCGCGCCGTTTATTATGCGCTGATGGACGGTGAAGAGTTTATCGGCAACGCGTTCATCTACAACTGGCAGGGCGAGCATGATTACGTTAAGATAATGAATCTTTCCGTCGCGCCGGGTCATCGCGGCAAAGGCTATGCTCACCTGCTGCTCGATCACGTAAGGAAAGAAATGACGGCCTTGGGCATGCGCAAATTCCGCGCGGAAACGCGGGAAACGAATCATGCAATGCAGAAGGTCTTTGACGACTGCGGCTACGTGCGCTCGGGATTTGAGGCGGACTGCTTCAAAAACCCTCCGGGTAACGCATATAAGTATTCGCTCGATCTGTAAAAGGAGGAAGGAATGAAACTCATTTCATGGAACGTAAACGGTCTGCGCGCCTGCATGGGCAAGGGCTTTGCGGAGTTCTTTGCCGCCGAGGACGCGGATATATTCGCCCTGCAGGAGACCAAGCTGCAGGAGGGGCAGATAGTTTTTGCTCCGGAGGGCTATCATTGCTATTGGAATTACGCGCAAAAGAAGGGCTATTCCGGCACCGCTGTATTCACCAAAAAGGAGCCCGCCGCCGTGTATTTCGGCATGGGCGGCGATGAGGAATTCGAGACCGAGGGCAGGGTCATAACGCTCGATATGGGCGATCTCTATTTCGTTACGGTCTACACGCCCAACGCCCAAAGGGAGCTGACGCGCCTTGAGTACCGCTGCCGCTGGGAGGATGCATTCCGCGAATATCTTTTGAAGCTCGATGCGGAAAAGCCCGTTATCGTATGCGGCGATATGAACGTGGCGCACGAGGAAATAGACCTTAAAAACGCAAAGTCCAACAGAGGAAACGCGGGCTTTACCGACGAGGAACGGCAGAAGATGACCGATCTGCTCTCCTCCGGCTTTGCAGACTCTTTCCGCGAGGTGTACCCGGACAGGGCCGCATACACATGGTGGAGCTATATGTTCAAGGCGCGTGAAAAGGACGTCGGCTGGCGCATAGACTATTTTCTTGTGAGCAGGCGGCTTATGGAGCGCGTTGACGACGCTGTCATCTTCAAAGACGTTATGGGCTCCGACCATTGCCCGGTGGGATTGTTGCTGAAATAAGCGAAAAAGCGGAAGATATTAACGAACGAAAGAGCATGGAGTGCGACAAAAAAAGCACTTGCGTGCTCTTTTTGTGAATGCAGTTATGGAATTTAGGAGGGTTCCATGAAAGACACTACAACTTTCTGTATATAGGATATCATTTCCCGGACCCTCGGTCAATATACACAAACAGGCAGTTTATTAACAAACTGTTAATTATTCAAGGCGATAAGCACGCTCTTGGACAAACAGTCAAGCCTTTGCTCCGGAACGGCGCTGTTGAAGCCGACCATTATTGCCGCTCCGTAAACGAGAGAGCGGATGATGAATATGCGTTCCCTCAGTTCATCATGCGAAAGCTTTGCCTTGCGGCCGTAGATGACAAAGAGCCTTTTAAGCGGAATGCTGATCGACACGGCCTTTTGTGCGCCGGGCGCGTCAAGGCCGGTCTCCTTGATGATAAGAATGGAACGAAAATGCGGGTTTTCACAAAGGAACCGGACGTATCCCGAACAGACCTCCGCAATACGGTCCTCCACCCTGCCGGTCGTAAGATCGGCGGATCTGAGCTTTTCAGCCCATTTGGCGTTGACGTATTCTATCATTGCGCAAAACAGTTCCTGCTTGTCGGAAAAATGCTTGTATGGCGCTGCGCACGAAACCCCGCACGCCGCCGCTACGCGGCGCAGCGAGAAACCGCCGAGACCGTAAGTCCTGACCTCATCCATACCGCAGAGGATCAGCTTTTCTTTAGTCGAATTCAAGTACATACCTCCAGTTCACCCGTATGAGTGCTTCCGTCTTGTGCATATTTTATCACACTTTCGTCAGAATGTACATACTAAAAGTTTCTCCCGTTAAAATTTTACACGCGGTTTTCGGAGCGGCGATATCCCGTCGCGCTGTCAACGAGGTTCAGGATGGGTTCGCCTTTGGCATAGCGGGCAAGGTTGCGCACCGAAACGGACACTATCCTGTCAAGCGTTTGAGGCAGATGGAAAAACCCGGAAATATGCGGAGTAATGAATACGTTGGGCGTCTGCCAGAGCGGATGCTCTTTTGGCAGAGGCTCCGGGTCGGTAACGTCGAGGGCCGCGTAAATATGCCCTTCGCGGCAGACGCTGACAAGCGCGTCCGTCACAACGGCGCTCCCCCGCCCCACGTTGATGAGTACGGCGCCATGCTTCATCAGACGAAGGCGCCGCTCGTCCATCAAGCCCCGTGAAGCGTCGGCCCCCGGAAGTGAAAGCGCAACTACGTCGGCTTTCGGCAAAAGCAGGTCGAGCGCGTCAAGGGTATGGACCTCGTCCGCATAATCGGGCTTTTCGCGCGGCGTGCGGCGAATACCCGCTGTGTATGCGCCGAGCGCTTTGCACTTTCTCAAAAAATCGCCGCCGATATCGCCCATCCCGACGGACAGTACGTACGAGCCCTCGACGCCTGTGACGCCGCCCTCATCGTGCCACAGTGAACGCTTTTGGTTGTCGTAATACAGCCACAGCTTTTTCTTTATCATTAGGAGCTGAGCCAGCATGTGTTCCGAGATGGCAAGCCCGTATGCGCCGCTGGAGTTTGCAAGCTGAGCTCCGCAGGGCATAGCCTCGGGATAGCCGTCTGCTCCGGCTGAACCGAGCTGAAGCAGCTTGAGTTTTGCAGCGGAACCGAGCAGTGAATGCGGCACGTTGCCGATAATGACTTCCGCATCGGATACGTCTTCGGCGGTTATCTCCGCAGGCTTAATATATCGGACAGCCGCCCGTTCACAGGCAGACTCGATCTCATGCTTATGACGTTCCGAAACGGGGAGCGTGACTATGACTTTTATTATATCTTTTTTCAAGGGGTTCGCCTCCTTGTATTTTTTGTACTGCAGTTATATAATACAACCGTAATGGAGGTGATTCAAGTGGATTTTTCTCTTGATTCAATTAAGGCTCAGGCTTCGGCCGCAATAAACGAGCTTTTGAACTACGGCGAAGCCGAGCTCAATTACGCCGGCGCGTCCAACCACAACATTTCAAAGCTGTATCCCGGCGATATGGTCGTTATCGGCTGTTCAACAAGCCGTGTCAGCGGCTATCACATGGGCACTCATTCCACCGAGGATATCGCATCGGCGATAATGGACGCCGTGCTTCCCGCAGTGCGCGAACGCGGGCTGTTCCTTGCCTGTCAGTGCTGCGAGCATCTTAACCGTGCGCTCGTCGTTGAGCGCGCCTGCGCTGAAAAGTACGGGCTTGAAGAGGTTTGCGTAAAGCCCGCCCTTCACGCCGGCGGCGCCTGGAGCGTGCGCGCGTGCGAAGTGTTTGAAGAGCCCGTCGTGGTAGAAGACGTGAAGAGCCTTGCCAAGGCCGGTATGGACATAGGAGGCGTGCTCATAGGTATGCATATGAAGCGTGTTGCCGTACCCGTACACGCCGAAAACGACAAGATAGGCGCGGCAAACGTCGTTATGGCGCGAGTCCGGCCCAAGCTCATAGGCGGCGCCAGAGCGCAGTATTAATTTTTTTCGCATTGAAAAACGCCCGCTTTCGGCGGGCGTTTTGTTATGCTCTATCAGTCTTCCTTCCTGCGGGAGGCGACAAAGCCTGCGCCTGCAAGGACGGAAACGATACCGAGGACCGCGATGCTCACAGCGCCGGTTGCGGGAGGCGCGGGTACGGGGGGAACTTCGGGATCGCCCGGCTCGGTGGGATCAACGGGAGCGGGCTCAGTGGGATCAACGGGAGCGGGCTCGGTGGGGTCAACGGGAGCGGGCTCGGTGGGATCAACGGGCTCAGTGCCATCGTTGAGGATATCCATGCTGTCGATGTAGACCTTGCACTCACAGCCGTCAAGGAACACGTTATCGGTCATGACGTCCTTCACGTCATCGTCGGTGAAGCCGAAGAAGCCCATGACGTCGTTATAGCCGCGCTCGAGCGCCTCGAACTTGGAGCCCTCGGTGAATACGACGGAAGGATCGTCAGCACGGGTGTAGGAAACGCCCTTAGTGTCTGCGGAGCGGATATAGTCGATATCGTTGAGGCAAACGTAGTAATGATCGTAGAGGTCGCCCTGGGTAAAGAACTTCATACCGCGGACCTGAACGGCGGAGAAATCCTTTTCGTAAACGTAGTAGCCGCCGTCGATCACATCGACCTTGCCTACGGAGAAATGGGCGGGAAGCGAACCCTGACCGACAGACTCGGCATACATGAACTCTGACATGCCCTCACGAACGACGCCGCGGACGATGATCTGCGCGCTGCTGTTAAGCTTGGGTTCGACAAGAAGGAGGTTGTCTTCTATCTCTGCGTTGCCGTATCCGGGCAGAGGATAGCAGTAGCCCGCTTCGTAGTCGCAGGTCATATTGGGCTCAAGACCGGTCGCTTCGACGATCTCAAGGTTATCCAGGCAAAGGAACGAAGCAAGCAAGGTGATCTGATTGAGAGCCTCGCTGTCAACGCCTTCGATAGCGGAAGGAACCTGATATTCGACGGCATAAGTCACGGTCTCACCGATCTCGGCGGCGGGGTCGCTGCCCATGGGGATCCAGGTATTGTAAGTTTCGCCCCAAGGGGTCTCGGCGGTTTCGGGGTCGTTCTCCATGCGGACAAGGTTGACCTCGAAGAGGGGTTCTTCAACGATCTCCGCCTCAACGGGCTCGGGAGCTTCCGTATAGCCGGTGAAGGCAAACGCGGGAACAGCCGCCATCAAGAGAAGAACGGCAACGATGATAGAAACGGTCTTTTTCATGTGATACTCCTTTATATCAGTTATTTATTTACTCTTTCTGGTGCGGAGAGCATTGCCTTCCGCGGTTTTGAACTTGAAGCCGGCATGTATTGCCTTTTGCGGACAGGTGGCGTTGCAGGTCCCGCAGCGGATACATTCAAGGCTGTTGGGATTCTTGACCGGGTCAACGCCCATGGGGCAGGCATTCGCGCAGGCATGGCAGCCCTTGCAGCGATTGCACTTGCTGTCGTCAATGCCGTACTTGTAAAGCGATACGGGGTTGAACAGCGAGTAGATGGCGCCGAGAGGGCAGATATATCGGCAGAACGGCCTGTACAGGAACATCGACAGGACAACGGTGAAGGTCATGATGCAGAGCTTGAGCAGCGTGAGCTGACCTGCCGCGTCGCGCAGACCCTCGTTGCGGCTCATCAGCGGGATACCTCCAAGAAGCATGCCGGAGGGGCAGACGTACTTGCAGAACCACGGGTTAGCCTTGACAACGAGGGGCAGGAATATGACCATTACCACGAGGAAAGCGTATTTAGCAAAACGCAGGTATTTGTCCACACCGAGGAAGAAACGCACAGTACCCGGATGCTTCATACCGTTGATGCGCCTTTCGTCGCGCGGAAGCTTGAGTTTTTTAACGGGGATCTTATAGAGCAGATCCTGAATCCACCCGAACGGGCACAGCAGGCCGCATATAAGCCTGCCGCACAGCGCGCCGACTATCATAAGGAAGCCTATTACGTAGAACGCTATCCAGTAAAGCGGCGCCTGAACGTAAGTGCCGGAGACGGGATCGAACCACGATTTTGAAACGTCGAATTCATCGAGCACGGCCTGCAGCGCACCGATGGGGCACGCGCCGAATGCGCCCGGACAGGAATAGCAGTTCATACCCGGCACACAGGCATACTTGAGGTTTCCCTGATAGATGGTGCCCTTGACCCAGCCTATCATAAAGCTGTTGGTCAAAAGGAACCAGCCCGTTTGAGTAAGCAGCTTCGTGCGCTGCCAAACCTTGTTGCCCCACATGTGTATCCGGTAGCGCTTCTTAAAGAGCAGTACCAGAAACAGCATGAGCACCAAAGCCCAGACGGCAAAGGTCAGGACAATGCCAATTATAATGGCAGGATCCTGTAATGCGGCTTCTTCCAAACCGAAGAGGCTTAACAAAAGATTTTTCATAAACTTGGCGCCCCCTGCGCCGGGTCGGGTATCAGCCAATGCCGATGCATTCCATGCAGATGGCGACGGCCTTGCGAAGCACTGCGCCCGCCTCGCCGTCGGTCACGCCGTAAACGACGAAGCCGACGCCGACAAGCATCAGTAAAAGAGGGATGATGTAGCGGGTAAACACGCTTTGTTTTTGCATATCGGCCTCCTTACATCAGAGCATCTTGTCTATTTCTTCACACCACGAGTCGAAGTCGTGGCTGCCCTTCAGTACCTTAACGAGCTTACCCTCCCTATCGATAAAGAACGTGGTAGGAAGCGCGGGCGGAGTCAGATAGGGATCGTCGAATGCCGCCATCACAGAGCTGTTGCGGCGCAGCACGGGAAGCGTGAAGCCCTGCTGCTCGATGATGCCGATGGCCTGCTCTATCGCCCCGGCAGTGCTCGAATCATAAAGCACGGTAAGTATCTGCATTTTTGAAGCATACTTTGTTGAAAGCTGCTGCAGGAAGGGAAGCTCCATGATGCAGGGAGCGCACCACGTCGCCCAGAAGTTTATCATGGTGAGCTTCTTTTTGGCAAAGATGCTCTCATTATACTCCTGAATGGGCTTTGAGATGATGCTGTAAGTCGTGAATACGAAATCCGGCTTCGGGGTACTCGTGGGCTTGGGAGTATTCGTGGGCTTAGGCGTATTCGTAGGCTTGGGAGTGCCCGAGGGCTTGGGAGTAGCCGTGGGCTTGGGGGTGTTCGTTGCCTTGGGCGTTGCGGTTGCCTTGGGCGTAGCCGTGGGCTTCTCGGTGGGCTCGGCCGTCGTGCCGGGCTCGGGAGTCGCCGTGGGCTCCGGAGCGGCGGTCGGCTCTTCTGTGGGAGACTCGGTCGGAGCCTCGGTCTCGAGCACTTCGGTCGCTTCAACCGGTTCTGTGATGTCCGGTTCGTCCGAAGGCTCTTCGGTGTCGGCGGGCGGTTCGGTAAAGCCGTCGGGCTCTCCGGTGTCCGCGGGCTCATCCGAAACCAACGCCTCCTGCGTGGGGACGGGATTCGGATTCTTAGCTACACGCAAAGGATAGCTGCACCCGACGAGCGCATAGAGCACCGTAAGAGCAAGCACCAATGCGAGCGACCTTTTAACGATAGATTTCATGTTTCCTCCCTGGGGGTTTAGTGCACTGCCAGCGCAATGCGGAGTATCATAAGGGCGTCCTGGCTGTCAAGCGCGCCGCTTTGATCCATATCGGCATGCAGCACCGCTTCATCCGCAGGGACTATAAGACCCAGCGCTGCCCGAAGAACGAGCAGGGCGTCGGCGGAATTGACCGTGCCGTTTAAGTCTGCGTCGCCGTCGGGAGAACCGAAAGCCACGCGCATCAATCGGGCAAGCAGCACTTGGGCAGTGCTGAACGCAGCCTGCCAAGCCTCGGCGATCACGCCGCTGCGGTCGATGATGAAAGTCTGAGGTATCACGAACGCATCTTCGGCAACGAGCTGCCAATCGCCCTCGCAAATCATCACGGGAAAGTCGTACCCGCGCTCCGTCATTATGGCAAGAGCCGCATCGGGGGTGCTGGTGGCGTCTACCCGAAGCAGACCGAACACGCCGTATTCGGGATGCTCGGACTTTATCGAGGCAAGAATGTCGAGCTGGCGAAGGCAATCGGCGCTCCACGTCGCAAAGTAGGTTACGGCGGAGGCTTCATACTGAGAGAACACCTGACCGCTCAACACGGAGCCGTCGATGCACTGTGCGGAAAAGCCGCTTACACAAGTACCGGCAGCCCCGCGGACCGGCGCGCCTCCGGCATATGCCGGCAGGCAAACTGCCGTCAGAAGGAATGCTATTATGAGTGCAGCGGCTTTCTTCATGGTTATTTTACCTTGCGCGAGTTTCTGATCACAAGGAGTATGACTATTGCGGCAACAGCGGCGCCCAGCACGCAAAGGCCTATGATGAGGCCGGTCTTGGGTGCGTTGGCACGGGAGCCGGGCGTGTCGCCGCCCTGCTGTGTTTCTGCGGGAGACTCGGTGACGCCCTCGGGAAGCTCGGTGGCGTCCGCGGGAGCCTCGGTAGCGCCTTCGGGAAGCTCGGTCGCGTCGCCGGGCAAATCGGTGACGCCGGGTTTATCGGTTTCGATATTCGGGTCGGGAGTTCCGATGGTGCCGGTATGACCGTCGTCAGCAGACTTATCGGAAGCGTCGGGAACCCTTGTGGCCTGCGGCGGCACGGTACCGTCGGGAGGCGTGGGAGTATTGTCGGAAACCGCGGTGGGCACGGGCGACTCATGCGGGTGCAGCGTGGTGCTGACGCCGGTGCCGCCGGAAAGCCTGATGCTGCAGTCCTGCGTGGTGTAGGAAACGGGCGTGTCGTTGGTCTGCCCTAAGGGCATATATCCGAAGTTTTCAACGTAGACGACGAAGTTCGCCTCATTGGCGGCGGTGGGCAGCACCTCAAAGCTGAGCTCCACAAGCCTGCCTTCGGCAGACATCGGCGCGGTGAACATTATAAAGCCCACGCTTATCGCATTGCCGGAAAGGGCGGGCTCTATAAGGCCGTAACCGCCGCCCGATACCGCGGCGTCATAAGCCTCGCCCGTCTTCTTGCTTAAATAGCGGAAAGAGGTGTTGTCGTAAACAACACGGATGTTAAAGGTGTGCGCCTGATACTCGCCGGAGACGTCGAGCGCAACGGTAACGGTATCGCCCACCTTGGCGGAAGAAGGCCCGGTGAGAGTGAGCCTTGCGGACCCGGGGGCCGCAAAGGCGGGTACTGCCGCCGCGATCAGCAGAAGCGCAGCAAGCATTGCAATGATTCTCTTCATATCGCATTCCCTTCAAAGGTAGTTTGGTGCAATTCGATCCCGTATACATTTTAGCACATTTCAATCGCGTTTGCAACTTGTGAACCGAACAAATCCGAGACTCCGCCCGAATTATTTTTCAGCTGCGCGTGTGCGTCCGCCGAGATGCTCAGCTTGTCACATTTCGGCGGT